>Ga0307414_10000345_pt1 | contig 26262 bp, 25 predicted proteins | sample DK1Ometagenome_FD_203804 | JGI IMG/M metagenome (GOLD analysis project Ga0307414, IMG submission 203804) | Maize rhizosphere microbial communities from greenhouse at UC Davis, California, United States - DK15-O-3 | ecosystem: Host-associated > Plants > Roots > Rhizosphere > Soil | place: USA... | reverse complement strand
TTCCCTGCGGGGACTTCCCGCAAGCGACGCATCGATTTCCTCAAAACCACATCACACAAGCTATTTTCGGAAATTCGGTTACCTAATTTAGAAAATCAGATAGGTAACCGAAACGGTAACCGAATCAGGTAGGTTACTTTGATCAGGAATGACTCACAAATTTGCAAACAAGCTGGTTTCCAGAACAATTCAAGACAAAAAAGCGCCTTTTGAGGCGCTTTAAGTGATCCCGCTGGAATCACTTTTATCGCCTAACTGCCTTAAAAACAGCAATTTCTAAAACTCCAATTTCCAGGTTACCGGATAGGTTACCAGATGAAACGATCGATTTTCTAGCGTTTTGATCAATTTACTTTTCAAAATTACGGCTTTTGATCCGTGTCTCCAAGACAGTTGTGAAGCAAATTTCCCCAGAAGTATGAGTTTAGTTTAACCTGCCCAAATCGATGACTGGTAGCAGCAACAAAGAAATAGGTGAGCCGTGAATTCACTCTTGATCTGCGCATTGTCGGCATATAGGCTCGATTGATTATTCTTTCCGATAATAGGTCCAAGCAGCGGAAATGGGTTGCTACTTGTCGATTCATCAGAGACGTGAGATGTCCGGCAAAATAACATAGTTAAAATCAAAGATACTTTGTTTTCTGAGGGCTGCGACTTAGATTATGATTTCATTTAGACCCTCTTTTGAATTAAACCCATGAGCAAAGAAAAAAATAAACCTGCCTCAAAAACAGAAGTAAGGCTGTCCCATCTGAATTATTCTAATTCCACAATTGCAAAAATGCAAGAGTTAGCTGACAGGATGAAGATTGTAAGCCCTTACAATCCAATGATTTCCGGAATGCAAAGGGCGTTAGAAAACATCGACGTCCACGCGGCTGAAAGGATTCATGACGAAAGCAATTTAAAAATTTCAGAAGCGCTGTTGAGCTCACTCACACCAGCGGGTGTCAGAAACGATCCAACGACTCCGATTCCAGATTATAGTTTATCAATCGAGCATTTTAAAAAAATCTCCAACAAAATACAGTTAAATGATTTGACCAAAGTGAATTATCTTGTAGGCAAGAATGGTCAGGGGAAGAGTAGTATCTTGGCAGCTTTATCCTATTTAACTACCGATGCTGTAAAAGGAATTAACGACAATAAATCCGCAGCGGTAAATCACTTCGTTGAACCGAAAACGACCATTGAGTTTAGACTAAAAAGTAAGGAATTACTTTGCAAGCCTGAAAAGCCTTTAAATGGCCAAGTTCTCCTGACCGGCAATGCAAGATTGTGTGTGTTACATTTACCCCCCGCTACCAATGAAGGTACTGGCCTGAAAGGATGGCAGCTCTCAGTGCAAAGCTACACTTCGATCACTCGTGAAGGTTACGATCGCTTGAATGAAAGTGTCAAATTGGGTGAGCATACGCCAATAGACGCTGAACCCGAAGCTGTAGTGGATATTTGGGCTGAACGTCCGCCAGATAAACGTTTTGTTCAGGATGGTAAAGTTCTTAACCTGGCGTATCTATCGCAAGGAGTCATCGCCCTTGATCAAATTCGTATGCTGTTGATACATGCCGGTAAGCAAGACCGGATGCAGTCGCCATCGATACTGGACTTCGACGAAGTAATTGTCCTTCTTGAAGAACCAGAGAATAATTTGCATCCGTCACTTCAGAAGAAATTACCTCAGATATTCGATGAATTTATTGAGTCACTCCCACCCACTATAAAGGGAAAGCTCCGCCTGTTCGTTTCAACACACAGCCCTTTCGTTGTAAGTGCCGCCTCAGCGTTCAGGGATCAAAAAATTTATTTGATCGAAGATGGTGCATTACTTGACAATGAAGGTAGCAAGGCGCATCAAAGCAGTGGCTACACCGGCCAGGAATGTGCATGGATTGTCGGCCGTATGCTCGGCGGTGATATATCTGACCTGGGATACCCTTTAAATTACTGTATTCTAGAGGAATACTCACTTCAAGTGATCCTTGAACATTGTAAGAAAAAGGGGATAATAAAGAATTTTCAATTCGTATCGGCCTCCGGTGTGAGCAGGCAAGTTAGCCTTGTGGCGACTATTAATGAGATCAGCAACCTCAGTACACTGGTAAAATGTAACCCTTTCTACGTTGATAGGTATTTGGTGATTATGGACAACACAACTACGGAGGACTTTCCGATAAAAGAGAAGGTAAAAATTGAAAAGATCAGAGACAAGCTTGGAGGGCGTTTCATAGAGCTCAGCGAATCAAAGCTGGAAGGATATTATCAGGATTTTGATTATGAAATCTACACCAATGTTATAGAGGAGATCGGTAGAGCCTCTTCGCGGGATAAAGGGATAGCCAAAGAACAAGCAGCAATTTTGATTAGTCAAAAAATAAAGTCAAAATCTGATTTTACCCGGCTGTTTCGTGGCGAGCTCGACTTTCTACTAATGCCGTAGGGCCTAAATAGAGCAGTAAGTGCCCGGATACTAAATATTAAACAAATCTTCTGATCTTGGTTCTATCCTCGGAGAGGCAAGAACTAGGATGACCAATACTGTAAACATTTCAAAATTGACACGTATAAGCTATTTATTGGGCGCTGGCGCGAGCTTTCACGCTTTGCCGATCGTAAGTCAGATTCCGGAACGCTATGAAAATTTTGTAGGTTCCGTGTTAAATTTAATTAGGACCCATTTTGGAAAAGAGCCTCTCAAGAATCCCGAGAATGCCTCTGAGGAACAACAGCCAGATCCCATCTTCATGGCGAGCCTATTTGCCAGTTATTTACAAAAATTCAGGCCCGGGATCAATAGCCATTCTAGTGTTGATACTTATGCTAAAAAGCTGTATTTGACAAAAGATGATGAACTAGAATACTATAAATTTTGCTTGTCTGCATTCTTGGCATATGAGCAAATCGTTCGTGGTCCAGATAAACGATATGACACCTTTTTCGCGAGTATTCTAGGGGAAGATGTCCATGACTTTCCTCACGGCTTGAACATATTATCCTGGAACTATGACACACAACTTGAGATCGCTTATTCGAAATATTCTAGAGATGAGCGGATGCATGCGGCAAGAGATTCACTTAGGGTAATTACAAAGCTGAGTAAATCAAACTTCGGAAATTTCATGGATGAATTTTGTGTAGTAAAATTGAATGGTTCGATCGGTTCCACTGGTAGAGACGGCAATTTTATGACATATCTTCATGACCATTGTTATGGGGAATGTAAGGAGTTTGATTTCGATGACTTGCAAGTAATAATTTCATCATTCAAGAACTTAGTAACATCCAGGCAGGTAATGCCTCTGATGTCTTTTGCATGGGAAAACGAGAGTGATTCTGGAAATTCTGTCGTTGGTTTTGCGAGGTCTCTTGTCGAGCAAACTGAGGTGCTAGTCGTTATTGGCTACTCTTTTCCCTTCTTCAACAGGAAAGTGGACGGCGCAATCTTCAAAACCATGTACGGTTTGAAAAAAGTATATGTCCAGGATCCATATGGCGAAGATCTGGTTCAGACGGTCCAGGACCTCTGTGCAGCAAATAGTATGAGCAGAAACCCCGAAATTATTCCTTATCACAACGTTAATCAATTTTTGATCCCACGGGAACTGGTTTAAATTCCTTGGTGGACAACTTTTAAAGTGAGATCTAAGGCCAAAATAGATTCGGAATAGGTTGGCCATTCATAGTATTTATTTGCTTCAAATTAGTAATTTGACAACTCACGATTAGGATTATGTCAATGAGCCCAGTAAATCTTCACAATCTGTCGATCGCTGTTGACGGTGAAAAACCTCAGCAATTGAAAAATCATTCTGTTGAGGTCAAATCGCCGCATTTTGAAACGTTAGAGGTTATTTTCAAGGACCAAGAGAGCAAGCTTTTGGAAAAAATCAAGGCTTTCGAAAAGGGAGCAATATTTGGTTGCGTCGCTTGGCTCACATCGGTACCTGTTCTAAGAGCACTTGGTAAGTGTCAGAATGTTCAGATTATCGTTCAAAAGGAGGACTTTCTAAGGCCAGACATTGGTGTTAGAAACCTCGACAGATGGAAGTCTGAACTGTGGAAGCTATATAGAGATATTAAGTGCGATTTGGAGAGGCATGATTTCAGAGAGCCGATGTGTAATTTGTCTATCTGCGGTGATCCAACAGTGGAAGGAATTAGGTGTGTGGGAAATCATAATTTGGAAAAGACTGCGGCATTTCCTCGCGCTCATCACAAGTTCTTGGTCTTTTGCAATATTGTTGAAACAGAAGCAGGCCCTGAATATATACCCATCTCGTTATGGACAGGGTCTTTTAACATTACCAAGAATGCAACCCAATCCTTTGAAAATGTATTGTATTTCACGGATACGACTGGCAAAAACCCGGTTATAAATGCGTTTTTAGATGAGCATCACCAAATTTATGCCCTTTCCGAAACATTGAACTGGACCTCCGAGTGGTCAGCGCCAGAGTATCGCATTGGGACGTAGAAGAATTCTAAGGACTATGTCGGGGTAACTTGGGGTACAGTATTCGCGAGCAAGTCTCTATGAGAAATATAGCTCAACGAAGTCGGGTTACATGCACTGTCCATGGTGATATTTTAGAAATTCTATATATATCTGTACCTATTTGACTGGGAGAAAATTTGGCGCGGTCTGGCAGCGTGCATGTCAATGTTTCAGTCCGATTTGTGTAGTTCTAAAGTTGACATGTTGGCGAGCTTAGACAGCATACAATTTCAAATTTTTATGTACGTATCAACCCTCAAACTATGGAATTTTCGAAAATTCGGCTCAGATCGCTCAGCAATAGTTGAGCATGAACCAGATTTACATCTCCGTTTGGTCCCGGGCCTTAATGTCATATTAGGAGAGAACGATTCAGGGAAAACTTCGATTATTGATGCTGTCAAGCTGGTTACAAAAACTTATTCGTATGATTCGTTCCGAATTGAAGATCGCGATTTTTTCGAGGATACCGAGCGATTTAGAATTGAAGTCATTTTAAATGGTTTAACTCCGGGTCAGGCAAAGAATTTTGCTGAATGGATTGGTTGGTACTCTGACGGAAAACAAAACCAGCCGTTTCTTAGACTCTTTCTTGAAGTCTCTCGAAATAAGAATAAGATTTTTCCAGCAGAGGTCAAGGCGGGTGTTGGTCGAGAAGGGACAAGCCTAAGTCCGGACGCGAGAGAGTTGCTGCGTTCAACTTACCTGAAGCCACTTAGGGATGCGGAGAGCGAGCTCATTGCAAAACGAAATTCAAGATTATCGCAGATTCTACTTGCCGATCCAGCTTTTCGAAGCGGATCAAATCACCAACTAGTGTCGATTTTCGGAAATTTAAGAGAAGATCTACAAAAGTATTTTAAGGGAGAGTTAACGGTTAGCTCGGTGATAGATGGCATAAGTACAGAACTAATACCCAACGAGGGAAAGGTTATAAAAGAAAAAATTGATTCATATATTAAAGGCTTCCACGGCAGTAAGTAGATATTCCTGCGAAAGTACGCCAGTGTTCCTGAGCAAAGGTTGCCAAAAATTCCTGGGCAAAGTACGCCACCTGAAAGTGGCTTGACATCACTGAGCGAGAGTGATGATTAAACTTAGTGATTTTTTCTTTTTCTCAGCGATTTTCCAGTTAAAGCAATTCGGTGAGCGGATGCAGAGAGCCGGTCCATAATGGCGTCAGCCAGCGTAGGTTCGTCAATGAAGTTGTACCAACTGTCGACGGGTAGCTGCGAGGTGATAATCGTCGAACCGTTCCCATAGCGATCTTCAAGTATATCCAGCAATGCGATTCTGGCGTCATTGGTCAGTTGCTTTAACCCGAAGTCGTCCAGGATCAGCAGTTTATTAGCGGACACAGCCCTGATCCATTTCAGGTATGTGCCGTCGAGCCGGGCCTGTGCCAGGGCGTCCAGGAACTTGTTCATGCCAAAGTATTGGGTGCGTATTCCCAACAGACAAGCGCTCCGGCCTAAGGCGCAGGCTAAAAAGCTTTTACCACAGCCGGTAGCACCTGTTATCAAGATATTCTCCCCCTTTTCGATGAACATTCCGTCGGACAACCTAAGCACCTGTTCTCTTGTAATGCCTCTTTCGAGGGTGCACAGGATATCTTCCGGCAGGGCGTGATACCGGAGTTTGCTGGCTTTAAGATACTTTGAGGTTTTTGCATGCTGCCGGTATTCTACTTCGGCCTGGGTGATCATCGCAACCAGGGAATGGACATCGACCAGTTCATGGACGGGTAGTGATAGAACAGACTCATAGCGTCTGGCCATTCCAGACAGTTTAAGTGACCTTAAAAGGTCTAGGGTGTTTTCAGTATTCATTTTGAACAGGTTATTGTAAAACAATTATTCTTGATAAGCGGATGCGCCACGCACATTAGGGTGATCTGGAATGCGGTATTCTTTGTTGTCCATGTCTTCAAGCCGGTCCATGTTATGGTCCAGGATATTTTTCACAGCGGTGTAACTGAACTTGTAACCTGTCAAGGCTCGCTTACAGGCATTTTCCACCCGGATGGCCCCGTAGGATTTGATCAATCTGAGCAGGCCCAGACAAGACGTATATGATTGATCGATGATCAGTTTGCTGTCCATGACTTTTTTGAAGAGCTCATAGGTACACGGACCGTTTTCGCTGGCTTTTCTCAGATAGTATTCCGGGTCCCAGCCTTGTTGTTTGGACACCACCCGATGGGCTTGCGGCATGTGCTCTTTCAAGGTGGTGTAACCATGACTCCGGTAGTTCCTGCTGTGCAGGGCAATCCGCTGGTTATCATGATAGATCTCCACGGTGTCTTCGCAATAAGCGATCCTGACCTCCTTGCCGATATAGCGGAACGGGACGCTGTAAAAGTGCCAGTCTTCACCGATGACCACATGATAGTTCTTTTGGACTTTGGCTTTGGTGTAGTGCCGCACCCGGTAAGGTGATTCCGGCAAGGGTTGAAGATGCGGGGCTTCCTGCTCTGTGAACAGTTCCAGGCGACTGAACGCTTTTTTCTGGAAGTTCATCTGGTGGTGCAGTGCCAGCTTCTCCTTAATGGCGGCATTTAGCGCAGCCAGACTATGGAAGGTGTCATTCCGTAATTGGGCGTAAACGCGCCGGTAAGTGATTTTTACGAAGTTTTCAACCGCTGCTTTGTCTTTGGGCTTGTGCGGCCGGGCGGCATACAAGGCGATATGGTTATGATTGGCCCACTGTTCGAGCATATCGGTAAATGCGGGTTCATAACGTGAGCTTCTTGACACCCACTGCTTCATATTGTCGGATTTAACCCCGAGCGGGACGCCTCCAAAATAAGCTAGTGCGTTATTGAGCGCTTTTACGACTTGTGCCAGTTTCATATTGGGCAACGCTTCCACATAACCGTAGCCGCTAAAAGGAAGCACCGCAACAAAGACAGGGCATGCGATCAGCTCACCGCTCGAAGGATCGACATAGTAGAGCAGGTCGCCAGCAAAATCCACTTGCATCATCTTGGCTGGATGATGCTCAAAATGCATGGTTGCCTGGGTAATTTTGAGCTGATCCTGTAAAAGCTTACAGAACCTGGAGTATTGCAGGCCGTCGGGGTTCTCTTTGATATATTCTTCCCAGAGGACCAACCGTGTAACACCTGTACGATGCTTTAACTCATAGGTAAAATAGTCGATCTGACTGTAAAAATGAGCTTTCCTGGGATCAGCATCCTCTGGCGGACCTACCTTTTCGAGGCTGACTAGGCGCTCCAAGTCTTGGTCTTTCACCAGTAGAAGTTCCTGGAAGCTCAGGCCGGTGCGCAGCAGCTTCTGCTGATACAATCCAACCGTCTTCCTGGATATTTTTACTTGCTTTTCAATGCTGCGAATAGATACGCCTCGTTCAAGGAAAATAAGTATCTGACGTAATTTATGCATGCTCAGAGGTCTATTTGCCATTCCATGAAGGTTTAGGTGATACCTAAACATATGGTAATGGACGGTTAAACCCTCTGCTCAGTGGTGTACTTTCAGCAGGAATAAGTGGCGTACTTTGGAGAGGAATCTTTCTTTTCCAGGGATCCGGAATTCCGAAAACTCACATTGAAGCACGCCAAAATCCGCTACTTTGCTGCCAGCTTAGTGGCGTACTTTGCCAAGGAATAAGTGGCGTACTTTCGGAGGAATCGTGGCGTACTTTGGAAAGGAATATCCAGTAAGTACGAAAGTGCATTTCAAGCAGCCAGAAGGGACATAAAAAGTATTTTAGAGATGCTCTCTTTACAACTGCTGGATGAGAACCATCCGGGTTTGGGCACACTCAATCGTCTCTTTATGGCTGCGGAGTTGCTACACCTAAGCAAGGACTCTTGGGCCGGACTTAGACTGGGCTTGATTGAAGAACTTGAGGCACACCTGCATCCTCAGGCTCAAATGCAGATAATTGATGCTCTTCGTCGACAAGTGGATATTCAGCTAATCATGACAAGCCATAGTCCCAACCTTGCATCAAAAGTTAAGTTAGAGAATATCATTCTCTGTTCAGGTCGCTATGCTTTCCCATTGGGTGCAGGGCACACAAAATTGAGTCCAACGGACTATCCCTTTCTAGAGCGCTTTTTAGATGTTACCAAGGCTAATCTTTTTTTTGCAAAGGGGGTAGTTTTGGTAGAAGGCCTGTCTGAGGAGTTAATAGTACCTGCACTTGCAAAGCTACTCTTTAGGTTAGGTGTCATTGACAAAGACTTTGTTGAAAGTAACGTAAGTGTCGTAGCCATCCACTCCATCGCCTTTTCACGATATGCGAATATTTTTAAGAGGCGGCACTTACCTGAAATGCCCATCAATGTATCTGTCATCACGGATTTAGATTTCCGACCCGAAGAATATGCAGCAAAGTATCGAATTTCTCAGAGGGACAGAATGCGACATAAGATAGTGGATGATAGTCTCCTAACGATGCACATTGAACAAAAACTTGCTAAAATTAACTTCCAAAATGTCAGAGGATTTGTATCTAGGCACTGGACACTCGAGTACTGTATTGCGCTGCATCCTCGTCTCCGATGGATTTTATTCAATGCAATCTTATGTGCTATTGAAGAAGAACGTGCAGATAGCTACGCTGGAACAAATGAAGCAAAAATGGGGATTCGGCAGCTTGATGAAAAGAAAATCAGGAACCAATGGGAAAAATTTGTTGCTGGAAAGACAGACTCTCAAATAGCCTTTGATTTGGTTGACCACTATATTACTGGTGGCAGAAGGTTGTCAAAGGCCGTCGTAGCACAACACTTTTCCATGCTATTGCCTTTGAGCGGAGAGATTGTTACGAATGATCTTCTTTTTGAAGGAAATTCGATTCAGTATATTGTTGATGCTATTCTTTACGCTTATGGAACTCCCTCCACCGACTAAAGAAGAATTCGAGTGGCTTGAAAAGATGCTATTGCGTCCCAAAGGATGCTTTGACGATCAGAGACGAGCCTTCATAAGCGATTTTTCAACGTTAGACCTCCAAGCGGTACCAGGTAGTGGCAAAACTACCGCAATTTTGGCCAAGTTGCTATATCTGGAGAATCACCTTCCGCTAGATAAAGACGCAGGAGTATTAGTGCTATCGCACACTAATACCGCGGTAGATGAGATCAAGGGAGCACTACATGACAAATGTCCCAAATTGTTTTCATATCCCAACTATGTCGGGACAATCCAGAGCTTTGTGGACAATTTCCTGGCGGCGCCATATTTTTCGCAAAAATTCCAACAGAATATTATAAGAATTGATAATGAAGCCTATGACGATGCAATAACTAGACGATTTCTATATAATATAGAAGGATTTTCCACTGAGGAGTCCAAAAATAGCCGATATTTTCTCATGGGGAAGAAGTGCTTGACAACTTATAGATTCAGGTCAGACGGTAGTAGCGTTGATTTGATCGATGGCATAAATGGAAAATCATTGGTGATCGAAAAGCCAAAAAGAGGTAAAAACTACCAGGATTTCAGTATAAAGGAAAAAGGACGTATTAAAAGCTGGCTTATTAAATTAAAGCAAAGTGTAATGGAAAAGGAAAGGGTTCTTCATTTTGACGATGCTTATTTCCTTGCTGAACGTTATCTTCAATTTGTTCCCGAAATTCGCTTGCTTTTACAGCTTAGGTTTAAGTGCGTCATTGTGGATGAAATGCAAGATATGGATTTACATCAACACCAACTGGTTGAAAAGCTTTTTTATGAAGGCGATAAAGATCTGACGAAATTGCAGCGGATTGGGGACAAAAACCAAGCGATATTTAATGGAAGTATCCAGCTAGACGATGTCTGGAAGGATCGGAGCAAATGTTTGTCAATTTCCGGAAGTAACCGTTTTTCAAACCATATCGCAAATATTATAGCCCCATTCGCCACGTGTGGTGATGAGGATTTCAGAATTAACGGTCATGGAGAAGGTAGTTTGAGACCGCTTCTTCTCATTTATGACCGTGAATCTATAGAGAAGGTTATTCCGACATTTCTTTCATTGTTGACCGAACTTAAAGATGCAAATAAAATTCCCGATCCTACTGGACACCCAATTAAGATTATTGCTTGGAATACCGTTTGGAGAGAAGGTCGATCAAATGAATCCAATGTTCGACTTTGCGATTATTGGCCCATGTTTTCCAGAGATATTATTAAAAATACTATAGATTATCCGAGTCTTAAAAGTTATTTTTTTTCATCTGAAAGCGATGATATCTCCTCTGCGCGTATTAGAAAGAACATCTTAAATTCGCTTCTTAGAATTTTACTAATGGAGGATGTAAAGACAGTTGATGGATTTAGATATACGGTAACCAAAGTGCAGGAACATCTGAGATTACACGATGACACTGGAGGCTACTACGAACGGTTCTTACAAATTGTCTATGACTGTATTTATCTATCTTTTAATGAAGATAAGCAGGCGGCATATTCCCTATTAAAGTCGTATATCCCCGAATTTTTAGCAATTTTTGGATCCGCCATAAAAAGGTCGAAGGAATTTATCGAAGGTGATCGGGTTCTGACAGGAGCTGATGACAGGGCATTTTTTGAACAGCGGGAGCAGGGAAACTGGATTGACTTCAACGGTGCAAAGATAGAGCTGTCGACTGTTCACTCTGTCAAAGGCCAAACGTTATCATGCTTGCTATATGTGGAAACCGCATATCACGGCACGCACGAGAGTGAATTCCTTGGGCCTCAATTTTTGGGCGAGCAATTTACTGACAGACGTAAGCGTCACCGGGAGGCTGCCAGAGTTGCGTATGTAGCGACCTCTCGTGCCTCGAATTTTCTATGCGTTGCGGTGGAACGTCAGCGATTTGAAAAAAATATCGGATCCGCTGCTTCTAAATTTTGGGAACTCAGGTACGTTTGATGCCCACTCCTCTACATCTACTCACACAGCGGGTTAGTGCCGTACAACCCATTGTTAAAAATCTCACCATTGCTGTTAGCGGAAACTAGTCGCAAGTTTCATACCAAATTCATAAAGGTAATGACAGAACTCAAAATACTAGAACCCACCGGGATATTTCGCTAGATACTCTTCTCGATGCAGCTCTTAAGGCTTGCCTGTCTCTGTTAACTCTATTTTGCCCACTTCAAAATCAGATTTTCCATTATATCTGTCTTACTTAATGATTCCCTTATGCTTCCATGAAGAAATTTCTTATGATCCGACGGCATAGATTTTGTAGCAATTAAGTAGGCTCGAAGGGTCCACTCACTAAATCTCCCTGTTTCTTCTTTTAATTGATTAATCCAAGAGTAGCTTGATTTGTAGTTAATGCTCGCGAGAAGAATTTTCCGCTTGACATCTTCGTTTCCATTTTTGAATATTTTTGCTAAATACCCAAAATGATTAAGCTCTTTATTGTGGATAAAAAGATTTAGCAGAGATATTTGATAAAATGGATTATCTTCAACTAACTCATCTTCCAAAAGGTCAAGAATTTCTCCTCCCACTGACTTCCAATCCGATGAATAGTTTTCAGCACAGGAATTAATGTAAAGGCAGATATCATTAAGAGCAGGAATCAATCTCTGAAAGTTCTCTATAGAAAAGTCAACAGCGTGCGGAATGCCAATTTGAGATAGACGTCGATAAATCCATCGGAGTTTTTCGAAGTTTTCATCTGTCAAATAATCTTCTAGCAACTTGACGATATTCGAAGCATTTAAAATCTTGAGATGCTCATCTTTTATAATGGATAGACTAACTCTAGTATATGAATTTCCTCCTGTGTATTGTTTGATTATATCAAGTATTTTATTTTCAGTCTGGTAAATTGGTTCATCGATGAGCATTTCTCTCGTATGCTCAAAAAATTTACCGGCCCGCATCTTCTTAGTCTTTTGCCTTTGAAGTGTAAGACGTTGGTCTTTGTCAAGTATTTCAGCGATCTGCAATACCCGCTTTCTAGCTTCTTTCTCACTTCGACAAAAGAATACAATATCATCTACGTATCGCAAATAATCTATTTCATGGAGGTTAAGAGTATTGTCAATTGGAATTAGACTCATCTCGGCAATCAGATGAGAACTATGCGGGCCAATTGGTATACCGCGTGAATTATTTTTATTTAGAAGTTTAAGTAGCTCGGAAATTCTCTTTTGAATTGCATTTGGGAAACCGCATTCGATAAGCTGGTTCTCAATCGTATGTAGATATATTTGGTTGTAAAAGTCAGATATATCGCACATTACGACGTATTCATACTCATCATCAAGCACTAGCTCTCCATCATCTTCATCGAAATATGAAACTTTTCGCTGACAAGCTTGCCAGAAATCATTCCAAGCCGTCTTGTTGGAGTACATGCTGCCATCATTTGAAGGCTTGAAGCGGTAGCTAAAAACGACATCCTCGTTTTGCCTCTTGCTCTCAATTAAAGATCCATATTCATAAAGTATGGCGCCTAATACAATGCTATCAATTGGGTGAAGTTGTGTGGCATTACGATACGAAAGATTATCTTTTGGCACCAAAAACCTCCTCGCTTCGTGCCATCGATAGCTGGCAACGTCGATATTTTCAAGCTCTTCTAACAGTTGCTGCTCTAATTCTTGAATAATAGTCAACTCATATGGACGTGGGAACAAATCCGTGTCACTCTCTTTGATCAAGTGTTTGATCGACCATTTATAGGAGTCAATATTTAGCTTCTTCAAAATCAGTATTTTTTACTAAGGAGTGTTTAGATGAATAATGTTCTCTTGATAAAATAATACTGCATCTGCTCAAATATCAGGAGCTTCTTCCTGAAAACAGAAACAGCGACATTTGTAAATCTCCCCACTTTCCCAAACTGTCCCAATGACACCTGACATACAGCCATGAAGTGATGCTACTTAGCCGGCGGACCGCATAGCTACAGGTGAAATCTAGGAAGAGAGTTCAAATCAATGTCATCGAGGCGCATGTAAGGATTCTTTTTTTGTTCCATCTGTCTTTCTAACTCGCTTAGAGATAAAATCCATATTTTTTTGCTCTTATAGGTGTAAAAATGCTGGTTGTTTTCACCTAACATCTCAGACAGTTCCGCCAATTCCGCTAATAGCGGCTTAATCCTTTTGTCGGAATCTACAAAGAGTACGAATTCCTTTAGAGAAGGCGATAATCCTCTTATAAAGATTCCAAGGCCGGGAATAAAGTTCTCTTTCGCATGGGAATCAGTATCAGCCCAGCGCCATTCACGCTCATGTGTCCAGTCAACCATAGCACCGTCATCGCGGTTTTTCAACACGGTGACCACATACCGATATTGCTCGGAGAGGCTTAGCCCAGAATCTTTTGCCAGATTCTGCGCATGTTGCATATAATTTTCATCGCCTTCAACCGCTAACGCAGTATTTTTTAGTCCATAAACTACAGGGCGAGCTCCTAGATGATATAATGCTTTCCGCTTCGCCGCAATACCAAAAAACTCAGCATATTTATGTTGTTCGGTATATTCCTTGAATGCGTATAACGGCATTTCGGTGAAGCAGACACACGAATTCGGTCCGTATATACTTGCGCCTAACTTTTTCAATGACCAAATGTTACTTTTATTCATTGTTTCGGGCCTTCTGATTGACCAGCTGGATTTAATGTAGCCATCATAAAGGATATTTAGCAATACATCATAAGCGGTTTCAGTTTTCTCGAGCTTCTTTGGCGTTTCCAGTGGTTCCACATAGATAGGTTCTCCGTTCGGCGCAAATGCAGTCGGCAAGTCAATAAATTTGACGCGATCCATGGACCGGATTTGTCGTCTCAGATCGGGGTCGGGTCGATGAATGAAATGGGTGCACCACTCGGTTAAGTCGATACGGGTCATCTTCTTTCGGCTAAAGTTCAAGTTGACAAATATAGACTATCTTCCACCAACCTACATTATAGGTAATAATCGCAAAGAAGAGTCCAGGACGTGGACATACTGGAATGGCCGGTTCAACAGTCGAATCAGAGGGTTGAAATTCGCTTCGTCGTATGTCTACCGCTGCCTTTATTTTAAACATTCTTACGGATTCCAATACTTCACATAATTTGCTGAAAAAGTTGCGGGAAGTAACTTTGAAAAGTAACCGATGGTTATTAAATTGCTACTTAACGTTATTCGTTTGTAGACAATGAATCTTCACTCCAACCTTCGATACCCGTTTATAAAATACATGATTGAAGAGCTGTCCGGCACTTTTTACGAGGACGATTTGACCAGCCTGAACCGACTTCTGATTCTGTATCATAACAGGTATTCATTTACGGTTAGAAGAAACGATGTAGGTGAATTCATCGCCTCGCACGAGCAAGGAATTTCCAAGCCTGACTGGTTGCACTGGTGGTTCGGTCGGTCCAAGCGTGATAGGATTAGCCAGGTTAAGCATCGCACGGCATTCACGCTTCGACATAATCGGGAGGTAATTGAACACCTTTTGTCAAGAGACGACTATGGGTCTGAAAAAGCCATCTACGAAACACTCACTTCAATTTCAAATTGGGTTCAAACCTTATCCTCTGAGGCAGTTGCTGACAAATTCCTGGATCTGAATGGATGGAAAAAGGACCTGGCGTTTTTAGTTGAGCAAATACCCAAGCCAGAGGCTGTTAGAAAAAGAGCGACGCGTACGCGAGTATCGGAAAACTTTCAGGAGCAATTTGTAGACGGCGATGCTGCTGAAAGGCTGCTAAAATTTAACCGCTTGATGCGCATCTTGTTGACGGAGCGATGGATTGTGCCAATCGGCGACACGGATACGTACCGGTACTGCAAACAATCCAAGGGTGGAAGGCTTTACATAGCAGCGCTTTATTACGTTCTAATAGAAAAAGGCTACATTAAGATGACAGTAGATGCGCCCCAAATTGCCTCATCGTTCAACTCCTGGTTGGTGCATGACTTCGAGCAAAGCTCATTTATAAAGGCCTTTCAGGCAGAAGAGTTAAGTCAGTTTGACGGCAGAGAAAGAAATCCTCGCACAAAATATCTGACAGAGGTGAGATTGCTCCTTCGCGACTTATAAATAAAAACTTCTTTTCATTCGTGGTCGAATCACAGGAAGTAATTCCTGGCACATGGTTCTGAATTTTGCCAGCATGTTTTATCAAACAGAAAGGCAAAATGAAAAAGAAGACTTTGGATTTGTGTAGCCACAATACCAACACAGCCTCTACCATACAGGACGCAACCCCTGTAAAAATCCGCTCCGATCCTTCGGTCAGCTCCGATCACCTCGTCGATGTCCATGAAGCAAAGCGGCTGTTGAAAACAGGCTGTGCAAAAAAGCTTTACTACCATTGCGCCAAGGGATATCTACCATTTATTCGCCAAGCAGGAAAACTGTATTTCTCCGAGGCAGTTCTCCGGCACTGGCATCACAGGATTGAGTCGGGGAAACATCGCAAGCTTAACCATTGACACTATGGAGATAACCAAGGAGTTGGTCCTAAGGCTCTGTGAGCGGAAAGACCCGAAGCGCAAGCGAATGCTTTTTGAGCTCTATCGCGATCTGTTTACATCCAATATGTCAGCCAGGTTCCTTGTGGACGTGATTAACGAGAAGCTCTCGACCGAGGCAGTGTCGCTGTATGATATCAAATACATCCGTACTAAAATGAAAAAGTGGGGTGATCAGCAAATGCCAGTTCAAAAAAGTGAAAAGTCCGAAGCTAAGACTCAGCCAAAAGCGGAAATGAGATTCCCGCGCTCCGAGCCTGAGCCATATGTTAAACCATCTAAAAAATATTGACCGATGAAAAACTTACATTTCATAGTGCAAGCCAAAGGAGGCGTGGGAAAATCCATTCTGATGTACCTGTTTGCCCTTAAACACTACCAAGATCCCAAATGTCTTTTTATTGACGTGGACGCTTCCACGCAGACCAGTACACGTCAGCTCAAATTCGTCCACCAGGATCAATCCGATGTTGCGAATCTATTAGACGAGAAAGGCCTTTTGATCCGTGATAATTTGCTGGCCTATTTACAAAGCATCGCAAAGGAAGATTTCGAAGACGCCTATTTCGATTTCGGTGCTCCTGAAAGCGAACAGCTTCCAGCACTCATCGAGTACGACATCCCTCTCAAAGCTTTTGCTGACGGACTGGGTTTTGAAATCACATTTCATATCGTCATAGGCGGTGGAGGTGCTTACAATCCATCAATCGATTATTTGCTGAGGATGTTTGATCTGGTTAAAACCGACTTTGAAATCCTCGTCTGGCAGAGCATGGCCACCTTTCGTAAATTTCCACATCTAACTCAGGAGCTTAGGGAGAACTGCAAGAACTCGGGGCTTGTGTTTCGCAGGTTCGGGGATTTCGAGCCCGAGTCATTTCTCGGGGCAGAAATCCTGACAGGGATCCGCAAAGGCCTCGCGCTGGATACCTACACGATCGGGCCTAGATTAAGACTTCAAAGAGAACTTCAAATCAATTTTGCCGATGTCTAGCCAGCCGATCAGTAGACAGACCCTGGCCAGGATCAAAGCGGAGTACCTGGCCAGGTATGAAATCGAAATGGACGACTGGTCGGCAATAATACTGCTGGACAACCAAGCTCAGTTTCAAAACATGGATAGCCAGCTCCGGGCGGTTCTGGATGAGAACAAAAAGCTGAGCGGAAAGATTAAAGGATCCGTGAAGACGATCCAATTCAACTCTATCCTGGAAGCTTTCATCCATGGCCTAGGTACGGGAATACCGTATTCGATTACGGCACTTGTTCTTGGAATCTTATATTACGTATACGTGAGTACGTATGTGGATTACCGGCGGATCGAGGATTTCGTTTCGGCCTACAAAAATGCACCGGACTATGTGGCCCTGATCCGCGAGGGTGAGACGGAAACGTCAGGCGGCATCAAGTATCTCGTTCTTTCGCCATCGAAACACAGCAAATATGTATTTGGCAAGAGCTACGAATTCGACTCGAGACGAAAATTGGTCAAAGTGCCTTTGCGAAGGAAAAATTGATCCAAAAGCGGTACATAAAGGTCTAAATGCGCTCCAAAGGAGTCTTTGAGGGGTATTAAGAGTCAGAAATTGCTCCAAAGAGTCAAAAAGTAATCGACAAAAATCATTTAAAGGAAAAATTGAGCCAGAAGAGGTCAGGAAAGATCCTACGCGGTGGTTTCCTCCACAGCCAGCTATCGCCGGTACGTCGCAAAATGCGACTTCCCGGCGGGAGCTGGCCATGGGAAAGCCCCTGGACCCCTGCTATTCGCCTTCCGGCTCATAGCTAATCAAAAAAGACACATGGAAAATCAGAAACAGAAAGGCAGACCGCCGAAGGTGAAAGGGACCGCTAAAAGGGAGCACTTCTCGGTCTGGGTAAGCGCTGATCAGAAAAGACAGATTAATGAACTGATCGAAAAAAGCGGGCTTTCCGCCAGTCAATACTTTTTGACCTTGGCGCTTGATGTGCCTTTTAAAAGGCCACAGAAACGGGCGCTACCCAGGGCAACTGCCGAAACAGTCAGGGTGCTACAACAACTATCGGGGGTCTTATCGCTGGCAGCCCTAAAAATCAAGGGACACCAGATGCTTTCAGACCAGTGGCAGCAAAGTAGCCAGCGCGTTAGGCTGCTCGCCGATTTTATCACCCTTTGGGTGTTTGAAAGCTTTGAGATCCGCAGCATCAAAAAGGCGTTTGAAGAGCTGCTCAAATGGTCAACTGAGCTCACGTCTTATCTTTCTCAAACGCTCCCTGAAACCGAAGGCAAACATCAGCTACTGCTAAGATGCAGTTCGACCAGTCGCCTGATCGGAGATTTGCAGCAAAAATATGAGGCCTACTATTCGCAGCCACTTGATGAGCTAACGACGCTCTGGAAATCAGGTGAAACCGATGTGGCTTCGGTTCACGCCGAGATTGAAAAAGCTGTAAGTGCAACCCTGAAAAAGATGAGGTTATGATTGGGAAGGCGAGCCTTGGCAGCTATGCCAAAGGGCTAATTGAATATTGCTATTACGACAAGCATGTATCCGCAAAGATGCGGCAAAGGCTGGACGAACAAGATGTTCGAGGGGAACTGGTTTATATCCAGAACCTGGGGATCAAAATGCATGCAGACGGGAAGTTGGACCTGGGCTATTTGATCAACCAGTTTAACAATAATCATATGCAAAATACGAACCTGAAAAAATTCATGTGGCACCAGTCATTCAGCTTTGCGCCGGGCGAAAAGCCCGGCAACGAAACGATCGCTGAGATTTCCACAGAATTCGCCAAGGAGTTTGGGTTTGAACAGAACCAGATGCTGGTTTTTAAGCATGAGGACAGCGCCAATTTGCACTTTCACATCGTCGCAAATCGAATTAATTTCAATGGCCAAAACACTTCAAAGCACTTTCACAACTACGCCAGAACCGGCGAATTCTGCCGTAGAATGGAACAACGGCTTGAATTAGTGCAAGCACCGGAAATGAGAATCAATAAGCGGCAGAGGCTTGAAAATGTCCTGACCGACAAGCAGCATCTAAAGCTCAAATCATCCGTCGACCAGCTTTTAAATACGGTAGCGTCGATCGATGAGCTCAAAGGGAAATTGTTAATCCAAGGGTACAAGACTTATGTTGGAAGAGGGATCGCATTCTATCATATGCAGAAGAATATTAAGATTAAAGGCTCCGACTTAGGACGGAGCTATTCGCTAGCCGCCATTGAAAAACAACTGGCTCAAAACATCGGAATCGAAGTTAAAGAGCAGTTGCAACAGGTGCAAAAAAGGCAGAAAAAGCAGAGCTTGGGCATTTAAATGCCAGTTTCTAGGGAGAATGACTTATTTTAGCCCAAAATAACCCATAACACCATGAAACTGAAAGCTATCAAATTCTTTTCCCCAGAGGAAAACGTTCCCGAAGTCAAGCCCGCTCCAAAAGCAGCGCCGCTTCCGACTGGTTACATTTCTAATTCAGGCAAACTTGTTTTTCCGGCAACTGCACTACGTGATCTAGGAATTGATCCAGAGTCCACCAAATTCAAAATAGGCACTCAGGAAGGGAAGCGAAAAATCAAATCCGTATATCTGGTCCCATCTACAAGTTCCGATCAAACTTTCTCATTCGAAAAAAGCGGCCGAGGTCATGTAATTCCATTGGCCATAATTTTGAAAAAAGGTAACGTCAACTTCGAAAGTGAAAAGCTGATTTTTAAAATCTCGACATTTGATTTTGATCAGACCACGAAGGGGTTTGAGCTGGCAATTGAAGCTGAGGCTCCGAAACCTGAATACACAGGTAAGCCACGTGGCAGAAAGCCTGGTCAGCAGGCAGAATAGTTCGTTACGCGGCGCGCTAGATTTTCATGATAAACAAGAAAGCCGCTTCGACGCGGCTTTCTTGTTGTTACTTGTTTTTGAGTAGTTCAACTTTTTCTCGCTCGCTTTCAAGTAGTCTCTCATAAAGTTTTTTGTTCTCCTCAAAAAGCTCAACCAATTTATCGATTGGGTTAAATGTAGGAAAGTAATTGAACAGTGAACCATTGTCATGGTTGTTAACAGTATTGCCGATAATGTTAAACACAGCCTCTTCGCTGAAATTTTTGAGACCCTCAGCAGGAACGCCAAGGATCTTACTGATTTGTTCGAGCAACTCTTCATCAACCGTCTCGCTTTGTTCGATTTTCGACACGGTTTGCTGGCTAACCTTCAATTCGTGAGCAAGATGCTCCTGTTTCCATCCACGCAGTTCGCGAATCCGGCCGATCTTGTACCCAATATGATTGGGTTTTGTTGCTGTGCTCATGGTTACAAATAAAAGAAATATCTCTCTCAAGGTCAATAATAAGCGTAAAAGTGTTTTACCAGTGTCCGGTAGTGGAATACAAGTGGTTTTGGTTCGACACCTGATGTCCCAATCCCTCATTTGCTTGAAAAAAAAGGAGGTTATGGAGAAGACAAACTTATCACTAAGCGAAACGCGGTCTGTGAATGCTCAGAAAATGGCCGATGCCCACAAGGCAATTGGCGAGATTTTTCAGGCTACGGACCTGGACTATATGCGGGTTGATTTGTGGCTTTCTTTCAAAGCGGTTACCACCAGAAGGCCATTTTCGTTTTCGGGCGAACCTTCTACGGTCCTCTGGATGGAAAAGATGTTGAACAAAATTATAACTGCTTGCAGATTAATGCTTGAAGTTGCGGAAAACGAAGGCAATGATATTTCAACTGACAACTTTCCTGCTTTTAGTGACGAGCAGATAGCAGCAGACCGTCAATAACATGCGCGAGCTGAGAAAGTTAAACGATCGCTACAACGGAACGATCCGCAGGCTCACGCTCACAGAAACCGAAAAGCCCATTTTGGTGATCAAACGTTTCTTTGACACATATAACTATGAAGAATGGCTACATATTCTTTCGGAATGGGTGGAATACGGGTTAAGTAAGGTAAGTATTTGCGAAGGAGGCGACGAGTGCGTCGAGGTCATTCAGTATGAACTTTTAGAATCATTGTTTGAAGCCGTTTACCTGATTTGGGGGCAAATCGAGCAAATCACCTTTCGGAAACGTCGCCTTCTGCCTACACCCGGGAGCAAGTCGGTAATTGAGCTACTGGTTGCAGCGCTTGAACCGGAACTGGTATTTGAGATAACCCACCGGGTCCCGTCTCCGGCAGAGCAGGCACCGTACAGGGATTTATTGATTGTGCTGCCCGACAACAATCACACCGTTTAAAGAGCTGGAACCGGTAATTGAACTGATAACCGCGGACGAAAAGCTGAGTTGTTCTATTCGAAAGCTATCAGACCTGCGCTCCGCACTGGAGAACGGACTCGTGTATTTCACCTTGGCCTGTACTACCGAGAACCTGATTTACCAGGGGAAGGCCATGCAGCTTCCTAAAATCTCACCGGAAAAGATCACGCAGCTGATTGAAAAATCCAAGCAGGATTTTACGGTGGGTTTGACCAGGGCAAGGAAGTTCTTCTACGGAGCATGTTACTACGAGGAAACAAAAGAGTACGCATTATGCATGTTCATGCTTCAACAGGCCACCGAAACTATATTTCGGTCTGTTGCCATAGCCTTCTACGGCAGTGAAAAACGCACCCATTCGATCAGATCGCTCAAAAAATTCAACCATAGGCTGGCGCCTCAGTTGAACGAAGTGTTTCCAGGCGGTTCACCTGACGAGGAACGGCTATTACAGCTTTTAGAAGATGCCTATCTGGAAGCTAGATACAATCTGCAATATGAAATCAGCAAAGTGGATCTTGACTTGGTCTCATCCCGGGTCTTTCGTCTGCTGGAATTAGCCGAAGCGGTGTTTGAAAGCAAAATGCAGGTAACGGCCGTTGTTATTAGCCAGACTCCGGAAGCCGGAAGCCAGGTATTAACTAGAACGAGTCTATAAATATTGATGAGAGACTTCAATTACCGCACAGACCACCTTCAAATCAGGCAGTCATGCGATCAGTGCAAACGAAAGTTACAAAGCAAAAAATGACGGTTACAAGCCTGCACTTCGTCATCCGGCTTTTTAACTGAACCCGCATTAGCCAGCCGCACCTTAAACCGCCGGATGGGCTTGCAACCAAGGGGACGAGCCCCGTCATTTTTTCATTGAGTGGAAGGCAGCGATTGCCCTGAGCACAAAGCCGGGCCTAAGCTATTTAAATGCCTTTCAATCATGAGAAATTTCGAAAATGCTCCAAAAATCTACGTTGGTACTTATGGTCAGTACAACAATGGATCGCTGTTCGGTAAATGGTTTGACCTGACCGAATATTCTGATCTCAAAGAATTTCTGCATGACTGTTTTGAGTTTCATCGGAATGAATTTGATCCAGAGCTCATGTTCCAGGACTGGGAGAACATCCCGGATTTTTTGATATCGGAATGCGGCCCTCATAAAGAAGCGTTTGGCTACTTTGAGGCCACTAGTGAAATGGACGATGAGACTGCAGAAGCGTTCGAGATTTACTGTAAGCAAATTAACTATTGGCCATCTAATGGGTACGAATTGGATGGCCAACTTGAAGGATTCCGGGAAAGCTACCGCGGATTCTTTGGTGGATCGATGAAAGATCCAGAGCTTGAATACACCTACCATACGTCGAAGAAACTGGGCTGTTGTCAGGAGTGCCTGCGAGTCTTGAAAGGTACTTCGACTATGAAGCTTTCGCGAAAGACCTATTTTTAGAAGGATATAGCGAACACGAAGGTCATATCTTCACAGATTATTAAAGGCAAAGTGCAGTTCGATGCAGGCCGCATCGAACTGCACTTTATTCTTTTTGTTCCGCTGGGAAAGAGAGGAAGCAATATTCAAATGCTGCTTATTACTTTCCAATCAAAAACATCGTCCGCACGTGGTAATCGATGTTTTTGATTGTTAACGTAAAGCAAGAAGCAATGGAAAAGAAGGGCAAGCAAGCCGAGGAGAATTCAAAGTTATATGCGCATCAATTAGTCACTTTGGCAGATCTGGAAAAGTTTAAGGAGCAAATGCTCTCCGAAATGAGACGGCTACTTTCGGGTGGGAGCTCACAGCATTCCAAGCAATGGCTCAAGTCCCGAGAAGTACGGAAACTTCTCGATGTATCACCAGGCAAACTGCATGCCATGCGAGCAAGCCGGCAGCTCAGCTTTATGCGTATCGGCGGTGTTATTTATTATGATCGGACAGACATCGAGAAAATGTTTGAGAAGTTTAGAACATCCGCTGCCAAATGAAATCTAAACAACGTCCAACTGGCGTTGGAAGCCAGTGTCCCCCTGACGAAGTTCACGTCAGGGTTTACTTTTCACAACAAGGGGCGACAAAAGTTGACGCTCAAATATTTTTTCATCACTACGAGACTAAGATGTGGAAGAATGACAGAGGGGGATTGATAAAAAATTGGAAAAAACTTGCCTGGAGCTGGATATGGTAGTTGCGACGAACTAATTGTGAGAACTGTTAGGTGTGAAATTCGAAAATTTCACCTGTCATAATCTCTCATAACAATCCACAGCGGCCCGCGAAGTTATGCAAATGAAGTCTCTGCCGATAACTGGCATGACGCTCACAATTGTGCCGTCTTCACTGTCACACATAGGGATTCGGTCATATGTCCATTTATATGTATCCAGATTGTACACGCCGAACAGCACAAGTACGCTTGAGTACGTCAATACCGGACTTGTGTTTTCTACGTATTAATGCCTATGCAAACGAACTTTGGGCTTTTGTACTCTTGTTCTCTAAAGCAAAATCACCTCCGGTTACAATCGAAATGCTTTGGTTCGCGGAGCCCTAGAAACCCGAAAAGTTTCTAGTCAAGGCCTCGAAAGGCACCTAGTAATTGTTCAACTAAGCCAGTTTATCTTTGCAAATGTCGTAATAGTTCGACTTTGAGGTGTTTTTTAATCGTTCAACGAACTCGAAATGGAAATCATTACATCTTCTTTTGTACAGCTCAAGTTCTTGCCTTCAACTTATAAATATCTACCATCTGAATAGCAGTTATTGAAACGCTGCCAGCAAGAGCAAACTGGTAGTAAGCAATAACATTACGCGCGTATAGTCATATACGAACGGGGATCATTATGCTCATGTATTCCGCTATACACACATAATTTCTTCACATCCCAACCCTCATGTAAAGCGCCCAATTCATAAATAATCAATGTTGAACTAAATAATGTAACGTATGCAAAGCAAAAACAACTGGTCAGAGCGGCAGTACATGACGCGCCGCTGTCTTGTTTCATTTAACGCTAAAATGCTATGAAGAGAATTCGACTATTTCAAGTTCTGCTATCGGCATGTATGTTGATTGTGGGTTTTACAGCGCAATCGCAGGATGTAGTGCTGGACTGGGCGAAGGCATTTAACTCTTTGGGAGGTTCGACCAACAGAGTACTTGTATATGCGGTTGCGACCGATCCTGCTGGAAATGTGTATGCCAGCGGCTTTTTTAATGGCTCGGTAGACCTTGATCCCGGACCGGGGACGACCACCGCGACTGCTAATGCAGGGACTGGCGCTTTTTTCGTTAAACTGTCCCCATCGGGCAACTTAATATGGGCAAAAACCCTAAGCAACACGGTTGCAGGTAGCATTGCTTCTTACTCACTTAAAGTAGATGCAGCAGGCAACGTCTATTCAGTCGGTGGATTCAGTCAGACGATTGATTTTAATCCAAGTCCGACCGCAACAAACAATCTTGTCAGTACCGGCGGCACAGATGCGTACATCTTAAAGCTTAACACCAATGGCGATTTTGTTTGGGCACAGCGAATGGGTGGAAGTGGGGGAGAATATAGCCACGATGTTGATTTGGACGCAGCAGGAAACGTATATGTTTCCGGATACGTCAGCACAGGTACCGCCACATTCGGCAGCTTAACCATCACCTCAGCCGGATCAGATGATGGTTTTGTAACCAAGCTAAATTCGGCCGGCGCCTTTCAATGGGTGAGAAGACTGGGGGGACCGGGTACGGAATCATTACTTGGTGTTGACGTCGACGATACGGGCAATGTTTATGCGTCTGGAAATGTTGTCGGTACCCCTTCCGCCCCTGCAACCGGTATGGCAACCATCACAACCAGTGGCGGCGTTGTGGTTAAGTTAAATACCAATGGTAATACCATATGGTCAGCTGTAACCACAGGGACCGGAGCATTAAGGGGGGTGGCGGTAGATCAGGGGGGAAATGTATACGCTGCCGGCGTATCGGCAAGTGCTGGCGACATGGTTAAGCTAAACAGTAACGGCCAACTACAATGGACCAAACAGGTCGGTGGAAGCGGTAGCAAGATAAAAGTAGGCCCGGATGAAAACATATATATGACAGGTGGTTATACTAACACCTCAAATACCTTCGGTTCTTTCCTACTGCCATTCAGTGGTGTAATCGACGTTTATGCTGCCAAGGTGGACCCGGCTGGCGACATCCTTTGGGCAAAAGGATTCACTGGTCCTGGACAAGACGGTTCACTTTTCCTGCATACAGATGCAGCAGGAGCAGTATATGTCGGCGGTTTATTTCAACAAACGATGGATTTTGATCCAAGCGATTGTCAGTTTAACATCACTAGCGCTACTGATCCTACATGGACCTCAGGATTTGTCGTCAAACTTCGGCCGGGAGGTCTTCCTGACGGATTTGGTGTTTCGGCCAGCACATTGTCGCCCTTAACACAGAGCGCGTGTAGCTTGGGGATACCTGGCTTGGTTACCGGCAATGCAGTCGGCATCACAGGGCCCGCCGGTTTCTCAACGACTCTTTCCTACCAATGGCAAAAGGGAAGTTCAGCCTCAGGCCCATGGGAAGATATGCCCGGTGAAGTCTACAAGGATTTGCAGCCATTGGCTTCCAGCGAAACTTTGTTTTACCGCCGTATCGTGAAAGCAGCACTCAACACGTGCGGTACCACCGTGGGCGTAGATACTTCTGTGGTAACCACTGTTAATGTAGGAACAGCAGTTGCGCCGACTGCCAATGCGGACGGTCCTCAGTGGTATGTTTGCGGATCTGGTAACAACACCGTATCGCTGGCAGGTAGCGCGACAGGCGGTGCTGGCGGATTTGCTTATGCATGGTATGCAGGTAGCACAGCGGGGACGCCTGTCTCAACGGCAGCCAACTACACAACTGCTGCTGTTACGCAAGCCACCACATACACACTAAAGGTAACCGATGCAGCCGGTTGTGTGGACACGGATCAGGTAACCATCGTACCGGCCGTTGCAAACGCAGGCCCGGACGCTTCATTCTGCCAGGGTGCGGGCGGCGTGCAGATCGGTACTGCGCCTGTGGCGAGTCCTTCGATAACTTATGCATGGACGCG
>Ga0307414_10000344_pt1 | contig 26282 bp, 22 predicted proteins | sample DK1Ometagenome_FD_203804 | JGI IMG/M metagenome (GOLD analysis project Ga0307414, IMG submission 203804) | Maize rhizosphere microbial communities from greenhouse at UC Davis, California, United States - DK15-O-3 | ecosystem: Host-associated > Plants > Roots > Rhizosphere > Soil | place: USA... | reverse complement strand
AGAGTCTTTGGCTTTTAACAAGGTGATGGTGGAGTTGACCATCTTATAACTTGCGGCAGTGTCGGTTACTAAACCTTTGATTTCATACTGGCCTTGGGCAAAAACGGTGCCTGAGCTTATGAAAAACAAGATGAATACTAGGATTTTATGTTTCATTCGGGTGGAAATGGTTGGTTAATCTAAGGTATAACTAAAGATTTAGTAATAATGTTAAAGATTGTTAAATTATGTTAAAGAATATTTTTTGTCGATCCAATAATAGGACAGTCGGCAGAAGGATTAGTCTTAAGCTTTAGAGGTAATTAAACGAGATTTGTTTCCAGACAGCTCTTTTTTTTAAGAAATTCAGTGTCCATCTGAATTTAAAATAATTTTAATGTAAAGCCTTAAGGTGTTTTTTATCTTTAGCGCAGCTTAAACACACAAATATGAAGAAGAACCTGTTCCTCCTTTTCTCTATAGCCATGGCATTTACTGCCGGGGCTCAGTCGAAGAAGACAAAAGTTAAACCGCCAAACGTCATTTATATCATTGCGGATGATCTGGGCTATGGCGACCTGAGTTGTTATGGTGCCACGAAAATCCAAACCCCAAACTTAGACCGCCTTGCAGCGAACGGAATTCGCTTCACCGACGGACATGCGACTTCTGCGACCTGCACACCCTCACGTTATGCATTGATGACGGGCGAATATTCATGGCGTAAAAAAGGAACGGGCATTTTGCCTGGTGATGCGGCACTCATCATTCCTACAGATAAAACGACCTTGCCAAACCTGTTTCAAAAAGCTGGGTACCAAACTGGAATCGTCGGAAAATGGCACCTGGGCATTGGAGAAACCGTAGCAAAAGACTGGAATGGAGAACTAAAACCGGGACCAAACGAAGTTGGTTTTAATTATTCCTTTATTTTTCCCGCAACAGCGGATAGAGTGCCTACCGTGTTTTTGGAAAACCATAAAGTAGTGGCTCTGGAAGCTAATGACCCCATTGCTGTAGACTATGCAAAGCAGGTAGGGAACGATCCGACAGGAAAAGACCATCCTGAATTGTTGAAAATGCAGTCTTCCCCCGGACAGGGGCACAACCAGACGATTGTGAATGGCATCGGCCGGATCGGTTATATGAGTGGCGGTAAAATGGCGCGTTGGGTAGACGAAGAGGTGTCAACCACTTTCCTGACCACAGCGCAAAGCTTTATTGAGAAAAATCATCAGCGGCCTTTCTTCTTGTATTTTGCCTTAACGGAGCCACATGTGCCACGTATGCCGGCAACAAGGTTTAAAGGAAAAAGCGGCCTGGGCTTACGCGGCGATGCGATCTTGCAGTTGGATTGGACAGTAGGGGAGATCGTGAAACAATTGAAATTACTGGGAATTGATAAAAATACAATGATTGTCTTTACCAGTGATAATGGTCCGGTACTGGATGATGGTTATCAGGATGAAGCAGTGACCAAACAGAATGGTCACCTGCCTGCAGGTGTGCTGCGTGGCGGTAAATATAGTGCATTGGAAGGCGGTACAAGGGTGCCTTTTATTGTCAGCTGGCCAGGACGAATCAAGCCTCAGGTATCAGGGGCATTGGTGAGTCAGATGGATTTTATTGCCTCATTTTCCAGTTTGATTGGCAGAGCTGTGCCTCAGGGAGATGCCCCGGATAGCGAAAATCTAATCCAGGCCTTTTTGGGTGAATCTGTGAAAGGAAGAACTTCATTCGTAGAACAGGGAGGTCCGCTTTCTGTGATCAAAGATGGCTGGAAATACATTAGCCCAAGCGGGGGTGCTTCTTATATGAAGGATGTGGGCATTGAATCCGGAAACCTGCCGACAGCGCAGTTGTATCACCTGACGGAAGACCTTAGTGAGCAGAACAACCTAGCCGGAAAGTACCCAGAACGGGTAAAAGAACTGTCTGAACTGCTGGAACAGATTAAACAGAAAAAATAAACAATTTTCTCCTCCGGGTTTGCCAGGGGCTGATTTCTTCGTTCGTGGGAAATGTGGCCTTTGGCAAGCCCGGGGGGTATTATTGCGCCTACGCGCAAAGCCGAAAGATCGGAGCCTTAATTTAAGGTATCTGATATTTCTTTTTGCGATTGTTTTTTAATTAAAATTAGGGTTTATTAATTAGCAGCATTCTTAGTATCTTTGTAAACACCAATTTGAAGATCGTTTATTTTTAATTGATGCCTACAATATGTCTGAACAAAACCCTGCCGAGCTTGCCGCCAAATTCGTAAATTATACTTCTAAGCACATCTTTCTGACGGGAAAGGCCGGAACCGGGAAGACTACCTTTCTGCGGAATTTAATTGAACTGACACATAAAAAAGCGGTTATTGCAGCACCTACAGGTATTGCAGCAATAAATGCTGCAGGAGTAACCATCCATTCCCTGTTTCAACTTCCTTTCGGAACTTACCTGCCTAAAGCTCCGGCTGCGGAAGGTGATCATTATAACCAGCAGTACAATACCCCAAAATCTATTGTCCGCCATTTAAACATGACGGCCTCGAAAAGGAAAGTGCTGACGGATATGGAATTGCTGATTATTGATGAGGTCAGTATGCTCCGCGCAGATCTTCTGGATGCCATTGATATGGTATTGCGCTATATCCGAAGAAACAATACCGCCAGCTTTGGAGGGGTTCAGGTTTTGTTTATCGGCGATCTGCACCAGTTGCCTCCGGTGGTGAAATCTACAGAATGGAACCTGTTGGGGCAATTTTATAACAGCGCCTATTTCTTTGATGCACTGGCACTTCAGAACAATCCGCCAATTTATATTGAACTGGAAAAGATCTACAGACAGGCAGATGAAGTGTTCATCAATCTGCTGAATAATCTGAGAAATAACGAGGTGACGGCCCAGGATGTCGCATTGCTGGATAAATATTATAAGGCGGATTTTAAGCCTTCCATCAATGATAAATACATTACGCTCACCACGCATAACAATAAGGCCGATACCTTAAATAAACAAAGTCTGGAAGAGCTAAAGGCCCCATCTTTTTTATATGTGGCTAAGATTGAAGATGATTTCAGTGAATACGCCTACCCGGCAGAACAGATTCTGGAACTTAAAGTTGGGGCGCAGGTGATGTTTATAAAAAATGATCCTACCGGAGAACAGCGCTTTTTTAATGGAAAGATTGCAGTAGTTACCTTACTGAGAACAGATACGATTGAGGTGGAGACCGAAGGAACAAGGGAAAAAATTATCCTGGAAAAATATACCTGGAAGAACATAAAATATACCACAGATAAGGTTACCGGAGAAATCGAAGAAGAGCTGGTTGGAACTTTTACCCAGTATCCTTTAAAGCTAGCCTGGGCAATTACGGTACATAAAAGTCAGGGTCTGACCTTTGACAGGGCAATTATTGACATTGGAAGTGCTTTTGCCCCAGGGCAGATCTATGTCGCACTTTCTCGCCTACGTTCTCTGGATGGACTGATTTTAACTTCTCAGATCTCAGGATCGGGCATCCGACAGGACCAGAATGTTTCTCTTTTCTCTAAGACGAAAGAGCGTCAGGAAAACCTGGTTACACAAATGAGAACCGAAAGTGATGTCTTTTTGCGGTCTTATCTGCTGCAATGCTTTGACCTCGCACCACTCGACAATTATGTTTACGAACACGTTCATTCTTATACCAAAGACATCAATAAATCGGCAAAACAGAAACATGTAAAATGGGCAGGACAGCTGCTGAAAGAGCTGACGGAAGTGAAAACAAATGCGAGTAAGTTTTTAAGTCAGATACAACGGATGTACGAGGTGAAAACGGAAGAAGGAATGGCGGCCTTGCTGGAACGTACCATTGCTGCAGAGAACTATTTTAATCCCTTGCTGGTCGGATTTTCGAAACGCATCTTTGAGCGTATGGAGCTGGTGAAACAGGACAAACAAGTGACTGCTTATCTCACGGAATTGTTAGAGATGGAAGCGCTTTTTTACGATCAGTTTAAGAAAATACGTAAAGCTACGGCCCTGCTGAATGCGACGATCAATGGAAGCGAGTTTACCAAAAAAGATGTAAATGCGTTATTGAGTCAGGCAGAAAGGGCGGCAGTAATGGAAAAGGTGTTTGCTGTTCCGGGTAAGCTGGACTTTACAGCCAAGAAGACAAAGTCTACAAAAGCCAAAACAGCGGTGGTTAAAGAAAAAGCGCCTAAAGTAGATACCAAAGAAGTCTCGCTGGAGTTGCACAAAGAAGGAAAAACGATAGCTGAAATTGCGAGAGACCGGAAAATGGTGATCGGCACGATAGAAGGACACCTGGCGCATTATGTGGCCAAACAGGAGATTTCAGCCAAGGATATTTTAGGCTCGAAAAAGCTGGATAAAATTCTGAAAACCATCAGGGAACTAAAAACCATGCAAATGAACCCGATCAGGGAACATCTGGGCAGAGATTTTAGCTTTGGGGAAATCAAAATCGGACTGGCGGCATACCTCGCTGAGGGAGAATAATCAGATTGCTGTATCTCCCTGGAAAACCTGTGCTGCGGGGCCACATAGAAATACATTCCTAAACTGATTACCATCGTAGTCAAACTCAATGCGAAGGTCTCCGCCTAATACTTTAACAGGTGTTTTGATATGCCCTTGCTGATGTTTGTGTTGCGCCATTGATAAGGCCACAGCAGTAACTCCTGTTCCACACGCATAGGTCTCATCTTCCACGCCACGCTCAAAGGTGCGGACAAAAAGATGGTCTCCCTGATCTTCTACGAAATTTACATTGATTCCTTCGGCTTTGTAAGTGGAGTTGTTGCGGATGGCTTTGCCCTCTTTGTAAACATCCAGCGTTTCTAATTCGCTTACCTGTTGTACATAATGTGGCGACCCGGTATTCAATACATAAGCGCCTCCATCGTTTCCAATGTGATCAATATCAATCATTTGCAGGTCAACCCAGTCGCCTTTTTCTGAAATTTTGGCATAATGAGGGCCATCAACTGCCAAAAAATTAGTTTCTGTGTCAATTATTCCCAAATGTTTGGCAAAGGCTACGATACACCTGCCACCATTTCCACACATACTGCCGAGATTGCCATCTGCATTGAAATAAAGCATCTCAAAGTCGTAATCTTTATGGCTTTGCAGGAGCATTAATCCATCTGCCCCAATTCCAAAACGCCTGTTACACAGTTGCAGGACCGTATTATTACCCGTATATTTAAAGGATTGATCACGGTTGTCTATTAAGATAAAATCGTTTCCTGCGCCCTGGTATTTGAAAAAGTGGATCTTCATGAGATGTATGTGCTTGTCATTTAACATTTTTTAACAGTATTCATGGCCTGTTACTTATGCAAATATCGTTTATATGGTATTAAATTTGAGTAATTGAAACAAAAGAATTAGTTCTTAACGAGTAAAACGAATAAATCACAATCTATGCCAGCTTTGCTTTAAACAAGTTAAGGCCTGTTGGATTGCTTTTGAAACAATTAAAAAAAGAAAAAATACAAATGAAAAGAATCGGATTGATAGTGTTAGCCGCATTTATAGGTGGTGCGGCTGCGATTGGCGCTTACAAACTGTTAGAGCGCAACAATGATGGGATGACAATAGCGGAGAAACAAAATGTGCTTTTTGCTAACAATCCCGTAAAAATATCTTCTACAGGAGCGGTCGATTTTGTACAGGCTGCTTCCGTAGTGTCGCCGGCAGTAGTACACATTAAGACTTCCTATGGCAGCAACTCCGGAAACGAAAGAGGTGGTGCTGGTTCTCCAATGGACATGTTTGAAGAGTTTTTTGGTGGTGGAGGCCGTAGGATGCCCCGTGTGCCAAGAGCAGCCTCAGGTTCTGGTGTAATCCTTACGCCTGATGGTTATATCGTAACGAACAACCACGTCGTGGAAAATGCGGATAAGATTGAAGTAATCCTGTCTGACCGTCGTAAGGTCATGGCAAAAGTGATTGGAAAAGATCCGAACACAGATCTTGCCCTGATCAAAGTAGAAGAAACAAATCTTCCGATCGTGAAAATGGGAAATTCAGACAATGTGCAAATCGGAGAATGGGTATTGGCCGTAGGCTTCCCGCTAGATCTTCAAACTACAGTAACTGCGGGAATTGTAAGTGCAAAAGCAAGAAGCATCGGAATTCTGGCTAGACAGCAAGGTCAGCCAACGGAGGAAGAATATGAGGAATACCGTAGAACGGGTAAAGCTCCTGAGCGTACTAATAACAGTATCGAATCTTTCATTCAGACGGATGCGGCAATCAATCCTGGAAACAGTGGTGGTGCATTGGTGAATGCAAGTGGTGAGCTGATCGGAATCAATGCGGCAATTGCATCGCAAACCGGTACGAATGAAGGTTATGGTTTTGCTATTCCGGTAAACCTGGCAAAAAAAGTGTTGGAAGATTTTAGAAAATATGGCGCGGTGAAACGTGGTTATATTGGGGTCTCTTTCAGACCGCTGGATGCAGATTATGCGGAAGAACTGAAAATTAAAGATATCAATGGATTGTATGTAAGCGATGTGTTGCCTAACGGTGGTGGTGCTGCTGCGGGAATCCAAAAAGGAGATATCATTAAAAAAGTAGAAGGTATTGCGATTTATGACTCTCCGGATTTACAGGAAAAAATCGGTCGTATGAGCCCTGGTGATAAAGTACAATTGACCGTCTTGAGAAACGGAGCTTTAAAAGATTTAAATGTTACCTTAAAAGGGGATGCCAGTGTGAATCTTGCGAAAGCAACACCGGCGGCAAAATCTACGGGTACAACGATCAGTAAGTTAGGTGCTGCTTTCGCGCCGGCTTCTGCACAGGTTAAAGCTAAATATGGTGCAAAGAACGGAGTAGTGGTGACCAGTGTGGAGCCAGGAAAAGTATTCGATTCTATGGACCTCCCTAAAGGTTTATTAGTAACTACGGTGAACGGTAAGCCGGTAAATAGTGCTAAAGATGTAGAGGCAGCATTGCCTACTTCAAAAAATGGCATGACGACCATCTCTGGCGTTGGCCCGAACGGAAACTATACCTTTACTTTCTAAAAAGTATTATTTCAACTTTTTTTCTTTAACGGGAGGCAGTTTTACTGCCTCCCGTTTTTTATTTGAAGCGGAAGGTTTTTTAATTTCCCACTTGTCATCGCTCTGTAAAATTTAGAACGTTTCTAAATAGCTGTATTGTCGTTATTTTATGACAATGATTAACAAATTAATTCTTTTATTAAATACTTTTGCAGGAATAGAACTAAAATACAATCAAATGGCTAGTTTCGGAAACGCTTTTTCCTCGTCTATAGGAAAAAAACTAATAATGGGTATCACCGGCCTGTTTCTTATTTCATTTCTCGCGGTTCATTGCTTTATAAATGCTTTGATCTTCGTGAATGACGGTGGTTTAACCTTTAATGTTGGGGCTCATTTTATGGCTACCAATTGGCTGATCAGGGCAATGGAAGTGGTCTTGATGGCAGGCTTACTCGCACACATTATTCAGGGTTTACGTTTGGTTTTTCAAAACCAGGCTGCACGTCCGGTGAAGTACGCGGTAACTAATGGTGCTGCAAACAGCAAGTGGTACTCCAGGTCAATGGGACTATTAGGAACCATCTTATTGATTTTCTTAATCGTACACTTATCTGATTTCTGGATGGTTTCCCGTTTTACAGGAATCCCTACTGTTGATTCAGCAGGACACGAAAATCTTTTTGCAGTGATGGTGGCAAGATTTCAAACCCTTTGGGTAGTGATTTTATATGTTTTAGCAATGGTTTCTCTGGCTTACCACTTATTACATGGTTTTGCTTCTGCATTCCAAACGCTGGGATGGAACCACAAAAAATACACTCCACTCATCAAAGCATTTGGTATCTGGTATTCAATTATCATTGCAATACTATTTGCAGCTATGCCTGTAGCAATTTATGCAGGTCTTATTAAATAATTTTTGAACGTATAAAGCTTAAATAAAATGGCTGAATTAAATGCAAATATACCGGAAGGCGAATTAACGGAGAAATGGACCAAATTAAGGTCTTCTATGCCATTAGTTAACCCGGCAAATAAAAGAAGCATCGAAATTATTGTAGTGGGTTCGGGATTGGCAGGTGCTTCGGCAGCGGCAACCCTGGCGGAGATGGGCTATAAAGTTAAATGTTTTTGCTTTCAGGATTCCCCGAGAAGAGCGCACTCTATCGCAGCTCAGGGTGGGATCAATGCAGCGAAAAATTATCAGAATGACGGAGACAGTACTTACCGTCTATTCTATGATACGATAAAAGGTGGTGATTACCGCGCACGTGAAGCCAACGTCCACCGTTTGGCAGAAGTTAGTGCAAATATTATAGATCAGTGTGTGGCACAAGGTGTGCCGCTGGCAAGGGAATATGGTGGTCTGTTAGATAACCGTTCTTTTGGTGGTACACAGGTTCAAAGAACTTTTTATGCTGCCGGTCAAACGGGTCAGCAATTGCTTTTAGGTGCCTATAGCGCTTTGGAGCGTCAGGTAGGAATGGGTAAAGTAGAAATGTTTACCCGCCATGAAATGCTTGAAGTAGTCGTAGTCGACGGTAAAGCCCGGGGTATTATTGCCCGTAACCTACTTACAGGTGAATTAGAACGCCATTCAGGACATGCAGTATTGTTGTGTACTGGCGGTTACGGTAACGTATTCTACCTTTCTACAAATGCAATGGGCAGTAACGTAACTGCAGCATGGAAAGCACATAAAAAAGGCGCTTTCTTTGGTAACCCTTGCTATACGCAGATTCACCCTACCTGTATCCCTGTTTCAGGTGATCACCAGAGTAAATTAACCCTGATGTCTGAGTCGTTGCGTAATGACGGCAGGATCTGGGTGCCTAAAAAGAAAGATGATACCCGTAAAGCTTCAGAGATTCCTGAAGATGAAAGAGATTATTATTTAGAGCGCAGGTATCCTGCTTTCGGTAATCTTGTTCCACGTGATGTGGCTTCCAGAGCTGCTAAAGAACGTTGTGATGCAGGTTATGGTGTAGGTAAATCTAAATTAGCTGTTTATCTTGATTTTAAAGCCAATACGGAGCGTTATGGCCGTATTGAAGCTAGTGTACAGAATATTCATAACCCTGATAAAGAAACTTGCATGCGCTTAGGCCGTGAGGTGATCAAGGAAAAATATGGTAACCTGTTTGATATGTATGCGCAGATCACCGGAGAAGATCCTTATGAACTGCCAATGCGTATTTATCCTGCGGTTCACTATACCATGGGCGGATTATGGGTAGATTATAACTTGATGACCACCGTTCCGGGATTATATTCCCTGGGAGAGGCAAACTTCTCTGATCACGGTGCGAACCGTTTAGGTGCTTCTGCTTTAATGCAAGGCTTAGCGGATGGTTACTTTGTCATCCCATATACGATAGGTGCTTACTTATCTAAAGAACTGGCAACAAAACCAATCCCTCAGGATCACCCGGCATTTATAGAAGCAGAAGCTAATGCGAGAGGAATTATCGATAAATTCTTTGCGATCAAAGGAACCAAAACTGTTGATTATTTCCATAAGAAATTAGGAAAGATCATGTGGGAAAAATGTGGAATGGCACGTAACGCAAAAGGCTTAACTGAAGCGATCGCGGAAATTCAGCAATTGCGTAAAGACTTCTGGAGCGATGTTCGTGTACCGGGAGAAGCCAATGAGTTCAACCCTGAGCTGGAAAAAGCAGGTCGTGTGGCCGACTTTATCGAGCTGGGAGAATTGATGTGTATCGATGCGTTGAACAGAAACGAATCTTGCGGTGGTCACTTTAGGGAAGAATATCAAACTGAAGAAGGTGAAGCGATGCGCGATGATGAAAACTATGCTTACGTTGCGGCATGGGAGTTCAAAGAGGGTGTTAAATTTGAGCTGCATAAAGAAGAGCTGAAATTTGAAAACATCAAGGTGGCACAAAGAAGTTATAAATAATAGCTAAGTACTAAAATCTCAATATCATGAGTACAGGAAATATGAATTTAACGCTGAAAATCTGGCGTCAAAAAAATACAAAAGCCAAAGGTGGTTTGGTGGATTATAAACTATCAGACATTTCTCCTGATATGTCCTTCTTAGAAATGTTTGATGTATTGAACGAAGAGCTGATTTCTAAGGGTGATGAGCCGGTTGTGTTTGATCACGACTGTAGAGAGGGAATTTGCGGTGCCTGCTCGATGTTTATCAACGGCAGACCTCACGGACCAAAAGAAGGAATTACCACCTGCCAGTTACACATGCGTTCATTTAAAGATGGAGATACCATCGTTGTGGAACCATGGAGAGCAAAGGCTTTTCCGGTAATTAAAGATTTAACGGTAGATAGGTCTGCGTTTGACAGAGTTATTGCAGCTGGAGGCTTTATTTCAGTGAATACAGGGAACGCACAGGATGCCAACAACCTGCCTATTCCAAAAGTACAGGCGGATTCCGCATTCGAGGCTGCAGCCTGTATCGGTTGTGGTGCTTGCGTGGCAACCTGTAAGAATGCATCGGCTATGTTATTCGTTTCTGCAAAAGTATCTCAGTTGGCACAATTGCCTCAGGGACAGCCGGAACGTTACCGCAGGGTTCAAACTATGGTGGCGCAAATGGATGCAGAAGGATTTGGAAATTGTACCAACACCGGTGCTTGTGAAGCAGAATGTCCTAAAGGAATTTCTTTAGAGAATATTGCACGTATGAATAGAGATTATTTGTCTGCAAAATTTGTATCTGAAGAAGATATTTAATAAATTTAGCTAACGAGACAAGGTATTTAACACGAAAGCCCGGCTATTTAGCTGGGCTTTCGTGCATTAGGGGGAATTTGGGGGTATGATCTTTAGTCTTTTTTGTCTTCTTTCTGTTTCGCTGGTAAGGCAGTTTTTGTGGTGATTAAGATGGCGCCGTTTGCAGCTGTTGAACCGTAAAGGGCAGTCGCTGATGCATCTTTTAAAATATTAATCGAAGCAATATTGTCTGGATTGAGCTCATTTAAGTTGGTTTCAGTTCTCTTACCATCTACCAGGATCAGTGGCTCTTTGCCTGTGCCAAGGCCTGTAAATTTCAGCCTTTTATCTGCGCCCTCTATAACGCTCAACCCGATTACTTTACCTGTTTTATCGCCGGAAGGAGCAGCTCCTGATAAGGTAAAGTTAATTGGAATGTTGTATTTTACCCTGACTGTCTTGCCATGGTAAACGCCTGGAATCCATTTTGGCGATTCCTTTAACATCCTTATGGCTTCCTCATCCGTTCCTGCACCCAGCTTTCTTTCTACTTTGATGTCTGCAAGCTCACCGGTTTTCTCCACGATAAAAGATAGAAACACTTTGCCCTGTATGTTGTTGTTTTGAGCCTCTACCGGATATTTGACGCTCTTCTTTAAGTATTGATAGAATCCCTCCATTCCTCCAGGGAATATTGGTTGTCTGTCGATGGAAACAAAGTCGTAAACCTTGACATCATTCGGGTCTGTCTTAACTTCGTTTAAAGAAGCGGCAGTTACCGGCTCAGATTTATAACCCATAACGGTGATTTTGCTGAGGCTCTTATAGCCATTTACCGGACTTAATTTGGGATTCTTTTTAACACTGGTCGCTCCGGATAGGATAAAGGAAACAGGTAATGCATAGTTGCCATCCTGGCTGCTTTTGAAACCCCTGTAGCTCAACACGATCCTCATAATTTCAGTTTCAAATCCTGACCCAAGTTTGTTCACGACGCTGATGGCGCCAATATGCCCGTCTTTCAGGCTAAATTTAATCTGGCTGTTTCCCTGAAGGTTGATATTGTAAGCTTCTGTTGGGTATCTGATGCCGCGTTTAAGGTAGTTGTAAAATCCTTCCCAGGCAGGGTCAGTTACGTTTTGTAGTTTAGCCTCTTTTGTCTTAAAATTCGATACTGCAATTTCTATAGGTGCAGATATGACGTCTTTTACGACGTTCAAAGGGGTGTTTAGTGGAATCTCTTCTGTTACTGCTATCATCTTCTCGTTGCTGCGGATAGTGGCAGACGACATGACCAGCGTGATGGCAAAAAGCGGTAAAAACAGACCATATTTTAATATAGCAGTCTTTTTTGATCTTTGTTTATGAAGCATAAATATTCTCTTTTTTATCAATGATTTATTAAAGAAAGTATTTGTAAGGCTATTTGGGGCAATGCCAAAAGCTCTGCTTAAAAGGAGCAAGGCATATTGCTCTTTGTCGCCCTGAAATTTAGCAGCTTCCTCATCTGCCAGGTACTCATGAATGTTTTTAATCGTATGCTTATAAAAATAAATGATGGGATTGAACCAGGTGAAAATGCCTAACAACTCAAAAAACAACACGTCCAGGGTATGCAATTGACGAACGTGAATCTCCTCATGCTTGTCGATGGTCTGAACTTCCGGAAGGTTTTCATCAATTCTTTTCTTCCTGAAAAAAGAGAAAGCATTTCCAATATGCTCCTGCTGAAGCAGACGCCGGACCTTGAATAATTTATAGATGAACAGGGCGGTAAAAATGATCAGGCCGGTTAAATAAACAATCACAATGACATTGCCGGAACTTAGCTTTTCCGGAGCATCCGGTGCGATGCTAACCTGCGTCATAAGTTCGTTTAACTGACCAACGCCTAGATAGATGGGGGTCGCGACAGATTGCTTACCAAACCATTCGAACCTTAAAAATGGAATCGATAGTGAACATATTCCCGCAGAGATCAGGTATATCCTGTTGAGGATAAAATAAGTCTCCTTAGCTAAACATAATTTATAAAAGCCATAGAATAATACCAGGTATATATTGGCCTGCAGGATATAATGTGCCCAACTCATCTCGGTCTGTTTTTAATTTTGTTAATCATTTTTAAAATTTCATCTACATCGCTCAGATCAAGCTTTTCTTCCTTAACAAAAAAGGAAAACATGCTTTCCACAGAATTCTCAAAATAGTTGCCCAGCAACTTTTCTGTAGCATGGCGTTTGTAATCTTCCCGGCTGATGAGCGGAAAGTACTGATGCGATTTTCCGAAAGCTTCATGCCCGATAAAACCCTTTACTTCCAGGATCCTGATGATCGTAGATACTGTGTTATAGGCAGGCTTCGGCTCCGGTAAAAAATCCATCACGTCTTTTACAAATCCCTTTTCTATTTGCCATAGAATCTGCATCAATTGTTCTTCTGCTTTTGTTAAATCTTTAATGTCCATCTTTTATCGTATTAACCGGTTTTTTTAATTGGTTTAAGGATCATAACTATTCGTCAATAGTACTATAACTAAAACCTTAGTATAAACTTATAACTAATATTCTAGTTTTCAAAGTTTTTTAATAAAATATTTTAAGGTAACCAAATTAGCGTAAACAAAGAAACCTCCGGTAATCCGGAGGTTTCTTTGTTTTACAGGATGCCTTACTGTCTTACTGCTTTGGTGCTTCAGGCGCCTTTGGCAATTCTTTTCTGGGAATTGGTTCCTTGCGTTCGGAAGTATGGTATACGAAAGAGGCAACGATGGTCGCAGCTCTTTTTAAATCTTCCTCTGCTAAGCGATCAAAGGTATCCTGATTGCTATGGTGGGTCCGGGTATTGTAGTCCATCGGGTCCTGAATAAACTGGAAGCCGGGAATGCCTACTGCATCAAATGCCTGGTGATCTGTCCCTCCGGTATTGCTAAGTGTTATCGTTTTTGCACCCAAATCATGGAAGGGGCTAAGCCAATCCTGGAATATTGGTCCTGCTGCTGCGTTTCCCTGTAAATAGATTCCCCGGATCGCACCTGTGCCGTTGTCCAGGTTATAATATGCGCTGATCTTTTTATGATCTTTAGTCAGTATCATGGTCTTTGGATCTCCAAAATGCTGGGCCACATAACCTCTTGATCCGAACAAACCTTGTTCTTCAGAACTCCATAGGGCAATTCTGATGGTTCGTTTAGGTTTAAAGTTAAGGGTTTTTAGAATCCTCATAGTTTCCATCATCACTGCTGCCCCCGCAGCATTGTCGGTAGCACCGGTAGCCGAATGCCAGGAATCATAATGCCCGCCAATCATTACGATTTCTTCTTTTAATTTCTTATCCGTTCCCGGAATTTCTGCAATGACATTATATCCCTGAGGATCCTGGTCGTAGAAGGAAGTCCTGATGTCTGCTTCTACTTCTACTTTTTCTCCGGCACGTAACAGGCGCAGCATGTGGAGGTAATCTTCTGCAGAGATTTCCAGCTCAGGCGAGACCGGTTTTGCATCCAAAGCATAGGAGGCACCATTGCTGGTAAAGAAGGTCCCGTGGTTTCCTCTTGCATAACTGAGGATCAGGCCAACTTGTTCCTGCTGCATAAAGCTGGCCATGGCTGCACGTACTTCCCGCATCTTCATCATTTGTGCCATCATATTGTTGGCCGCACCGGAACGTGGGCGTTGTGTCTGAGGCGAAGCGGTTGCCTCTGCCATTTTAGACAACACGGAATCGGTATACCTGACTGCGTCGGGCTTATAGCTGTTTTGTAAGGGCTGTAAAGTCACCTGATCGAAAATCACGATCTTGCCGGCAAGTTTCCCTTTATAAGGTAAAAGATCGGTTACGGTGTCTGCTTTGATGAGGATGACCTCGGATTTAATCGCGCCCCTGGTTCCGGGTGTCCATGCTTTAGGTGCGCCAATGATGGCATGGTAATACGGAAGGGTCGTTGCTGCATAATATTTATCGATCTGCCAGCCCTTTCCAAACTGTCCCCAGGATTCCAGGTGTACATTCTTTAATCCCCAGGAGGTAAATTGTCGTACTGCCCAGTCCTGCGCGCGTTTTAAACCGGGAGAATTGGATAAACGTGGTCCTGCCACATCGGTGATCTGAAAAGCAATGTCCATCACTTTTGAGTTTTCAAGGCCTTCCTGCCTTATTTTTTGTACCATATCCATATCCACCTTCTCCTGGGCAGATAGGGAAACACTGATGCACAGTGCTAATGCGGTTATTGTCAGTTTTTTCATCAGCATATATTTGTCTTTAATGGCCATGAAGCTATCATAAGCATGTTCATTGCTTTTTTTCTGGAATTCTTCACTAATACCTGAATTTACATGAAAAGATAGTTACTTGTATCTTCCTCCTCATATTTTTACATCCGGAGTTAAACCTTCAGGTGGTTTACAAATTTCCTGAAAAAGAAAATGGCGGTACTACGACCGCCACATTCTGACTATTAACTAAAACTAAAAACTATTTGATGCTCTTCCTCGCGACGATAAAGTAACCGGCGATAAATAAGATAACGGCGTAAATAAGACCGCTGTAAATCTCCTGACTAAACAGTTGATCCACATTTTTCGACTTGCTCATGGATAAAGCCAGTGTCGGATGACTGTAAGGAATGACGTAGGCATATTCCCATCCTTTGGTGGCCGCAATAATTCCGGCAATGATCCCTACAAATCCAATTCCCATAGGTTTTAAAAAGTCCGACCAGATCAGACTAATGATGAACTGCAGTGATAATATTCCAAGGGAAGAAAGGAACATCTTGAAATATATTTTTGACAGCAGAGCCACCGGGGAATATCCACTGAAGGTAAAACCACTGTTTAATGCCTGCAAAAGATAGCCGGATAAAATGGTGAACAGTGCAAATAAGGACAAACAGATAAAGATCAATATTACCGCATATAAATATTTTGCGGCGTAAATTGAAAACTTGTTGAGCGGTTGTGCAAAGAGGGTTTTCCAGGTGTCGTTCTTATGTTCAATATTGTTGACCGAAAAAGCCATAAAGATCACATAAAAAGGAAGGATCAGCATGCCCATCACACCAAGGGCTCCCCCGCTAAAGGTCATCCATAAAACTTGTGGCGGATAATGCATTTTGATGACCTTATCCGCATTGCTGAGGAATCCAAAAGCAATGAGCCCGCAAATGACCAATGGAAGGACAATGGCTGCCCAAAAGGCAAGGGTCTTTCTTGATTTATAAAATTCAGATTGTAAGGATAGAAGTAAAGAGCGCATGATTAATTGTTTTTAGTAATGTCAAGGAATAAATGCTCCAGATCTTTTCTTACCTGATAAATGCTGTAAACGGTAAAGTCATGTTGTATCAGTAAGGTGTTTAGTTTGCCACATTCTTCCGTGGAAATGAAAGGAAGGATGATTTTCTTTTCGGTGCTGTCCAGTATCTGATAGCCATTGCTTTTCAGGAATTCCTGGCCCTTGGCAATATCATTTAATTCCAGTTCAATCATTGGCTTGCTCAAATCATGCAATTCCTTGATGGTGCCCTGGAAGAGTAATTTTCCTCTGTTAATGATGCCCACATGAGTGGCAATCCGCTCAATCTCCGCCAATAGATGGCTGGAAACGAGGATTGTTTTTTGATGTTTTGTGGCGAGCTCGATCATCAGGTTTCTGATTTCGATGATCCCATTGGGGTCAAGGCCATTCGTAGGCTCATCCAGGAGTAACAGTTCAGGATCCGATAACAAGGCAAGGGCGATGCCCAGACGTTGTTTCATTCCCAATGAATATTTCCCCGCTTTTTTATTGGCGGCATCTTCCAGGCCTACCAGACGAAGCATCTCTTTCGCCTTAGTCCTGCTAATGCCCAATAGCATACACCTGTTGTATAAGTTTTCCGCGCCGGAAAGGTGTGCATAAATTGCGGGTTGTTCTACCAGTGCACCAAGGCGTTTTAAACTGGCAATGCGATTGGAATTGATTTCCTTACCAAATAGAAACACGGTGTCCGCTGGTGATTTTAAAAGGTTTAAAAGGATTTTTATTGAAGTGGTTTTACCGGCGCCATTTGGGCCCAGAAAACCATAAATGCTTCCTTTCTCTACTTTCAGCGATAAGTCGTCAACTACTTTTTGGTTCCCAAAATAATAGTTAAGCCCGCGGGTTTCAATGATCAGGTCTCTCATTCCTATTTAAACGAAATGGTACTTACTTTGGCAATCCCTTTTACTGAAGTCGTTGCTTTTGCAGCGATTTCCTCGTCTTGTGAACGGGTTACGTTATTGGCAATGGTTAATACCATCATCATGAATACAGGAACTAATAAAAGTAAGAATGGCGATACGTTTGCTAACTTTTTCATAATATTTATATTGACAGATGCAGTTTTCATATTCGTTGTGATTTGATGAAACAAATAGAATGATAAAAAAAATACTGCTAAAATCTTTTAGACCAAGGCCATATTATCCTAGATAAACGCCTATTTATCCTAGTTTTGTAATTGATTGGTTTATTTGCCAATTTGGTAGAAAAAAAATGCCCGTTCGTCGAAAGCAGTTACTCATAACAGCTGGAAAAATTTACTTTAGACCTATGGAGTTTTTGTCAGTAACAAAGTTTAAATGAAAAATAAAGGCCCTCTGATTGTACATGCTGTTTTCTGGTCGTTAATACTAGCTCTTATTGCCCTGAACATTATATTCGCCAAAGAAGCACAAACGCTATCTTCGATTTCAATTAGATATGGATACTCTGGTCTGATCAATATTTCTATTTTCTATATCAATTACATGCTGCTCATTCCTATGCTGATCAAAGAGCAGAAGAAATATGGTTTGTATGTAGGTGCAATCCTGCTTCTGATCGTGGTTATGAGTGCTATCAAAACAGTCATCGCCAGCCTAAATCCGGAAGTCATCCTGGTGACCTGGGAAGGAGGGAAGCGTGATTATATCCCTATCGGAACTTTTGGTGCCGTTTCCATCTTTACCTGTGGCTTTTTTGTGGTGGCCAGTTCTTTGCTCAAATTCGCGGTAGACTGGTTCGGGAATGAACGTGTGCAGCGAAACCTGGAAAGCGAAAAGAAAGAAATGGAACTTCAGTTTCTCAAATCCCAGCTAAACCCGCATTTTCTCTTCAATTCCCTGAATAATATTTACTCCCTCGCTTATCAGAAATCTGATAAAACAGCAGATGCAATTCTTAAGCTTTCGGAAATTATGCGTTATATGATTTATGAGAGTAATGACAGCTGGGTTTCACTGAGTAAAGAAATTGAATATGTTCAAAGTTATATTGAACTCCAGAAATTAAGATTCAGAGATGGGGCAGCAGTGGAGCTGAGCCTGAACGGTGAAATCGACAACCAACAGATCGTGCCACTCATCCTGATCTCTTTTGTGGAGAATGCTTTTAAACATGGTGTGGCCAACGATCCCAAAGACCCGATCAAGATCAATATCATTGCCAATCAAAAGATCCTGCACTTCAGTGTGACCAATAAAAAGAATCAACACAACAAAGATGAAGTAGGAGGAGTGGGCCTAAATAATGTAGAACGAAGGTTACAATTGCTATATCCTGAAAGATATAAATTAAATATTGTAAATTCGGCTACCCATTACACCAGTGAATTAATGCTAGATTTATGACAAAGTTAAAATGTATTGCGGTCGATGATGAACCATTGGCACTTGATATTATAGAGGATTATGTGTCAAAAGTTCCGTTTCTGGAGCTGGTTAAAAGAACGGAAAATGCGATCGAAGCATTGCAGTTGGTACAGGCAGGGGGAATTGACCTGGTTTTTCTGGACATCCAGATGCCTGAACTTACCGGAATTCAGTTCCTGAAAATTGCTAATGGGAAATCAAACTATATCCTGACTACTGCTTATTCACAATATGCTTTGGAAAGCTATGACCTGAACGTTTCGGATTACCTATTGAAGCCGATTGCATTCGATCGTTTCTATAAAGCGGTGGAAAAGGTACATAATCAACAACAAAAAGCGGCGGAACCGAGCCCGGCTCCTCCACCTGCAATTGCGCCGTTGATGTCAACACCGGTGGCTGTACACCCTGTTCAGGACTTTATCTTCGTCAAAACAGAGCATAAGATTCAAAAAATACAACTGGATGATATTCTTTATATTGAAGGACTAAAGGATTACATTTCTATCTATACCAAAGCGGAAAGGATCATTACACTTCAGAACATGAAGAAAATGGAAGAAACCCTTCCAAACGGACAATTTATAAGGGTGCATAAATCCTATATCATTGCCTTAGATAAGATTGAAAGTATTGAACGCAGCAGAATCAGTATCTTCGGTAAAGTCATTCCAATAGGTGATACCTACCGTGATGAATTTTTCAAACACATCGACAATAAGAATATTTAAATTGAGCTTACTGGCCTAATTTTTTTCGAATGGCCTGTTCTGCTTCCTGAGTAACTTCTTCGGGGTTTTTGCCGGTGGAATCTATCGGCTTTAATACGGTCCAGCGGATCTTTTCGCCGAAACTGAGTGGGAAAGTGCCATATTGTACCATTTTCCAGGAGTTCTCAATCGCGATAGGAACGATTAATGCATTGGGTACCTTTTTTAAAAGTGTGGCAATCCCACCTACATGAAAAGGCTTCAGGTTTCCGTCTTTGGAGCGTGTCCCCTCAGGAAAAATCATTGCAGACCAGTTTTTTTCTTTCATTCTGTTGCCCAGAAGGATGATCTCACCAACGGCTTGTTTGCTGTCTTTACGATCAATATTAGCCCCACCTCCATATTTAAGGTTGAAGGAAATGGATGGAATGCCTTTGGTCAGCTCTATTTTCGAGATAAACTTGATGTGATGTTTTCTTAGAAACCAGATCAGTCCGGGAATATCATACATGCTCTGGTGGTTGGCTACAAATATTTTGGGCTGGTCAACAGGAATATCCTGCTCATTGATAAAAGTAACCGAACTGCCCAGAAAAAGGTCACAGTAGGTGAGAAAGAAATTCAGTGCATCTACTGAGGCTTTATGTGCCTGGTAACCGAACAAGCGGTAACACACCCATTGAATGGGCTGAAAAATGATTAATGTCAGCCCAAAGAAGAGGTAAAACAATGGACTGAAAATGTATCCGAAAAATTTATTCATAATAGCTGAAAAGGTTCGTTATAGCTGAGATTCCTGAAGGATTATTTTTGTTCTTAAAATGGCAGCAACACTCATGCTGTCGGTGATCTCCCCATTTAAGACCATTTCATAAGCTTCCTGAAAAGGAAGTTTGCGGAGCTGAAGCTCTTCGGTTTCTTCAGGTTCGGCAATGCCCATACTCAGGCCTCTGGCAATATAAATAATGGCCAGTTCATTGCTTACTGAATTGGAGAGGTGCATTCGCTGAAGCTCTACCCAGTCTGTTGCCGAAAGCCCGGTTTCCTCCAGTAGCTCCCGTTTGGCACTATCCAGCGGATCGGAACCTAAGGGACCGCCACCTTCCGGAATTTCCCAGCTATAAGCTTTTAAAGGAAAGCGGTATTGTCCAACCAGCCAGGTGTTCAACTCCTCGTCTAAAGGTAAAATTCCAATAGCCAGGTTCTTAAAATGTACCTCGCCATATATGCCTTTACCTCCGGATGGGTTGATCACCTGGTGTTCTGTTAGCCCAATCCAGTTGTTATCATAGATTTTTCGGCTTTCAATAGTGGTCCAGGGATTGTGTTCTTCCATGGACGCAAATATACTAAAATGACTCTTCATCGGAACGCATTTCCTGCTGATCCGGTTTTTTGCCTTTCTTAGGACTGAAGCTCGTCTTTCCGAAACGGTAAGAATAGGTTAAGCTTGCCATTGTTCCCTGCATGTAACGTCTGAAGTCAACGACTGAGTTGGTTGTTGTTGTGGTCATACTCCAGTTCCTGGTATTGAAGATATCACGTACGTTCAGGCTTAAAGAAGATTTTTTATTTTTAAAATCATATTTGGCGCCTGCATCAACACCATACATGGCATTCCTTGTACCCTGTGCCATCACCTGGCGCGCGCGGTAATCTCCTTTGATCTGTAAGGTGATGTTATAAGGAAGTACGAAGTTGTTGGTTAAGTTGGCATTCCAGGTAAATCCGGAATTGTCCACGATACCGAAGGCAGGAACGCCGTCTATTTTACTTTGGTACAAGTTGGCATTGGCAGTGAAATTCCAGGCTTTGGATACATCAAAACGACCGATCAGCTCTAATCCGCTGGAAATTTCCTTCGTTAAGTTCTGAGGAGTCGTAATGGTAATTCCATTTTGATCCGGTTCTGTTCTGATCCTTTGAATCACGTCATTGGTCTGACGCAGATAAGCTGTAGAGATGAAAGTTATTTTTGGCCAGAATTTGCTGTAGCTTAATTCAAAAGCATGCACATCCTCTGGTTTAAGGTTTGGATTTCCCTGACGATAGTTTAATGGATCAGAAACATCAACAAAAGGATTGGTATCCCAACCTCTTGGTCTGTTGACCCTTCTGCTATAGCTCAATTGCAACTGTTGCTCTGATTTTAATTTTTGTGTTAGAAAGATGCTTGGATATAACCTCGTATAGTCCACTTTTCCCGGAACAGTGTTGATTTGTCCATTCGCTCCATACATTCCCAGACGGGTATCAAGCGTGGCATCTTCTGCCCTTAATCCCAGCTGATAACCGAAGTTTTTAACCTGATTCTGATAGTTTGCATATAGGGCATGAACCTGGTCTTTGCTATTGAAATCATTGGTTAGCGACAGGTTAACGTCGTAATTTCCAGTGATGTTGTTAAATTGATCAGAAAAAGTATTGTTCTCTGCAATACGAACCTGACTGCGGTATCCTGCTTCCAGTTTTCCGGATTTACCGATCGGCAAGGTATAGTCTGCCTGAATATTATAATTTCTGTTAATGCCCGTTCCGTCGTTTCTGATGATTTCCGGCAGCTGGTCAACGGCAGTACCGTTGAGGTTGTAAATGTCTGTATTGTAGATCTGCAGGTTATCATTGTCGCCTTCCGAAAAGCTGGCATTAAAGGTGATCTCTTCTTTTGGTTTTTTAAATTTATGACTGAAATCAAGGTTAAGGTCATAGCTGCCGCCTGATCCCAAATTGGAATTGTTCCTTCTGCTGAGTTCCAATGGGTTTTTAAGGCTGTTTAACTGATCAATAGTCAGAAATTCATTTCTATCATTGTCCCGGATGTTAAATCCGCCAGAAAAGCTTAAAACGTCTTTGTCGCTCAGGTAATAATCGAGGCCTGCTTTCACATTGTGTCCTTTGTCTAAAGATTTGGAGTCCGTATTCTGGTTAGCAAAGGCGTTCGGAAAAGTTGAGTTTAAATAACTGATATTGTTGTAACCACCACCAAGACGGTTTCCATAGCGGTAACTGTAATTGCCATATAAGTTTACTTTACTGTTCTGAAAGCTCAAACTGGTATTGGCATTGTAGTTCTCCCGGTTTCCGGCAGTTAAGGCAACATTACCGTTCAATCCCAGTTTCTTGTTCTTTTTTAATACAATGTTGATGATCCCTGACTGGCCTTCTGCATCGTATTTGGCCGAAGGATTGGTGATCAGTTCTACACTCTCGATCGAACTTGCCGGAATAGACTGTAAGATCTGCGCCACATTGCCACCGGCAATCAGGGAAGGCTTACCATCAATCAGGACTTTAACTCCTGTGGAGCCTCTCAGGCTCACATTTCCGTCGATATCGGATTGTACCGAAGGGACATTCTGTAAAAGGTCGGAGGCAGAGCCACCCTCGCTCACTAAACTTTGATCTACGGAAAATACTTTCTTATCTACACCGAGTTGAATGGTGCTCTTCTGGGCAGTAATGGCTACCTCATTTAACACGGTGCCTTTGGCCGTTTTCATTTTAATGGTACCCAGGTTGATCTCTTTTGCAATAGCAGAAATAGAAACAGAATCGCGAACCATAGTTTGGTAACCTACGTAGCTTATTTTAAAGGTGAAAACACCTTTAGGTAATCCTGTCATGGATAAATTTCCATTCACATCAGTCTGTACCCCTTTTACCAATGCTTTAGTCTTTCTGTCAAGAATGACTGCAGTAGCAAATGGAATGGTTTCGCTGGTTTGGGCATCTACAACCTTCGCTATAATCTTACCTTCTCCGGTAGTTTGTGCATTAAGTTTTACAGTTGTAGTACAAATGGCAAAGGTTAAAAATAGAACTTTGTATAACAGATTCTTCATTGGTGTGTTTAGGTTTTTGTGCTTTTTATATAAGAGGGACAAAGAAACATGCCGGAGGTTTAAAAAGAACAGGCGTAACTATTTTATTACAGCTAATTATGATCGAATACAGTAATATTTTTGTTAACGAAGGAATGAGTTATTCAGCCTATCGTAATTTGATAAATGAGCTGCTGCTCGCGAAAAAAACAACCGGTGAAGATGATAGTGAAGCGATGCTCCATTATACGAAAATGAATGTGCAGCGAATGAACCGTGTAGATAAAACGGTGCAGCTCAACGCAGATTTGCTGGAATCCTTAAATGGTGTGAAAGGGAAGTATCGCTTCCTGGTGATCTCTGAAGGCTGGTGCGGAGATGCCGCACAGCTAGTTCCCGTTTTTGATAAAATGGCGAGCAGCTTTCCGGATAAAATAAGTCTTAAATTTGTATTGAGAGATCAGCACCTGCCTTTGATTGATGCACACCTCACCAATGGTGGAAGAGCAATTCCAGTATTGCTGATCCTCAATGAGGAAGGAAAGGTCCTTTGCAAATGGGGGCCGAGGCCACAGGTGCTACAATCGTTACTGGTCGGCTGGAAAAAAGAAAGTACAGATATGATGCTCATCGCAGAAAGACTTCATGGATGGTATGCCAAAGATAAAACGCAAACTACACAGCAAGAGTTAAATGCACTGGTTCAACAGGTGTTAGTCAACGGAAACAGTTAAACCTTCCTGTTGTAAGATCTTACGGTAAACTTCCATCTCTGTAAAAGAACCTTCCAATACGGCACATTTCCCTTTATTATGAACCTCCCAGGCAATTTTTTCCGCCTGGCTTTCGGAATAATCAAGGTACTTCATCATACAGTGAATGACGTGGTCAAAGGTGTTTACATCATCGTTCCATAGGATTAACCGGTGAACCGTTTTTAAGGAGGTCAGGATTTCTTCTAATGTAAAAGTTTCTTCTTTAGTTTCTGTTGACATGGTACAAAAATAAGCTAATTTCAAAATAATGTTGCAGTTAAAGTTATTTTTGCCTAAAATTTGTAATAAACCCAAATATGATGCATCGTTCAAAAATTGCCGGAATAGGCTATTATGTGCCTAAAAATGTCTATACCAATGATGATTTGTCCCGTTTTATGGATACGAATGATGCATGGATTCAGGAACGTACCGGCATAAAGGAACGCAGGTTTGCGGACCGCCTGGAGGAAACCACCACGACTATGGGGGTAGAAGCCGCGAAGATTGCCATTGAAAGAGCAGGAACAACGGCCCAGGAAATCGACTTTGTGATTTTTGTAACCCTGAGCCCTGATTATTATTTCCCGGGATGTGGCGTATTGCTGCAGCGTGAAATGAAAATGAAAGAGATTGGGGCATTAGACATCAGGAACCAATGTTCCGGATTTGTATATGCCTTATCTGTTGCCGATCAGTTTATTAAAACCGGCATGTATAAAAATATTCTGGTAGTAGGAAGTGAGAAGCATTCTTTTGCTATGGATTTTGAAACGCGTAGCCGCAACGTTTCTGTCATCTTTGGTGATGGGGCAGGTGCGGTGGTCTTGCAACCTGCAGAGAAAGAAGGTCAAGGCATCATGAGTACGCATTTACATAGTGATGGGGCCGATGCTGAAATTCTGGCGATGTATTATCCGGGTGCAAGTGCCAATAAATGGCTGAAAGATAAACCCGGCTATCCTGAGCAGGAGTTGGGTGGTTTATTTATGACTACAGAACAGTTGGAAAGTGGAGCCTCCCTGCCCTACATGGATGGACCTGCGGTGTTTAAAAAAGCAGTGGTGAAGTTTCCTGAAGTGATTAAGGAAGCCTTAACCGCAAATAACCTGCAGCCAGAAGATATTGATATGCTGGTGCCGCACCAGGCCAATCTGAGGATTAGCCAGTATGTACAGCAATTATTGGGCTTACCCGATGATAAAGTGTTTAATAACATTCAAAAATACGGAAATACAACCGCTGCTTCCGTGCCGATTGCTTTATGTGAAGCATGGGAAGCGGGTAAAATAAAAGAAGGCGACCTGGTATGCCTGGCCGCCTTTGGATCAGGTTTTACCTGGGCCAGTGCTTTAATCAGATGGTAATGGTAAAATCAGCTAAAGGTTTAACTTCCTTTAGCTGATTTTGTCATTTGTGCAAACATGTCCCACATCTCATTTGGAATGGCTTCCAGTCCGTTAAACTGACCAGCACCCTGTAACCATTCTCCACCGTCAATACTAATGACTTCTCCGTTGATGTAACCTGCGAAATCGCTGATCAGGAAGGCTGCGAGGTTCGCCAGCTCCTGGTGTTCGCCAACACGTTTCAAGGGTACCCGGTTTTTGAAGTCGAACTTCTCCGCGAGGTCTCCCGGAAGTAAACGGTCCCATGCGCCTTTGGTAGGAAAAGGTCCCGGAGCAATCGCATTTGTTCGGATGCCATATTTACCCCATTCTACAGCCAATGAGCGAGTCATGGCCAATACACCACCCTTTGCACAAGCCGAGGGAACGACGTAGGCAGAACCAGTAAAAGCATAAGTGGTCACGATATTTAAAATGCTTGCGCTTTGTTTTTCTTTAATCCAGTGTTTTCCAAAAGCAAGGGTACAGTTTACTGATCCTTTCAAGACAATATCGATTACGGTAGAAAAGGCGTTAGCCGACAAGCGTTCGGTAGGGGATATAAAGTTACCTGCTGCATTATTGAGCAAGCCATCTACCTTACCAAAGGTTTTGATGGTTTCAGCAAGTACATTTTCTACCTGCTCGTACTCACGTACATCACAGGCAACGGCGAGGACTCTTCCGCCCGTTTCTTTCTCCATCTCGGCAGCAGTCTTTTCCAATACATCGGCCTTGCGACTGGTGATGACCAAGTTTGCTCCCAGCTTCAGGAAATAAGTACCCATTGCTTTTCCAAGACCGGTTCCTCCACCGGTAACTACGATTGTTTTTCCTTTTAAGGCATCATCCCTTAACATTGGTTGATTGTACATGGGCTATTTCTTTTGCAGGTTATCAATAATTGTTTTTAAAATACTTCTTGTACTCGGTGCCCACCATTGCTTTAACATGAGCGCCAGCGCTTCGTCCTGATTTGCACGGGTGGCAGCGATCAGGTCTTTCCTGATGTTCAGTTTACTCTGTTCCCAGGTATTTCTTTCCATACCCATATATTTTCTGATCCTGCGCTCTGCAGTGGTCAGGATACTCTCCGGGTTCACCAGTTCATCTACCAAACCAATTTGTAAAGCCTCTTCAGGTGTAAACAGCTTGCCCTCCAGTAAGCTTCTTGAGGCATGGGCATTGCCAATCCAGAAGGAATAAAGATGGAAAATTGAATTTGGAACAATGATCCCTACAGGGAC
>Ga0307414_10000343_pt1 | contig 26284 bp, 26 predicted proteins | sample DK1Ometagenome_FD_203804 | JGI IMG/M metagenome (GOLD analysis project Ga0307414, IMG submission 203804) | Maize rhizosphere microbial communities from greenhouse at UC Davis, California, United States - DK15-O-3 | ecosystem: Host-associated > Plants > Roots > Rhizosphere > Soil | place: USA... | reverse complement strand
CCAAGGAGGCGTCAAGTCTGTCGTCGTGAGCCGCCAAAAATCTTCGCGATGAACCAAGGGCAGTTTCCGATAGCCCACGCCTGAAAGCCGCCAGTCCGCACCCGGCAACTAAGGAGACATTGGCTCCTCCCCTTCAGGGGAGGGGGAAGGGGTGGAGGCCATTGCGGAGCAATGGCTGGCGCAGCCATTTTGAGGCCCTTACAGGCCCCACCCCAACCCCTCCCCTAAAGGGGAGGGGCTATGTCCCCTTCCCGCCCGGTTTATCCCGTCCGCGCGACGCCCTGGTCCGCCATCAGTTGCTGCAGTTCACCTGCCTCGAACATCTCCATCATGATGTCGCTACCGCCCACAAACTCGCCCTTTACATAAAGCTGGGGAATCGTCGGCCAGTCGGAATATTGCTTGATGCCGTGGCGCACGTCCTGATCCTGCAGCACATCGACGCTTTCAAAATCGACACCCAGATGATCGAGGATGGCGATGGCGCGGCTGGAAAAGCCGCATTGGGGGAATAAGGGCGTGCCCTTCATGAACAGAACGACATCGGCAGACTTCACAATCTCCCCAATGCGCGTCTGGACGGCGTCGGTCATAGTTTGCTCCAATAATCAAAAGGCCCGCATTGACCGGGCGTAATCCGTACCGGCATTAGTTGGGAACGGCGGTCGTCAGTTGCAAGGCGTGCAGTACGCCGCCCATCCGGCCGCCAAGCGCGGCGTAAACCGCCTGGTGCTGCTTGACCCGGCTCATCCCCCGAAAGCTTTCCGCCACGACGCGGGCGGCATAATGATCGCCGTCCCCGGCAAGGTCGGTGATTTCAACCTCGGCATCGGGAATGGCTTGCCGGATCATGTCTTCGATTTCCTGAGCGGCCATTGCCATTACGGGTCGGTCCTTATTGCGAGGCTTCCATGAACTGGCGGCGCGCCTCGACGGCTTTTTCCTCAAGCGCATTGCGGACGGTCATGTCGTCGGCATCGACGCCGGCGGAGGTAAGGTCACCCAGCACTTTGCGAATCACATCCTCGTCTCCGGCTTCCTCGAAGTCCGCCTGAACGACCGCCTTGGCATAGGCCTCGGTCTCCTCGCGCGTCAGCCCCATCTTGGCCGCGGCCCATTCGCCCAAAAGGCGATTGCGGCGGGCCAGGATTTTGAACTGCAATTCCGCATCGCGGGCGAATTTCGCCTCGAAAGCTTTTTCACGATCGTTGAAGCTGGTCATCGACACATCCTGTTATTGAATAGTAGCGAGATAGGGGCCAAGAGAGATTTAAGCAACGGTCATTGGCGGGCTTTCGCGCGTTCTTCGGCAACGAGTTCCTTGCGGCTCAACTTCCCCACCATCGTCTTGGGCAGGGAGTCCCGGATCTCCAGCGCGACGACCCGTTCATGCTTGCCGAGCTGCGGATTGAGCCAGTCCATAAGCGTTTCGGCGTCCACCTTCGCATCTTCCGCCAACGTGACAAAAGCCTTCGGACTCTCGCCACGATAGGCATCGGGAATGCCGATCACGAGCGCTTCGCGGACGGCGGGATGCCGGTAGAGGATTTTCTCTACCTCGCTGGGAAAGACCTTGAACCCGCCCACGGCGATCATGTCCTTCAACCGGTCGACGATCCGGATATAGCCGTCCTCATCGATCAGGCCGACATCGCCGGTGCGCAGGAAATCACCCAGGAACACATCGGCATCGGCTTCAGGCCTGTTCCAATATCCGCACATCACCTGCGGTCCGGAGAACACGATCTCTCCGGGCTGCCCGTCAGGCGGCGGGCGATTGGGGTCTTCCTTATCCACCAGCCTGACGATGGTGCCGGGCACCGGCTGCCCGATCGTTCCGCTCTTGTTGAGGCCTCCATAAGGATTGGCCGAAACCACGCCACTGCTTTCAGTCAGGCCATATCCTTCCACCACGACGGCGCCGGTCGCCTCCTCGAAGCGGCGCTTGACCTCCAATGGCAGTGGCGCCCCGCCGGAAATGCATTGGCGCAACGAGGAAAAATCCGTGTCCGCCAGCGCATGGTGATCGAGCAACGCCTGAAACATGGTCGGCACACCCGGAACGCATGTCGGACGCGTCCGGGCGATCGCGGCCAACGCTTGCCCCGCATCGAAGCGCGGCAGCATGATAATCTCTCCGCCGGTCAGCACGGTGCGGTTAAGAACGACCGTGTTGGCAAAGACATGGAAGAACGGCAGCGCGCCCAGAATGCGGTCCTCTATGAGGTTGCCGGGGTCGAGCATGTTCACCTGCCTGGCATTGGCGGTCAGGTTCTGATGCGACAGCATCGCCCCTTTGGGTCTTCCCGTGGTCCCGCCAGTATATTGCAGCAGAGCAATGTCCCGCTCCGGATCGATTCGGGCCGCGACATGGCTGCCGTCATTATCGATCAGCGCGGAAAAGGCAGTCACTCGCGGATCGCGCGGCCGGGCGACCGTCTCGCTCCGGCGGAACAGCCGGTAGAGAATCGACTTCGCCGCCGGAAGCGCGCCTGCCACCGATCCCACGACCAGCCGTTCAAGGCTGCTGTTGTCCAGGACCTCCAGGGCCGTCGGCAGCAGGGCGCTGGCCGAAAGCGTGAAGAGGATTTTGGTGCCCGAGTCCTCGACCTGATGCTCAAGCTCCTCGGCCGTGTAAAGGGGGGAGAAATTGACCACCGTCGCGCCGATCGTCAACGCGCCATAATAAGCGGCCACATAATGGGGCACATTCGGCAGGAACAGGCCGACCCGATCCCCCTTCGCCACGCCCATGGCTTGCAGCCCATGGGCAACCCGACGCACGCCCTCGCGGCATTCCGCATAGCTGTATTTATGGCCCATGAAATCAATCAGCGCCGCATCCGGCTTCCGGGCGGCGCTGTCAAAAAACATGTCGGGCAGAGACATTGGAGGGAAGTGCTGATCCCATGCAATGGGATGATTATACTTCTCTCTCCAGATTATGTTGTCGTTCGGCATTGCCATGAGCCTATGCCAATGGCGAGCAGCGCGCAATGTTTATGGCGGGCCGGCTGATTGTCACCCATTGAGCGATACGTCATCCCCGCGAAGGCGGGGATCCATCTCCCGGCGTCAATTCAAAGCTGAAAGGTCAGGGAATGGATTCCCGCCTTCGCGGGAATGACGAACGATGGACCAGAAACCGATATCACCCGTTCTTCTTGCTGAACGGATCGATCCACTCCGCCACCTGCTCGATCGCCTGAGCCTCGGTATGGTGCGCTTCTTCGACGCGGCGAGCGGCATCGTCGCGCTCGCGGCGCAATTCCTGGATCAGCGCGTCGCGGTCGCCTTCAAATCGCTGGTCAGTCGGCGCTTCGAGACCGGCCTTCTTGGCCGCGCGCATGACCAGCGCGTCCAGTTCCCGCTGCGAACAAAGACCCAGGGTCACCGGATCCTTGGGCACGATGTTGGAGATGTTCCAGTGCGAACGGTCGCGGATGGCTGTGATCGTCGTGCGGGTCGTGCCGATCAGCTTGCTGATCGCGCCGTCCGACACTTCGGGATGATTGCGCAGGATCCAGGCGATGCCGTCCGGCTTGTCCTGACGCTTGGAAACCGGCGTATAGCGCGGCCCCTTGGTGCGGCGGACCTGCTCAGGCCCCTTCAGCATCTTCAGCCGATATTCCGGATCACGCTGGCCCTTCTCGATCTCGTCCATGCTCAGCTCATGCGCGCGCACCGGATCGCGGCCGGTATATTTCGTCGCCGCCGTGTCGTCCGCGATCGCTTGAACCTCAAGAATGTGGAGACCGCAAAACTCCGCGATCTGTTCAAACGAAAGGGCGGTATTGTCGACAAGCCAGCTGGCGGTCGCATGGGGCATAAGCGGCTGGGCCACGTTTACTCTCCAGTACAAATAATAAGGGCCGCCCCTTGCAGGACGGCCTTCGCGTGGCACGCACTAATGCAAATGGCCAAGCCCGGCAAGGTCTAACGCATATATAGCCCTTTTGGCGGGTCCGTAACAGTCTTCACGCGGCATCAAGCACAAGATCCGGGTCAAACGGGGCCAAGCCGTCCAGAAACTGCCTTGCGCTCGCCGCCCAGGTAAAGGACCGGCCATGCGCCGCGCAGTCTTCCCGGCGAAGAAGCAATGCCGCCGTTATCGCGTCGTCCAGCGAATCCCGCATCGCGCCTGTCCGCTGGTTAAGAATATCGACGGGCCCCGTGACGGGATAGGCGGCGACCGGTGTTCCGCAGGCCAGCGCCTCGATCATCACAAGTCCGAACGTGTCCGTGCGGCTCGGGAAAACGAAGACATCCGCATGAGCATAGGCTCCCGCCAGTTCGCGCCCCGGCATTCGACCCAGAAAGCGGGCCGAAGGGAATTCGCGCTCCAGTCGTCCCCGTTCAGGGCCATCCCCGACAATCACCTTCGTGCCCGGATGGGACGATGACAGGAAGGCCTCCAGATTCTTTTCGACCGCCACGCGTCCGACATAAAGCTGGATGGGCCGGGCCATCCCCGCATAATCTTCCGGCGCGGGCGCATCGGGCGTGAAGCAGTCCAGGTCCACGCCCCTCCCCCAATGGCGCACCTGCGCTATTCCATGTGCACGCAGGCTTTCCCGTACCGTCCCGGTCGAAACCAGCACCGCCTGCGCCGGCCCATGAAACCAGCGGATATACCGCCAGAACCATGCCGCGGGCAGCCCGGTCCGTTTCGCCACATAATCGGGGAAGTGGGTGTGATAGGCGGTCGTGAACGGTATCCCGTTGCGCAGGCACCAGCGCCGCGCAGCAAGGCACAACGGCCCCTCCGTCGCCAGGTGCACGGCATCGGGAACAAAGGCCTCTATCCGCCGCCCCAGTTTCCCGGCCCGCGTCACTGCCAGCCGAATCTCGGGGTATGTGGGACAGGGCAGCGAGCCATATTGATCGGGCGAAATCATCTCGATCACATGGCCCGCTTGCTCCAGCTCGCGGCGGATCGCCTGAAGCGTCCGGACGACGCCGTTCACCTGCGGCAGCCAGGCGTCGGTGACCAGGGCGATCCTCATGGCGTCATCCTTATGCCGCTATCCGGGCGCGCGGCGTGACCGCATCCGCATTGCGACGCTCAGCGATCTCGTCTGCCCAATGCAGTATTTCCATCCGGCCGTCATGATGCTCGACCAGGGCGGTACAGCCCTCCACCCAATCGCCGTCATTGTAATAGGCGACGCCGTTGATGTCGCGCATTTCGGCGGTATGGATATGGCCGCACACCACGCCATCGACGCCGCGCACCCCTGCTTCATGCGCCACGACTTCCTCGAACTTGGAGATGAACTCCACGGCGTTCTTGACCTTGTGTTTGGCCATTTTGGACAGCGACCAATAGGACATGCCGAAACGGCTGCGCACCGCATTCACCACAATGTTCAGCCGCATCAGCAGGCCGTAGGCCGCATCGCCGACAAAGGCCAGCCAACGGTGCGCCAGCATGATCGTATCGAACTCATCGCCATGCAGGACCAGCAGTTTGCGCCCGTCCGCCGTCTCGTGAATCGCCTTGCGCCGGATCTCCACGCCGCCGAAATTGAGCCCGGTGAACTGCCGGAACATTTCGTCATGATTGCCGGGAATATAGACGATGCGCGTGCCCCGCTTGGCCCGCTTCAATATCCGCCAGACAATGTCGTTGTGCGCGGCAGGCCAGTAGAAGCGCTTCTTGAGCCGCCAGCCGTCAATGATGTCGCCCACCAGATACAGGATCTGACTGTCGGCATTGTCGAGAAAATCGACGAGCGCGGCGGCATTGCACCCTCGCGTGCCAAGGTGGATGTCGGAAATCCAGATGGTCCGGTACTGACGCCGCCCCCCGGCCGCCGGCTCCGGCCCCTGATCGTTGCCGATGGAAAAATCTTCAACCTCGGCGCCAAATGGCAGTCGCGTGATCGCGTTCATAATCACCCCAAAACAGCTTGTCTCGGGACCAGACGGTTAGCGGTACTATGTGACAATTTGAGTTGAAATATGACGGTTTTGCGACGTTTTCATCAGAAACAGCCACCCGTTGCGTTCCCTTTTCGTCCTCCGAAGGAACCATGGACGCGCTTCCTGCTGTCACGCCCCTGAATTTGCGCTACACAGCGAATATGAACCCCAATATGCTCAGTCCTGATGCCCATGTCCGCTAAGCTTATATCCACCGAACCAGCCACGGGGGCCACGCTCTGGTCCGGCAGGATCAGCGATGTAAATGCCGAAGTGGCCCGTGCGCGGACTGCATGGCCGCAATGGGCGGCCCAGCCGCTTGTCAACCGCATCGAAACCCTGCGCCGCTTCGCCAACATGGTGCGGGCGAAGAATGACAAGCTGGCCGACCTCATTGCCCGGGAAACCGGAAAACCGATCTGGGAAGCCCTGACGGAGGTCGATTCCGTCATCAACAAGGTGGAAATCTCCATTTCCGCCTATTCAGAGCGTACCGGCCAGAAACGGCTGGAGGGCGCGATGGGCGACCGCACGGCCGTACGGCACAAACCGCACGGCGTCATGGCGGTGCTCGGTCCCTATAATTTTCCGGCCCATCTCCCCAATGGCCATATCGTTCCGGCGCTGATCGCGGGCAACGCTGTCGTCTTCAAACCCTCGGAACAGACCCCGGCGGTGGGCGAGATGCTGGTGGATCTGTACCATGCCGCCGGCGTTCCCGACGATGCACTACGCCTGGTCATCGGCGGCCCGGCGGAAGGCAAGGCGCTGACCGGCCATGACGGCATCGACGGCGTCCTCTTCACGGGCTCGGCGCAGACCGGCATCGCCATCAACATGCAGCTGGCCAGCCAGCCGAACAAGATCGTGGCGCTGGAAATGGGCGGCAACAATCCCATCGTCGTGTGGGACACCGCCGACATCCACACCGCCGCCATCGTCGTTGTCCAGTCCGCCTTCATGTCCGCGGGCCAGCGCTGCACGGCGGCGCGGCGTCTGATCGTGAAGGACAGCCTCTACGAGGCCCTGATTTCCACGGTAAAGGGCATCGCCGACCGCCTGATCGTCGGCGAGCCGCACAGCCAGCCCGCGCCCTTCATGGGCCCCGTGATCGACAATCAGGCGGCGGATGGCCTCACCGAAAGCTTCCTCATCCTGATGAGCAATGGCGGCCGGCCGATCAAGCATATCGCCCGCCCGATCGAGGGCCGCCCCTTCCTGACCCCCGGCATCATCGACGTGACCGACATGCCGGAGCGCCCGGACATCGAGCTGTTCGGCCCCCTTCTGCAGGTCATCCGCGTCGCCACTTTCGAGGATGCCATTGCGGAGGCCAACAACACCCGCTTCGGCCTCTCCGCTTCCCTCATTGGCGGCTCACCACAGCACTATGACCAGTTCTGGGCCAATGTCCGCGCAGGCGTCATCAACTGGAACAAGCCCACCAACGGCGCCTCCTCGGCCGCCCCCTTCGGCGGCGTCGGCATTTCCGGCAACCACCGGCCCAGCGCCTTCTATGCGGCGGATTACTGCGCCTATCCGGTCGCCTCGTCGGAGGCCGATCATGCGCGAGCATCCATCGGGATTGGACTGAAGGACATCGATACGGCGGCAATGGGGGATTGATCCTTCGTCCTCTCCAGGGGGACCAATGCGAAATTCCATTTTACCGTCATCCCCGCGCAGGCGGGGATCCATCTCCTGAGCCAACCGCTTGATTTTACGTCTGGAGATAGATTCCCGCCTGCGCGGGGATGACGAAAAAATGCAGCAGCGCTGAATTTGGCAATGATCCCCCAATTGGAGAGGCGAAAGCCCCCCAAAACATTTCCTAACCCCACCCCAAATCATTCTGGGTTGCGATCCGGGGCCATCCAACGCATCTCCCCCAGCATGGCTATCACTACACCCATGGAAACAGGACGCATTTTCCTGGTCGGCGCGGGTCCGGGCGATCCGGACCTGCTGACCGTGCGCGCGGCGCGGCTGATTTCCGCCGCGACCGTGATTGTCCATGACGGGCTGGTGGATAATGAGATCCTGGCAATGGCCCGCTCCGACGCCCGCCTCATCTCGGTCGCCAAGAGCCGCAGCCGCCATTCCATGCCGCAGGAGGAGATCAACGCCCTCCTCGTCCGTGAGGCGAAGGCCGGGCATGACGTCGTGCGCCTCAAAGGCGGCGACCCTTATATTTTCGGGCGCGGCGGCGAAGAGGCCGAGGAATGCCGCGCCGCTGGCGTGCCTGTGGAGGTTATTCCGGGCATCAGCGCGGCCATCGGCTGCGCGGCCGAAGCGCAATTGCCGCTCACCCACCGCGATGCGGCGAGCGCCGTCACCTTCGTCGCCGGTCAGTGCAAGGGCCTGACCGACCAGGACTGGACCGGCCTCGCCGGCAAGGGCCGTACCCTCGTCATCTATATGGGCGTCGCGACGGCGGCCGACATTGCCGACAAGCTGATGGCGGATGGGCTTTCGCCCGATACCCCGGTAGCCATATTGGAAAAGGGCACGCGAAAGGGGAGCAGGGCCATGCGCAGCTTGCTCGCTGATCTGGGCGGGCTTATGGCGCGCGAGCGGGTGAAGAGCCCGGCGCTGATTGTGGTGGGCGAAGTTGTGCTTCGGTCCAATGCGGAAGAGAAACTGGCCCAATGGGCCAAGCAGGCGGAGAATATGGCGTGAGAATTTTGACAGGCAATGACCTGAAAACAGGCGATGTCATCTGGTGGGCTGGCGAGGGCTGGTCCCGGCATCTGGCCGAGGCGGTGGACGCCGGTCACGACGCCGAATCCATTCTTGCGCGGGAAGAAGCCGAGCGCCGGGTGAACGCCGGCTATGTCGTCGAGGCAGAGGCGACCGACGCCGGTCCCATGCCGCTCCATATCAAGGATCGCATCCGGGCCAGCGGGCCGACGGTTCGCACCGATCTTGCGATCAACACGTCAATTCCAATCATAAAGGCCTGAAATCATGTATCGTTACGACAGCTACGATCAGGCAATCGTCGATGCCCGCGTCGAGGAATTCCGCGACCAGGCCCGCCGCCGCATCGCGGGCGAGTTGACCGAGGATCAGTTCAAGCCGCTGCGGCTGACCAACGGCCTCTATCTGCAATTGCACGCCTATATGCTGCGCGTCGCCATTCCCTATGGCACGCTGTCGGGCAGGCAGATGCACATGCTGGCGCATATCGCGCGCAAATATGACCGCGATTACGGCCATTTCACCACGCGCCAGAATATCCAGTATAACTGGATCAAGCTGGAGGACGCCGCCGACATTCTGGCCGACCTCGCCAGCGTGGAAATGCACGCCATCCAGACCAGCGGCAATTGCATCCGCAACATCAGTTCCGACCAATATGCGGGCGTCTCCGCCGACGAGGTGGCGGACCCCCGCCCCTGGGCCGAACTGCTGCGTCAATGGTCGAGCTTCCACCCGGAATTCAGCTATTTGCCGCGCAAGTTCAAAATTGCCGTCATCGCGTCGCAAGAGGACCGGGCGGCGATGAAGCTGCACGATATCGGCATTGAGCTGGTGAAGCGCGACGGTGTCGTCGGCGCCAAGGTGTTCGTCGGCGGCGGCATGGGCCGTACGCCGATGGTTGCGCCTGAAATCAAGGACTTCGTGACCGAAGATGAGCTGATTTCCTATGTCGAGGCCTGCCTGCGCGTCTACAACCGCTATGGCCGCCGCGACAACAAGTACAAGGCGCGGATCAAGATCCTGGTGCACGAACTGGGCGCGGACGAATATCGCCGTCAGGTCGAGGAAGAATTCGCCCATATGAAGACGCTGAGCATCGACCCGCCGGTGGCCGAACTAGCCCGCATCCGCGCGCATTTCGCCGATCCCGCTTATCAAGCCGGCATCAGCGACGACATCGATCTCAGCTATCCCGACTTCGCCGTCTGGGTTCGCCAGAATGTCGCCGCACACAAGCAGCCGGGCTATGCCATCGCCACGATCAGCCTGAAGCCTGCGGGCGGCATTCCGGGCGACGCCTCGGCTGACCAGATCGACCTGATGGCCGACCTCGCCGCGCAATATTCGATGGATGAACTGCGCGTCACCCACGCACAGAACATCGTCCTGCCCTATGTGAAGAAGGCCGATCTCTACACGCTCTGGCAAAAGCTGGACGCGGCGGGACTGGCATCGGCCAATCTCGACCTCATCAGCGACATCATCGCCTGCCCCGGCCTTGATTATTGCAGCCTCGCCAACGCCCGCTCGATCCCGGTCGCGCAGAAGATCAGCGAGCGCTTCGCCGATCTCGACCGCCAGCGCGACCTTGGAGAAGTTAAGCTCAAGATTTCTGGCTGCATCAACGCCTGCGGCCACCATCATGCCGGCCATATCGGCATATTGGGCGTCGACCGGAAGGGGACGGAAAACTACCAGCTCCTCTTCGGCGGTTCGGGCGCGGAGGATGCGAGCCTGGCCAAGATCGTCGGCCCCGGCTTTGACGAGGACGGCATTGTCGATGCCGTCGAAAAGGCGACCGACGTTTACAAATCGCTGCGTCAGGAGGGCGAACGCTTCCTCGACACCTACCGCCGCGTCGGCATGGAGCCGTTCAAGGAGGCTATTTATGGTTGATTTCCTCTCCTTCCGCGACGGCGAAACCGCCACGCAAGAGCCGACCGTGACGCTGGAATCCTTCCAGGGCCAATCCAACGCCACCGCCGTCCGCATCGAGCCGGGCGAGGATGCGCGCGAGCTCATCCCTTTTCTCGACCGTATTTCGCTGGTGGAGGTGAACTTCCCCGCCTTCGGCGACGGGCGCGGTTATTCGGCGGCCCGCATCCTGCGTGAGGCGGGGTATGAAGGGGAACTTCGCGCCGTGGGCGACGTACTGGTCGATCAGCTTGTCGCCATGCGCCGCTGCGGTTTCGACAGCTTCGTTCCGGACGCACCCTTTGACGCCGACGTCGTGAAGGCGTCGCTGGAGCGTTACGAGCATGTCTATCAAAAGACCGTTGACGGCAGGGAGCCCGTCTGGGCGCTGCGTCATGGCTGAGGCAGCCCGGAAAATCGACGTCATCGACGCCCGGCCCGCCTATACGCAGGCCGACGCCGACGCGCTCAACGCGCGTTTCCAGGGCGTCGGCACGGAAGAGATGCTCCGTACCCTCTTTGCCGAGCGCGCGTTGGGCAAGGTTGCCGTCGTATCCTCCTTTGGAACGGAAAGCGCCGTGCTGCTGCATCTGGTGGCGCAGGCGGACAAGAGCATTCCAGTGATCTTCGTCGATACGCTGAAGATGTTTCCTGAAACGCTCGACTATCGCGAAACGCTCATCAGCGCCTTTGGCATCGAGAATAGCTGGGTCGTAACGCCCGATCCCGACGTGCTGGCGGCAAAGGACGATACCGGCCTGCGCTGGTCCTACGACCCGGACGGCTGCTGCGAGATTCGCAAGGTGGAACCGCTAGCGCGCGCCAAGCGGGGCCTCGACGCCTGGATTTCCGGCCGCAAGGCATTCCAGTCGCAAACCCGGCAAAACTTGCCCCGTTTCGAGGTCGAGGACGGCCGCCTGAAGCTCAACCCGCTGGGCGACTGGACCAAGGACGATCTGGAGGCCTATTTCGCCGAGCATGACCTGCCCCGCCATCCGCTGGAGGCGCAGGGCTATCTCTCCATCGGCTGCGAACCCTGCACGTCAAAGGTCCTGCCGGGCGAAGACCCCCGCGCCGGACGCTGGCGCGGCTGGGAAAAGGTGGAATGCGGGATTCATACGCCCTCGACTCCGCTGGGCGATCCCGACGATCCCGCCAACCAGCCGGTGTTCTAATCTCCCCTCCCGCAAGCGGGAGGGGCCGGGGGTAGGCCTGTAAAGATAGAGCGGTGACACGCCCTCCCCTGACCCAGTGGGCGACCGGCCCTGTCCCCCAGACAGGGCCGCAGCGCCCACTCGCAAGCGGGAGGGGAACAGTCAGTCATAACTCAGCGCGCTATATCCTTCATCGACATGATCGCTGAACTTGGTGATCTTCGCGTCGAACTTCAGCTTCACCTTGCCGGTCGCGCCGTGGCGCTGCTTGGCGACGATGAGTTCGGCCAGGCCATAGACCCGTTCCATCTCCATCGCCCATTTGGCATGATCGTCAAAGGATTTGGGATCATCGCCATCCATGGGGCGGCGCGGTTCGCGCGCGGCGACGTAATAATCCTCGCGAAAGACGAACAGCACCATGTCGGCATCCTGCTCGATCGAGCCGGATTCGCGCAGATCCGATAGCTGCGGCTTCTTGTCTTCCCGCTGCTCAACGGCGCGGCTGAGCTGCGAGAGCGCCATCACCGGCACGTTCAATTCCTTGGCCAGCGTCTTCAAACCCCGGCTGATCTCCGAAATTTCCTGCACGCGATTGTCGCCCGCCTTTGACGATCCTTGCAGCAATTGCAGATAATCGACGACGATGAACCCGATATTATGCCGCCGCTTCAACCGGCGGGCGCGGGTGCGCAGCGCCGCAATGGTGAGGCCGGGCGTGTCGTCGATATAAAGCGGCAGGTTCTGCAACTCACGCGCCGCGCGAGAGAGGTTCTGGAAATCCTGCCGGCTGATCTTGCCCATGCGCAACGCTTCGCCACTGATCCCCGACTGTTCGGCCAGAATACGGGTGGCAAGCTGGTCAGCGGACATTTCCAGGCTGAAGAAGGCCACTGGCGCGCCCATATTCTTGGCGTCTTCGATCCCGTCTTCCTTGTCGCGGATGTAACGGCTGGCGGCGTTGTAGGCGATGTTGGTGGCGAGCGACGTCTTGCCCATGCCCGGACGGCCGGCCAGGATCATGAGATCGCTGTTATGCAGGCCGCCGATCTTCTCATTGACGCCGGTCAGGCCCGTGGTGATGCCGGACAAATGCCCGCCGCTGGAAAAGGCGCGTTCCGCCACTTGCACCGCCATGGTGCTGGCCTGCAGGAAGCTTTTGACGCTGCCGCCCTCTCCCTCGCCTTCGGACACGCGGTACAGCGCGACTTCGGCCGCTTCGATCTGGCCGAGCGGATCGACATCCTCGCTGGTGTCGAGCGCCTTTTCCACCAGTTCGCGCCCAACGCCGACCAGTTCGCGCAGCAGCGCAAGATCATAAATCTGAGTCGCGAAATCCCGCGCGCCGATCAGCGCCGCGCCATTGCCGGTAAGCTGCGCCAGATAGGCGGGGCCACCCAGTTCCTTCAGCGACTCGTCAGCGTCCAGCAGCGGCTTCAGCGTCACCGGGTTGGCGACCATATTGCGGTCGAGCAGCTTCAATATCGCTTCGTAAATCCGGCCATGCACGGGCTCGAAAAAATGCTCGGCGCGAAGCTTGAGCTGCACATCCTCGGCAATGCGATTGTCGATCATCAGCGCGCCCAGCAGCGCGGCCTCCGCCTCGACGTTGCGGGGCAGGCTCTTTTCCGCCGCATCCTGCGCAGCGACCAGTCTTATATTCTCGGCCATGTCCCCTCATCTACCGAAGCGGGGCCGGAGACAAGAGGCAGCGATTTTTCCCTTGTTCACAAAGCTGTTCGCAAGCTGTTTGCAAACCTGTGGATAAGTTTGGACAGTCTGGAGATCAAACCGGAAGCCGGTTCAGGCGTAGGCGCACTTCCCGAGGTTCAGCGTGGACCGGCGCGGCGAAACATAGGGTGTCGGCATCCGCCGGACCGGCGTCATGGGGAAATGCAAAATATCCTCGGGAGTCCGGAACATGCCGCGCCGCGCCAGCCACTCGCCAGCCTGACAGCTCGACGTCACGGCAACGATGAAGGGCGCGAGCAACAGGCTGACGGCCACCGGCAAAAGCCAGAACATGACGCCGGGTCCGGCCAACGTACCGATTAGGAACGGTAAGGCGGCCACGAGATGCCAGCGATAATCATGAACCGCCTGGTCCAGCGGAATGCCATGGGCCTCCCGCCGCTGGGGAGACCAGCCGCTGGGGCGACCGCGCAGGACGCCTGCCACCGCGATCGTCTGGGCCAGCATCGTGATCGGCGCGACAAGGATGGAAAGCGGAATTTCCAATGCCATGGTGCGGGCGATCTGGCCGATCCCGCCCAGCGCCATCCGCCTCGTCCGGTCCATGCACAGCCACAGGAAGGACAAAAGCTTTGGTCCCAGAAGCAGCAATATGGTCAGCGCCACCAGCCAGGACGAGGGCGGCGATCCGAGCGGCGAATCGGTGAGCATCAGGGGATGGAGCAGCGTCGCCATCATCAGCAGCATCCAGAGCGGCGAGGCCAGATAGGCCGACGCGCCCATCAGCATCTGAAACCGGCTGACCCAGTGCAATCCCGCGATATTGAGCATCCGCAGATGCTGCAGATTGCCCTGGCACCAGCGCCGGTCGCGAATGGCAAAGTCGGTCAGGGTGGGCGGAAATTCCTCATGACTGCCCTCGGGCAGCTCAACCATGTGCACGGCCCAGCCCCTCCGGCGGAGCAGGGCTGCCTCGACAATATCATGGCTCATGACATGTCCGCCGAACGGCTCCGGCCCCGAAAGCTCCGGAAGGCCGCAACTTTCTGCGAATGCGCGAACCCGGATGATCGCATTATGGCCCCAGAAAGTGCCCTCCGATCCTGACCACCAGGCAAGTCCTGCGCCTGCCACGGGCCCGTAGGCCGCACCGCAGAATTGCTGCCACCGGGCGAATAATGTGCGGGCGTTGATGACGCTCGGCACCGTCTGGATCAGCCCCACCGAGGGCGCGCGCTCCATCGCGCTCGCAAGTTGGGCCATGGCGCGGCCGCTCATCAGGCTGTCAGCATCCAGTACGATCATATAATCATAATCGCCGCCAAACCGGCCCACCCATTCCGCGATATTGCCTGGCTTGCGCGCGACATTCTTCGGACGGCGGCGGTAATAGACCGGCACGGCGCTGGCTAAGCGTGTCTTCTGAAACGCCGCCCGTTCCCGATCTTCCAGTTCAGCCCGCGAATCGCTCAGGACGAAGAAATCGAACAGCTTTGCGGCGCCAATCTCCTCCACCATCGCCGTCATCCTGGCGACGCGGCTGAAAATCTGGTCAACATCCTCATTATAGATGGGAATGAGCACTGCGGTACGCTTGCGCGGAAGGCGAAGCTCCGCCTCGTCGCCAATGGTCGTGGTCCGGTTGCCCGCAAGCGCGAAAAAACCCGCAAGCGCGCTCAGAAATCCGAATGCGACCCAGCAGAACAGACTGAGATAGAGCAGGAACAGCGCGCCATCGACCAGCGAGGTGCCATCCTGCCGTAACGGGCTGGCAAGATCGCTCGCCGCCATCAGGCCAATGGCCAGGCTGCCCAGAACGAGCAGCAGGCGGCGCTCCATTATCCCTTCGGGCGAGGTCACGACCTGGCGTTTCAGCTCAGGCGCTTCCTCGAAGGATTGCACCGGCATATCCAGCCGCGTCTCCGGCGGGAGGTCCGCTGGCTGATACGGCAATCTGGAAAGTCCATTGGCCGCAGCGGCCTGCGGCAATGATGTTGCAGCGAAATTGTTCAGCAATACGGTGCCCAACCTGTCGTTATCAGCATTCCAATGCCACCGGCATTCTCTCCCACACAGGCCTCTTACCGGGCCGTGTGCCCCGATCGTGGAAAAGCCGAAACGATTCCCGTCGGATACCCAGATAGCTAAAAAAGCTGGTAAACAAATGTTTCCGTAAGCGCTTCCCCGTCAAAACTCAAAAAAGCGCGGATATCGGTCGGTTCGCCGTTCCCGCGTTCGATATCCAGGATCAGCCGCCAGTGATTGTGTGAACCATTCACTGGATAGACAGCCGAATCCTGCAATATTCCATTCCCTATGGTAACGACCGGCTTCACCGCGCTGCGATAGGTCAATCCCTCGAATCTGTCGCCTTCAAAGTCGGTCACGACCTTGGTCACGCCCGCCTTGGGCGGATGCCCCGGACGCCCCCCCTGCCCCGTCCAGCAATTGGTGGCCCGCGCCACGGCCATCGGCTCCGGCTCGTCCCCGATCCAGCGCATGGTGTAATCATAGGCGAAGCGCTTGCCCGCACCGGCGGGGTCAGCGGGCGTCCAGAAGGCGGCTATATTGTCTTCAACCTCGCTGGTCGTCGGCATCTCATACAGCATGACCGCACCCGCGCCCCAATCGCCGCGCGGTTCAATCCAAAGGCCGGGGCGCTTTTCATAGAAGACGCCGTCATCCTGATAATGGCTGAACGCCCGGTCGCGCTGCAGCAGGCCGAACCCCCTGGGGCTTTTATCGGAGAAACTGTTGGTCTGCGGCCTTGGCGGGTTGTTCAGGGGCCGCCAGACGCGCTCGCCCGCGCCCGTATGCAGCGCAAGACCGTCCGAATCATGGATTTCCGGCCGCCAGTCCAACGCCTTGGCGCGATGCCCCTCGCCATACCAGAACATGCTGGTCAGCGGTGCGATGCCGAGCCGTTCGACGCTGTTGCGAAGATGCAGCGTCATGCTGACCTGCTGCACCATCCGATCCGGCTCCAGCCCGTTCACGAATCGATAGGCGCCCGTGACGCTTGGACTGTCGAGAAGGGCGTAAACGGTGACGCCGCCTTCAACGTCACGTTCCAGCCAAAAATGCGTAAAGTCGGGAAACTCCTCCGGCCCCGGCAGGGCGGTGTTGACCGCCAGCCCCCGCGCTGACAGGCCATATTGGTGCAACGGCCCCGCCGAACGGAAATAGGATGCGCCCTGAAAGGCCAGCCAGTCGCCCCGCCCGCCCTTGTTCATGAACCGAAAGCCCGAAAACCCGCCGCTTTTTCCCAAACTGCCCATCGGATGCCCGGAAGGATAGCTGTAAAGCCCTCGGCTGAACTGGAACGGCCTGGCTTGCCCGCCCTCGACAACGGAAATGGAAACGGGGCGGCGTGCAAATTTGTTGAGCGGGAAGAAGCGCACCCCGAACTCATCGTCGCGGTCTGCCCATAAAGTGCGTTCCGGCCGGTATTCGACTTTCTGGATGGCGTCATAGTCCATCCTGTCCAGCACTGGCGAGGCCGGCGGCGGCGCCTGCCAGCGTTCGCGCGACAAAGCGAGAGCGTGCTGCTGCAGCCATTCCCACGAAAACGCCCTGCCGCGTCCCGATGCCGCGCGCACCAGACCAGGATAGAGCGCCCATAAACCCGCAAGCCCGAAAATGGCTTCGCGCCGTGTCGTCATTCCGTCCCTTTCTGTCGCAACCCCGCGCCAGTCGAAGCAAACATAACCTTTGGCCAGCTGAAAGGTTCATGAATAGTCCTTTGCCGATCCGCCGCACCGCTTTTAGCCGTTGATCTTTCCCCCGCGCGCCCCTTAGTGGAGGGTGACGCATGACCGATCCTCGCATCATAGACATCTCGCTCGACGAGCAAACCATCATCTGGCGCAATGCCGACGTGGCGCAGGAACGGCGGATCGCAATTTTCGACATATTGGAAGAAAATCATTTCGCACCCCAGCGTGAGCACGCCGATGGCTATCAGGGGCCCTACCGGGTGGCGCTGCGAGTCGAAGAGGGCAGGCTCGCCATCGATATTTCGCGCGAAAATGGCGACTATCTTGAATCGGTGATTCTGGGCCTGGGACGGTTCCGCCGCCCCATCCGCGATTATTTCGCCGTTTGCGACAGCTATTATCAGGCCATCCGTCAGGCAACGCCCCAGCAGATCGAAACGGTCGACATGGCCCGGCGTGGCATCCACAACGAGGCCGCCGAGTTGCTGAAGGAGCGTCTGGAAGGGAAAATCGACGTCGATTTCGATACGGCGCGGCGGCTCTTCACGCTCATCTGCGTCCTTCACATCAAGGGCTGAACAATGGCCCGGCGAACCTGGAAGCGGCGGCTGATCATCCTTGCCCTCTGGCTCCTGTTCCTTGCAACCGGGGCGCTGTTGATCATTCGTTATGCGCAGGCTTGGACGCCGTCGCGGGAGACATATCCTGTCCAGGGCCTGAGCGTCTCATCCGCCAGCGGTCCGATCGCCTGGAAGACCGTCAAGGCCAGGGGTGCGGATTTCGCCTATATCCGCGCGTCGGCGGGAGCCAAGGCAAGGGACACCGCGTTTGAAACCAACCTCGCCAGCGCCCGCGCCGCTGGCCTGCGCTATGGCCCGGCCCATGATTTCAGCCTTTGCGCCAGCGCCAGCGATCAGGCGACACTGTTCATTTCCACCGTACCGCGCGACAGCTCCATGCTGCCGCCCGTCGTCACTTTGCGCTTCAATGCAGCTTGCGCCAGCCGGCCTGCTCGCGCCGCCCTGCTGAGCAATCTCAACACCTTCCTCAACCTGATCGAAGCCCATCTGGGCAAGCCCGCGCTGATCCGGGTCAGTCCCGAATTCGAGCAGGCCTATCAGATCGGCGAAGGCATCAACCGCACATTATGGCTTGAAGGAAACTTCTTCCCGCCCGACTATGCCGGCCGGCCATGGGTGATGTGGACCGCGTCGGACATCCGGCGGATCGAAGGTATCGGGCAAGCAGTGGAATGGGATGTGGTGCGGCCATGACCAGGGCAGTGGAAGAACTGATCGCTGCGGCTCGCAACGCCATGAAGCACGCCCATGCCCCCTATAGCCGCTTTGCCGTCGGCGCGGCCGTCCGCCTGTCGGGAGGCACCATCGTCACCGGCAGCAACTTTGAAAATGCAAGCTATGGGCTTTCCCTCTGCGCTGAAACAGTCGCACTGGCATGCGCCAATGCGCAGGGGCGGCTGTCCGATGTGGAAGCGATTGCGACCGCAGGCGGCCTTATAGCGCCCGACGGAACGATCACCGGCCATGATGTGGTCACACCCTGCGGCCGCTGCCGTCAGGTCATGCTGGAGGCGGAACAGATGGCGGGCCGCGCCATTTCCATCTATTGCGGTTCCGCCGAAGGGGACCATGTGGAACAGCACAGCCTCGCCGAACTGCTGCCCCATGCTTTCGGTCCGGCCAGTCTGGGCGTGGGCAGGCCGCCGCAAGAAATTGAAACCAAAGCGAAAGATGCTTGAATGGCAATAATGTCCGATAAGTGGATCCGCACCCAGGCGCAGGAACATGGCATGATCGAGCCATTCGTGGAGGCGCAGAAGCGGGACGGTTGCATCAGCTATGGCTTGTCCTCCTATGGCTATGACGCGCGGGTGTCCGACGAGTTCAAGATCTTCACCAACGTCGATAGCGCTATCGTCGATCCGAAGAATTTCGATGGCAAGAGCCTGGTGGATCGCAAGACCGATTGCTGCATCATCCCGCCCAACAGCTTTGCCCTTGCCCGCACCGTCGAATATTTCCGTATCCCCCGCGATGTGCTGGTCATCTGCCTTGGCAAGAGCACCTATGCCCGTTGCGGTATCATCGTGAACGTCACCCCCCTGGAACCGGGCTGGGAGGGGCATGTCACCCTGGAATTTTCAAACACCACCCCCCTGCCCGCAAAGATCTACGCCAATGAAGGCGCGTGCCAGTTCCTGTTCCTTATGGGCAACGAACCGTGCGAGACGAGCTATGCCGACCGGGCGGGGAAATATATGGGGCAAAAGGGCGTGACCCTCCCCCGGCTGTGATATAGTTGCGGACCATGTTGGGCTTATTTTCCAGAAAGAAGAAATCGGACACAGCGCCCGCCGAACCGTCCGTCGGCGAAGGCCAGCGTTATTATGCCATAGGTGACATTCACGGACGGCTGGATCTGCTTGACCAGTTGCTGGGCCGCATTGCCGCCGACAGCAAGGCGCGCGGCGAGGCGGAATTGCATCTGGTCCTGCTCGGCGACCTTGTGGACCGCGGCCCCGATTCCGCGGGTGTCGTCCGGCGTGCCATGGAACTGGCTGCAGCCGGCACCAATATCCGCTTCATCAAGGGCAATCATGAGGAAGTGTTCATCGAGGCGGCAAGGGGAGACCCCCAATCCGCCCGTTTCCTGAGCCGTTTCGGTGGCCGTGAAACCATCCTGAGCTATGGTCTAAGCGCGGACGAATATGAGAAGCTCGATTTCGAGGAAATGGCCGACTGGATGCTCAACAACGTGCCGCGAAACCATGTCGATTTCCTCGACGGCTTCGAGGATTTGATAGAGGCCGGTGACTATGTGTTCGTCCACGCCGGCATCAAACCCAAAGTGACTCTGGCCAACCAGAAGCCGGAGGATTTGCGCTGGATCCGGGAAGAATTCCTCTCATGGCGGCAACCGCATGAAAAGATTGTCATCCATGGCCATACCATCATGCTGGAGGTTGATGAGCATCCCAACCGCATCGGCATCGACACTGGCGCCTATAATAGCGGCCGCCTGACAGCGATCGGCCTGGAAGGGACGCAGCGCTGGTATCTGGCGACGGCCAACGCATGAGTCCGGCCCTCAACATCAGCCATTCCATCCTTGGGCAACCCTGGCGCTGGCGCGGAACCGGCGCGGACGGTCGCGACCCCGGCTTCAAACCCGACGATCTGGTGACGCAGCTTCTGCTGGCACGCGGGTGCACGCGGGAGGATATGGCCGCCCATCGCGATCCCACCATCCGCGCCTTCATGCCCGACCCCAGCCTGTTCCGCGACATGGACAAGGCGGCGGAGCGCGTCGCCGATGCGGTAGAGGCGGGAGAGAAAGTCACGATCTTCGGCGACTATGACGTCGATGGGGCCACCAGCGCGGCCCTGCTCATCCGCCTGCTCCGGCAGCTCGGCCTTGACGCCGCCGCCTATATTCCCGACCGCCTGATGGAAGGCTACGGCCCGAGCGGCGAAGCGCTGGTCCGGCTGGCGCAGGCGGGCTCATCGCTGATCGTCACCGTCGATTGCGGCGCGCAGGCCTTCGACGCGCTCGACATGGCCCGCGCGGCCGGGGTTGATGTCATCGTGGTCGATCACCATAAATGCGCCGCCGCCCTTCCCGTCGCCCACGCCCTGGTCAATCCCAACCGGCTGGACGAAAGCGATGCGGGCGCGGCGCACGGACATCTGGCGGCGGTCGGCGTCGCCTTCCTGCTGGGCGCTGCCTTGCTGCGTGTTTTGCGCGGCAGAAACTATTTCCGCGACCGGCCGGAGCCGCGCCTGATCGAATTGCTCGATCTGGTGGCGCTTGGCACGGTGGCCGACGTGGCCTCGCTCAGGGGTCTCAATCGCGCCTTTGTCGCGCAGGGGCTGAAGGTGATGGCCAACCGCCGCAATGTCGGCATGGCCGCCCTCATCGAAGCGGCCCGGCTTCAACGCGCGCCCATCTGTTCCGACCTTGGCTTTGCCCTGGGACCGCGCATCAATGCGGGCGGGCGCGTCGGCAAGTCGGATCTCGGCGTGCGGCTGCTCACCACCGAAGATCCCGATGAAGCCCGCGCCATCGCGGCCGAACTGAACATCCTCAATGAGGAACGCCGCGCCATTGAAGCCATGGTGCAGGAGTCCGCCGAAGCCATGACCGCCGCCCAGCACAACCGCTCGGTCGCGCTCGTCGCCGGCAAGGGCTGGCATCCGGGCGTGATCGGCATCGTGGCAGGCCGCCTGAAGGAAAAGCTCGGACGCCCCGCCATCGTCGTGGCGCTGGACGAGGATGGCGTGGGCAAGGGTTCGGGCCGATCCATCACCGGCGTCGATCTGGGCGCAGCGATCATGGCGGCCAGAGACAGCGGCCTGCTGATCGCTGGCGGCGGCCACGCCATGGCAGCAGGGTTGACGGTCGCCGGAGACAGGGTGGATGCCCTTGCGGATTTCCTGGATGAACGGCTCGCCGCCGATGTCGCGCGGGCGCAGGGGGAACGGGCGCTGCTGCTGGACGCCATCCTCTCGCCCGGCGGGGTCAATCCGCTATTCTTGGAGGCCATCGAAGCCGGCGGCCCCTATGGCACAGGCTGGCCCGCGCCACGGATCGCGACCGGCCCGGTGCGCATCATCAAGGCGGACATCGTCGGCAACGGCCATGTCCGCGCCATCGTGGCCGGCGAGGACGGCCGCAGCCTGAAAACCGTCGCCTTTCGCCAGGCCGAATCGCCTCTCGGCCAGGCGCTGCTGGGCGCGGATCGCGACCGCCGGCTGTGGCTTGCAGGCCGCGCCAAGCTCGATGACTGGGGTCCCCGCCCGGCCGCCGAACTTCATGTCGAGGATGCGGCCTGGGCGGACCGGTCCTGAGCCGTTCCGGCAGTGCAAAAATCTTCCCGTTTCTTCCCAATCCACACTTGACCAGCCCCCGCCCCTCCCCTAATGGCGTGCCCTCTGGCATACGCCTCGCTTCGGGGCCCCTTCGTCTAGCGGTTAGGACGCGGCCCTTTCACGGCTGAAACACGGGTTCGATTCCCGTAGGGGTCACCAGCTTTTCTGCCGCGAACATGTCAACTCAACCGATCAATTATACTGCTCGGGAAGCATGCCTGCACGAATGACATAGGCGATCATGTGAGCGCGGTTGCGCGTCCGGGTCTTCAGGCGCACATTTTCGATGTGGCGTTCCACGGTGCAGGGCGCGATATCCAGTTCCATCGCCACTTTTTTGGCCGATAGCCCAAAGGCAACCAGACGTACGACCTCAGACTCCCTATTCGTCAGTTCGACAGAAGATGTTGCGTTATCCTGGGACATGTTCAACCTCATATTCAGCGCACCTGCTGCGCGTTTAGACATGGTGACAATGAATAGTTTGCACAGTTGGAAACTATGCTTCATCGTGACCGGCGAACCTACTCTCAGCACAGCCGGCATAACCGGCATGTACTTTGTTCTTCACGACCCATTTGGTAAGTTACGCGTCTGTTGGCGCTGATGTTCTGCGGCTTATGATTGTTTCCCAGATCATCGATTCGAGCAATAGGCCGGGCATGGGGCATTTTTGCCAGGGACAACCCATTGGTAGTCTCTCACCAATATGCATCCGATAGACGGGCCAAATTATGGAACGATGGTAGGTATATCAAAGAATAGCATGCCCTATATCGTTTGACATTGCCCGTGGTGCCGGAAATCCGGAGCATATTCCACGCGGGCTCTATATCGTTGAAAGAACGCAGAATATTTTCGATTCCGGCCGGCAATTCATGGATTATCTGCATTCCATATTGCGAAAAGGTATAGTTCAATCTCTCCACTCGCATTTAACCACCGGGATCTCCCCCTGAACTTATAGGCTAACCACCCTCCGCGCTTGCCACGCTTGGGAGCCATTGAGATACGCTTCGGCTCTGGCCATTCGTTTCGTGGCCGGGAAAGGCGCTGGATGCCGTCGGGTTTCTCTGGAAGAACCTGCGCCACTCTATGAGCGAAGCTGAACCATGATGGAAACGGGCCAGGACGCGACACTGGCGCTTACGGCGCGTGAGGTCCAGGTTCTCACCTGTATCGCCACGGGCCTGTCGGCCAAGGAAATTGCCAAGCAGCTCGATATCGCGCCGCGCACGGTCGAACGTCATATCGACCATATCCGGCTGAAAACGCGCACGCGGAACCGGTCGCACATGGTCGCCTACGCGATCGCCAAGGGGCTGATCGGCTGATGGCCTTTTATTTTCCGGCGGATAAGGCGTCCATCATCGGGCGAACGGGCGTGAGATCATAACCCGCTTTCGCCGCCGCCGCGCTGAGCTTGTCGCAATTCTCTCCCGCACGCGCCCGGGTCAGCGCCCAAAGGAGCGTGCTGCGCGTACCTGAGCGGCAGAAGGCCAGAACCTTGCCCGCCGATGCCTCCAGCGCCTTTTCGGTCGCATCCAGCTGCCAGGCGGAAAAGCCCGCATGGGTGACAGGGATCGCCACATAATCCATTCCCGCCGCGCGGGCGGCGGCCTCGATCTCGCTGCCTTCGGGTTGGTCAGGCGACTCATGATCGGGGCGATTGTTGATGACCAGCGTCACGCCCAGCGCCTTCGCCTCTTCTATATCCGCAACGGAAATCTGCGGTGCGACGAGGATATCGTCGGTGAGGATCTTCAGCATGACGGCGGTCCTTTCCTGATCGGGCGCGTTATCGGCATATGCGGAGCGGGGCGCAAGGCAATTTACCGCACAAAACTCGCGATCGTCTCCAGAAAGGCCTGGCCATAGGCCTCCAGCTTGCGGGTGCCCACGCCCGAAATCCGGGAAAGCTCGTTCAGCGTCGCAGGCTTGCGTTCGGCCATTTCACGCAGCGTGCTGTCATGAAAAATGACATAGGGCGGAATGCCTGCCTCCAGCGCCAGTTCGCGGCGGCAAGCGCGGAGCGCGTCGAACAGCGGATCGCTCACGGGATTCACCGCTCCGCCCCGCCGCGCCCGCCGTTCGCGCTTGGGCGGAAGGACCAGCGCCACCGGCTGCTCCCCGCGCAATATCGGGCGCGCATTGGGGCCAAGCTGCAGCCCGCCATGCTCATTGGTCGCAAGCGCGTCACGAAGCAGCAAAGCGCGGGAAACCGGCTTGATCAGCGCCGTTTCCTCGCCTTCCACGATGCCGAACACCGAAAGCCGGTCGTGGCCCCGCTGCGTCACCTTGTCATTGGTAACGCCGGTCAGCACCATTTCGATATGTCCCGCCCCAAAGCTCTGGCCGGTGCGATAAACGGCGGAGAGAAATTTTCGGGCAAGCTCCGTCGCATCGATCCCGGCCGGAGGATTGAGGCAATTGTCGCAATTGCCGCAATTTTCCGGCGGCGACTCTCCGAAATGACGCAGCAGGATGGCCCTGCGGCACCCGGCGGTTTCGACGAGGGCGCCAAGCGATGCGATCCTGGCGCGCTCCCCCGCCTGCCGTGCCTCATCCAACTCGCCAATCCGCTGCCGGGCCTTGGCAAAATCGTCCGCGCCCCAGAACAGATGCGCCTCGGCAGGCTCGCCGTCGCGGCCCGCGCGGCCGCTTTCCTGATAATAGGATTCGATGGACTTGGGCAGTCCCGCATGCGCCACGAAGCGCACATCGGGCTTGTCGATGCCCATGCCAAAGGCGATGGTTGCGACCATCACCATGTCCTCGCTCGCGATGAAGGCCGCCTGATTGGCACGGCGCTCATCGGGCGCCAGTCCGGCATGGTAGATGCGCACGTCGCGGCCATTGACCGAAAGGCTGGCGGCGATCTTTTCGGTTGCCGCGCGGGTCTGGGCGTAGATGATGCCCGGTCCCGGCTGGCTGGCGACAAGATCCGCGATCTGGCGCGACAGGCCGACGCGGGAATGGGCGGCATAGCGGATATTCGGCCGGTCGAAACCCGAAATGATCATGCCCTCGGCGGGAATGCCAAGCTGGACTAGAATATCCTTCCGCGTATGCGCATCGGCCGTGGCGGTGAGGGCAAGGCGCGGAATGCCCGCGAATTCGTCGAGCAGCGGCCGCAGCATGCGATAGTCCGGCCGGAAATCATGGCCCCATTCGGAAACGCAATGCGCCTCGTCAATCGCGAACATCGCGATGTTGGAGGAGCGCAGCAGGTCGCGGAACCCCTGCCCCGACGCCCGCTCCGGCGCGACATAAAGCAGGTCGAGTTGCCCGTTACGCAACCTCTCCTGCGTCTCCCGCCAGTCGGCATCGACGGACGTAAGACTGGCCGCCCTGATCCCCACTGCCTGCGCGGCGCGAAGCTGATCGTGCATCAGCGCGATCAGGGGCGAAATGACGACGCAGCACCCCTCCAGCGTGACGGCCGGAAGCTGGTAGCATAACGACTTGCCCGCGCCCGTGGGCATGATCGCCAGGCAATGGCGGCCCGATAGCACCCGCTCCACAACCTGCGCCTGAACCCCGCGAAAGGCGGAAAAGCCGAAGGTCGAATGAAGAATGGCAAGCGGATCGGGGGACATTGGCGCGGTGATAGTGGGGGTGGCGTGTGGGGGAAAGGGGGAATGTGGAATTGGCAAGCTTTGATTCCCTCTCCCCTTCAGAAGGGGAGAGGGAGAGAATTCCCCTAAACCTCCTCCACCTCCCGCTCGGCGGCCTGCCGCATCCACATCGCAGCATAAAGCCCGGCCCGCGCCAGCAGCGCCGCATGCGTGCCCCGTTCCGCCACCCGCCCTGCCTCCAGCACAATGATCTCGTCCGCATCGACCACGGTTGATAGGCGGTGCGCGATGATGATGGTGGTGCGCCGCTGGGCGATGGTGTTGAGCGTCGCCTGTATGTCGGCCTCGGTCCGGCTGTCGAGCGCGCTTGTGGCCTCGTCCAGGATCAGGATCGGCGGGTTTTTCAGCAACGTCCGGGCAATGGCCACCCGCTGCTTCTCGCCGCCGGAAAGCTTGAGGCCGCGCTCGCCGACGCGGGTGTCGAGCCCGTGGGGCATCGCATGGACGAAGCCCGCAATGGCCGCGCCGCGCATGGCCGCCTCAATCTCCTCCGGCTTCGCGTCCGCGCGGCCATAAGCGACATTGTAGCCGATGGTGTCGTTGAACAGCACCGTATCCTGCGGCACGATGCCGATCTGTTCGCGCAGCGAGGCCTGCGTCACCTTTGCGATATCCTGCCCATCGATCAGGATGCGTCCGGCATCGACATCGTA
>Ga0307414_10000342_pt1 | contig 26394 bp, 43 predicted proteins | sample DK1Ometagenome_FD_203804 | JGI IMG/M metagenome (GOLD analysis project Ga0307414, IMG submission 203804) | Maize rhizosphere microbial communities from greenhouse at UC Davis, California, United States - DK15-O-3 | ecosystem: Host-associated > Plants > Roots > Rhizosphere > Soil | place: USA... | reverse complement strand
ACGCCGCCGCGATGTCGTCGGCAACGCCAGCGGCCGAACGAATGGCCTCCTGCAGCTCTACCTCGTCGGGGCCGGGGTTCAGCAGATAGTCGATGAATGAACGGCTTGCCATGGCTATGCCTCGTTTGAGCGATTGCGCTGCATGCGCTTGGTTTCGATCTGCGCATCACGCGCGGCCCATTTGCGATACTCGCGGATGACGGACGTGGCCACGGCTTCGGGCTCGAGTTTTTTCAGCTCGGCCTCTGCGATGATGTGGGGAATGTCGCGCTTGGCGATCTTGGGATTGGCGACGAGAGCGCGCGCCTGATCGAGCTTTGCAAAGTACGTGAACACCTGCCCGGTGGTCATAGCCTTGTGCGCCCGGCGCTCGCCCTCGGCGCGCTCCTCGATATGGCTTTTAGTTGGACGGAATTTCACGAACCACGATCCTCAAAAGCTGCCGCTGATATGGAAACGGCGGCTCAATCGAGAACCGATATTCCCCCGGCGTGTCGCCCTCGAACTCGAATGCCCCATCGTCCACCGTGCTCGCCTCTCCCTCATAGCGCACAATGGTGTTTTCCGGCACTGGAAACTGCACCGCCTCCCCATCATCGGGCAGCGTCCACTCGGTCTTGTCGAGCAATGCCGGCCGCTCTGCCGGCGCGCCGTCGAGCACGTACTGCAGCGCAGGGTCGAGCGCCAAGGCAATGCAGATTTCATTGGCGGCAACAGGCTGCGCCACCACGTCACGAAACATCGAGCAGGTGCCGGCGCTGATGACTTCGCCGGTGTCCAGGCGGTAAATCGAGAATGGGAAACCTGCCATGTCATTCACCGCTTAAAGTTGATCAGGCGCAGCACCGAGTCGGTCATGTCATAATTGCCGTCACCGGACAGATTATGAAGCGTTGCAGTATAGGTGCATGTCAGCCCTGACGGGGCATAGTCCACATGCGTAAACGCCACTGGATAGGCAAAATTGTCGTCATAGAATAGCGTGCGCTGAGTTATCTGCGAAGCATTTCGGGCGATGCGGATTTGCAGATAGCCGAAGTTTCCGCCGCCAGCACTTGGCCGGTTGAGGAACGAGGAAAAATCGATACTCACCGCACCGTATTCATTGAATATTGCAGCATCGCGAAGAAGCCCGCCCGGCCCGACGAGCCCGCCCGGTGTGGTGATGACGATGGACGTGGCCGCATTATAAGCGAGCTTGTTGGTTCCCACCGACAGGTTCTTGATCACCGCGTTTTCGATGTAGAGCACATTGCTCTCAAGGAAGAACGGGAACGTGCCGGTGGTGGTGGCGCGGCCGATCTTCACCTTGTCGGCGTCGAGGATGATCTGGCCCAGATAGCCGCCGCCACCATTGCTCACCACATCGAACATCATGCCCGAATTGACGAGCGTGCCGCCCGGATCGAGGCTCACCATGATCTGATAGCGCGCGAGCACGCCGGCCGGATTGATCCCGACTTCGGCTTTCATCAGGATTGCAGCTTCAAAGCCCAGCGCCTCGGCCGTCACGCGGTCCACCAGAATGGCGCTGGCATTGTCCGCCGCCGCGCGCACTTCGGCCTCTTGGTCGATTCGCGCGGTGTTCAGCTCAATCTCGCCCGTCGCCTCGTTGATGGCCTTGGCCTGCGCCAGAATGGTGCGCTTGAAGCTCTGTTGATTGCGCAGCAGCACCGGCGTGGGAAAGCCGTTGCGATCCACCACCGGCGTGTTGATGTCGAGTGGCTGAAATTGCGTCGGGCTTTCGTCCAGCGTTGCCATTACTTGAGCGCCAACCATGCACGAGAGACGAGGTTGCGGCGCACGTTGCCGCTGATCTGCATGCGATAGCGGCGCGTGCGCGAGGCGCCCAGGCCACGGAACTGCACACGCTCGGAGAACTCGCCGTCATAGCCCAGCGGCTCCTCGCCGTGCTCGAACCACGTGCGGCCATCGTCGTCGGAATAGGACAGCACCATGACGGGAACATTGGGTGTCAGGCCGTCGATGGTCAGCACGTCGCCATCCAGCTCTGTCAGCTCGAAGGCGTCGAAATCGATCAGATCGACTTGGCCGGCAGTCTCGCCGGGCTCGCCGCCCTCGCCCACGTCCATTTCCAGCTCGAACGCGGCATGCCGGTTGACGCGCTGGTCTGCATGATAGGCCGGGCTGATGATGTCGAGCACGAGCGGCTGGCCGGCATTGGTGTAAACATTGGACGCGAGGATGCGGATATTCGGCCCGGCAGCATCGCCCATCAGGTTCATATTGAAGGCGCGCACCACACAGGTGGCGCGGTGACGCCCATAGGTTTCGTCGCGCAGGCCATGCCACAGCTTGGTGGTGACATCATAGACGAACGTGCGCGTTTCGACGGATAGCTGAAAGAACGGATGGCCACGGTGGACATAGGCAATCATCTGGGCCGTGGCGAGATTGAGCCCCGCGAGCCCGTCATGGATCGCCGCCGTGCTGATCGGCGTGGGCGCCAGCCCATCGGTGATATAGACCACGCCATTGGACGAGAGCCACGCCATGCCGAACTCATTGCTGGCCACCGCCATGGGCGAAGCGATGCCGCTGCCCATGGTGGCGCCGTCGATGCGCGAGAAGGCGCTGGCAACGCCGCCAGCGTTATAGAAGGGCTCGACGCTATCGACGCCAAACACGAACAGGTTGCGCCGATGGCTATGCACGGCAAGCGCGCGGTCTGGGTACGCTTCGGCCGTCGAGACAGAGAGCGGATCGACAACAGTGCTGTTCAGCTCCGTATGGAAGAACTGGCCGGTGGCAAGGCGCTCAAAGACGAAATAGCCGTCCACGCTGGTGACGGTCGCGGATGGGAACAAGTCGCTGGTGGCGGTGAAATCTTCCGGCGCCGGTGGCGTCACGGTGTCCTCGTCCGCCTGGACGGTATAGCGCCACGACTTCACGCCATCGACAATCACGATGTCGAGCCCGTTGGTGGCCATCATGGCTGCAGCGTTGACGGACAAAGCGCCCAGCTTCCGCACGGTGCCGGCTGCATCGGTGATCTTGTAGAGCCCTTTGGTGGTGACGAAATAGGGACGCTCGTTCAACACCAGAGCGTCGGCCACCGGCCCGATGTTTGGCGCGATGTCGAGAGTGGCGAGCGCGAACTGGCCCGGCGCCCCCACGATGGTGACGGGGTTTTTGGCGTCGTCGGGCGCGCGCTCGGCATAGGCATTGATCAGCACGCCGCCGCTGTTCTTCACCGAATCGGTGCGGCCATACGCGATGGCCAGCGGGACCGGGCGGAACTTGAAGCCCATTACCGCACCACCGGGCCAAAGTTGTTGATGTCGAAGCGCTCGCCACCGGAATGCGGATGGCGCGGCGAGACTTCGGGCAGCTCGAAGTTGGCTTGCTTGATCAGGCGCTTGGCGCTCTGGGCCATGGCAATCGTCACCTGATCCAGCTCAACCTCGAAGTCGGGCGCGAGGCGCACGGCGAGATTGTAGAAAATGGCGTCCTCGTAGCCGGGCGCCAGCTCGAACTCCTCTGTGTCGAGCGTCGGCAGCGTGACGAGCGGCGCCTGCACCACCAGACGAATGCTCGGCTCCATCGGCAGGCAGTCGAGCCCGATCTGGGCTTGAGGGAAGGTCTTGAAATAGCAGAAGCGCGACGGCGTGCCGGGCGCGTCGGCCTGCCCATTCAGCACGGCATATTCCTTGACCGTCATTTCATCGAGCGGCCATTGCGTGGTGCCGTCGCTGATCGAGGCGCCAAGGATCGACACCGGACGCTCGCCCACAAAGTCGGAATTGAGCGCGCTGGAATAGGTGTAGAGCCGCTTGGCGGGGTCGAGGTCGAAATTGACGATGGCATTGGCCACCACCATGAGCTTTTCGAGACGCCACGTGTCGAGCATGCCGCGCAGCTCGGTCTTGCAGTCTGCCAGCTCCGTGGTGGAAGGCTGGCGCCCGCGAGGCAGAGCGCCCAGCTTGCGCATTGCGCGTGTCACGAGTCGCGTGGTGGTGGTGGCCATGGGTCGCTCCTTACTCGTCGGCCTTCATGGGCGCGACTTCGCCAGCATCCAGCTCGCTTTCGGTCTTGGCGTCGGTGACAGCATCACCGGGCCGGGGCGGCAGCTCGTTCTCGGTCTTGCCGGACAAGTCCTCTGCCTTGACCTGGGCCTTGGTAGTGGCCTTGCCCTTGCCGTCTGCAGTCTTGGGCTTACGCACGCGCTTGGCCGGGCTGGCAGCGGCAATGTCGCCGTCATCGACGTTGACGAGTGTGCTGGCCGACTTGCGACGAGGCAGGCCCACCGGGCGCGTCAGGTTGTTGGCCTGAGTGGCGGGCGCCAGCTTGTCGTCGTGTTCGTCCTCGTCGTCCTCGTCGTCACCCTCATAATTCGGGTGGCCTTTGACGAGCGCCGGGCTGTCTTTCCAGCCATCGGCCTGCATTTCGTGCAGCTCGTCGCCGTCGATGTCGAAGATGCGCCCTTCCGGGTGATCCTCGTTGTAAAGCATCGTTCTCACTTTGGGCATTTCTCACTCCATCCCACGGCATAAACAGAAACGGCGCGCTCTGGCCATGGGAACCAGAACGCGCCGCCTATTAGGCCACAACTCTGTCGGTTAGGACAGCGCCGAGGACCAAATGCGGTGGCCCAATTCGGGGTAAATCGCCTTCACCCCCCAGAGCGCATCGATACGGGTAATGCCGTTGTAGGCATTGATGTCGAAGTCACCCACCATCGTCAGGCTGATGCCAGTCTGAGGATCGCGGACACGACGAGCGAGCGGCGCGTTGTCGGGCAGCTCGATGTCGATCATGGCCAGGGCGATAGCATCGCGGTGGAACGCGACGTTCTGGCGGTACGTGGTGCCGGCAGTGCCAATCACGGTGATGGCGGCGTTGTCGGCCGGCGCAGCGGTGACGTTCTGGTAGGCGGCAAGGCTGATGCTCGTGCCTTCCTGATCCACAGTGGTCAGCGTGCCATCGTTGATGGCCGGGCTGATCTGCAGAGTGGAAGCACCGGCGCCGCTCGAAGCGGCCACGGTGGTGACGGTGAAGCGCTGCAGACGGCCAGTGCTTTCATAGGTGCGCGGGTTGACTTCATAGACGCCGGCAATGGTGAAGCAATCACCGATGTTCAGCAGCGCGGCCACGGAGTTGGACCAACCATCGGTGACGAGGCTGGAACCAGTCTGGCCGGCGCCGTTGACCAGCGGCGTGCCGCCCAGGGCGCCAACCGTGTGGTTCGGCATCTGGGCAGTCTTGAACGCTTCCATGTTGGACAGCATGTTCAGATAGTGGCGCTCGATGGCGGTTTTCACCATGCCCTCGTTGGCCAGCTTCTTCACGTCCTTGCCAACGGCGGCAGCGTCGAGCGGGTTCAGCACGGTGCGCAGCATGCCATCGTCAGGCACGCCAACCATTTCCATATAGGCCGAAGCGTCGGCCCAATTGTCGGTGTTCACGACAGTGCCGGGCGTGCCCGAACCGAAGAAGAACTGGCGAGCGGCGCACTGCGCAATGGAAAGGTCGATCTGGTGAGCGATCTGCGAAATGCCGCTGGCCAGATAGCGCGAGGAAAACTGAGTGAGCGACAGCGTGCGGTCGATCTGCGAAATCTGCAGGCCGACATGCTCCTGACGGTTGACCACCAGCGTGGTGGTGCGATCAACGAGCGGCTGCTTGACGAGCGTGCGGCCCGAAGCCGACTTCACGCGGTACGGCAGCTTGATGTTGATGGTGTCGCCAATCTTGCCGAACTCTTTTTCAAGGTTGCGGTGGACGAGGCGAGCAAACACCAGCTCGTTCTTGAGGAGGCGCAAGCTCTCCTTGGCGATCTGGTCGTTGGTGAGAAGGACGTTACCGGAGCCGTTAAGGCGGGGCATGGTGGAAACCTCTATGTGGGAATGGATGGCTCTGTGCGCTATCGCGCTGAACCGGCCCTTAGAGGTCGCCGTCACCTGCCCGAATTGACCGCCTGGGCATTGCGTGCGTCGAGATATAGCCCAAGAATAAGCCCCACGCAACGGATTGCGCAGGGCTCGCGGCGTCGGGCTCAAGGCCCAGCCGTCTGGGGTATTACGCAGCAGGGTCGCGCGGTGGCCACTCCCACCATTCTTTCTGGTCGCTCGTGCGCTGGCCTTCCACCAGCTCCTTGGTGAAGCGCCCGCCCACATCGGTATGGATCGAGGCGGTAATGGTGTTCTCGTCATTGGCGCCGCCCTTCTCGGGCACGGCGAGGACGAGCGCGGCAAATGGCGCGTCATTGTTCACGTGGCGGTAGTGGACAATGCGGCCGACTGTTGGGCGTGGAGACATGTGATTTTCCCATGTGTTGGTTGACGGGCGCAGCCTATGCGCTCGCCATGGCAAAGAAAAGCCCCGCTCCGGTTTACAACGCCGGGCGGGGCTCTCTTGGTCGCAACGTGTCAGGGGAGAAATCCAACGCCCTATGTATGGCGCAGGATCAGGCGTGCGTCACCAGAAATCTTTGCTGGCACGCTCCTCGCTGTTGCGGCGCTTCTCGAACTCGGAGAACGAGAGCCCGTCATAGCCGGCCTCGCCCTGGGCGTTGCCGTTCGTCTCGTCAATCGGGTCCGGCGCATCGCTGCCCTTGGGCGTCGGCTTGGCCTTATCCTTCGCCTCGTCGCCCTTCTTGGCCTCTGGCTTCACATAGGGCTTGTCGAGCTTCACCAGCGCCTTGAGCCGGGCCGTGGGGGTCTTGAGGTCCGCGATGGATTTGGACAGGGCGGGGTCATCAAGGAATGCCTGCAGCACGGTTTCGGGATTGTCCAGCTCGGCAATGGCAATGGCCATGTCGCGCGTCACGTCCACGTCCTTGCTCTCGACAACCTGCTTGAACAGATCGCCATGGCCGGCGTCCGCCAGCGTGGCCTCGATTTCCTTCACGGCGCCAACCAGCTCGGCGTCGGGCTTGCCCTGGGGCTTGTCGTCGGCCGGCTTCTCCTCTGCCTTGGGCTTCGGCTTGGCCTCGTGATCCTTCTTGGCCTGCAGATAGTCCTCGTAATCGTCAAAGTCCTCGGCCTTCGGCGGCGCCGCATCGTCGGCCTTGGGCTTGGCCTCGATCTGTTTGCGCAGATCGGCCGCTTCCTTCTCGGCAGCGTCGGCGCGTTCCTTCTCGCGGTCGCGGGCACGGTTGGCGCGAGCAACGCGGCGCTTGACGCCTTCGGGCAGATCGTCGCCCTTGTCGTCGTCCTCGTCCTTGTCGTCGTCGCCGTCCTTCTTCTCGGGCTCCTTGGCCTTGTCGGCTGGCTTGTCCTTATCGACGCCGGTGCCCTTGTCCTCGTTCTTCTCGGGATCGTCGGTCGGCTCTTTGCCCACGCCTTCGATGGATTTCACGTCCGTGACTTGATCCCAGCCCACATCGTCGCTGTGATCGTCGCGGGGCGTGCTGTCATCGGTATGGCCATTGCCGCCTGCCGTGCTGCTCTCGAACTCCTCGGTGCCCGATTCGGTGTCCTCGGTGCCGAAGCCGCCAAAGTCTTTGATGCCGCTCATAGTCCCATGTCCTCTATGCAGTTGCGGCGGGCGCGTTCGGCGCCGGCCGTGGTGGTTGGGCGTTCGCCGCTGCCATAACCTCTGCCAGCCCTTCGGCAATGAGGTCGCGGATAGTCTCGATCATGGCCGCGTCTGGGCCGGTCGTTGCTGCTGCCAGCTCTGCCATCTTGGCCTGCGCTTCGAGCCCCTTGGCCTTGGCCATTTCGATGTCGGCCGTGGCGCGCGCCATCATGGCCTCGTTGGTCTGCATGGCAAGCTGCTGCTCTGGCGTCGGCTGCAGCTCGGCAATGCCGGCGTCCTTCTTCTCCTTTTCGGAGAGGAACTGCGGCGGGATCAGCTTCACGAGGCGCTTGGCGATGTCGTCGGCGCCGGGCCAATCCATGTTCAGCGCGATCTTGTCGAGGATCACGGCGCCAGCGGCCGGAACCACGCGCACGAACTCCAACAGAGCCTCGACGGCTTCCATGCGCTGGGTCGTGTAGCTCGGGCCGGTCTTGACCACCACGTCAAACTTGGCGTGCTGCATGTCGTTGATGATGACGTGCTTGCCGGTCTGCTCGTCCACCACCGTCTTGTTGATCGGCACGAACGCGGTGCTGCCATCCTTGTTGCGCAGGCGAACGATGCGCTCGCTGTCATAGATTTTGGGGATGACTTCGCAGGCGATGATGCCCAGGCGGCGAATGGCCTTCGAGAGATTGTCCATGAACACGAAGCTGGACACGTCCGATTCGCGCTGGCGAGCGAGGATGGCCCGGCCGCTCGTCTCGTTCGAGCGATTGCCAACGCTGGCGTCATACATGCCGATGGCGGCTTTCACCTTGTCGGTGAACACTGCAGCCATCTGAACCTCTGCCACTGGCATAGGCGGCGGCAGCACGCGCGACGGGACCGGGTAGCCTTCGCCCATGTGCTTGAACGGCAGATAGGGCGTGTTGGTCTTGTTGGCGTTGTCCCAGAACTTCTCGTAACCCTCGATCTGCTCGGCGGTGACGAGCCACGGCGCCAGCGGCGCGAGCCCGATGCGCTCGACGGCAGCGGACAGGAAGAAGTTTTCTGCCATCTTGGCGTCTTTGGCGTTGTGGATCAGGCCGCGATAGATGCGCTTGTCCGCGAAGTCGAGGCGCTTGCCGGCCACCGGGATGATCGGAATGGTGGAGCCCACCCAGCGCTTTTTGGTTTCGAGGATCGACACGCCGGTGATCAGGCGGCGATAGACCACATGGGTTTCGATGTTGCGATAGCGGCGCACCGTAATGCCCTCTTTCTGCAACTCGTCCATGATGCCCCAGATTTCATCTTCCCAGATGACGCGCATGTCAGTGAGCTGCAGGAGGCGGCGCACGGTCGGGATGCGCTCGAAGTATTCCGCGATCTTCACCGTGTCGTTGTTGGCCCACCACTTGCCGCTGTCGCCCAGCTCCGCGAAGCCATCGGCGCCCTTGTCTGGCCAGCGCTTATCGAACTCGGCACGGCTGCGCTCGTGAAAAATGAAGCCCCAATTTTGATCGCTGAAATCAGGCTCCATCGCATCAGGGTCCGCGATGACTGACCACCGATTGCGCACGGCGCTGAATTTCAAATCCTGATCGAAGGTGATGCCCTTACCGTAGGCGGTGCCCACGCGCAGCCATCCCATGCCAGTTTCGATGGCGTGCTGCAGCGCTGTGTCATAGTGGTGCTCGGCGCCGTTCTCATACTCGGCATTGCGGATCAGCCCTTCATAGACTTCCGCCATGCTGAAATTCGAGACGCCATCGGTGGCGTCCACCATGGCGCCCTGGCTCTCGCTATCGCCGGGGATCACCTGAATGGACGGCCGGTTCTGCAGCCCGTCGCCAAGCACCTGCGCAATGTACTGATCGAACGTGTTGATGATCAGCATGGGCCGATCTTCATCAACGCGCTTGGCCTGCTCGGTCGCCGCCCACTGGCCGCTGCCGTCGATGGCGGCAAGGTCGCTCGTCCAGGCGTCCCACTGTTCTTGCCAATAGCTGATGCCATAGGTGGCGCGGTCGCGGGCTTCGCGCAGAATGGCCTCCTCCGTGTCCTCCTCGCGCTCATAGAACGGCGAATTGGTGGTGAGGTCGATGTGCTCGGTGTTCTTCGGCTTGCCCGGCTTCATCGCCCGCTTGGGCTTGCCGGCGCCCGCTACCTGTTTGACCATGTGCCCCGCCTGTCGTGGTTGTTCGGCTTCAAATCTTGCTTTGTCTTAGCTGGGTTCGTTACCACGAAACGCAGCATTTGCAGAGCGTCCATCGGGTGCGATGCCCAATTGTGCAGAGGATCGACGCTGAAAACCTCGCGCTCAAGGTTATACTCGCGCTGATACTTCTGCATGGCGCTCCATCCACCGCGCCCCTCGCGCCATGTGTCGCCAGTCGGCCGGCCATTGTAGCCCTGCAGGCAGTCCACTTCGCAGCGGTTGATGTCGATCCAGATGCGCGGGAACAGCGGCCGGATGCTCTCGATGGCGTCACGCTTCACCTTCGGGCGCTCGTGCGTCACGAACGGAATGCCATAATCCCGCTTGGCGATGTCGGCGCGGCTCAACGCCTCGTCCGATCCCAGCTCGCGCACGCTCAAATCGTGCGGACCATGGTGCTTGCCCCAGCGGATGCCGAACTTGTCGCGGAAGTCGGCCAGCCAGTTGCCATAATGGGGGAAGGTCTTGCCGTTGTTCTTGTAGAAGGCCACCAGCCTAATCTCGAAGCCATGGAGCTGGAACAGCCACAGGCTCATGTCGTCGTTCATGCCCAAGTCCCAGATCGTGTGGACCGGCAGGCTGGGCTCGATCGGGATGAAGGTCTTGGCGCCACCGCGTTCGAGGAGCGCCTGAATTTCGGTGTGGTAGATCAGCCCTTCAAGCAGGCTCTCGTCAGGGTCTTGCTGGTACTGGCTCGAATACAAATACGTGTCCGCCCGTTGAAGCTGCTGCAGCTCTGCCAGCGGCTCTTTCCATTCCCAATAGGACACAGGCTTATCCTCAAAGCCGGTGTCGGCCAAGGCCAGCTCGCGGATCGACGGCGGCAGGCTGGCGATATAGGCACGGTCGAGCACGGCCGGGATTTTCACCTTGCGGTATTTGTCTGGGCTCTTGTCGCTGGTGAGGAAGTCGGTGGTGTCGCCAATGCCGATGCGCTGCTGCAGCATGATGATGGGCACGGTAGGCAGAGCGCGGCGCGAGCGAACGATGCGGTTCGTCATCGTGTTGCTGCGCTGCATCTTCACAAAGCTGCCGTCGATCTTGGGCGGCATGGGATCGTCAACGAGGATGGCGCCGGTGAACACGTTGTCCACCATGAAGCCAGCACGCCGGCCGGTCGGCTGGCCTTCGGGCGTGGTGCCGTACATGGAATGCGTGTTGCCGTGCTCGTCCTTGGCCTTCCAGTTGAACTTTTGCCACATGTCCTCGCTGGCCTGCATTGGCCAGCACTCTTGATAGAACTCGGACGTGATGATGTCGCGCACGCGGCTGGTGTTCTCTTTCACCAGATCGTCGGAGTAGGACAGCGGCAACCACCGGGTCGAGAACGCGCTGCCCTTCTCGATGCGATTGACGGCAACGCTCTTGAGCATCGCCCAGGCGGGGAAGTGGATCGAAAAGATTTCGGTCTTGGTCGAGCCCGGCGACACGTTGATGATCAGAAAGCGCTCGTCGCCGTCATAGACGCGCTGCAGCTCCTCGCAAATGTAAGTGTGGTGCCAATTCCAGACCAGCTCCATGTTCTGGACGAACCAGAAGGCCATGCGCACGAACGCGGGAAAGCTCGCCTCGCACAGAGCGCGCACCGCTGCCTTTTGGGCCGGGGTCAGCTCTGACCATTGAGGGAGCACGCGCGGGCGCAGGGGAACGTCAAGCATTCAGGTTGTGCCGACGATCAGCTTGCGGCCGACAAAGTGCATTCGGTCCCAATCGAACTGCCGGTTCTCGCGGTGGTGCTGGGCAGTAGGGAACACATGCTTGATGGCAGGCGGCTTGGCCTTGCGCTCTGCCTTCTCCTTCTTCACCACCGCGCGCCGCTGCTTATTGCGCCACGCTGCAACGCCATCGCCCAAGGCGCCGCCGTGCATGCGAATGTGATCCTGCCCCTCGATCAGAACGAGATTGTGCGGCGCGTCGTTCTTGCCGTCGCCATCCACATGATGGACTTGGAAGCCATCAGCCAGACGGTCGCGCAGCCATTGCTCTGATCGGTCGGGGTGAAGCCCCAGCCATGCTTGGTGATGCGGTGCAAGATCGGGCATAAAATTCTATCCAGCCTTAGAGCAATGATTGGGCCACTTATAAGCCCTCGCCAGCAAATCTGTTCTACGGCGCGTTGAACCGATACTGGATGCGAGCGAGCAAGCCATTGACCGCCAAGCTGTCCAACGCGGCCACGCGGAAACCCGATGTGCGGGTGTGCTCGTGCTCCTCTGCCCAACAGCCCCACGCGATCACCAGCGTGTCAGGATCAAGCTCGCCACGGTCGATCATGCCCAGCGTCTCAATGAGAATGTCGCGCGGGCTCTGGCTCTGCATGGAGTTTTCCCGTTCGGCGCGGTGGGCGCCAAGGGCTTCCACCTTGCGGAAGTCGGTCGATGCGTCCAGCGGGCCGCTGGTGGGTTTATCCGCGCTTGCCAAGGAACATTCCTCCTATTTCCTTCACCGCCTGGGCGATGTCAGCACTGTTGACGGGTGCGATGGGCGTGGGAACGAGCGGGTTGCCGTCCTTGCCGGTGAGAATGCGCCGATTCGTGTAGGCATCGCCCATTTCCTTGGCAGCTTGCTCCATCAGCTCGGCGGCGAGGCGCAGATTGCCTTGCTTCTCGGCCAGCGCCGCATAGCGCTGCAGGGACCGAATGCGTACAGAGCGATGGCTGATCCCGATGGTGCTGGTGTCCTCAAGGAACGTCTTGCGCGTGGCCTCGAACAGCTCTTTCCAGCGCTTGGCCACGGTGGCGCCAGCCCTCTTGGTCGGATCGTATGCCTCGACGTGCTGGCGCGTGACTTCAATGCCCAACTCCTCCTTGACCGCTTTGGCCACGGTCAATGGACTGTCGAAGCATGCGAGCGCCTGCACGATAAAGGTCTTGGCCTCGTTGTTGAGCGGTTCTTTCGCCATGGTCGCGGTCTAGGTCCGGTCTGGTGTTCAACGGCTTGTAGCATGCAGGCGGCGGCGGCGCACGATGACGAGCACGAGAGCTGCCGCAACAGTCATCCAGAGCTTGCCAAGCACCTGCCCCTCGATCAATGCAAGCGAGCCGAATGCAAGCGCCAAGAACACTGCGCTATCGACAACGGCGCCGACAACGCCGCTCGCAAGAACAGCCAGCACCAAGCGACGGCGGCGCAATGGCGCATAGACCATCAAGTCTGCAATCTCTGCCAGCATGAAGGCCATGGCGGACGCGAATGCGAGTGACGGCGCAGCGACGGCCAGAGAAAGGAGCGCGCCGGCACAGATCGCCCCAACCGAGGCTGCAGCACCCATGCGCTCGTGAACGATGTCGCGGAGCACGAGAGCAGCGCCGACCATCAGCACGCCGCTGGGCGCCATCAGGCCGAAGCCGACCGGCACGAGGCATGGACCATTCGGGGTGCACTCTGTGCCCACGTTGCCGATCAGGTAATTTGCTGCAGGCACGGTGGCGATAAACAGGGCGAGGGCAAGGTGCGCGATCAATGGAATAGCCTTTCAAATGTGGGCGGCGGTGGTGGTTCCCAGCGTCCTGGGCATTGCATGGCGTCGAGACGCTCGGCCATTGCCTTGGGCGTGTTGCTGGGCCTGCTATGGTTCTGGGCGATGTTGGTGCTATCCAGCGAACTGAACGGCCATTGCTTGCCCGCGAGCTGCATGCCGCGCAGCATATGAAGCCACGGCAGATGCCGGTGGCGCTTTGCAATCTCGTCCCACATGAAATCCATGCGGCGGCGCCATGCTGCCGAGAGCACGTCGCGGTATTCATCCGTGGAGCCGATGCAGACGCGCGGCCACGCATCGAGCAGGCGCAACAGCCGCTCTATCGGTTCATCCATATGCCAGACAGGGGCGCCACGTTGACCGTGCGGCCACTGCGCTATGAGCGCATCTTGGAGCTGCCCGCCAGCGTCCACCACGTCAGGGATCACCGCCCACGTGGAAGCGAACGAGAGCCAACGGTCGCACCATTCATAATAGGCCGGCCAGTCTGGCTCGTGTCCGCGCTTCCACGCGGAAAACGCGCCATTATCGAGCATCACGGATTGGCCGATTTCGTGGACACGCTCGACATCATCGGGCCGGGCATGGCTCACACAGAAATGCCGCCCGGCGAGCTGGTAAAGCGCGTCGAGCGGGGTAATGGGCGTGCCGTGGTAATGGATCGTCAAGGCTGCAGCCACTTCTCGCCATAGACATGGACGATGTTGGTGCCGATCTGCTGGCCGACGACGCCACGCTTGCCATCGCGGCGCTGGTAATAGCCGATGACTTCGCCATGGAAGCCGTCATGCTGGATGGTGAAGCGCTCGCCACGGATCGGCAGGCCCAAGCTGCTGCCCATCTTCATGGCCTGGGCGATGGCGATGAGCTCCTTGATGGCCTCGCCATAGAATTGATCGGTGCCGCCCTCGTCCAAGAACTCTTGCGCCAGCTCGATTGCCGTGTAGGTTTTGCTCATGGCTCGATGTCCATGCTGCAGACGCCAGCGACATTGGCCAGCTCGTCGCGGAGCCGGTCATAGCTGATGGTGTTCGCCTTTACCGCTTCGGTGAGGCCAGAGGCGTTGAGGCCACGCTGCTTTTCCCACTGGCCACCGGCGCCAATGCCAAGCACGAATGCGGCGACGATCAGGAACGGCGCGATGGAGCGCTTACGAGGCACACGCTCGCCGGTGCCGGTGTAGAGATATTCGGGCTCGCGCTTCATGGCAGATCGTCCCTGTTGTTGCCGGCGTTGACGATGGCAAACACCAGCGCCACGACGATGAAAAGGATCAGGCAAATCCAGAACGTCATTTGTCGTTCTCCTTGATGGTTTCGGCCGCGCCCTGGCGCAGCTTGCGGTGGATGGCATCGAGCTGCTTGCGCCGGGCGATGTCCTCGTGCTCGACGGTTTCGGTTTTCTTCCAGCGGCGCTTGGCCACCAGAGCGTTCTTGGCGCCGTGGTTTCTCATTTGGGCACTCGTGCGGTGTTGCAGACGATGGTGTAGAGGCGCAGCGATGTCATGGGCTTGCCGATCCAGTGGCGGGCGATGCCATCAGCTTCGCGTGGGATCGGCGGCAGCTTACGATTCGGCCGCTTCACTTTGAGCACCTGCAGCGCGTGCAGACATGCAGCGTTTCAGGCATGACGAGCACGCTGGGCGGAATGCGGATCAGCACACGCTCGATAATCAGCACACGCCAATGATGGATGCCCAGACGACAGAGGAGCCGCCCGATCACGGCGCACGCCTCTTGGTAGCGGCTTTGATAGCCCATGATCGCAATTCCCATGTGCGATTGATTTAGACAGCGCAGTCTAACGGATCATGCGACTCGCAGCAAGCACGTCCCACAGGCTTGAGCGACGTGAACATGGGCGATTTCCGGCCCATTCTTGGCAGCATCGACCATGGCCCGAACGTGCGCAGCGTCGGCGCCATAGCGGCGGACGATGGACACGAACTCTTGGACATCATGGCCGCGCATGGCGAACACCGGCATGCCGCTCGCGCGCGAGAACTTGGGCGCCCCGAACTCGTCGCGCTCTTGGCCACAGTGCAGCAGCTCGTGCTCGATCAGCGCGCAGAACTCCGCGTCCGAACACTCCTCGGCATAGGCGGCGTCGATGGTGATAAGGAAATCGAGCCCCAGCAGACGATATTGCGGGAACCATTCATCAAGCTGCATCTGGGCGCGAGCGCGTGGCCACTTGCCCATGGTGTTCGGCGGGCGAAACTCGCACTGGCCAAGCACCTGCATGCCGTTCTTGGAATTGGTGACGCGAGCCCATAGGAACCCTATCTTGGCCACCATCAGGTGGCGGTGCTCCTCGTTGAACAGCGGCGAATCGTCCTCCTCGATAAACGTCTGCCGCGCCCACTCGTCCAGCTCTGGCGCCGGGATGAACGGAGAGGACGAGGCAAAGGCGTCCTCGTCCTCTGGGACTGGTGGCGGGAGCGGTCGTTTCATTGAGCGAGCTGGTAAGGCCGCGCATTGCGCAGCGCAATCTCGCGGCGCTGCATTTCCTGCAGGATGCCGGTCAGCTTCGCCAGCTCCAACTTGACGCTCGACACGTCCACCTGCACGGAGCCCACGCCATCCTTGACCTCGGCCACGTCCGTTTTCACATCGCCAACGTCGCTGATGATGGCAGCTTGGAAACGGTCATTGTCGGCCGCGCGGTCTGCCTGGGTGTCCTTGACGCCAGCGACATCGCCAGCCAGCACGAGGATGAACCCGCCCACGCTGATGATGGCCGGCGCCACGATGATCATGCAGAGGCGGGCCAGCCCCTTGAAATACGTGCTCTCGACAAACTGCTTGAGTGTCATTTCACCCTCCATCGAGAGCATTCCCCTGTAGGCTTAGAACGGCGCCGGGCCGGTTTGGTTACTGAGAGACAGAGCGCCAGCGGCAGATTTCTGCGCCGGCGTTATTCAGGCCCACGACTTGCTCCTTTTCGCCGCGCGTCCAGCGCTCATTGGCGCCGGGGTCTGCGATGATAGGGCCAGCGGTGCAGAGATTGCCCACGGTCGGGCTGCAGGCGGCGAGCGCGAGCGCCAGAAGCGCAGCGCCGATCAGTTTGGCTTTGTCCATTTGCTCAACTCCTTGTCCAGCTCGTCGTTCGAGAGCCCCTTGGTGACGGTGCGCACTTCGTTGACGGTAGCCACGTCCTCGCGCTCTTTGACAGCGGCCTTGGCTTGCTCGACGGCGCGGCCGGTGCTTTGGCCCTTCCACCACGCGAACGCGATGGCCAGCAGCACGGCGCCGGCCATCGCCAGATAGGTCTTGAGCTTGGCGATCATTCCCCGAACGCCTTCACCACCGAACGGACGCGGGCGGCGATGCGCTCACCCTTCCACAGCAGGAAGCCCACCGATGCGAGCGTGCCGACGACGAGCGCAATTTTCCAGTGATCCTCAAGCTGGCCGAAGGCGGCGAACGGCATGGCGAGGAACACCCAAACGCCGTTGATGCGCGTCCACAGGGTCTTGTCGGAGCCCTTGGGCGCCACCACCACAGGCGTCTCGACTTCCTCAGTCACCGGCGCTGGCTTGGCCTCAACAGCGGGCTTGCTGGCCGGCTGGGACTTGGCGAGCGTCATGTGGAGCGCGCTGCGCGTCTTGGCGCCGGGGATGCCGTCGATCTGGGTCTTGCCGGGCTCGTCGGGCGGCAGCAGGCCGGCGCGCTGCGCGTCGATCTGGAACGACTTCACGGCGTCGGGTGCATAGCCGGCAAGGACGAGCGCGGTGCGCGTGTACCAGTGCAGCCGATCATCGAAACCATTCATGCCGCCATTGATGCGGCGCGTGATCATTTCGATGTCGTTGTCATCGGCATAGGCGTTGAGCTTGCGGGTGGCCCAATACCAGATAGGGCCGACACCCTCCCACGGATCGGTGTTGATCAGCTCGGGATGCTCGAAGAAGTCAGGCCCGTTCGGATCGACGTTCTTGCGCACCCAGGCGGTGAACTCACGGAGGTTGGCGCCGCCAGTGATCTGCAGCGGGCCACGTCCTGAATTGCGCTCGCCGTCGCCGTCTTTCTCGGGCGTGTTGCCCAGATCGGTGCGGGTGTCATAGCGCGCCTGCGCTGGCGTTGGCCCCCACACTTCGCGGTCATAGTGGAAAGCGCCCGATTCGTGCGCGAGCTGGGCGATGTAGTGGGCAAGGCGGTGGAGCGGAACGAGGCCGAAGCGCTCGCCGTAGGCGTCCAGCCCGACCTCGATTGAAACCATATTGGCGTTGACGGGCTTGCCGGCGATCTTGGCGAGCTGCTGGGCGGAAACGGACATGGGAGAACCAAACCTTGCGACGTGGGGCTTGGCTAAGTGGCTTACAGGATTTTTGGCGCCGTCGCCACCGGGTCGGCCTTGCACACAGCGTCTTTACCATTCCAGCCGCACCACCAGCCGCGCCGGTCGCTGAACGCCGCATTTGCAGCGCCACAGTGCTCGCAAAAATGCTCCTCGTTCTCGCGGTGAACTATCTCCCCGCTATAGAACGCATAGCGGCTTTTGCGCATCCTACTCGGCATTGGGCGCCATCATCGGGATGAAGCGCGGCACGCGGTGGCTGGGCTTGTCGAACAGATACCACGCGGCCGAATCGTAGCCGACTTGCGGATAGGTGTCCGGCATCCAACACACGCGGCCGACAGCGACGACGAGGCGCAGCCGGCTGGCAAATTCCGCGCTCTGGGCGGTGAAAGCCCAATCGACATCGAACAGCAACCACGTGGGGCGCAGATCGGAGAACAGCGGAATGAGCTTGTGCAGGATCGGCCGATCCCATGGCGGGTTGGTGATGATGTGCGTGGTGCCCTCTGGCAGCTTCGCCTCGGTCAATGCCAGGGCGTTGCGCTTCATCATCAGATCGCCATGCGGCACGATGTCAGCCTGCCCGGTGCAGTCGTGGCCAGCGTCGTAGAGCTGCGTCACCAGATCGCCATGGCCAGCGCACGGCTCATAGAACTTGGTGCGCGGCATCAGGTGCGGCAGGAGCGGCGCCACGGCGCGCGGATCGAACGTGCGATAGAGGCTGCGCGGGAGCTTGGCAAACTTGCCTTTGGTGCGGCGTCCCATGGTCTATTCCCCCACTGGCGGCAAGCGGCCGAAGCCATCAGGCCACCGCGTCTTGACGATGATTTTCTTGAGCGCGACGTGATAGGCCACCGCCTTGTCGGCGGCTTCCTTGGTCTTGCCCTTGCGAATTTCGCCCAGCCACTCGCTCCATTCGAGGCGGTGCTTTGGCGTCACGATGAAATCGCCGTCCTTGTCCATTTCGGGCGCGTCCACCAGATCGAGGAACTGCTTTTCCTTGAGATAGGGGATCATGCGGGGATGGGCGCCACGGATCGCGCAGCGGCGCCGGTACACGTCCACCACTTCCTCGGCATAGGCGCGCTCGACATCGGAGAGCTTGAGGAACTGTTTCAGCGCATATTCGAGATTGTCTGGCAGGTGATCCACCGGCCAGCTCTCCCACAACCGTTGAAAATCCTTCCTCCCATCGCCCCCTTGGGGGTTGGGGGAGGTTCTTACGGTTCTTTCTTCCGGTTCCTTTAGAGGCGGTTCACAGTCGGACCCCTCCTCCGGTTCACTGTCGGGCTGGGGGTCAGTTTGGGTCTGGCCCACTTTGGACCCCTCCCCCAAGGTGAGGCGATAGGTGTGCGCCTGCTGGCGCCCGTTACCGTCAAAGCTCTCCTCGATCTGCAGAAACTTGTGCTCCTGCAGCCAGCGGAGCCAGCGCTTGACGGTCGAACGGCCCATGCCGCTTTCTGCCGCCAGCCGGTCGATGCTTGGGCAGCAAAGCCCCGTCGATGTGTTGTGTGCGTTGGCGAGGCAGATCAACAGCATCTTGGCCGCGACCTCTCCCACGTCCGTCTCAAGGACGGCGGCAACTGCCTGAATGCTCATTGATCGGTCCCATGTAGAAGCCCGGCGCACGCGAGCGCGCCGGGTGTGGTCACTATCGCGGATTAAGAACGAGCCGTCAGCCCGTACAGAACCGGAACGCTCGCGCGGTCGCTGATGTCGTGGCCGATCTTGCGGAACTCGCTGCGCTCGATGTTCGGCAGGCCGGGGATGGCCCACTTGAAGAACACGCCGCCGCCCTGGGCGACACGATAGCGGAGCTTGGCCAGCAGTGCGATTTCAGGCGTGCCGGCGAAAATCGGCATCTGCAGGAGCACTTCACGCGGCAGCAGAATGTCGGCCGCATCGTCCTCCTCGTACCGCATCTTGATCGTGCCATCACGGCTGTTGACCACCGACTTGACCGCGACATTGCGCTGAATTTGGATCGTGTTCAGCATGTCGAGAAGGTCGCCGGGCGACACGAGGCCAGCACGCCCGCCGTGCTCAAGCTCGTCATCGGTCGGGACATAGACCGTGTGCAGCATGTCCTCGAACCAGTTGCCAAAATCGGCCTGGGGGATTTCCTTACCGATCACATTGCGCCAAGCCTCGTAATCGTCGTCATAGGGCGTCACCAGCGTGGCGTGGTGCTTATTCAGATGCGGCCCGTTCCTGTCGTGATAGTCGATCTGGGCCACGAACTTGCGGCCGGCCAGATCAGCGATCACCAAAGCGGTGTCGGTGTTGAACGCCTGCAGATAGGTGACGAGCGAATCGGGCTCATTGAACACCTGCGAAGCGGTAATAAAATCCGGCGCCACCGGGTTGAGCGCGGCCACGCGGACCTCGCGCACGCCGTCATTGCCGCCGACGAAATAGAGCGTGTCGCCATTTTCGAGCGTGATGGGCTCGGAAATCTGGCGCGACTGCACCCAGCTCGCAAGGTCGGCAAAATCCACCGTCACGGCGCTGCGCGGCGCGGTGTTGAGTGGCGCCACGCCAGCGCTCTGCGCTTCGCCGGTGCTCGTCGTCTTTTCAGTCGTTCCCATGGGTTTCTCCTTATGGGGCTCTGGCACTGTTGCCACCAAGCCGGGCGCACGAGCGCCCGGCCACAAGCATCAGTCGTCGCCGCGAAGGTTGGAGCGCTGCCGGCGCTCGTTCAGCTCGTCGGCATCCACCACGGACGGCATGACGGGCTGGCGCCTGTCCAGTGCGCCGATTTCCTCGGTTTCGGGATCGAGGAACAGGATGGCGTCGATGCGGACGCGCTTGGGCAGCGTGGTGGTCAGCTCGCCGCTCACCTGCATGGCGTCGGTCTTGGCCTTCGACTTCATCTTGATCTTGATCGTGAGGCTGGCAGAGCCGCCGCCGTTTTCTTCGATGGCAAGCGCGCCGTCGCGAATCGCCTGATCCAGATCGTTGAGGAACTGGCCGCGATCAATGCGGCGCAGCACTTCCATGATGGACTTATTGCCGGTTTTCTTCTCGGACACGTTGGTTATCCCTTCCGTTGCAGGTTGTTCAGCTCAAGGCGGACGCCTTGGGCTTCGGTCATCAGCTTGGCCACGATGTCGGCGGCGTCGATGATTTTGGCGTCGAGCTTGTCCAGGCGGGAATGCAGCTCGATGATCTTCTTGATGGCCTTGTCGCCTTCGGCCGGGCCAAACATTTCCTCGCGGAGCTGCCGAACCCAGACCACCGGAACGCCAAGCGCCTCGGCAACCGACTTGTCGGTGTGCCCCGGCTTATAGCCATGCTCGGCGTCTTGGTAGGCGGCGTCAAGCTCGCCAAAGAGAATGCGTTTCTCCTCGCGATCCATGACACGCGGCGGCGCCGCGTCGGTCGGAATATTGGCGCGCTCTGTCAACAGCGTCACCACGCCACCCTTATCGACGGCGTGAGTATCGAGCACCTGCCGCGTGCGTTCTGGCAGTGCGCGGCTGGCGGTTTCGGCAATGCTTGGCATGTCGTCGTTCTCCCCTTGGTTACGATGTCGGCCGGCGTGCTCTGGGCAACGGTCGCGGCTTGGCCCACGGCCAACCTTCCAGCCCTCCCGACGAGCCTTTGCACTCACCGCGTCAGGCGGCATTGGCGAACGGCCGACATCGGGCAAGGCATACTCTGCGGTGCATCCATCGACAGCACAGGCGATCACCTGGGCGCCAATCATCTTATCGCCGTGCTGGATGCTGCGGCGCTCAAATCTACGATCAGCCATCGTTGGCCATCGAAGTCGTCGCGGCCGGCGCACCGCCCATCCGCATTTCGTTGATGGCGTCGAGCATGATCACCTGCACCGCAATATATTGGTCAGGCATCTGCGACCATGGCTCAATGAGGTTCTGCATGGTCGAGCCAATCACGTGGCCAGCAGCACGCAGCAACACCGGCTGCGCCGTGCCGCGCTCCTGCTCGTCATAGACCCACATGGCAAAGGCGATCTGTATTTCTTTGGCCCGCGCCTCGGCCTCGCTGACTTCGGTTGCCTCCATGCCGGGCGGCATGGGCTCGTCCCACATCGTGCGCAATCGCCGCTCGAACTCGTCACGCGGTAGCTGTTTCATCATCATTTTCTCCTTACGACCGTGCCATCCATTTTGCGTTTGAACAGCCCGTTCCGGTTGGTGGCGAAACCGTTGCGGGCCGGCTTTATCCCACGCGCCTTGTTGCGCACGCGGGTGTTCTTTTTCTTGATGGCCATGTCCTCGCGGTTCTTCGCGGGCAGGCAAAAGCTGCAGGTGCAGCCCAGATTGCGCTCGCGGTTTTCCCCGCCGTTGATGATGGCAATCAGGTGTTCGAGCGTCCACGATTCGCCGCCCTGGGCGTCGATGAACCGGCCGCACTTGTGGCAAAGGCCATGCTCGCGGTCATAGACGCGAGAGCGAACGCGGGGCGGTGCCGGCGTGTCGTCGGTCTTGCCAATCCACTCCTCGACGCTGCGCGCCATCAGGACAGCACCAACTTGAAAGCCAAATCCTTCGCCACGTTCAGCTCCTTCAAGGCGCCCTCGCCCAGCTCTTTTTGGTGAATTTCCATGGCGCGCTTGCGATAGGCAGACTTGATGGCGGCGCGGTCGGCCGTCTTGCTGCAGCCGATCACCACCCACCAGTCGCGGCCGGCGTAATTGGTCTTGGCCTTGGGCGCCTCGCGCTTCTCCTCACGGCCGGGATCGAAGCCGAAATGCATGCGCGCATATGCCTCGCGCAGCGTCTCATAGGTATAACCGCCGAACGGATCACTGCCCTTGGCGCTGCCTGATGTCTCAAACCCATTGGGATCGGTGCTCCACTTGGCATCGTCCCAGCGCTGGCGCTTGCGCATCTTCTCGGCAGCTTCGGCATCGGCCCGGCGCTTGATATCGCCCAGCTCGGACACGGCGCCGACGAGCGCCCAATAAAGATCGGTCGGCTTCGGCATAGCCATCAGCGCCTTGATCGTCGCGGCCACCGTCGCCTCGTCCATCGTGATGGTGTCGAGGATCAGGCGCCACTCGTTCGTGTTCGTCGGCATGTGATGGAACTGTTTCCACTCCATCTATGCCTCCTCGTCCGCCTGGGCTTCGGCCGCGCGATATTCCGATGTCGGCTTGATCGCCATCAGCACGAACACTTTGCGAACGCCGGACGGCCATTCGTGCCGCTTGCCCTTGGGCCAGTTTTCCGTGAACCAGTGAATGGCGCGCTCATAGACAGCAATGTCCATCCCGCCACCCTCACGGAACGATGGCAGCTTGGTGCCATTGCCGAACAGTTTGTTGGAAACCCACGAGTCGCTTTCACCCGTAAGCTCTTGATATTTCGTAATAAGCCGCAACAGATCGTCACGCATGGCCATGGCGTTCACCACTCCTTAACTCGTTCGCGTCATCCTTAGCTGTATCGCAAGCCCGTTGACAGAACAAGATAGGTCAATCTAAATGGAACACATTACGACGCCAAGCGATCATGGGACGCTTGCTCACATGCTGACGAAGCTGCGCGACGACGCGCGGCGCACTGGCAGGGATCACTCGGCAGAGATTGCCGCCATCCTGCGCCTCTGGGAGTTGGCCCGGTGAGCTGGATTTACCGACATCGCTTTGCGCTCATAGCCGCCCAGGCGGCATTGACTTGGTATCTCACAGGGGAATGGAGCCCACTGCCATGAAAACGAAACGCAAGCCCAACGTGAAGCGCACCGGCGAACGGCTCTGCCGTCTCGCCTATGATCTGGGCGACCTTGCCGCACGGTTGCGCGAGGCCGGCTTTGATAGCGAGGCGAACGGCGTTGCCGAGCTTTCCAGCCGCTCGGGCAAGATCGGCCGCGCGCTCAACGAAAAGATGGGGCTCTGACATGGCCACCACCGAATCGCCCATCAAGGAAGTCCGCTATATCGACGTGACGCCCACATGGTCGGCCATCCTGCCGGTCCTGCTCTTTGGCCTTGAGGCTGGCACGCCAGAAGGCCGGCGCCTCGCTCGCGTGGAGCTGGCACGCATGGCCCAAGCCGCCGACGCCTACAATGCTACCCTGCCGAAAGACGCGCCTGCAGCAGAATAGAACGCCTCGCCCTGCCCGCCTTCGCGGTGGGCAGCACCGGGCGATTTGCTCGAACACGGAGAAACCAACATGCAGACCATTCAGCAGACCATTACCGACCTCGAACGGGTGAAGGCGGCGCATTCCGCCATGCACTTCGCGGCCACCGATCTGCAGCAGCTCGAACCCATGCGGCTTGAGCATCGCCTGCAGGCGGACGAGAGCAAGCGCAAGTATGGCGCCATTGCTGCCGCCGTCGAAGCCCTCAAGGGCGCACTCTAATGGCCCGGCGCCCATATCGGGGCACGTCGCTCGAACGGGCGCTTGAGACGCCCGGCCAGACGCTTATGCGCGAGAACAGGGAGCGGGCCGGTCGGCTCGCTCTCCAACGCATCAAGGATGCCGAGGCGCGCAAGCATGCCGAAGGCGACACCGATGCCAACCACGACAACGAGGAGAAGCCGCAATGACCAAGGAACTCTACAAATATTGGAACCGGGAGCTGAACCACATCGCTGGCGGCTTCACCCCGACGATTGACGAGCCCGGCCGCGAATCGCGCGACACTGCCGGCGAGCCCGTCGATGGCTATTGGCGCATCATGGCCGCGCGCACCAAGGCCGACGCGCCGGTGGCCATCTGGCACGATGGCGAGCGCGTCATGCTCAAGATCGGGCGCCGCGATCCGATGGACAACGAGGCGCCCGACTTCGAGGCGTTCTTTGCCTCGTCCTGGCCGAAGTGTGCCGCCGTGCTCGAAGCGGATTACCACGCCGCGCTCGCGTCCGGCATCTGGCCCGGCGACGGCAAGCAATCCCGTCAAATGAGCGAGGAGGAGCGGCTGGACATCATTCCGACGACGCCGGCAGATCAGGGCGGCAACATGGTGGACGAGGACGGCCAGCCGCTCGATCCCTACCACCAGACCATTCTCGCGAAGGCCACGTCGCTGGTGGAAAAGACCAACGAGCTGGGCGCGCTCGACAGCATGCCGAAGGCCGAGAAGGCGGCAACCATCGTCACGGACGCGCGCTCGCTGCGCAAGATCGCGGATGGGAAACGCGACGAGGCCAAGCGCCCGCACGATGAAGCCGCTGCCCGCGTCCAGGCGAAGTGGAAACCGATCCTCGATTCGCTCGATGCCGTCACCAGAGGGCTGGTTGATGCCATCGACAAATTCCAGAAGGCCGAAGCCGCGCGGCTCAAGAAGATTGCCGACGACGCGGCCGAGGAGGAGCGCCAGCGCGTTGCCACCGAGACTGCCAAGCGCATGGAAGCGCAGGGCGCCACGGAGGAGGAAGCCGCCGAAGCCGCGCAGGAAGCTGCCGCCGCCGTCGAGACGGTTGTGGCGGCGCCGGTGAAGGTGGCGAGCGCCCATGGCCGCGCCGTGTCGAAGGCCAAGCGCAAGGTCGGCGTGATCACCGATCAGGCGGCATTCATCGAAGCCATCAAGGGCGGCGAGGATTTCACCGCGTGGCTGCAGCAGAAGGCGGACGCCATTGCCCGCTCGAAAACGCCCGTCGCGGGCATGAAGATCGTGGACGCATAGACATGGACGCTTTCAAGTTTGCGGACCTGTGCCGCACCATGCTGAACATCGATCTGGATCAGCTCGAAAACGCCGGGGTTATCACCCCCGGCGCCACCGGCTCGTCGTGGAAGCGCTGGAACGACGATTGGCGCGTGTTCGTCGCCAAGCTGGACGATGACCGCGTGCAAGCCCTCTGGAAGCTCCTGCAGGAGCAAAACCCCAAGGCGACCATGACGCCGCTGCAGGAAGTCGTGGACGATCTTACCCACGTGATCGAGACGTTGCGCGCCGCCCGCGTCTATGTCCACGTGGCGAACATTGCCGCCGCTCACCAGAGCAATCGCGAAGTGCTGGCGCACACCGGCGCCACCATCCGCAACATCGACAAAGCGCTGACCGATCTTGGTTTCAGCGACAACGAGGAACATACCAATGGCCAAGCGTAGCAAGAGCCTGAAAGCCTTCACCCCGGCGTTCGCCGCCGCCCAGGGTGACTTTGCCCAGATCGTCAAAAGCAAGATGGGCTGGACGATGGACACCGGGCCGGACGGTCGGCCGGCGCCGAAGCAATACGCCTATGCGGACATCGCGGACTTGCTGAACATGGCGCGGCCGGTGCTGGCCAGCCACGGCATCACCGTGATGCAGCTCCCACGCATCGACGGCAGCATGATGATGCTCGATACGCGGCTTGAACTCGATGATGAATGGGTCGAGGCGGAATATCCCGTTTGCGTCATCACCGCTGCGCCGCGCGAGCTGGGCGCCGCGCTCACCTATGCCCGGCGCTATGCGCTGGCGCCGATGCTGGGCGTGGCTGCAGAGGAGGACATGGACGGCGCGGGCGCGGGCGCCATCGATCCTCTGGGGCTCAACCTGCCAGAAGCGCCACGGACGGCAGGCGGGCCACCGCCAGCGCCGCGCGAGGAGGCCACAGAGGACGAGGAGGAGCCCGACGCGGGCGCAACCACCGCCGAAACCGTCGAAACGCCGCCAGCGGCCACGGCAGAGCACTTTGCGGACCCAGAGGAAGTGTTTCAGCGGGCAGAGGAGGAGCTTGGCCTGATGGACACGCTTGCCGATTGGGAGGAAGCGTGGGAGCCGTTCCAGCGGCATCAGGAAACCATGTTCCCGATGGATTGGGACCGGCTCATGTCGATTGGCCAGAAGCACCGCGACCGCATCGAAGCGGCCGAAGCTGCCAAGCCTGCCTCGTCCGGCCGGCCGGGCATGAACCGGGCGGGCCAGTAATGCTCTGGCGCGTGGGCGATGGCGCCTATTTCGGGTGTGACCATTGCTCGCGCGCCAGCCGCAACGTCCAGTCGGATCGCGTCGAGC
>Ga0307414_10000341_pt1 | contig 26402 bp, 19 predicted proteins | sample DK1Ometagenome_FD_203804 | JGI IMG/M metagenome (GOLD analysis project Ga0307414, IMG submission 203804) | Maize rhizosphere microbial communities from greenhouse at UC Davis, California, United States - DK15-O-3 | ecosystem: Host-associated > Plants > Roots > Rhizosphere > Soil | place: USA... | reverse complement strand
GTGGGCTGAAGACCCTCCACCTGCGGATGAAAGCGCACTGCGACAATGCGCAGGCGCTGGCCGAATTCCTGGCGGCGCACCCGGCGATCGAGGAGGTGATCTATCCCGGCCTCGCGTCGCATCCGCACCACGCGCTGGCCAAGCGCCAGATGGACGGTTTCGGCGGCATGCTGTCGGTCCGCATCAAGGGCGGCTTCGAGGCCGCCAAGCGATTCTGCGAGCGCACCGAGCTGTTCACCTTGGCCGAGTCGCTGGGCGGCGTCGAAAGCCTGGTCAACCACCCGGCGGTGATGACCCATGCCAGCGTCCCGGTCGAAAACCGCGCGCGGCTGGGGATCGGCGACGAGCTGGTGCGGTTGAGCGTGGGGGTGGAGTCGCTGGAAGACTTGCGCGCCGACCTGGATGCCGCGCTGTCGTGAGTGTTAACGAAAGGCGGATGGACGTGCTGCAGGCACCCGAGCGGGATGTGTCGATGCATTCCCTGTTTCATGACCTGGCAGCGAGCCTGCGCAACCCGGAATTCTGGGCGTTGTCCAGTTGGCTGGACATCGTGGTGCGCAATCGCCAGTCACGTCTCGGCATTTTCTGGTTGATGTCACCGGCGCTTGTGTACATCTGGGGGATGGGGGGCTTTTTTGCCAGCATGATGCACATGCCTCTGGCCGGGTTCGTGGCTTATGTCGCGATTGGCTATCTGGTGTTCCGTGTTATCAGCAGTGCCATCACGGACTCCACGGGTGCGTTTGCAACGTCCGCCCCTTTCATACTCGATGGTCACGTACGGCTCACGGATTTCGTGCTGCGTGTAATCGCCACCGCGATGTTTCATTTCATCATCTCATTGCCGGTCGCAGCATTGGCTCTGGCAATCTATCCGGATGTGCATTGGATCGGGTTGCTTTTCAGCCTGTTCTCGATTCCCGTGGTCATCATCAATGCCATGTGGATTGGTGTTGTGTTTGCTTTGGTGGGCGCACGCTTTCCTGACTTGAAACATCTGGTCGGCAACATCTTCATGTTCGCGTTCCTGCTGACGCCGATTATCTGGCATGCCGACACCATGCCTCTTGGCAGCATCCGTGGAACGCTGATGCGTTTCAACCCGTTCTACCACATGGTCGAATTGGTGCGGGCACCAATTCTCGGGCAGGCAATCGATTCGTCCACTCCGCTGTATCTGGCGGTTATGACAGTCGGCGGTTGGATCCTCGCGATCCTGGCCTACAGACGCTATGCGCGCTTCGTGCCGCTGTGGATATGAAGAAGCCATGAGCGCCAGTATCCAACTCGACCGGGTTTCGTTGACGGTGCCGCTTTACGTGCAGCCCGAGCGCCGTGCGCGCAATTGGGCGGCGATGTTGCTCGGTGCCGCCTTCGATCCGCCGCGCAGGGTGCATGTCCCTTTGCTTGACGAGATCAGCTTCCAAGCCCACGAAGGCGATCGAGTCGCGATCCTCGGACGCAATGGCGCTGGCAAGTCCACGTTGCTGCGGGTCCTCAATGGCGTATACCCGATGAGTTCCGGGAGCATGCAGGTCAAGGGCAGTCGACAAGCCCTGCTCAACATGTCTCTGGGGTTCAATGGTGAGGCGACCGTACGCGAGAATATTTTTCTGCGCGGTACGGCGATGCGGCTCAAGGCATCGGACATGAGCGACAAGATCGAATCGATCCTGGAATTCGCCGGCCTGCAGGAAAAATCGAGCCACCGCCTGCGTACGCTCTCAACCGGTCAGAAGATGCGCCTGGGCTTTGCGATCTCCACAAGCGTCCGTCACGACATCATCTTGATGGATGAATGGGTCGGCGCCGGCGACTCGGACTTCATGGCCAAGGCAACGGAGCGCATGAAGGGGCACATGAGCGGAAGCAAGATCGTGATGCTCGCCAGCCACAGTGTCGGATTGCTTCGATCGATCTGCAACAAGGGCATCGTGCTGGAGCAAGGACGACTGGTGTACTCCGGGGACGTCATCCCTGCGCTCGAGCACTACCATGATCTGATGGCATCGCTGCGTTCGACCGTAGCCATGGGAGCGCCGGACGCTAGTGACCTGGCTACCCCGCTCGTTTATGGCTGCGCCGAGAAAATCTCCTTCGATGACGGGGTCATTCAATTGCATGGTTGGATCACCAGCACCAATGGCTCTACGGTGCAAGGGGTGGCGCTGGAAGTGGCTGGCGTGCGTTATGTGTCGACGAGCATCGTGCGCAACAAGCGGTCCGACGTCGCACGCCATTTTGGTCTGCGGGACCAGAACTGCGGATTCACGGCGAGTTTTGTCATACCGCATCTGACTGCTTTGGAGAATCTCGGCGTTGAGCTGCGGATTCTGGGCGGAGCGGATGGATCGAGTGCGCACACGCCGTTGCGTGTCGCGCCCGCGGTCACCGCGTCGGTTCGCGGTAACGTTGACTGACCCTATCTTCTTGTAATCCGAAATCTCCAAGCTGACCTCATGGCCCAATACCAATCTTTCCCCGACATCGCCGGCGATTCGCGCACGGCGGACAAGCTCAAGGCATTACGCATGCCCACGCTTGTGGAAAAAAGTTTCCTGGACGTCGGCTGCAATGAGGGCTATTTCTGTGGCTTTGCAAAGTTCATGGGCGCTGCGCGCGCGGTGGGCATTGATCATTCGCCCGAGTTCATCTATCGGGCAAAGTTGCGCTTTCCGGACTGCGAGTTCCATGCGCGTACTTGGGATTTCCTGCCCGAGGGCGAATATGACGTGATCCTGCTTGCCTCCGCCTTGCACTACGCCGAAGATCAGGCGGAATTGATCAGGCGGCTAGTCGACAAGTTGAGCCCGAGTGGCGTGTTGGTTCTCGAACTGGGCATCGTGTCGTCACCGAAGCCCGAGTGGGTCAAGGTCAAGCGCGGCATCGATGAGCGCTATTTCCCCACGATGGCGCAACTGAAGCGCACGCTGGTTGACTACGCGTGGAAATGGATGGGTGCCAGCGTTAACCAGGATGGAGACCCGGTGCCGCGACAGGTCGTGCACGTATCACGCCGCCGGCCAGTGGCCTATCTCCTGATGCAGCCACCGGCCTACGGCAAGACCAGCGTGGCGTCGCGGTTGTTCCCGCCGGCAAACGTGCCAATCGTCTCGGGGGATGCGCTTATCCAGCGCGTCGCAAGAAGGGAGTTGGATGCCTCCCGGTTGCTGCAGGAGATCGTCGACAAAGACTATTCTCCGTTCACCATCGACGAAACAGTCCAGCGCATTTTCAGCAAGGAGGCGGGCCCGGACTTCGTCCGTGCCTGCATCGCGGAGGCGGGCCACAGGGACTTTGCCCTGGACGGGTTCGTGCCGGTCAAATATCACTCCGAGGTCGAAAGACAGTTGGCCGACGCTGGCTACATGCCGGTGACGCTGCGTTGGGAACGTATTGCGTCGCCCCTGATGCCGGAAGATTCACTGAACGAACACGTCGCGGCATACAACAAAAGCCTGTCTGATCGAGGTGCTGGGCTCATTGCGACCGGAGAGGATTTGCCGCAGCACGCCATGGCTGGATACGTGGATAACGTTCACGTGGGACAGGACCGGCTCGTCGTTCGTGGCTGGGCGTTGGAGGCGGATGGTCAATTGCCGAAGCAATTGGTCATAGGGGTTGGTGCGGAGCGAACGTTTGTGACCGTGGATGACGTGCAGGAACGCAAGGACGTGCAACGTCACCTGCAATTGTCCCACGCGAAGCTCGGCTACACGATCAAGCTGAGATTGCCCGGCGTGGCCAGCCTCGTGGAGTTGGGGAAGCTGGGCTTCTCGGTGACGCTGCCATCGGGACGGCCTTTGCGCATAGCGCAGAAGGTCGTTGCATCCCTGAGAGGCCCGGAACGATGAGCAGGAAGGCTTCGGTGCGGCTGCTGGCCAGGAACCTTATTTCCGGCAAATGGTCGTGGTCGGTCGACAGGTTTGCTGTTGAGATGGCCGCGATTGAGCGTTTGGGCATCTTCGACCGCAATGCCTACCTGAAAGCGTATCCCGACGTGGCGGAGAGCCAGGTCGATCCGATCCGGCATTACCTCGTGAACGGTGCAAGCGAAGGCCGTGATCCCTGCCCGTTCTTCAGCACGGCCTACTACTACGGTAGTAATCCGGATGTCCGCAAGGCCGGCGTCAATCCCCTCGTTCACTACTTCGAACTTGGGTGGAAGGAAGGGCGGAATCCAAGCGCCGACTTCGATGGGGCGTGGTACGCGTCGAATCACCTTCCCTCTGCAGCAGGATCCATCAACCCGCTCTTGCACTACCTGACCGTTGGGCGTGCTCAAGGGCTGGAGATCCGGCCGGTGATGGATCTGGCAGGGGACACGATTCGCGAGTCCGGCGTGTTTGATCCCGATTACTACCTGGAGAGATACCCGGATATCGCGGAAAGCGGCGTCGATCCCGTGCGTCACTACCTGAAGTACGGGGCGAAGGAGGGCAGGAACCCCTGCGCATTCTTCGACACGAACTATTACCTGAAGAACAATCAGGACGTCGCGCGCAGGAAGATCAATCCATTGCTGCACTTTTGCCGCGTTGGCTGGAAAGAACTGCGAAACCCGCACCCGGACTTCGACGTGTGGTGGTACTGGTCGACGCACCTCGACCCTGCGCGGGACGACATCAACCCTCTTGCGCACTATCTTGCGGAGGGTCATGCGAACGCGTTGCAGACCCGGCCAGATCGCAACATTTCGCAGCTTACGGGAAGCGGCTGGCGTCACCAAGCAGGAGCGCCGCTGCGGCGCATCTGTCTGTTCGCTGGCTACGACCCGGACGGAATAGTCGACGACTACGTCGTGGACTACCTGCGCGAGCTTAGCCGGCATGCCGATATCCACTACTTCGCGGATTGCGACATGCAGCCGCAGGAACTGGGAAAAATTGCCCCTTACGTCGCGAGCGCGTCCGCTGAGCGCCACGGGGAATACGATTTCGGCTCCTATTCGCGGCTCGCCAAGTCAGTTGGGTGGGATGCGATCGAGCGATATGACGAATTGATCCTGGCCAATGACAGTTGCTACCTGTTGCGTGGCCTGGACGACGTGTTCTCGAAAATGGATGCGAGGCCATGCGACTGGTGGGGCATGCAGGCTACCAAGGGGATGGCCTCCACGCGCAGGAACCCTCGCAACCGATTCCTGCAGCCGATTCCAATGGAGAGCGTTCGCCTATCGATGCTGGGGGGGTTCGAAAACGACTACCGCTATGATTTCCACATCGGCACGTACTTCGTCGCCTACCGCCCTCCCGTCATTCGGGACGCGCAGTTCCGGAACCTGCTCGAATCAGTCGTTGCGCAGGAAAACAAGCGGAACCTGATCCTGAAGTACGAGGTGGGGCTGACGAGATCGCTCGTCGCACGGGGGTTTGCGTTCGACACGTTCGTCGAGCACCTTTACCCGTTCCACCCCATTTATACGAACTGGTATTTCCGGCTGCTGGATGAAGGGTTTCCGTTCCTGAAACGCTATCTGTTGTCGGAGAACCACTATCGAGTACCGCGACTGTTTTCTTGGCACGAACGAATCCTCCGTAAGCTTCCGCATGCGGACATCGGAACAATACAGAAGAACTTGGATCGCGTTGTCGATTCCGACAAGCTGCATGACAACCTCTATATCGGCGGCATGCAGGCCGTTGATGACGCCGCCGTGCCGCGGAAGCTCCTCACCGACCAGGAATTCCTGGCGGCCGACCAGGCCAGTCCGAAGTACGGCCACTGGTGGGCCTTCCCGGTGTGCGCGTTCACGCGGGTGTTCTCCGGTAACGAGCGCGCCATCTTTGAGGAGGTGAAGGACGACGCGTCGATTCGCAAGATCGTGCTGACTCGGGGAATACACGTCGAAGTCGACGGCACCAACGTCGAGGTGGTGTCACTGCGCAGCCCTCTTGGCCAGTACCTGCTCATGCGATGCGGCACGGCTTTCATCAAGCACAGCCCGACCCGCAACCTCGTCTACCCGTTGTCGGCGGACCTCCACAACCTCATCAATGTCTGGCACGGGATTCCGTTCAAGCGCATCGGTTACGCATCCCTCGACATGCAGAACAAGCGCCAGGCGATTGCCCGGGAGCACGCCAAATGCAGGGCGGTAATCAGCTCCTCGCAAGTCGACAGCATGGCGATGGCGTCCGCCTTTTACCCGCTGTCGTACAACGACGTCTGGCCCACCGGGTTGCCGCGCAACGATTTCATCCTGCGCAACTTCGATCGGCTCCCTGAAGACTTCAGGGCCGAGGAGGGGAATCTGCGCGAGTTGCTCGCGGGCCGGCGCCTGGTGCTGTTCATGCCGACATTCCGTAACGCGCAGGAAGAGGCTTACTACCGGTTCGCAGACGAGGAGATCGACTGGCTTGGCGAGTGGCTGGCACGCAACGATGCGGTGCTGGGTATGCGCGAGCACATGGCCGACAGCGCGCGTACCTACACGAGGATGCTGGAAAGGATCGACACGATTGACCTGTCGGATCAGAAGTTCCCCAACGTGGAGGTGCTGTATCGCTGTTCCTCCGCGTTGATCACCGATTATTCCAGTTGTTTCATCGACTATATGCTCACGGGAAAGCCGGCAGTGAGCTTTGCTTACGACTACGAAAGCTACGCCAACGTCGAGCGTGGTTCCTTCTACGACCTTGAGTTCGTCTTCCCTGGACCGGTCTGTCGCACGTTCCACGGCCTCTGCACTGCGCTGGAAACGCTGTTCGAGCCGAGATCGGGCACCGAACAGGCCTTGTTCGAATGGAAGCGCCGGCTGTTCTTCGACCAGGTTGACGACGGCAGCTCCGCCAGGCTCGTCGCCCGCGTGGGCGAGCTGGTGGATTTTGACGATTTTGGCAACCGGCCGCTTGCGATGGGAGCGTGACGTGGGAACGGTGATCACCTATGGAACGTTCGACATCCTTCACGCCGGCCATATCAATCTCCTGAGGCGCGCGAGGTTGCTTGGCGACAGGCTCGTGGTCGGGTTGTCCTCCGATGAGTTCAACTTGGGGAAGCACAAGTCTTCACTGCTCAACTATGAGAACCGCAGGATCGTGCTGGAGTCGATCCGGTACGTGGACGAGGTGTTCCCGGAAGCCGATTGGGACCAGAAAATTGGGGACATTCAACGCTACGGGGCCGACGTCTTCGTGATGGGCGACGATTGGGCCGGCAAGTTCGACTTCCTGTCCGAATGGTGCCGGGTGGTGTATCTGCCACGCACCGCGGATATTTCGACCACTGAGATCAAACAATCGCTGGGCGGAGATCGTTGATCCGACGGGTCGCCTTGTCCGTTGACAACACCAGCGCACGCGAGAGGGACGGCTATGCAACTCATCGTGTTGGGCATGCATCGATCGGGCACTTCCGTGCTGGCGCGAATGCTGAACCTAATGGGCGCGTTCTTTGGCTCGGAGGGGACGAGCACGGGAGCAAACAAGGAAAATCCGAAGGGATTCTGGGAGCGACGAGACGTTCGAATGTTGAACGACGACGTGCTGTTCTCGATCGGCTGCGACTGGAACCGGATCTCGGCCCTAGATCTATCCCGGATCTCACCCGCCATGCAGCGGGACTTCGAAGCACGCGCCTTCCGCATCGTGCTCGACCTGGATGCCCATCGGCCGTGGTTGCTGAAAGAGCCCAGACTTTGCCTGTTATTACCGTTGTGGAAGCCCATCCTGGAGTTGCCGGTCTGCATCCATATCGTCCGGGATCCGGTGGAGGTTGCCGCCAGCCTCCACACGCGCAATGACATCCCGCTGCCGGCGGGACTGGCGTTGTGGGAACAATACAACCGACTCGCCCTGCGGGCTGCGGACGGTCTGCCGCTCATCACGGTGCAACACAGGCACTTGATGATGTCGCCCGACATCGCGGCGGAGGAACTGTTTGGCGCGCTGCGGGCAGCCGGGGTCGCAGGGCTACGCAAGCCTACACCCCAGGAACTCGCCGCTTTCGTCAGGCAAGATCTCTACCGCGAGCGCGAGGCAGATCTTCCCGATATCGGTGCGTCCCAGCGCCGCCTGTTCGAGCAGATCGTCACGGGTGAATGCACCCGGACGATTCTGGAGGAACGTATCTCGACGAAGCAGGCGAAGGTCTTGCAGGAGTACGAATCGTCCTTGCCACCGTTCTCGAGAAGGCCTTCTGCGGAAGAGCAGCGGGAAACCACACGCAGGATCGAAACTGAAGCGATGGAACAATTGAAGGCTCAGCTCGAAGCCCGGAACCTCGAGAATGCAAAGCTGAAGGGGGAATTCGGACTGCTGAAGGAATGGGCTGCCGCCGCCGATGCCGCGCGCGCCGACGCCTTGGATAGGCTGGCCCGGGAGAAGGACGAAAATGCCGTCTTGGCGGAGCAGTTCGCGGCGGCGCAACAGATGCTGTCGAGCGTCGAGCAGCTGTTGGAACGCACCCGCACGGATGCGGCTGCTGAGTCGCGTCGCTTGGAGGCGGTTGCAGCGCAATCCAAAGCGGAACTCGAAAGCCTGGTCGAAGTATCGAACGCCCAAGAGTTGAGCCTTAGGTCTGAGCTGAATAGGGTGATCGCCGCAGCGGAGGAACAGCGGGCTACTGCGCTGTCCGAACAGGCTGAGCGCCATAGTTTGTCGCTCGATGCAGCAAGGCGAGAGCGGGAGGCCTTGCAGGGGCGCCTCGATATGGGGTCACGCGAGATCGCGATGCTCACGCGTCGACTGCTGCAGGCCGAAGAGACGGTGAGCAGGATGCAGCGGACGCAGGAAGAACTGAAGCGCAAGATTGGCCGACAGGGTGAGGAGCATGCAGCGGCCATTTCACGCAAGTCCATCGAAGCCGATGAACTGCTTGAACGCATCGACCAGGCACAGAAGCAGATCGGCTCATTGCAGGCGCGTGTGAAGCACACGGAGGCTGCGCATCGTCGTGCCCTGGTACAGCTCGCAGCATCGACGGTGTCGTCGGAGAAGCTCGCGATTCAGTGCGTCGAGGCGCGCCAAGCACTTGAAGCCCTGCAGTCGAGCCACAGCTGGCGCTGGTCAGCCCCCCTTCGGATCGTGTCCCGGCTGCTCCACGGGCGCGGAGCACGACATTCGCTTCCCGTTGATGCCGAAGCGCCGAGACTGCTGCGTGCTTCCTCACTTTTCGATGCGGAATGGTATCTACGGCAGTATCCGGACGTTGCCGCCAGCAAAGTGGATCCGGTCGTGCATTATCTCGGCCACGGTGCGTCGGAGGGGCGGGATCCAGGTCCGGGCTTCAGCACCCGGCTGTACCTTGCCCGCAACCCGGACGTCAGCACAGCTGGCATCAATCCCCTGCTGCACTATCTCCGCTATGGCGGGGCCGAAGGTCGATCAGGCGGCCTGCCGGAGAAAAGAGACGCATGAAAAAGAATGTCGAGAAGATGGTGCTGGCGGCCAGGATGTCCGGTCTGTTCGACGCACGTTGGTACGCCGAACGCTATCCCGATGTCGATGCGATCGGAATGGACCCAGTCGAGCACTACTTTCGAATCGGCGCGGACCTGCAGCGCGATCCCTCCCCCCATTTCGACAGCGTGTTCTACCTGCGCAGCAACCCGGACGTCGCCCGAGCCGGCATGAATCCGTTCTTCCACTTCCTCCAGTACGGCAGGAAGGAAGGGCGCAAAGGTCTGCCGGGAGAGGAGGGCGTGGCGCGAGTGCCATCTCAGCCGCCGCACGAAGGTGTGGTCACGCGGGACATGCATGGGAAGTCAATCCGTTTGCGGCCGACACCGGTGTACCAGGCCCTGGGAAAGTCTCATGGCCCCGGCCCGGACGGCCCGTATCTGGTGCTCCACGGCAGCGATGCGGCTTTCGAGGGCAGGGTGCCGGATATTGGTGTGCACCTGCATGTTCACTACGTAGATCTGGTCGCAGAAATCGCCATCCACTTGGCGAATGTTCCATGCGCGTTTCAACTCTACGTGTCGGTGCACGCCGAAGAAGATGTCGACACAGTTTCTTCAATCCTGTCCCATCGCGTGCCGCAGGCGGCGTTGACTGTGCGCGTGACGCCCAACGTGGGTCGGGACATCGCGCCGTTCGTGGTCGAGTTCGGTGAGGCATTGAGGCGCCACGAACTGGTTGCGCATCTGCACACCAAGCGCAGCCCGCACAACGGAGCCAAGGTCGATTGGCGTAGCCAGCTACTTGGCGGGTTGCTCGGCAGCAAGGGTGGCGCGGGCGAGGTGTTGCGCCTGTTCCGCGACAACTCCCAGCTCGGCATGGTGTTCCCGGAGTACCACTGGTCGCTCAAGGGGCAGATTTCCTGGGGAACGAACTACGCGATCTGCGCGGACCTCGGGGATCGGCTTGGATTGTGCCTGGCAGAGGACGCCATGGTGCTGTTCCCGGCCGGTTCGATGTTTTGGGCCCGAGCTGACGCATTGGCGCCGCTATTCGAGGCGGGGCTCACCTACGCTGATTTCCCTGACGAGGAGGGGCAGGTGGACGGCACGCTCGCACACGCAATTGAGCGTCTGTTCGGCGAAGTGGTGGCGTCCACCGGACGCAGCCTGCTGCAGGTCCGCACGGATCGTCCGCACAACTTGCGGTCCTACTACCCGCACAAATGGCGCTATCCCATGGACAGGGCTTTGCGCGCGGGCCCCGAAGCCGCACGGTATCAGGCTCAACGTGCACTGCGCACGGGTCGTGCACGGGTCGCCGTGTGCACTGCGCTGGCCGGAAAGTACGAATCGCTACTTCCACAATTGCGGTTGGACCCAGGCATCGACTACGTCGCGTTTTGCGATTCTCCGATCAACGACTGTGGCGTATGGGCAGTCCGACCAATGGACTATTGGAATCCCGATCCGGTTCGGATGGCGCGATACGTCAAGACGCATCCGCATAAATACTTCCGCGACTACGACTACGTGGTCTGGGTTGATGCGAACGTCCTGATAGAGTGCGACCTGCAGAAATATTGCGACATTCTCCGCAACTCGGATGACGTGCCACTCGCCGGCATTCCACATCCAATGCGCGACACGATCGCAGCCGAAGCAGTGGAAGTCGTGGCGGCGAAGAAAGACGATGCTGAAGTCATTGATTTGCAGATGGCGCGTTATCGCGAGGCCGGCTTCCCGGATGCGGACGGTCTGATCGAAACGAATTTCATGATCACCGACCTGCGCCATCGACAATCCGAGGCGATCATGCTGGGCTGGTGGAACGAGATCGAGGCCGGCAGTCGACGCGACCAGCTCAGCCTGAACTACGTGCTCTGGCGCCTCGGGGCCGCTTGGGTTCCGCTGCTACAGGAGCGGAAGTCGCTACGCGATACCCACGACTTTGCCTATCTGGGTCACGGGCGCAACTCCGGGTATCCCGTGGACCTGCGTACTCATGCGCTGGGGGGCCGACTCGTTGACCCCTACGCCGGTGTGCCGCGGACCGTGCGTGCTGCCGAGCGGCCTGCGATGGACATCGTCATCTGCATCCACGACGCGCTGGAAGATGTCACCCGCTGCGTAGAGTCCGTCCTTGCCGCGAAGCGCGCGGAGGACAACGTCCTGCTCGTCGACGATGCGTCGGGCCCTGAAACCGCGAATTTCATCGACGTCACGGCATCCCGTCACGGCGACATATCCGTGCTGCGTAATCCGGCGCCGGCGCGCGGGTACTGCAAGTCTGCGAATTCAGGCCTGCGGGCGACAACCGCGACCTTGGTGCTGTTGTTGAACAGCGATACCGTAGTTCCGGCCGGTGCGCTGGACAAGCTCGCCGCGGCGATGGCCCCGCATGGTGTCGGAATCGTCGGCCCAATGTCGAATGCGGCGAGCTTCCAGTCGGTGCCCGACGTGGAAGGCAGTGTGGGCCAGACCGCCATCAACAGTTTGCCTGGTGGGTATTCCTTCGAGGACATGGATCGCATCTGCGCCGCCTGGTCCGCCCCCGTGTTGCCCAGCGTTCCACTTGTCCACGGCTTCTGCCAGTTGATCCACCGGGACGTGATCACTGCTACCGGTGGCTTCGACGAAGATGCGTTTCCGCACGGATACGGTGAAGAGAACGACTTGTGCTTCCGCGCTGCGGATCTTGGCTTCGACCTGCGCATCGCAACAGACGCATTCGTGTTTCACCGCAAGTCGGCCAGCTACAGCGACGCCGAACGGCGGGCGCGGTTGATGCGGGAAGGTGCGGCGCAGCTCAAGCGGAAGCATTCCGAGGGTCGCGTAGCGCGCGCGGTCCATATCATGAGGGGGCATGCGCTGCTTGAGCGCATGCGGACACAAGCGCGCGCACTGGTCATTGCGTTCGATGAATAGACAGTTTCTCGATGACAGGCACCTGCTGCGGCTTGCGGATGTCACCGCAGCTGACCTTGAGCGTAACCGCAAAGCGATCGCCGAAGGGCGCATCCACGCGAAGCAGGCGCACGTGGCGGTGTGGTTCATCCCCCCCGTCAGCCACGCGTTGAAGGGAGGTGTGCGCACGGTTTTCATGTTCGCGGAACAATTCAGTCGAACTTACGGCACGCTCAATCACTTCGTTGTCTACTCGCACAATGGCGTCAACCTCGATGCGGGACCCCTGAGCGCTTCCCTAGCCGAGAACTTCCCGGCACTTCGCTTCCTAGTGCGCGTGCATCGCCGCGGCAAGGACCGTATAGAAGATATACCCGCCTCCAATTTCGCGTTCTGCACGCTGTGGACCACAGCGTACTTGATGGCCAAATACCACCAGACCAGCGCCAAGTACTACTTGGTGCAGGACTACGAACCCAACTTCTACGCCGCGGGCACGGTATTTGGTGCGATTGAGCACACCTATCGCCTGGGATATTCCTGCATCGCCAACACGCCCGGGGTGGGCAATGCCTGTCGACGGTACACGCAGGATGTCGTGCACTTCCTTCCCGGTGTGGACACCGGGACGTTCCGGCCAAACATGCTCAAGCAGGCGACCGGCGAGCCGAAGCACCTAATATTGTATGGGCGTCCAAGCAATTCGAGGAACTGTTTCGCGCTGATAGCCGAGATGATGGTCCATCTGAAGCAACGGATGGGCAAAGACATCCTGATCCAGTCGGTGGGTGAGGCTTGGCGCGAGGCTGACTATGGGCTCGAGGGCGTCGTGGAGAATTTGGGTCTACTAGGTAGCATGGCGGAGGTAGCCGACCTGTATCGCCGTGCTGACATGGGATTGGTGTTCATGATGACTCCCCATCCTTCTTATCAACCGTTTGAGTACATGGCATCCGGGTGCGTCGTAGCCACCAATGTCAACGATGCGAACGCTTGGTTACTCAATGACGACAACGCGCTGTTGCTAGAGCCGTTGCCAGATGTGGGGAGTGCCCGGATTGAGCAGGTATTGCGGGACGTTGGCGTTTGGGCACGCCTTCGTGAAGGTGGCTTGCAGGCCATCGCCGGGCTTCGCTGGGAGGCGGCGTTCGACGTCGTCCGTAAGCGCGTAATGGAGTCGCCCGGGCCGGGTGATAGCGTGTAGGCTTTGAAGCATGTTGAAGCGCGAGTAGGCCATCTGGATGGCCATCTACTGGAAGGCGACGGGGGACGATCAATGCAATGCAACGTCTGCGGAGCGACAGAGTTCGTCGACATGCACACTCGCAAGAATGTCCGATGTGCGCAGTGTGGCTCGTTGGAGCGTACGCGCCTGATTTGGCTCTACTTGCAGGACATAGTGCTCCCCAAAAACGCCAAGGTTCTGCACTTTGCGCCAGAGAAAGGCTTGCACGATGCCTTTATGAAAATGGATGAGATCGGATCCTACGTTTGCGCGGACTTCGATCCAGCCCGCTACCGATTTGCAGATTGTGTGAAAATGGATCTGTGCAGCTTGGACGATCAGCCATCGCTTGAGTACGATCTCATCATCCATTCGCACGTACTGGAGCACGTCCCGTGCAATATTGCATATACGCTGTTCCATCTACACCGAATGTTGAAGAATGACGGTGTTCATCTGTGCGTGATTCCCTTCATGAAAGGGGAGTATGACGAGTCTTTCCAGGACATCGGAAATGACGAGCGTACGCGCCGCTTCGGACAGTTCGACCACGTTAGGCGGTTCGGTGCCAATGACATCCCGTCGCACCTTGGCAAGTTGCTGAAATTGCCAGCGACTTTCGATGCGACGACGCGGTTTGCGCCGGAAGTGTTGCTTGCGGCGAACATTCCGCCGGCGCATTGGAAGGGTTTCCATATCAGTACCGTGCTGCAACTCTCGCGCTCGGATATGACTCTCTTGCCATAAGACTGGAATCCGACTTGCCCCCTGCCGGTGCGGCGCTCTGCGCGTTGTTGCGACCCCAGCCGCGGGAAGGCTCGGCGGCGGCGAGCCTTCAAGCTATTTATCCATCTATAACGCATTGATCGCCGGGATGCGACTGGGTGTCTCGGTCGACCCAACACACTCGTACTGATGGATCCGAGATGAACGTTTTTCCGAGTGACGCGTTCCCTGTGCGTTGATGTGGGCTGACTCGCTGTCGGTAGACCACGTCACCTCGGCAGTTCGAAACTACTCTCCCCCAAACGCATGCCCGTTATCCGGCGCCGCAACGCGATGCTTGCGCAAAAGTGCCCAGAACTCGTTGCCATCTCGCTGCACATCGGCCGTTTCCTGAAGGTCCAGAGCGACGATGCCGGTCTGCACGATCCCCTTCCAGAGCTCCGAGAAAGTCGGATGACTAAACACTCCGCAATGGATGGTGGCGTGTTCGGATCCGGACGCCAGTGCGCGTTCGGCTTGGGCCAAGGCGGCTGGCAGCGTCATCGGGGCCTCCGCAATTCGCTCCGCAATCACTTCTGGCGTGCGCCAGAAATCGAGCCCAAGAAGGTTGCGCTTGAAATAGAGGAAATCGGCGACGGTGTAGAGATCCGGAGAGGTCGCTTTGAGATGGAAGTTGCGGATCAGGTCAATGGCGGTGGTTTCGCGTCGAAGGTAGTCAAAGGTGTAACGCCGGTCAGGGATTGCTAGGAAAACGCACCCGTCTGGAGTAAGCAAGTTGGCTAGCTCCGATAGCCAAGCGAGTGGGTCCGGAATGTGCTCAATGACATGCGCGGCGATGATCAAGTCGTAACGGTCATCGATACGGCTCGCAAAGTACTTGTCCTTGATCGCATGCTTGACACTAACCAACGCGTGCACCGGGCGGCTGAGTCCGCCCTCAGCGGCGATCACCCGGAACTCGTCGTCTGAGTAGTAATCCATGTAGTCGACGTCTGCCTCGTGCGACTCGAACGTCGGCATGTCGAGGGCTCCAAGCTCGAGGACCTTCTTTCCTGCAAGTTCGAAACGCTGGAACAAGTAGCGGCGCCGTCGCCCGACTGCCAGGGGATAGGCTTTTTCCGTCTGTGGTGCTAGGGAGGTCTCGGGCATCCGGGTCTCCAGAATCGAGGCGTAGAATCGCCAGAATGACAGGCTAGATGTACATGTAAAGCTAATGGGAAGTTAAGGCGCCGGCGCTCGGGTCGATGTGTGAGGAAACGTTCGCGTATCCTGTCGCGCCAGGTTTGCCGTCATATGTCAACGTCTGTTCCCGCAGAAGCAGATCCGATGCGAAAGACTGGTAATACATCCAAGACGAGCTACCGTGTGGAACACGCGAGAATGCAGGTACTTCCCGATGAGCCGCGGGCAACGCGGAGCCACTGCGCATCCCGGACACTCTCGGATTCAGACAAGTCGATGCTCCGGTTTTGCGCGTTCGCGAAGGCCGGCCGTGACGGCTATCACAATCATTGGAGCTGGCGTCGCTGCAGAGGATGCCAGCACTGCGGTACTTGGCCTCATCGGAGGAATCGATGATGGTTGCTGTGGCCGCCGCGGTTAAGAATTCGGGCATCGTCTTGCGGATTTCCACGACGGCGAGCCGCAGTCTTGTTGAAGTGTCGTTTACCGCCGCAGCGGATATGGAAATCGAGTGGCAACGCGGAGTGGCAGAGTGGAAGAGCCACGGTGAGCGTCCGTGCTTCGTCTCTCCCGCTCCGGTGCTCCCGGAGGGGCTGAGCGCCGGCTGGTATGAGCTGCGCGGGGAGCTGTCTTCTGTAGATGGAACGCAAATGGTGCCGCATTTGTTGGTGGGCTATGCGCGCGGCCATGATGGGGATGCACAGATCTCGTTGCCTCCACCGGATGCAGGTGGAAAAGTGCGCGCGCTGGTGCTTTTCAAGTTCGCCGTGACCAGCTTGCAATTCTGCCCAACCGTTGGACCTGAGCGGTTCCGTATCCATGGAGTCAGCTTGCGGCGCATTTCACGGTTGCGTGCGCTGTGCTACATGCTCGGGTCGGGATTCGGCGATCGTGCCGCGCCTGCGACTTGGATCAGATATCTGGCCGACCTATGCAGAACAGGACTCTCTCCTGCAACAGACGCCCTGTATCGCGACTATCGCAGGCGCGTTTTGCGGGACCAGGCGTGGGGCTATGCAGGCTGGGTCGCGCGCCACGATACCCTGACCACCGAGCGAATGGAGAACTTGCGCAGGCGCGCGGAGCGCCTCGGCGCTGCCGCGCCCTTGGTCTCGATCCTGCTGCCGACCTACCAGACGCCGGAACGCTGGCTGCGGCGTTGCATCGAGAGTGTGCTGGCGCAAACCTATCGACGGTGGCAGCTTTGCATCGCCGACGATGCATCGCCGGATCCGCGCGTCGTCGAGGTGGCACAGGAGTACGCCTCACGCGATCCGCGCATCCAGGTCGTGCGCCGGGACGCCAACGGCCACATCTCCGAGGCCTCCAACACCGCGCTGGCGATGGCGCGCGGCGATTTCGTTGCGCTGCTCGACCACGACGACGAACTGCGCCCGCACGCGCTGCTGGAACTGATCGAGGCGATCAGTGCCTATCCGGGTGTGCAACTGGCATATTCGGATGAGGACAAGCTCGACGCCGAGGGGCGCCGATATGATCCGTACTTCAAGCCGGACTTCGATCCCGACCTGCTACGTAGCCAGAACTACATCTGCCACTTCACCGCCATCCGTACGGATCTCGTGCGCGCGGTTGGTGGCTTTCGCAAGGGTTTCGAGGGCAGCCAGGATCACGACCTGATCCTGCGCTGCACCGAGCGCCTGCGGCCGGAACAGATTCGGCACGTGCCGAAGGTGCTCTACCACTGGCGCGCGATCCCGGGCTCGACGGCGCTCACGCGGGATGCCAAGGATTACGCGTCCTCAGCCGGGGCGCGCGCTGTGGACGAGCATCTCCAGCGCCGGCATCCGGGCGCCCGCGTGGAGGAGCTGTCGCACGGCCACTTCCGCGTGCACTGGCCATTGCCGTCGCCGCCGCCCATGATCAGCCTTGTCGTGCCAACGCGAGACCGGGTCGAACTGCTGCGCACCTGCGTCGAGAGCATTCTGGGCAAGAGCACGTATCCCGCGCTCGAGCTGGTAGTGGTCGACAACCAGTCGACGGATGCGAGCGCTCTCGACTACCTGCGGGAGCTCGAGCAACGCGAGCGCGTGCGCGTGCTGCGTTACGACGCGCCGTTCAACTACTCTGCGATCAATAACTGGGCAGTGCGGCAGTGCGGCGGTGACGTCATCGGACTGATCAACAACGACATCGAGGTGATCACGCCGCACTGGTTGGAGGAAATGGCCTCGCAGGCGATGCGGCTGGAGGTAGGTGCGGTAGGCGCGATGCTGTACTACCCAGACGACACCATCCAGCACGCGGGCGTGGTGCTGGGCGTGCACGGCGTCGCCGCACACCTGTACGCGGGCATGCCGCGTGGTTATCCCGGGCATGGCGGTCGCGCGCGCGTGGCGCAGTCGCTGTCTGCGGTGACCGGCGCATGCCTGCTGGTGCGGCGGGCCGTCTGGGATCAGGTCGGCGGTCTCGACGAATCGCTGCAGGTCGCCTTCAACGACATCGATTTCTGCCTACGCCTGCGCGCCGCGGGCTACCGGAACATCTGGACGCCCTTTGCGGAGCTCTACCACCACGAGTCGGCTTCGCGAGGCAGCGAGGATACGGAAGAGAAACGGCAGCGGTTCGCAGGCGAAGTCGAGCTGATGCAGGAGCGTTGGGGGGAGGAGTTGCTATGTGATCCGGCCTACAATCCCAACCTGTCGCTATCGAGCCTGACCTGCGAGCTCTCGAGCCCACCGCGAGGCCAGCATTTGGCGGTGTGAACCCGCTGGTGTCGGTGCACTGAGCCCTCTGGCGGTCGTGATTCCAGCGCCCTGGGGGGCCGAAGGCAGGCTGGCTGGGTGGTCGCCAAGGACGCGGGCCGACGATAGACTGGCGCCTGTATCCGCATTGGCGCGCCTCAAGCAATCAATCCGCCTGCCTTGTGTCCAAAGGAGCGGACGCGGGGCAAGTATTCCATAGCGACGCGAGAGCTGATGATCCTGGCCGCCCTGTATTCGTGTCGGGAAGCCCCGGCGCCGCCCAAACTGGTTGCTCGGGGCTTGCGCCTACCGTGATTGACGTATCGAACCGGAGAAACCCTTAAATGAAGAAGCTGCCCGTCTCCCTGATCCTGGTCCTGCTGGTTTCGGCCTGCAGCAACGACACATCTCCCACACCATCAAACACCGCGGCCGATGAAACAGTGGCGGCAGCGCAGGAGGCTCCGTCCTCCGTTCCCGAGAAGAGCGGTCCGCGCGCCGCGCCGGAGGGGGAGACGGGCGCCGAGCTGCTGGCCAGCCAAGGCGTGGTCATGGAGTTCCCGCATGAAATCGGCTACGACATCATGGACACGAGCCGCAACGGCACGCCCAGGCATCGCGTGCTGGTGGAGGTGCTCGGCGGCGACTTCGCGAAGCAATCTGCCGACTTCGCGGCGGCCTTGGAGAAGATTGGATATCGCAAGGCCAGCGAGTCAGTCGATGGCGAGCGCGTCGAGCAGGTGCAGGTGCAGGAGGGAAAGCCGACCTACTACTTGCTGATGCAGCCAGCCGGGTCAGGGCCCAAGCTGAAGAACCCCGACGCGGTCGGATCGATCCACATCATGTGGAACAAGCGATGAACCCTAGGGTTGCCGCACACCGCGCGACGGCGGTTGCTAGCGCATGACGATGATTCCGCTCAATTCGCTCGTCCGCCACGTGGAAGGCATGCAAGCAGCGATCAGCCGCGCGGCCGTGGAGGTGATTGCGAGCGGCCACTACGTACTGGGTCCGCGTGTGGTCGCCTTTGAACGTGACTTCGCGGCGTACTGCGGCGTGTCGCACTGCATCGGCGTGGCAAATGGGACCGACGCGCTGGAGCTCGCGCTCAAGGCTGTCGGCGTCGCGTCCGGCGACACCGTTGCCGTCGCTGCGAACGCGGCGATGTACGGCACCTCGGCCGCGCTTGCAGCGGGCGCGCGAGTGGCCTTCGTCGACGTGGAGCCTTGCATCGGGACTCTGGATCCCTCTGGCTTCCGTCGCCTGCTTGAGTCGGAGCCTGCTCCCAAAGCGGTCATCGTCACCCATCTGTATGGACGACTGGCGCGCATGGACGAGATCCTGCGGCTGGCACGCGACGCCGGTGTCCGCGTCGTCGAGGACTGCGCACAGGCGCACGGTGCCCGGACGGCGGATGGGCGCCGGGCCGGAGCGCTCGGCGACGTGGCCAGCTTCAGCTTCTACCCGACCAAGAACCTGGGCGCGCTGGGCGATGGGGGCGCCATCGTCACCGATGATGCCGGCATCGCCGCGCAGGCCTCGCGCCTGCGCCAGTACGGATGGACCGCCAAGTACACAAATACCGTGCCCGGCGGGCGAAACAGTCGGCTCGACGAGATCCAGGCGGCCATGCTCTCTGTAATGCTGCCGATGCTTGACGGTTGGAATGAGCGCCGGCGACTGACCGCGAATCGATACTCGCAAGAGATCCAAAATCCTCGGATCCAGGTGCCGCCGGTGGCCGGCGAGGACTATGTGGCCCATCTCTACGTCGTCTGCAGCCCGGAGCGCGACGCATTGCGGACACACCTGGCGGCCTGCGGCATCCAGAGCGAACCTCACTATCCTGCGGCGGACCACCGCCAACCATGCCACGGCGGGCGCTTTGCGGACATCGTGCTTCCGGTGACCGAGATGCAGTGCGAGCAGGTTCTGAGCCTGCCCTGCTTCCCGGAAATCACGGACGAGGAAGTGGAATCGGTGATAGACGCATGCAACCGCTTCTGACACCGCGCTATTCGCTAGTCATTCCGGTCTACCGTAACGCGGAGTCCATCGCCGACCTGCTTGTCGCCGTCGACCGCCTGGGCAGGGACCTCGGAAGCCAGCTGGAAACCATCTTCGTAGTCGATGGCAGCCCGGACGCGAGCTATGCGTTGCTGCACGAGGCTCTGCCGGGCGTTGTCTTCCCGTCAAAACTGATCTCGCTGTCGAGAAACTTCGGGTCGTTCGCCGCGATCCGGGAAGGCCTGCGCCATGCGCGCGGGGAATACGTGGCAGTCATGGCGGCGGACCTGCAAGAACCGCCGGAACTGGTCGCCCGCTTCTTCGGCGTGCTCGGGCAGGGAGATGTGGACGTCGTGTTCGGCATCCGCGAGGCGCGCGATGACCCCTGGGCTTCGCGACTTGCCTCGGGCTTGTTCTGGGGGCTCTATCGCAGGTTCGTGCAGCCCGAAGTCCCCCCGGGCGGTGTGGACGTTTTCGCAGTAAACCGCGTCTTCCTGGAGCGGCTGGTGGCGTTCGAGGAAGCGAACGGCAGCCTGCTCGGCCTCCTGTTCTGGATGGGCGGGCGTCGCCGTTTCCTGCCCTACGTCCGCCAGCGCCGGCAGCATGGCAAGAGCGCTTGGACGTTTCGCAAAAAGTGGAACTACCTGCTCGACAGCGTGTTCGCGTTCACCGATGCGCCGATCAGGTTGCTCCTGCTCGCCGGCGTCGTGGGGTTGGGCATTTCCGCTGCGCTGGGGCTGACCGTGCTGGTGGCCAGGCTCGCGGACCTGGTTGTGGTCCCCGGTTACGCCGGCACGATGCTCGCAGTGCTGTTCTTTGGCGGGCTGAACGCGCTCGGTCTGGGGCTGGTGGGCAACTATGCCTGGCGCGCCTACGAAAACACCAAGCGGCGGCCCTTGAGCATCCCCATGCTGGTGGAGGATTTCCCTCCGTCCGCTATGGCTACCGAGCAGGATACGTGAGCATGACAAGCGCCAGCATCCATCCTTCCGCGGTCATGGGGACCGGCTGCGACGTCCATCCCAGCGCGGTAATCGGGGCAAACGTGCGCATGGGTGACGGGGTGCGAATCGGGCCGGGCGTGCTGGTCGAAGGGCCTTGCACCATCGGCGACCGGTGCGAACTCGAGGCCGGCAGCGTCGTCGGACCCGGCGACGCCGAGGACGGCAACGTCGTCATCGAGCAGGATGCACGGCTATCGGCTGGCGCGATCGTACGTGGCGGTCTGGTCATCGCCGGCGGTGCGCGGGTGCAGGCGGGCGCAGTCGTGCTGCGTTCGGTGCCGCCGCATGCCATCGTGGCGGGCAATCCGGCGCAAATCGTCGGCTACGTGCCTTCCTTCGGTGGCGAGGGAACCGATACGCCGGCCGCGCCGGGTGTCGCGGCACATGGCACCGGTGCGATCACCACGCGCGTGCGCGGCGTTACCCTGCATCGCCTCCCGCGCGTTCTCGACTTGCGCGGCAACCTTTCGGTGGGCGAGTTCGGCCGCTCCGTCCCATTCGCGCCCAAGCGCTACTTTCTGGTGTTCGGCGTTCCCAACGCCGAGATCCGCGGCGAGCACGCGCATCGCACCTGCAAGCAGTTCCTAGTCTGCGTAAATGGCAGCTGCAGCGTGGTCGCTGACGACGGCAGGCACCGGGAGGAGTTCGCGCTCGACGACCCCGCGATCGCGCTTTATCTGCCGCCGCTCACCTGGGGAATCCAATACAAGTACTCGGCGGACGCGGTGTTGCTGGTGTTCGCTTCGGAGTTCTACGACAGCGCCGAATACATCCGTGACTACGCCGAGTTCCGGCGCCTCGCCGAGAGGCAAGCATGAGCGGCGCATTGCTGCGCCCGCTGCTGGCGGCGGTGCCGCGCGAAGAGCTGGAGGCGCGGACCAGGGCCGCGGGTGTGCTTGCCCCGCATGGCTTTATCCGCGGCCTGGATGCGGACTACGATCTCGACGTCCACTTGGGGCGGCTGTTTGGTGACCTCGCTCCGGAGGACGACCTGCGCTTTGCCTACGGCACCGGGGGCGATGAACGCTGGGTGCTCATGGAGCGGCTGCCGTGGGATTCCCAGTTCTTCGGGCGCGGCATGGCGCGGCTCAACGAGGTGGTCGCGCCGCGGGGAATCTCCGCTACCGAGGCGAGCGCGACTGCAGTGCCGGCGATACAGGCCGCGTTGGACCAGGCTCGTGCGAATGGCATCGATTACGTGCTGGCCACGGTGGACCCGCGGAACCTGGCGATGATTCGGAACATGGCCGCGACCGGCTTCGAGCTGATCGAAACGCGCTGCCACTACCACATGCCGCTCGCAGGCCCTCCCGCGGTGCGCTATCCGACGCGACTGGCGACGGCACGGGACGTACCGTCGCTGGCACGCGCCGCGCGCGAGACGATCAATCATTTCGATCGCTTCCATGCCGACCCCGCGATCGCGGCGGTCGACGCTGACCGGCTGATGGAGCGATGGGTGGAGGCGTCCGTATTGGAGGGGTTTGCCGACGCCACGGTGGTGCCCGACGTCGAAGCGCCTCAGGCCTTCTGCACGGCGAAATACCATCGCGAGCACTGGGATGGCTGGGGGCTGCGTCTCGCCCAGCCGGTCCTAAGCGCAGTCGCTCCAGTCCATCGCGGCTGGTACGTGAAGATCATCTCGGAGCTCAATGAGCACCTGCGGTCGGTTGGCGCCGAGCATTCGCACCTGATCACCCAGATCACCAACAACGCGGTCATTCATTGCTGGGAGAAGCTCGGTTACCGCTTCGGAAAGGGCGAGCATGTGTTCCGCTGCCTGCTCCGGCCCGAAGGAAGCGAAAATGCTCGAACTCACTGATCTCGTCGGCTGTGGCGGCCTGCGGGTGGCGCGGGCGCGCGGGGTTGGCGGCAATGAGCGTGTGCTCGCCCACGATTGCCTTGCCGGGTCGTACGACGTAGTCGAACTGGTCGATGCCGGTACTGACAGCATCCGGCGCCTCGAGCGCGCCGGGCTGCGCTGCGTCGACGGCGGGATGGTCCAGGAATGGATCACGCCGGCTGGTGGCAGTGAGCCTGTGCGCGCCCTGCAGTCCGAGGACGCCAGCGACTGGGCCTTGCTCCCGCCTGGCCAGGAGTCGGACGGACTCGCGCAAGCATGCGCGGGCAACTTGCCGCAGGCTTCGTTCTGGCGGCTGGGGGACCGCACGCTCCTGCGCCGCGCCGGCGCGGATGAGACCCCTGAAGTGACGGCACGTCCCGTTCCGGCCGAGCTCGCGGATAAAGCGGTTGCCGCGATCCGGGCCGTCGCGGGCCCGGGTGGGCGAATCCGGGTGCCGCTCGCTCAGGACGCCTTGGCGCCGGTATTGGTGGCGGCCGGCTTTACGCCTGGACCAGCGCGGGCGAGATGGTTAATGGCCCCGTTCCTGACGCACTCCGTAGTGGCCGCCACGACCCATGGTTTCCGGGTTACCCACGCCGAGGTTGAGGCATACGGCGCGTCGAGCGGCGACATGAACCCGCTGCACTTCGACGACGAATTCGCGCGGTCGCACGGGTTCAAGGGCCGCATCACGCATGGCATGATTTTCTACGGCTGGCTTACCCGGCTGCTTGGCACCGAATACCCGGGAGAGGGGACGATCTATCTGGCCAGCCGCACCGCGTTCCTTGCGCCGGTCTATCCGGAAACACCCTACTCGGTCAGGATTTCCACGCCGGCGGCGGATCTGGCCAAGGGCACCTATTCCATCCTCGCGCAACTGCGTGGCGAGGACGGGGAGGTCGCCGCGTTGAGCTATAACGACGTGCTCAACCGCGGGGCGGCGTCACACGGATGAAAGCGCTCCTGGCGCGGGCGCTCCGGCTGGAGCTCTTCCGTTTCGTCATTGCGGGCGGGATCAACACCTTGCTCACGCTCGCGCTGTATTGGCTGCTGCTGGCATGGTTCGAGTACCGCGTGGCGTACACCATCAGTTTCGTCGCAGGGATCGTCTCCGGCTTCGCGTTCAACACCTACGCCGTGTTCAGGGTGCCGTGGTCGTGGATGCGGCTGTTGGCATTCCCGTCGGTCCACGCCGTGAACTACGTGGTCGGGCTGGCGATCGTATGGCTGAGCGTTCGCGTGTTCGGAATCGACGAGCGCCTCGCGCCCGTCGTCGCCGCGGTGGCGATCATTCCGTTGAATTTCATGATGACCCGGTTCGTGATCAAGCCGTCGGCACAGTCAGAACAGGCAACGGACCGATAGGTCCCTCACCTCGGAGGGCTGATAGTTGGCCACCGGATCGAGGCGAAGCCGGTCGTTGAAGCCAGCGCGGCTGACCGCGACGAAGTCGACGACCCTCGGCCCACGCCCCACCGGGATCCTGATCGAGTGCGTCTCGCTGAACTTCTGTTCTTCCGGGGTGCGATAGAACAACTGCGCACGATCGGCATAGTCGGCGGTGACCGTGGCCCTGACCTGAAGCACGAGGCATTCGCCCAGCGCACCGCGCATGCCGGCGGAGAAGATCACCCTCGGATCGCGTCCGCCAGACAACTCCAGCCGACCCGGACCTGGGCGGCTCGCAGTGGCGTTGAGCACCGTGGCGGGATGGAGGATCGGACGGAACGCCGGCCCCGAGAGTGGGTCGGTGCCGGCAGACTGCGGCGGGAAATAGCGGACAAACGATGCTTCGGTTCGCACCGCATAGGCGTAGGCCCGTGAGAGATCGCCGTACGGTGCGAGCGTTGGGCAAGCGATATGGCCGCCGTGGGCGAGTTCACGGCGAAGGCAGGTGGCATCGGACGACAGGCGTGCCGCCGTGATCTTGTCGAAGGCCTGGAAATGCGAGAAACCACCCTGCCAGACAACGAAAAGGGCAATGCAGGCCGCAGCCGCGCCTGGCGCCACGCGCGATCGCCGGGCGACCGCGCCGCCGACGATCATCGCCACTGCAGCGAGCCATGGCCACAAAGCTGTGACCCAGAAGAAATGGAAGCGGTGGTAGGCGAAACGGAAGACTTCCAGATTTCCGTCCACCGATGCGGGGCGCAGGTTGGCGCGCCCCGCTGCGACCAGGCACAGGTAGGTAGCGATCGCCGCCAGCAGCGAGAATGCGATGACCGACGCGGTGATGGCTGACGGGATCACGCCTGGTGCAATGTCGGGCTCCGTCTCGGCTTCCGGTTGCCGCATCAGTATTGCCGCAAAGGCGACCAGCGCGCCCAGCGCCGCGACGCACAGGACTAGAGAAATCGTGCCCCAGGAGGCCGGCAGCATCAGGCTCCTGCCGATCTTGCCGAACAGGTAGAACCAGAAATCGGCATCCAAAGGCAATGCCCAGGGCGCATCTGCGCGATGGGTCTTCCCGTGCTGCACCGACAAGATCACCCACGATTGCAGGGCCACCGTGATCACGGCTGACGCCAGCGCACCGATTGCGGGCGCGGCGATGCTCTTTCTCAGCCGCCGATGCACAACGCATGCTGCCAGCAACACGAACGACATCGCCAGCGTGGCGAAGGCGCCTGAAATGTAGGAAAGCCCTGCCAGCAATCCGAGCAGAAAGCTGGCAGTTGCCTTGGTGCCCGAGCGCCACTGACCATGGAAGGCGACGCAAAGGATCGCCAGCAGGAAGACCAGCGGCAGCGCCTGGATGTAAGCCAGGTTCTGTAGGCCCCAATACGAGTCCGGCTGCAACATCAGGATCGTGGTGGAGAACGCGCACGCGGCCAGGAATCTGTCCCCCAGCGCCTTGCCGAGCAGTTTCCACTGCAGCCACAGCAGGAGACCGAGGACGCATACCATCGACAGGGATTGGTACGCGATCGCGTTGCCGCCCAGGTAGCGCTGCGCGAGCGCGTCGAGTACGCGTGTGACCGGGGAGAGAGTGTCGTTGTCTGCGCGGAATAGGTGCTGCATATCGAGCGAAGCAATCTTGCCGCTCAGGTATTCGCGCCAATCGTCCCGGTAAGGGAGGTCGAGCCCATGGCGCAGCCAGCCCACGACCATAAGGACGAGGCTGGCGATCGGCGCCATCGATAGCAGGGAGGCAAAGGCCGCCTCTCGGCGCGTTGACGAAGGTAGCGTCCGCGAGGCGGCATCCTGGCTGATGTTCAAGGCGTTCCCGGTTCCTGTCGTGGTGGGGCGGCTGGCGATCGGCTCCCGGGAGAGCGCGATGTCGGGTCAGGCGAGGGCTGCTTCGAGGTCCGGCAACACCTTGAACAGATCCCCCACCAGCCCGATGTCCGCGATCTCGAAGATCGCCGCCTCGGCATCCTTGTTGATCGCGACGATGGTGCCGGCGTCCTTGATGCCGGTCAGGTGCTGGATCGCGCCGCTGATGCCGATGGCGACGTAA
>Ga0307414_10000340_pt1 | contig 26433 bp, 23 predicted proteins | sample DK1Ometagenome_FD_203804 | JGI IMG/M metagenome (GOLD analysis project Ga0307414, IMG submission 203804) | Maize rhizosphere microbial communities from greenhouse at UC Davis, California, United States - DK15-O-3 | ecosystem: Host-associated > Plants > Roots > Rhizosphere > Soil | place: USA... | reverse complement strand
AGGGCTGCGCCTCTGCTTTATTGCGTTGCTTTCTGCGTTCGCTCATCCCTGTCCGCACAGCGGTGCTGTAATTAATCTTAAAACTACAGCAATTATGAAAAATCAACATCAAAACACAGACTGGCAGAAAGTATCAGAAATCGAACTGATCTATAAAACCAAAGTAAAAAGCACTGAAAGACCATGTATCACTTCTTCCAGAGATGCTTACCGCATACTGCTTGACAGCTGGGATCCCGGCAAAATAGAATTCTTTGAGCAGTTCAAAGTGCTGCTGCTCAGCCAGTCCAACAGGGTTCTGGGAATCTACGAGGTGTTCTCAGGAGGCATCTCGGGAACTGTGGTTGATATGCGCCTGCTTTTCGCGGCAGCCCTTAAAGCCGCCGCCGTCGGGATCATTATCACCCACAACCATCCCTCAGGAAAAACATCACCTTCCGAGGCCGACAGAAATATGACCCGAAAAATCCGCGAAGCAGGAAAACTGCTGGATATTCCACTGCTAGACCATCTGATCGTAACACCCCAAACCTATTACTCTTTTGCAGATGAAGGCGCCCTGTAAGGGCGTTTTCATCTTTCATGCCCTTGCGCTGTTCTGGTTTTTTAAGTAATTTTGCCCTATGAATCATGAAGAAATAAAACGCCATTTTGAGAACAATCCGCCGCCGAAAGAAGTAGTGTGGACCCAATGGGCGAAGATTACCGACACTCAGGTTTTCCTGAAAAGCTGTTATACCACCATCAGAAATTTTAACGGCCCGATAGACCGATGCCCGGCATGGTGGCATTTAAGGGATTTTTACCTTCTGATGAAGAAAACAGCAGGCCAGCCGATCAGCGAAGAACCTGCTTCAGAATAATTCTGATCCTTCCGTAAATTCTTAATAAAGCAAAAAGCACCGATTTGGGTGCTTTTTTTATACCCTGAAAAATAAGGCTTTTTAGATTTTGTTATTATTTAGAACATTTTATTTTTAAAAACTGTCGCTATCTGTACTAATTTTGATGGGTATAAAATGATTAAGATTATGAGCCGGGCTATTGTACACATCGACATGAACACGTTTTTCGTATCCTGCGAAAGACTGACAAATTCTGAACTTAACGGCATACCGCTTATCATTGGAGGCGGTGAGAGAGGCGTTGTGGCTTCCTGCTCTTATGAAGCCAGAAAATTCGGCGTGCGTTCGGCCATGCCGATCCATATGGCCATGAAGCTCTGCCCTCAGGCCAAAATTATGAAAGGAGACATGGAACTTTATTCCAGGCTTTCCCATGACATTACCGAGATCATTCAGGAAAAAGCGCCCGTGGTGGAAAAAGCCAGCATTGATGAATTTTATCTGGACATCACCGGCATGGATAAATTCTACGGCAGCTACAGATGGACCGATGAGCTCGCCCAGCGCATCACAAAAGAAACAGGCCTTCCCCTCACCTTTGCGCTTTCGGTGAACAAAACCGTATCGAAAATCGGAACCGGTGAAGGAAAACAGAAGCAGAACCTTGAAATTCCCGAGCATCTGGTGCAGTCCTTTTTAAATCCCCTCTCCATCCGAAAAATCCCGATGGTCGGCCAGAAAACCTTTGAGCTTCTTTCCCGAATAGGCATCCGCACCATCCGCACACTCTCTGAAATGCCTGCCGAATCCCTGCAGCAGATGATTGGCAAAAACGGCACCGAACTCTGGAAAAAAGCCAATGGAATTGACAACAATCCTGTAGAGCCTTACACGGAAAGAAAATCAATTTCAACTGAACATACCTTTTCCCAGGACACCATTGATGTATTAAAATTAAACAGGATCCTGCAGGGAATGGTGGAGAAACTGGCTTATCAGCTGCGTGCAGAGCAGTGGCTCACCTCAACGGTGACCGTCAAGATAAGATACGCCAATTTTGACACCGAAACCAAGCAGTCCAGAGTCCAGTACACCTCAGCGGATCATCTTCTGACCCAGACAGTGACAGATCTCTTTACCAAGCTCTACCAGCGCCGCATGAGGCTGCGCCTGATCGGAGTGCGCTTCAGCGGTCTTGTCAGGGGAACCTACCAGATTGACCTTTTCAATGATACCGAGGAAATGCTTTCCCTTTATCAGGCTATGGACAGAATGAAGACCCGTTACGGCTTTGATGCCGTGATGAGATGCGCCGGCGCATCTTTCAAACCCAACAATAAAGACGAAATTTTAAAACGTAAAAAATAAATCATGTTTCTCAACTGCCACTCCTATCATTCCCTGCGCTACGGCACTATTCCGCTGGATGATCTGGTAAAACAGGCAGCGCAGTGCGGCATTACGGCAGCCGCTTTAACCGATATCAACACCGTAACAGGGATTTATGATTTTATAAAAGGCTGCGAAGCCTCAGGCATAAAACCGCTGGTTGGAATAGAGTTCCGATGCAGTCACAAATTGCGATATATCGGTCTTGCAAAAAATGCAGCAGGGCTTGCCCGGATGAACCGCTTTCTGACCGATCATAATTTCAGCGGAAATCCCTTGCCGGAAAAAGCTCCGAAATTTGAATCGGTATATTTTATCTATACGCTTGAAAATGCGCCTGCACAGCTCGGCGAAAATGAATTTATCGGCATCCACCCTGACCAGCTCGGCAGGCTTTTTATGCCTGAACTTAAAAAAAAGATTTCCAAAATGGTTATCCTGCAGCCTGTGGTATTCCGTACCAAAAGGGAATACAACCTGCACCGGATTCTGCGCGCTGTTGACCTCAACGAGCTTTTGTCCAAACTCGGGCCTGATGACTGCTGCAGAAAATCAGATATGATGATGCCCGAAGCTGAACTTATCGCCCTGTATAAAGATTATCCCGAGATCATCCAGAATACCCGATACATCATCGAGCACTGTAATTTTAAATATGATTTCGAGAGTCCGAAAAACAAAAAATATTATACCCAAAACAAAAAAGGGGATATTGCCCTTTTGACCACTTTGGCTGAAGAAGGTCTGGTCTGGCGGTACGGACGCCATAATGACCAGGCAAAAGCGCGTGTGGAGAAAGAGCTAAAAGTCATCAATGACCTTGAATTCAGCGGCTATTTTCTCATTACCTGGGATATCATACGCTACAGCAACAGCCGTGGTTTCCTCCACATTGGAAGGGGCTCGGGCGCCAACAGCATAATTGCCTACTGTCTGGGAATAACAGACATCTGCCCTTTGGAACTTGATCTGTATTTCGAGCGGTTCCTGAATGAGAACCGTAAAAGCCCTCCCGATTTTGACATCGACTGGTCGTGGAAAGAGCGTGATGTAATCTTAAAATACATATTCGACCGCTACGGTTATGAGAATGTGGCTTTCTGCGGCACTAATGTGGAATTTAAATACCGCTCGATTTTCCGAGAGGTCGGCAAAGTTTTCGGACTTCCCAAAGACGAGCTTGACATGTTGGCAAAAAATCCCATGAAGCTCCACCAAACCAACTCCATAGTCAAATTGGTGCAGGAATACGGCATGATGCTCGAAAAATATCCCAACATGCGCAGCATGCATTCCTGCGGGATCCTGATCTCGGAACAACCGCTGACCAATTACACCCCGCTGGAAATGCCCCCTAAAGGTTTTCCAATTGTACTTTTTGACATGCACACAGCTGAGGATATCGGATTTGAAAAATTTGATATCCTCAGCCAGAGAGGGATTGGCCATATTGATGACACGGTAAAACTAATTGAGAAAAACAGAGGCCTTCGAATCAATATTCGGGATACCTCATTATCAAAAAACGAACAGTCCGCAAACGTGTATCTTGCCGAGGGACGAACCATAGGATGTTTTTACATTGAAAGCCCGGCCATGCGCGGACTGTTGCGCCGCCTGAAATGCGACAACTATAAAACCCTCGTGGCGGCATCATCGATCATCCGTCCCGGAGTGGCTCAGTCAGGAATGATGAAGGAATACATCTTCCGCCATAACAACCCGTCAAAATTTGAATACTTCCATCCGGTTTTTGAAAAGGAGCTCGGAGAAACCTACGGCATTATGGTGTATCAGGAAGACGTGATCAAAATTGCCCTGCATTACGGCGGGCTTTCAGCCGCCGACGGAGATATCCTCAGACGTGCCATGTCGGGTAAAGGACGCTCAAAAGCGGCACTTCAGAAGGTAAAGGATGATTTCTTTATTTCAGCCGCCGCAAAAGGGCATCCCGAAGATCTGAGCCAGGAAATCTACCGCCAGATCGAATCCTTTGCAGGCTATTCTTTCTGCAAGGCGCACTCTGCCTCCTATGCCGTTGAAAGCTACCAGAGCCTTTACCTCAAGGTGCACTACCCTGTTGAATTTATGGTTGCCGTCATAAATAATCAGGGAGGGTTTTACAGAACTGAAATCTATGTGCACGAAGCCAGAATGGCCGGCGCTGTTATCCATACTCCCTGTGTGAACAAAAGCGGATATGAGACTGCTCTTTACGGCAGCGATATCTATCTGGGTTTCATGCATCTGCAGGGTCTGGATTCCAAACTCTCGCAGTTCGTCGCTTTTGAACGGGAAAGAAACGGCGTTTATAAATCGCTCGAGGATTTCATAAACAGGGTGCCGATGGGCATTGAGAATATAAAAGTGCTTATTTTCATCGGAGCTTTCCGCTTTACCGGAAAAACCAAAAATCAGCTGCTGGTTCAGGTAAGCCTTCTGATGAATAATTTCAAGCCGAAAAACCGTGGGCTTATGCTCATTGAGCAGCCTGCCAAAGAATTTAAGCTGCCTGTTCTGGAGCGCTCTGTATTTGAGGATGCCTTTGATGAAATCGAGCTTTTGAATTTTCCCATATCGTGTACCGTTTTTGATCTGCTGCAGACCAGACACCGCGGGGATGTGATGGTTCGGGATCTTCTGAAATACCATAAAAAACAGGTCCGCATGCTGGCTTATCTGATCTCAACCAAGCAGGTGCCGACCAAAAGGGGCAATATGTATTTCGGGACATGGATCGATAACGAGGGAGCCTATTTTGATACGGCGCATTTCCCCGACAGTCTGGTGAATAATCCTTTTCAGGGAGGCGGCTGCTATCTGCTTTTGGGAACCGTGGAAATTGACTATCATTTCCCGACGATCACCATTTCCAGGATGGCGAAAATGCCTTTTATCCCTGATCCCAGATATTCGGACTCGGAAAAAAGATATACCACGCAGCATAATATCAAACAGGATGTCAGCAGCACACACCGCCAGCCTTATCCGCAGGAGCACGAAATTAACCTGCCTCGCCACAGAATGAAATTTTGAATATTTATTTATGTAAAGTCCTAATAATGAATTAAATTTGATAGAGAAGCAAGAAAAGGAAAAGAAAAATAAGCATAAAGCACATCAGTTTTCTGCTGTTTCTTTTCCAAAGCTTTTGTTTTCGCTTTTCATTTTCTTTTATAAGTCTTTCAATGCGTTTGATGTCTATTGGGTAAGATTCCATAAGATCGTTTTGCCAAACTTAAGCGCAATGAAAAAAACAAAAGCCCCCTTAATGATATATTAGTATCAGAATAAGACATTTTTAAAACAGCCTTAAAACGGAAAATTATGTGTTATTATACCCAGCAGAATGCCTCGATAGAAGATCTCAAAAGACGCTTTAACGCAGAACTCGACAATGAGGAGACTTATCTGCAGTCGGATTTTATAAATGGGTTTTCACACCCTAACATTCCTGTAATACTCAATTCCTCTCCGCATCTTATCACAACGGATTATACTTGGGGGCTTCTGCCTTCCTGGGCAAAAGACATTGAGTTCAGGAAAAACACGCTCAATGCCCGTATTGAATCCATTGACGAGAAAGCATCGTTTAATAATATAACGCACAACCGCTGCCTGATAATCGCTTCCGCCTATTACGAATGGCACTGGAATGATGAAAAAGGAAAAAGCAAGGACAAGTATCAGATCAATTCGCAGGATGATGAAATCTTCACATTTGCAGGCTTGTACTCTACATGGACGGATCCTTTGACAGATGAAGTGAAAAATACTTACACTATGGTTACTACAAAAGCAAATGAGACAATGCGATTTGTGCATAACCACAAAATGCGCATGCCGATAATGCTGAAAAAACAGGATGAAGAAGCGTGGCTGGACCAATCCGTAAAGATTCAAGAATTTGCATATCCCTATGAAGGAAACTTAATTGCACTTCCGTCAAATTAATACCAGCTTTATGAAACAGGATATCGATTATTTTAATGGTTTGAGTACCGAAGATCTGCTTCAAAGATTTATGCAGAAGCTGTATTCTAAAACAGAATTCATACAATATAATGACCCTGATGACTTTTTCGATCCAGAACAGGAATACGGAAATCACATAACACAGTGTATTGCTGAAGAAAGAGATTTTATACGAGAATTAATCCGAAGTACATCCGCTGAAGCTGGAACAATATTAACTGAGGAGCGGATTGAGGAAATGGCGCAGCAGAAAAGAGAAGAGATCAACAAACTGACAGGATCGGCAATCGAAGACTACATTGAAAAGATTTCAGTGACCTATATTGACCCTGCGCCGTTATGTCGACAGAGGTTTATTATACAGAGATGGTTGTGTAGTTTTTTGAACATCTTAAAATCACTGTACATCAGATAACAAATAACCGAAATTTAACATTTATTTGAAAGCTAGCTTATCTGTATGTTCACGACTTTTCTCTATTAATCTACCTATTAGATTCTGAACTGAAATTTGTAGTTCACTTAAATCATTTATTTCAAAATCTATCTCAATAGCGTGGTAGACATACGAACTCCGGATGGAATAAATATTTATAATTAACCTTATCAATCTTGTTCTATCTTCTCTATTATTATGAATTAATTTTGAACAGTAGCGAGTTAAACTTTCAAGTATATTTGCCTGAGCATTTGGAACTACTAGTTGTTCCTTATTTGGCTAATCAGTTATATTTTGACAGTGAAGAAGAATGGGCAAATGGAGATTATGAACATGGAGCTGAAGGAATCTTACAGTTCTACCAAGAGCTTTTTGAAATGGAAGCCATTGAAGAAGTAATAAACTTATTGTCTTTTCTCAACACCCAAAAAATGAATAGGAATGATAATTGTTTTTGTGGTAAAAAAGAAAAACTGAAACGATGCCATTTACAAACCTACACTATTATAAAAGATTTATCCAAAAGAAGGATTGAGTATGATATTCTTGCCTTAAAATGGCTATATAAAAAACTGCTTAAATTAAAAAGTATTTAAGATAAAGGGATTTTTAACACCCAAACATTTGATTACTCCCCCAAATGCATAAAAAATTCTCGATTTCATAAGGTTCAAGAATTTGAAGTTCTTGAGGAAATATTTTTTTATTAAAAAATCTATTATTAGAATTCTGATTGAATATTTTTTTATATCCTTTTTTAACACCTGCCTGTAAATAAACATTTTTAGGATATACTTTCTTTTGGAAACCAATTCGTAAAGCAGTATCGTAACTCCATAATGATCCTAGTCTATAAATTTGTTTTGAGACTTCATCTGTTATTGCTAAAATTTCTTCAAAATTTTGACATTTTCTTAAATCGACTTCTCTTTGTTTTAGTAATTCAAAACCATTGTTTGCTACTTTAAAACCAACTCGTCTTTGATGGCTAAACATTTTATTTTCGTTAGTAGGATCAATAGACTTTGCAGCTTTTTCAATAGCTTCTATTAAATTGAAATTTTCAAAAGCAGCTTTTACATTTTGTAAATGTTTTCCACAACTGATTCTATAATTTTCTATTTCCATTTTTGCATCCTGACTTAAACCACTAAAGTTCCTAATAAATTTGCTTCACAATTTGGATCATTTATTACAAAATCATTATACGATTTCATTAAAATTCCATTTGAAATATTTAAATAATCATTAAAATCATCTAAGACATCATCTTCAAATTCAGCATAACTTCTTCCATTTTTTATACATATTTTGTGGTGCTTTAAAAATATTCTGTCCTGCCAAAATTTAGAATGTTTTGCAATTATTGCCTTATATCTAATTTCAATATCAAATACATCTTTCCATGTTTCTTTGCAATCTTGGTAAGCTGGGTTTGTGGTATTTACTTCTAGTTGCCATTGTGTTGGGTCTTTTAAATCATTATTGGGAGAAATTATGTTAAGATTAATTTCATGATTAGTTTCATTAGAATAAGGATAATAAAAACGTCGTTGTGGCGCAACTAAATTCTCATAAACCAAATCTTTTTGATTTTTATTTTTTGAATTACACCTATGACACATAGGAAATAGATTATTGAAATTTATTGATATAAAAGGATATTGTGATTTTAAAAGATAATGATCATAATCATCTCTTCCGTCATCATGCTCACACAATAACGATTCTAGACCACAAAATGGACAAACTAAAAATTCATTAATTTCTCGAAATCTATTAAAATGCTGCTTAACAGTACCACAAGAATTTACAACTTTTGAATAACCCAATATTTTATTATCACCCCAAAGTTCGTCATAAAAACTTTCTATTTGAGCTGAAATAACAGCTGGTAATTGTGAATATTTTATAGGCGCATTTGTTGCGTTTGAAAGTGATACAATATCATTATTTATATTATAGGCATCTTTTACAGTCTGTTGTTCTTGAGGTGTTAACAAACCAATGTAGGCGTTAAAAATTGCTTTTAGCTTATCATCAATTTGAGTTTTGTATGTATCAATAATCCCTTGAAAATCTGGATGAATTAAATACGCATGTGAATAAACAGTTTGAGAATCATCAAACATTTTTGTAAAAAAGAAATCTAAATAGTTATGTAGATTTTCTATAGGTTGTGGTGATATGGGTTTGTAGAAGTATAGCATTATTTACAACTTTTTTCAAGTTCGTCTTTTATGTTTCTAAGTTTGCTGAATAAATCAAATTTTTCAACAGAATCACCAAAATCTCTATTTAATCGTTCAACAACATTTCTCAATTCATCTGTAGTTGTAATTTTTTCAACCATGTCTTTTAATTCTTTTTTAGCCATTTCCGAAATACCTTCCGATTTTTCGAAAATTTCATCTAAAATAATTGACACAGAAGTTCCGTAAACTTGAAATTCAGGACTATTAAATTGGACCAATCCATCAATTTTCTCAAATTTATAAACGTCTTGACTGTATGAATCCGAAATAACAAATGGTGAATGTGTAGTAAGTATTAGCTCTTGATTTCGGACTTTAGTTATATTACCCTCACTATCATAAGAATTGGCAGCTGCAAGATTTAAGGTATTAATAAATTTGGCTCTCCACTGTGGATTAAAATGTGTATCGGGTTCATCCATTAAAAACAAACAACCTTCATCTTGCATCATCACAACCGTTCCAACTACCTCATTGAATTGGTGTTCACCATCAGATAATGATTTATAATAAATGTCTTTTTCTAATTTCCCTTCTTCAAGAATTTTACTTATTACAATTTTTTCAATTCTAAAAACTAATCTTGATGGATCAGGTTTAGGCATTTCGTCTGAAATGTTTAATGTTTTATTTGCGTTTAAAATTTGCCTTCTTGTGGTTGAGTTAACTAAATATAAATTGAAAATTTCTAATTCATAAAACACTTTAAATAAGGAAAAGGCATTTTTAAAATGAAATTGAAAAGTGTCTTTTATAGCTTCATCAATTGAAAAATCTAATATTAAAAGATTGTATTTACCAACCTTTTTTATTTTCCAAAGCGAGGCACAACATTTTAATTTTTCTAAATTTTCTGCAATGTTTTCACTTACAGGTAAAACTTTTTTAAATAAATCATCTGTGTTGAGCGTAATTCGAAATGAAACTAAGTTTTCAATTTGAAGTACTTTCTTTAAAATGTTAGCTTTCTTTTCTTCTCCTAACAGCATGTTTGCTATGAAGATTGAAAAATTTGCATTATAGTCTAAGAAAAACAACCTATGATTTTCTGCTAATTCTTCTCCTCTTTCAATTTTGCCTTTGTTTTCAAAAGCCTTGAAATAGTGGTATTTTAATTTGTAATACGGATTACTCATTAACTCATTTTGCCCTGAAGTGTATGCAATAATTTTCTTTGGAAGTAATAGATGTGTATTTTCATCAACTCGTTCAAATGTTGAGGTTCCATGAATACTAACAGAAAATTCAGGTTTATCGCCTAAAGGCTTAATAATTTTAATGTGTTTGTCATAACTCATAGAAGCTTCTATTTCACCTATTGTAACGGAAGGACTTTTGTATGGTAAAAAATATTCGATTTCAAACCCGAAATTTTTACTGCTTTTTTCTTCTTCGCTAACCGTGTCTAGATGGTATATTTCTAAGAAGTAGAAAATCTCTGAAAATAATTCTAAAAAATTTGATTTACCGCTTCCATTTAATCCTGCAAATACTTTTGTAGATAGCCTATCTTGCCTAAATGACACATTAAACTCATAGAGTTTGTTTGCAGCGAGACTTCTGAAATTATCGCCTACTATTTTTACGCTTTTAATTTTCATTCTACTACTTTAAAGTATATGCCTGAGCGTAATTCCTTTTCTTTATCTTTTATTACTTCGTAGTCATCGCTACGCAACTTTAGCTGCACATTCTCACTAACTGCATCATAAAAAAACTGCTCTAGTTTAATGAATTGATTTTTACCTTTTAAAGCTGAGAAAACAAATGATTTTATATCATCTGCTTCATTTAATTTTGGATTGGTTTTTAATTCTTCAGATGAATGATAATTAGAAAAAGTAACTCGCTCATTTTCTAAAAAATGCATTAGTATTTCGCTATTAAAATGATACTCTGAATATTCATCTTTTATCCAATTGGCAACCATTTCAAAATTAACTTCTTCCCAAGTTAGTTTTGTTGTAAACTTTTCTTTGGCTTCTTGATTGAGTTGGCTTGTTATGGATTTAATTCCATCAAATGATTTCATTGCCAAAGCTAACTGCTCGGGAATTTTATTTAATTCTTGGAAAGGTTCTATTGTCTTGTTTATGCTTTCAATTTGCTTAAATAAAGATTTTGGAATCATATTATTAGCCAAAGCAAGTCTTTTTTGAATATCAGCCGTTTGTTTGATAAACTGCTGCATTGATTTGGTTAGCTTCGTTTCTAAACTAATATCTAAACCACTTTCTGCCTCAATTTTCTTTTCAACTTCTCTTAATTGAATACTAACATCTAATTTACTTAAATCTAACTCTCCTTTAAAGGCTTTTTGGCTTAATGACCCAAATAATTTTTTTAGCTCTTCTAAACTCTCTTTATATTGTTCTTTTACTTCTTCTGCTTTTTCTACTATAGAAGCAAATTTATTTTGTAGTTTTAGTGGGACGTTAACTATACTTTGATTATGTAATAAATTTCTATTTAATGTAGGAACTCCAGATCCTTTAGAAAATCTATCTAATCTAAATTGTTCTAAAAAATATTTTATATATATTAAGTTGCCATCATAAAACTCAGAATATAAAGTTGTGTTTAAAGGCCAATAATCAAGATTTGTATAGTTTACTACTCCAATCGTTCCAGATCTTCCAGTTATCAATCCTGGACCTTTAACTTTAACTTCATTATGATAGTCAATAATTGAACTTGAAGCATAAACAGGAACATTACCTTTTTTTCTTAAACCTTTTGCTAAATCATAACCTCTTTTTAATCTTATCAACTTTTCAAATTTGGTTGTAGGCCACTTTTTTGAGTTTGTATGAATGTCACCGAATATATCAAAAAAAGTGCTTCTTAAAAAATTATCTAACAAGTCAATACTTTCTTTTCTTTGTTGGATTAATGTTTCAACTTTTTTTAATACTTCTGCAATACGGATTTGTTCAGCTAAATTTTCTGGTATAGGTATTTCAAATTTCTCAAAAGTTGATTTTGATAATTCTTTAAAAGTACTTCCAGTTCCTAAGTCATTTAATTGCTTAATTTGAGTTTTTAAAAAATAATATACATAGAGAGAACTAAATCCATTATTAAGAACAATACTCTTAAAACCCTGATTAGTACAAACTTCTATATTATTGATTGCTAATAAACCAATTGGTGCTCTCGAAGTAAAAAGAATACTGCCCTTTGGTAGCATATTTGCTGAACAAGATTTTAAACCTGATTCAGTTAGATACCTTTCCGTTTCATTTAAAAACTGCGAATTGAGTTTGTTAATTTCTCTAGGGGTAACCCATGCAATATCTCCATTCCAATATTCTGCAATATTGGTCTTTGGTGTAGCTCCTGAATATACAGTGCCAATTTCTTTAATTTTCTTTCTAATCATCAAAATAGTCTCTCTAATTCTTGAATGCCATTTATAATTTTTTTCTCTAAATCACTTATTTTTTCAAGAATATCCTTAGGCTTGTCGTATTTAATTTCTTTGTAAATTTCTTCTTTGTATTTGCTTAAACTCAAATCATAATCATTGTCAATAATTTGCTGTTTAGGTACAAAGAAATGTTTTTGGGTACGGTCTGTTTCTTTTTTAGAGTTTCTTTTTTTGTACTTATCAATAATTACATGCAAGTCTTCAAAATCACGATCTCCATTAGGTAATAATTTTTCAGCTCTTTTGTCATCTAAACTTAAGCCATCACCTTGCATTTCATAAAACCATACATCTTTGGTTTCTCCACCTTTGGTAAATAACAAAATAGCTGAAGTTACTCCTGCATAGGGTTTAAAAACACCACTAGGCATTGTAATAACTGCTTTTAGCTCACATTTATCTATCAACAACTTTCTTACTGTAACAAAAGCATTTCCTGCTCCAAATAGAACACCTTGTGGTACAACTACACCAGCTGTACCACCCATTCGAAGCATTTTGTATATTCTTTCTAAAAATAGCAATTCACTTTTTGTAGAAGAAACAGTAAAACTCGGGTTTAAATCACCTTTGTCCATACTACCCGCAAATGGAGGATTTGCCATTACAACATCGTAAAAATTATCTTCATTATAATTTTTACTTAGGGTATCTTTATAATCAATTTTGGGTTGTGTAATGCCGTGCATCATTAGGTTCATTAACCCAATACGTATCATCGTCGGGTCAATATCAAAACCATAAAATGTTTCTTCGTTTAGCATTTTTTTAGCTTGGTCGTCCACTAATTTATCTGCGAGCGTTCCTCTAACAAAGCCATTATCATCTTTTTGTTTGTAATCATCACTAGTAAATTCTGAAATAATGTATTTGTATGCTGCTAAAAGGAAACCCGCTGTTCCACTGGCTGGGTCGGCAATTTTATGACCTAATTTTGGTTCAACTAATTCGGTAATTAATTCAATAATATGTGTAGGTGTTCTAAATTGTCCATTCTTACCAGAGCTACGTAATGAGTCCAAAAGAAATTCATAGAAATCTCCTTGAGCATCAATAAAACGATTTTCTTTTTCTAGTTCCTTGTAAATTTCATCGATAGTTTTAACCGCCTCTGTTAACATTCTTCCACTGGGAATCAAGAAAGCCGCATTAGCCATGTGTTTGGTAAAGAACGAATTGGCATCATCTAATTGCTTTATAAAAGGAAATACTTTGCTTTGAATGTGTAGTAACATATCATCACTAGGCATATTTTTAAAAAAACTCCAACGTAGTGTTTCTTTTTCTACTGCATTTTTTTCGTCCTTTTCATCTACACCTGGAGGAAAATATTTTCCAGAAAAAATTGATTTGAACTCTTCCCCTAAAAAATCAGCATTGCTTATTTTTCGTTTATCGGTTTCGTCTAATTGCTTCATGAATAGCAAATAGGTGATTTGTTCTATCGCGTTAAGTGGATTTGATATACCACCAGACCAAAACTTATCCCAAAGTGCTGCAACTTTACCTTGTATTGTTTGTGTTAACATTTTTATTAATCGTTTTTGTAATTTTTATAATTTGTTGGATTGGTCCAAAACTCAAAACATTTTGCAATTTGGTTGTTTTCCCATTCTTTGTCTGATTTTAATTCTTGCCATGGAGTACCTAATAAGTCTTCACATAGTTTATAAAACCCATCTCCTTGTTCTCGCATTTTATCTTTATGCGTTACTAAACTGCTTAATAGTGGTCTGCCTTTTTCGTGTTCATGAATGGATATTTCTCCTAACCAATCACCAATTAAACTTCTGTCTGAGGCATCAGAAAAATTGAGATGTAATTGCAATTGTTCATTTATTTGCGAGTAGGTGCAAGTGGCTTTAAGACGAGCCAACTCAATTAATTTTAATCTAATTTCTTTATCCATTATGCTGCTAATTTTTCTATGAATACAATTATTTCATTTATCTCTGCATTTGAAAAAACTCCTCTAATTCCATCCGGATGAATTCTTGTGAATGGAGCATTAATTAAATCTCGTTTTTCTATATTACCTTTTTCAATTAGAAATAATTTTAATAGATTTAAAAATTCTAATTGACGGCTGTTTAAATAACTGTGCTGCTCGATAAATAAATCGAAAGATTTTGAAACTGTATCGGGAAACGCTTCTAAAAGTTCTATCCCTAATATGTGTTTAATGAATTGTACTAATTGTGCTTTTCTATGATTGTAAACCCTTCTCAACAAATCTACAGTAATAAAAGGTTTTTCGTTGTGTAAATCTTCTGCTAATTGTTTGGCTTCTTCCTCTGTAATATTAACACCTGACTTTAGCTTTTGCAACAGAGTATTTGCTTTGACCAATTCATTTACTTTTTGCTCGACCATTTCACGATATTTTGCAATACTTAATGACTCATGTTCTGGGCCAAACTCAATATATTCTTTGCTATGCAATGCATCTTTAAAATTATATTTAGCAGTTCCCAATGGCACAACTAAGCTTTCTCTGAAATACATTAATGGACATAATTTTTCAATTAACTCATCAAAATCTGTTTCTTTAATTTTCGACCAATAGTGATTGGTTTGTGCTTGTCGAATTAATTTTTCTTCTTTAGCTACTGTGTTTACTGTTAAAGGCAACTCAGATATTTCTTCAATAATGCTGTCTTTTAAAGCTTCAAATTTATCTTTTTCATCAGCTAAATGAGCTAATGAAACTTCAACAATATCTTTTTCAAAACGCATTGCTTTGAAATCAACATTTGAAATTGTTCTTAAAAGCGGTTTTACTACATTTCTTAAAAAATCAATTTTATCTTGAGTTAAGAAATTCCAGAAATTCTCATCTTCTAGTCTTTGAAGTTCGTGTTTGGCATCTAAAATAACTACTGAATTTTGAGGTAAAATTTCAATTTGTTTGCGAAGTTTTATACTTTCATTTTTAGAAATTTCATTTTCATTTAGTTCAATAGCTTTTTCAATTTTATCTAAACGAATACCAAACAATCGAACAGGTAACGGAATTTGACTTTTTAATTCTTTTCCTTTTGGATTCAATTTGAAGTAATCAAAATTATCCCAACAATCCAGTATTAAAAAGTTACTCTTTTCAGTACACCACGGTTTCATTTTACTTGGTTCAAGTAAACGAGTACCACGTCCAATCATTTGCCAAAATTTAGTGTATGAATAAACCGGTTTTGCAAATACTAAATTTACTAATTCACGAACATCAATACCAGTATCTAGCATATCCACACTGATAGCAATTCTTGGCATGTCTTGATGGGTAAATTGGTCTAGCAATCCACCTTTTCCATACACTCTTGGATCATCACTAACCAGAACTTTCGCTAATTCTCCATTGTATTCTGGATATAAAGCATCAAATATTTCTTCCATCCTTCTTGCATGCGCTTTTGTCATACAGAAGAAGATAGTTTTACCAGGTAAAACACCATTCGCATCTTTGATTGATTCTTCCATGAATTCGCGAACAATCAAAGCATTAGTTCCTTTATTTGATACCTTCTTTTCTAAATCAGTTCCTTCAAAATTGATCTCTTCAATTTCTTTTCCTTCTAAGATTAATTTCTTTTGGTCTTCTAATGAAACTGTTCTTTTACTAATCCCATCTTCTTGAAATTTTGTTTTAATTTTCATAACTTGAAAATTACTCAAATAAGGAGGAATATTGTTTACAGCTTCTTCATATGTGTATGCAAACGTTGGTAATCCGTCTTCACATTCAAAAAGCTGAAACGTATTATGATCGACTACATCAGTAGGTGTTGCAGTCAATCCTAAGGTAATTGTATTGAAATAATCTAAAATTTCACCATAAGTGTTATATATACTTCTGTGACTCTCATCTATAATAATTAAATCGAAAAAATGAGGTGATAATGATTTTTCTTCACTTCTAATAATATTTAGCATTGTTGGATATGTAGAAATATAAATCCTTCTATCTGCTGAAATTTCTTTTTCACCTTGATGAGGCCACCTTGGTTCGTTTGGTAAATGCTCTTTGAAAGCTTCTAAAGTTTGGTCTCTTAACGCTATTCTATCTACTAAAAACAATACACGTTCCGCCCAGCCCGATTTCATAAGCGTTTCAACTAAAGCAATACAAGTTCTCGTTTTTCCTGTACCAGTTGCCATGATTAGTAAAAACTTACGCCTTCTTTTTTCAATGGCTTCCATAACGGCTCTAATAGCTGCTATTTGATAATCTCTACCTGCAATTTTTGTATTAATCAATTCACCAACTAGCGATTTACGAGCTTTTTTGATATATAAATAACGTTCTAAATCTTCACGAGTTGGAAAACCATATACTTTTTTAGGTGGATAGTTTTCTAAATCCCAATAATAAATGTCATGTCCATTAGTGTAAAAACAGAAAGGCAATAGTCCTGTTCTCTTTTGTATGTGATAACAATATTGTTTGGCTTGTTCTCGACCTATTGCAGCATCAACGGCTGACTTTTTAGCTTCAATAACTGCTAATGGTTTGCCATCTTTGCCTAATAAAACATAATCGCTATATTGATGACCTGCGCAAGGAGTTGGAGCTTCTCTTACTAGGTTTTCATCTATAATAATATTGAACTCTTCTACTACTTGAGTTCTGTCATTGATATTCCATCCTGCTTGTTTAAGTCGGATATCAATAATTTCCTTGCGTGTATGTTTTTCGTTTTTCAAGTTTTACAATTCAATTTGTGAAATACATTATTTTCCTTTCAAAACTTCCAGCAATCTGAAATTGAGGTATAGTTTTTCCTTACCTAATTGTTCACTTTTCAAGAAGCCTTGCTTTTCTAGTTCTTTAAGGTAATTCCCCACTGTTTTTAGATTGCCTAGGCCTGCTTTTTCTAATTGGTTTCTTTTGGTGTAAGGCAGTCTAAAGAGTTCTTCCATTAAATCTTTGGAATATATTTTGGGCAATTTTTGTTGTATTTCTGCTGCCATTGCATTCATCACATTTTCTATGGCTGTAATTTGAGCTCTACCCTTTAAAGCCGTTTGTTCTACCATATCGAGCATGTACATAATCCAATCTTCCCAGTTGTTTTCTTCGGTTACTTTGCGTAAATTGGTGTAGTACTCGGCTTTGTGTTCGATAATATAATTGCTTAGAAATAATGCTGGCCAATCTAATAAGCCTGTCATTTTGAGGTACAGCAACAAAATGATTCTTCCCGTACGTCCGTTCCCATCAAAGAAGGGGTGAATGGCTTCGAACTGATAATGTATGATTGCCATTTTTACCAAAGGATCTGTCGTGTCTTCGGCATGAATGAAGTCTTCTAAATTTTTTAGTTTTTCTCTAATGACATTTTCTCCTTCTGGTGGTGTGTACACTACCGTATTGCTCACCGGATTTTTTAATTGTGTCCCTGGTGCATTTCTAATACCGGATTGATTTTCTTTAATGATTTGTACTAAGGAAATGAACAAATTAGTGGTTAGAATGGGTCTTTTTTCAATTTGTGCTACGCCATACCATAAGGCAACTTTATAATGCATTACTTCTTTGATGGCTGGATTATCATTTTTTTTATCGGCAATGGAAGCTTTGAATAATTCGTCCTGGGTAGTGATAATATTTTCGATTGCCGAACTTGCTTGGGCTTCTTGCAAATTGATGGTATCAATAAAAAGCGTTGGATTTGGCAAATTCGTTATAGCTCCTTTAAGTTCTGACAACGCTCTACTGGCACTAATTGTTTTTTTTAGAATTACAATATTCTCTATTTCCGATTGGGGTGGTAATGGAGGTAAATTATTATATGGTATTCTGGGATTGTAGATTGTTTCGCTGTTCATATTACTATTTTTGAACAAGGGTGTTCTTTGCCTCTGTTTTATATTCAAGCGTAAAAGTAGTAAAAAATTACTCTCGTTTTACTGCTGTAGTTAAAATTTGCCCTCGTTTAGTTTTTATTATCTCCATTTTTAAATTATGTTTATTCTATTCCTTGAATTTATCAAATACCAATAATGAATATACTCTTGGTAATTCGATGAGACGTAGTAAGTTAAGTTTTGGCAGTTTGTGTCCTTTTAATTAAATTTTCTATCATTGAGCCTTTAGCTATAATTGTTATATCAACATCGGTATATGTAAAGTAATAAGTAATCAGTCAAAATAATTTCGATTCTATCTCTATCAAATGAAGTTGAAAAAAAACACTACTTAAGTGCTGAGTAATGTTGGATATGCAAACAAAAAGTAGAGAAAAAGTTAAGCTACATTTTTGTAATTAGTTAATTTATTAAATTCTTCAATGCTGCATCATGGCACTCCTCAAAAGAACTCAATATTTTTTTAGATTCTATAAATCATATAGCTTACAGAAAAGAGTATCAAACTCCAATTATTGCATTAGCGCCATTACCAGCCTCAGCTCAGTTCTTAAATGTAATTGAGTCGGTGTTCAGTGGATTGGCAAAATCCGTAATTCATAATAGTAACTATGAAAGTCTTGAGGAATGCAAGGAGGCCATCTCTCAATATTTTACCAGCAGGAACGAATATTTCCTTTTAAATCCACGGAAAGCGGGAAAAAAAATATGGGGAAAGGAAATAGTTCCTTCAGTTTTTAAAGACAGTCAAAATTGTAAAGATCCTAGATTTAGATAAATGTAAAAGCAAGTTTAAATCTTAAAAAAATTACTACTTTGAATTTTGTGACATAATCGTAATACATCGTGCTTTTTAAAACCACTAATTTAGCAAAAACAAGGACTAGCGGGTTTAGGTTCGAAACTTTTAGAAACTTAGTAAAAACATTTTTATGAATAAAATATTGAAATAGACATAATTGAATTTAGGTGCAGAATCGGTGCATTTAAATTTAACACTAACTTAAAACATTGAATAAGTGAAAATTGAAGGTCTAAGTTCGAAACATTACTAGCTCTGCTAGAAGAAGTTTTAAAAGAAACTTTTAACCTTTCTTTTGCTTAATATTAAAATAGAACGCTGGAATACCTGAAACAGTATTTTCCTTAATTTCAAAATTAGCATTAAGTTCAATGTTGATTTGATTTAAGTCTTTTCTAACGTCATCTTTCGAGATTCTTAATTCGTCTATATTATTCATAAAAAGAATTGATGAAAGAAAAATTAATGCAATTGAAGAAACTACAATTCCAATTTTTGAGTTTCTTTTTTTGGAATATATAAACAACCAAGCAAAAAAAAGAATTAAAGCAATTAGAAGAAGTAGTCCAATTAATATTACAAAAAACATTTATCTTATTTTTATATTTTTCACATTTTCTGCTGTTGCATTACCGCCAACGTTCTCCCGCTACAAGCAGTTTGGGACTAAATTAAGCCCATTATTCGGATTTGCCAAATCTCCCAAATACAAAACCAATTTCAAATTAAGACTACTACCCAAATTGCTTGTAGTGTGTGTTGGTGGCAGTTTTTATTTTTTAACGGGATATTTTCCAACTGATTTAATTCCATTTTCTGTAAACTTCAATATTTCTGTTGTTATTGGATATCCTGAATTTTTATATTCTTCAACAACAACTTCTCCAATTCTATTTGAGAAAAATTCAAAATCTATTTCTGAGAAAATATAACAAAAATCTCGAACTGGAATTACAGCATAAAATGGAAAACCAAAATTTTTGTTTAATTTTTCTTTCATTTTAGGTGCAAATAGAAGTGAACCTTTTAGAGATGTTCTTTCAACTTCTATTACGCCTAACTTTCTATTTTCTACTATTTCAAAGTTTATTTTTGTTTCCGCTAAAAGTTTATCAGCATTTATATTTGCTTGTTTTGTTAATTCACTTTCTGATATTTTCCATCCTTTTAAATCTTCTTTTGAAATCCAAGACAACTTTTCATTCTCGCTTACGACATAAACTTTACTAAAATCATCTGTTACTTTTTCATTTATAAAGTTTTGAAATTCAATGTCATTTGGGAATAATTGAATATAAACTTTATTTTTAGAAATTTCCCAATTTGGAATTTTAGACGAATATGAAGTTATTAGATTAACTAAATCAGTAATATGACTTTCATCAGAATCTCTTTCGTAATTCCGTCGTAAATTTTCTAAACTAATTTTCAAGTCATTACCGTCAATATTAATATGAACAAAATCCTCTTTGTCGATTGAATCAACTTTTAAACCACTTTTTCCAAGTTCAGTTTTAAATTTTTCAAAAACAAAATCTTTTTTTTGACCGCTACATCCCAAAAGTCCAAACATAAATATCAGAAGTATTATTATTTCAATTTTTCTCATTTTTCCGGGTAAACTTGCCACCAACGTTCCCTTGCTACAAGAGGGTTGGGGTTAAATTAAGCCTTATTTTCGGATTTGCCAAAACATTCCAAATACAAGACCATTTTTAAATTAAGCCAAATACCCAAATCTATTGTAGCAAGTGTTACCAGTTGCCTTTATTCTAGTTTTTTAATTGTTCCAATCTTTGTAAAGCTTTTGGGAAATCGTATTCCTCTTTTGGCAACTCTTCTATTAGTCTATTAGTTCATAATTTAGGAATCTATATCTTTTTATTCCACAACCTTTATCGAGAGTTTTTCATTAAGTCTATCGATTTTTAAAATTTTAGCAATTTCGTCGAAATAGTCCACAACAAATTCTCTTTCTTCTGTATCTAATTCATGAGATTTAATTTCCTTGAAATAGTGTTCAAATATGTTCTCAATTTCTGTATCTGATTTTTTTGTATTGTTTGCAGAAATTAAATTTGTTAGTAAATCATTAAAAGAATTTTCAAGCTTAATACACAGACTTTTTTCTGACGGATTCAATCCACGATTTTTCCATTCTTCGTTTGAGAATTTTTCTTTACTTTTTAATTTTTCGAATGCTAAAATTCTATTATTCACTATTGTTTGTTTAAGGTAACTGGTAACGTTCTGGCACTACAGCGGGTTTGGGATTAAAAATGCGTAATCTTTCGGTTATGCCAAAACTTCCAAATACAAAACCATTTTTCCATTAAGGTCAATGCCCAAATCCGTTGTAGTGGCTGTTGTAGGCTGTACTTTTAGCACAAAGTAAATTCATAAAACTTGAAATATTTTTTTTCTAAAGACTTTTTAAGATTAGCTAGAGTTTGTTTTTTAATTTCATCGGTATAAGTTTCGCCTAAAATACCAATCTTATCGTATGAAATCAAAATAGGAATTATGTCAAGTAATTCTACAAAGTTTTTAGCTAGAAAAGATATTATTTCATTTGTTTCAGTATTAAGCAAAGCAATTTCATCAGTTTGTTTTATTATAATGATTATATCGCTATCTCGGTTCCCTATCTGAATAAAATCTTCATATTCCTCAAATTCACAGAAGTAAAAACCAAAAAAAGTAAAGCCTATAAATTTTACGTTTTGATTAAACAGTTCTGTCAAACTTTTATTTGGACCTTCTTGAATACTATCTTTTAGGCAAATTGTAAAATCTTTACTAATTTCTTTGGCATAGTCCATATCAAAATCTCGATTTAAAAAATCATCGATAGTAGGAGCAACAATTTGAATGTTTTTAATTTTAGAAATAAGTAGTTCTTTCATATATCAGTTATTCTTCATTTTTGGTAGTATAGCCTACAACGTTTGGTCGCTTGGCGATGTGGCGGATTAAGTAAAGCGTAATCTTTCGGTTAATGACTATTTTCCAAGTATAAAACCATCTTTAAATTAAGCCAAATCCCGCCATATTACCAAACGACGGTTATGCGTTGCTTTTTTATACGTTTTTCAAATTTAGTTTAGTTTTCTATTGATTTAGCCATACACAAACCAAACCGTTTTAGTTTCTCTTTTTAGACAATATTCTAGAAAATTTTTAAAGTTTCTCAAATCTTGACAGTGTACCGTATTTAATGGATGCTATATCCAGAACATTATTGGCAAGGACATAAGTATAACTAATTCTGACACCCTGAGGACTTTCCCAGTAGGTGATAGCCCAATCTGTAATAGATTTGGAATCGGTCGAATTTCCGTAATAGGCTTTTGAACCATCAGGATGCTCCACTGTAAAATATGCAGGTCCATAATTGGCCCCGTTGGGATGAACGCCATAGGACTTAATTTTTAGATTTGAAAAACTCTCTGTTTCATACAAGGTCTGATCCGCGCCATACGCACCTGATCCAGTTTTTACAATCAGACGCTGTCCATTGAGGGCAAATCTATCATAACTGTCAAAATCAACAGGGTCAATTATTCCATCATGGAATTTAGTTGAAGGGATCCTTGTAATAGATGAGACTCCCGCAATATTCCAGCCATAACCAACGACACCATTGCCTCCCTGACTGCTATAAGACAGACTAATTTGAGGTACTATTCCGTTTATCCCCGGGGGAACTGAAATGGGAATGGTATAGTTTGCCGCCCCGGCTAAAGAAACCGATAATTCACCTGATGTTATACCAACCTCCGTAGAACTACCAGTAGGTAGCGTCTGTGCAGATACAAACAAACTAAAAATTAGAAATAAAAATGTAACGTAAAATTGTTTCATGCTTAAATTTATTGCTTAATCACTTTGATTGTTTTTGGATCGCCATTTTTGTAATTCAATACTACCATGTATATGCCTCTAGTGTACTCCTGAAAAGCGATATTTTGTGTGTTTGTTCCTTCTGTCTGTGAATATGACCTTAATAGCTGGCCATTTAATCCGTATACCATGATTGAAAGTACCTGGTTTTTATCCAATAATTGCCATTTAAGATATAATTCCTCTTTTACCGGGTTTGGGTAATATGAAATTACATCTTCCGCAAAAAATTTTTCCAAATCCTGATCAGTGACAGCCTCTATTTCTTTCACGTCTTTAGACGGTTTAGCAGCACAGCCCGACAAACAGAGTGTCCTGTTGATTTGGTTGCCGGCTGTATCATATCCAAAGGTGATCTTCTGTTGCGCGTAACAGAGGTTAAGCCCTGCACATAAAACAACCACAAAAAGTAATTTCATAATATATCAAATTTAATTAAGATAAAAACTTGTTAAAAAAATGCAAATAAAATCAAAATATTATCATAATGCAATTATAAATTACAGTATTGTTAAATTAATATTCAAATTCCACCTTACAAAATCATATTATTTTTTGATGCCCATGTTTAAGAACTAAATGTTTTTTATAAAATAATTTGAGAAGAACAATCTTTCAGGTTAATGCCCTCTCGCCTCAAAAAGCTACAGCAGTTTTTTAAAGATATTTTATAAGTTTAAGTTTTATGGTAGATCGTGGCACAAGAAGTATGGATGGATACCTTTTTGAAACAAAAAGCTAAGGCTGTTTTTAACGATATTCACGAATCTAAAATTTTGTGGCAACATTGTGGCACAAACTTTTTGGACTGGATCCCTTTTTTGCCACAAAAAGTTAAGGCGGTTTTAAAGATATTTCACGAGGGAAAGTTTTGTGGCAAAATCGTGGCACAAGCTATTTTGTAAGAATAGATATCCTGAAAATCAAACTCTAAAAGGTTAAGGTTCGAATCTGCAGCTAAGACGAAAGCTTCAGAGAAATCTGGAGCTTTTTTTGTCTATTGTAGATTTACAAAATAATATCTAATTCAGATTCCAGGTGCGAAGTCAGAAACATTCGCACAGCTTCACTTTAGAATACTTTGGAGAGCGGATATCTGTCCAACCTTTCATGAAAAACACTTCGGAGAGTCGGGTATTAGTCAATAAAGATAAACCTTCGTTAATTATGATAGATTTATTATGTCTATAAATTCGACAAGTTAAAAAATATGCAAATTATTAAATATTTTAAATTTAACTTTACTGGCGATTAATCAAACTACTACTTTTTACAAAATTTCAGAATGATGAGAAAAATACTTTTTATTTTAATATTTTTTTGCTCAATTTCGTCGCATGCTCAAAAGTATCCACAATTTTATGTAAGACATAACAATGATACTATTCAATGTGAGATTATTAATTTTTCCAATAAAAAAGTTAATTTAATAGCTAATGGCATTAAAATGAGTTTGACTCCAAAACTAATTAAATCCTTCTCGTCTTACACTCCGAGTGGTTTTAGAAACTTTACTATTTTAAAAAATGATAAAAAAAATTTCTACGAAGAGAATATAATTGGAAAACTATCATTTTATAAAGTATATACAAGTAATCACTACGCAGGAATCTTGCCCGTTATGGTAAAAAATGACAAAATTGTTTATCTTAACGTATTAAATCCAAGAGAGAGAATTGCAGAATTAATAAGTGACTGTCCAACACTTTTAAAAGAATGGAATGATACAGAAAAATATAAAACATCGGATAGAGAAGAAATCGTAAATATTTACAATAAGGATTGTAAATAAGATAAGGAATCATATAGTAAAACAAATTATTTGAAATTTATTCTGAAATGACCAAAAAAGTTTTGTTACCAATAAATGTATATATTGAAAATGCAATTATATACTTTCAATACTTCACTGTTGGATCAATTGAATAATTAAGGGTAAAGAATTCTTTATTGAAAGAACCAAATATTTTGAAAATAACAAAAAAACAATATTTATAAATTATTATTTTAAATTAATTTTCTCGCTATTCTTGGTTAAGTTTAATTAAATCAGCAAAAAAATGGTTCGAGAATTGTCCCGTTAGGGCTACTAAACAAAAAACACCACTTGAAAAAGTCGGTGTTTTTTTTATTCTAAATTTTAACAGCTCTCGAGTTCATATCCGCCGCGGCGCACACAGGTTCGAGTCCTATTCCCGCTACTACGACAAAAGCTTCAGAGAAATCTGGAGCTTTTTTGTTTATGTTAACTTTTGAAAATATATTTTTAAATTGATTTAGATCGCGGGTACCAAGTCAGGAGGAATTCGCACAGCCTAGTTAGAACTCTTCAGAGAGCAGGATATTTTACAGGATATTTTTTTATCTTTGAAACTCAGAATTTTTAATCCAAATGGCTTTATCTTTGAGCCTTTAGAAATTGATACTCATAATGGAACAGAAAATACATCAGGGAAGAAACATAAAACGCTTCAGAGAAATGCTTGGAATCAAACAGGAAGCATTGGCTTTTGATCTGGGGAATGACTGGAATCAAAAGAAAATTTCTATGTTAGAGCAAAAAGATGTAATTGAAGATGATATACTTAAACAAATCTCAAATTCTTTAAAAATTCCTGTTGAAGCATTTCGAAATTTTGATGAAGAACAAGCGGTAAATATTATTTCTAATACGTTTAATATTGAAAAAGATGCTTATATAGGGAACGCTAAGCCTGTATTTAACATCAATCCATTGGAAGAATTAAAAAAACTCCATGAAGAAAAGATTGCCTTGTATGAAAGGATGTTAAAGGAGAAGGATGAAATGATGGCAAGGCTTGAACAATTAATAAAATAATTCAAAAAAAAACTATTTCAACTCATAAAAGTCTCTCGCTCTAAAATTAATTTTCTCAGAATGTTGTTTATCGAGTGAAAGAATCATATTAATATACAACTAAACGTAAAAAGTCGGAAGACTTTTATCAGGTTTAGAATTTTTAAGAAATAAAAAAAATTGCGCAAAGTCAGAGACATTTGCGCAGCTTTTCATAAGAACTCTTCGGAGAGCGGAGGCGGGATAGGTTACAAAATGCCCATCCTTTTAAAGTTAATTTATTTAACAGATACTTATTATCAATGTGTTTAAATTGTATAAACCAAAAACCACGTAATTGATACATTACCAATCTGAAAACACTACTCACAACCCGCTTATCTTAATCGACTACATAAACTTCTTTCGAAAATAAACAATCACTTGTTCTTAAGGTCATTTTATCTGAAGGTGTATTCTTTTGTGGTTTTAAAAATTTATTATCTCTTATAACTATATTTAAAGTTTGTTTGCCTTTCTTTTCAAAAACAGCTTTAAATGCAAATTTACCCGTGTTTAATGAGTCAACATATGACAATAAAGCATTATCATTAACTTCATTGTAATTAGCTAGTTCTTTGTTAATGCTTGTTGATAACAAAAGCTCCAAAAATCTGCTACTAGTTATACTAGAGTCTACATTCTTTACATCATACTGAAGTTTACCGTCTAT
>Ga0307414_10000339_pt1 | contig 26482 bp, 13 predicted proteins | sample DK1Ometagenome_FD_203804 | JGI IMG/M metagenome (GOLD analysis project Ga0307414, IMG submission 203804) | Maize rhizosphere microbial communities from greenhouse at UC Davis, California, United States - DK15-O-3 | ecosystem: Host-associated > Plants > Roots > Rhizosphere > Soil | place: USA... | reverse complement strand
ATGTCAGAAAGGTTTATTCGCTCAGATGGCAGGTTGAACTGTTGTTCAAAGTGTGGAAATCACAGGCTACAATCCACCGGTTCAACACACAGAACGTCCGGCGGTTTGAATGCCAGCTGTATGGAAAGCTCATCTGGATAGTGCTGAACCTGAATATTTTCAACTGGTTACAGCAAGAGGTAAGGAACCGGGGCAATGTCATATGCAGTATATGGAAATATTTTAAACTCGCCCTTAACTTATCCGACAGGCTCCGGGAAGCCGTTATGAATCCACGCAAAATCCCGGACCTGATGGAAAGGCTGGCTAAACTGGCGACCAAAATATTACTGCTTGAGAAAAAGAAGAACAAACTCTCTCTAATTCAGATAATTGACATCTTAGCCTGACGGCTATGGCCTAAAGGGTAGGCAGGTAATCCCCATGTACTTTACATATGTGAATAAGAAGATTGCTTCATGCTGTTCACAATGACGGATACTTTTGGGACAGCCTTAGTTACAACGCATCCTACTGATTACTGAACTTCTGATCAATGATCACAGCATCCAATTTCATAATTCTGATTTGAATTCACCCAACACCAAACATCCCACACCCCACATCCCGCATCCATCACCCCACACCAAACATCCCGCATCCCGCATCCCGACTGTCGACAGTGGACCGTTGACTAATCAAGATCTTTCCTATAATTTTTAAAATTCTAAAAAAAGTAAAATTATATGGGGTCATTTGTATGATTAACTTCCTCTTAATTATAGAAAGGAGAAGGAATACAAAATTTCAATGAACAACCCAAGTAATCAGTCGGAAACTACTTTCATCTCATCAAAGCATCTAGAAACTATTAAGGTTTTTGACAAGAAATCTGATTATGATATCTGGAACGCCTTTGATCAAGGGGATGAAATGGCTTTTAATTATATCTATCGAACCTATGTAAAGGATCTCTTTCAGTTTGGTAGTCAATATTCATGCGATTCCTATCTGGTGAAAGATAGCATCCAGAATCTTTTCATATACCTGCGAAAGAAACGTGGCAGTCTGAGTAAAATCAATAATATCAAAGGATACTTATTTAAATCCATCCAGCGGGAGATAATTAAGAACATCAAGACGAAGGCTTCTGTGGAAACATTGGAGGAAAACCTCTTCGAAAATCATTTCCTCATTGAAGTCTCTCCGGAAATGAACATTATTAAAGGGGAGGTAGAAACAGAACTTAAATTGAAAATCCAGCGAGCCTTAAACCAGTTGACCACCAAGCAGCGGAAAGTAATTCTGCTCTTTTACGTGGAAGAACTGAGCTATAAGGAAATAGCAGACATAATGAATTTTAGTGAAGTGAAAACAGCTAGAAAAATCGTCTATAGAGCCTTAGCAAGCCTAAAAGAACTTATTAAACCAACGAGTTATTAATTGCAATGTCTACTTCTAGAGAACATAAAAAATATGAAGAATTTGAGTTTGAGGACTTTGTTGCCGATGAATTCTTTGTTCAATGGGTAAAGTCACCTGACGAAAACAACCTGCATTTTTGGCAAAAGTGGCTGCTGTCTAATCCTCATAAAAAGGAAGTGGTAGCAGAAGCTGCAGGTTTAGTGCGTTCCATTGAATACAAGGAAGATTTTGAGTTTTCTGATGATGCGTATATCGAAGTTTTTGAGAATATACTGAAAGCTGATCAGGAAGAAGCTCATATTCCGGAAAAATCTCCCATCAAAAAGTCAAGATGGTACACGCTGCTATCACTTCGGAGTATTGCGGCGATGTTGATCGTAGGATTTACCTATTTAATACTGTTCAACTTCCCGCAATCACCTGATATAGTTGAAGAAATAGCTTGGATCACGAAGGAAAATGGAGGTGGCAAGAAAAGGGTGGTTCATCTCAATGATGGGACGATTATTCATCTTAATTCCAACTCGGCAATTTCATATCCTGAACGGTTTACAGATTCACTGCGATTTGTAGTTCTGGAAAAAGGGGAAGCTTTTTTTGATGTAGCCAAGGAAGAGCGTAGGTCTTTTGTAGTACAGGTAAATGATGCAAAAGTAGCCGTATTGGGTACAAGCTTCAATGTAAACAATAGGAAGGGGAAGCTTGCCGTGGCTTTAGTATCTGGGAAGGTGAAAGTAAATGACAATCAGGGCAATCAAGTAGTGCTGAAACCTATGGAAATGATAGTTATGGAAGAGACAGGGCTTATATCCAAGCAGAATTTTGACTTGATCCAAGTCACTGGGTGGAAGGATAAATATTTAGTGTTCACTGATGATGATTTTAATTCTGTAGTTCAAAAAATAGAAAGCTGGTACGGCGTAAAAGTTAATGCCACTGGAATGAATAGAGGTAACTGGGCCTACACCGGGCTTTATTATGATGAGTCCTTAGAAAATGTAATGGAAGGAATAGCTCAAACTTCCAGAATCAGCTATAAAATCCAGGGAAGAGAAGTGTATATAACTAAATAAACAGATGAAGAACATTCACAGTCCTTAAAAAAGGCAGAAGAAATTCTGGGGGGAATTCCTGTCTGCCTAATTCAAATTGCCTGTAGTAGTGCTAACCATTTCAGGCAAAAATTCAAGCAATCAATCACTTAAATCAATACAATAGTATGAAAAAAAATATACGGGGACAACTTATCATGTTATCGAAGAGAATACTCTACGGATTCATTTTTCAGTTGATTTTTTGCACGGTATTGCTTGCAAATTCAGGCAAAGCCCAGCGAAAAAATATCGACCAGATCAAGGTCAGTGTTCGTGTGGAAAACACTCCCTTAGAAGCCGTCTTTATAAACATTGAAAAGCAGACTGGATTTGCATTCACCTATAATACAGGAAGTGTAGATGTGTTACAGCATGTGGACTTGGATGTGGATCAAAAAACAGTATATGAAGTGCTACAGGAAATCAGCAACCAAACTGACGTGCGGTTCATCCAGATCAATGATAATATACATGTCAAAGCGCAACAAAGAGGAAGTAGAGAAGGTGTGAGCATTGCCGAACCAATTCGGGCGGATGTGACGGGAAAGGTGCTGGATGAATTTGGCCAACCCTTACCTGGTGTGACTATCATCATAGAAGGTACCACCAGAGGAACGGTCACTGATCTGGAAGGCAATTATGAAATTGCCGCAGAAGAGGGGGAAGTCCTGGTTTTCTCTTTTATTGGATTTAAAGATGAACGTGTGACGGTTCAGAGCCAGTCCACTGTAAATGTGACGATGCTAGAAGATGAGAAGTCGCTGGATGAAGTAGTAGTAGTGGGATATGGTGAGCAGAAGAAAGCAGATTTAATTGGAGCTGTGTCACAACTTTCTGCCGATAAAATAGATAATCGACAAGTAACCAGCACTTCTAATATTCTTACAGGTCAAGTGCCCGGAGTGACTGTGATTCAAAGGGGCGGAAGACCAGGCGCAAGCGGCGGACAGATCAATATCAGAGGCGTTGGATCTTTTGGCGCAGGAACCAACCCACTTATTTTGGTAGATGGAATACCAACTAACAGCTTCAATGAAATAGATCCTAATGATATAGAGTCTATTTCAGTGCTAAAAGATGCATCTTCCGCGGCTATTTATGGTGCCCGTGCCGCCAATGGAGTGATTTTAGTCACCACTAAAATGGGTAAAGGAGAAAAAGCTAATGTTAGTTACAGCGGATATGTTGGTTTTCAACAAGCAACAGAATATCCCGAATTTGTTAATTCTTGGGAGTTTGCCGAACTCTATAATGAGGCTGATGGAAATCAGGTTTATACCGCTGAAGATATTCAGAAATACCGAGATGGATCAGATCCCGACAATTATCCGAATACAGACTTTATTGGACAAGTTTTTACTAAAAAGCCTGTGCAAACAGCTCATAACCTGACAATTAATGGGGGATCCAAGACCAGTAAGTACAATTTATCTTTCGGTTACCTATTTCAAGATGGACTGGTGGTCAACAATAATTATTCAAGATATAATGTGCGGATGAATCTTGAAAATGACTTGGGTCCAAAATTGAAATTGACATCAAGACTGGCACTGATCAATTCACTTATCAATGAACCATCGGCTCCGGCTACCTTGGATGTTACTGACATGGTCGGTATAATAGGTCAATCTATCCGGTTTCCTTCAATTTATGTAGATAGGTATAGCAATGGTGACTATGGATTAGGAGTGGTAGGCAAAGGAACTCCAGTCTCTTATCTAAATAATGAATCTTTTTTTAAGTCAAAATCACTGGATATTAATGCCAATTTGAAACTGGATTACCAGTTGACTAAATCCTTCAAGATTTCGATGATAGGAGCCTACAATCAATCCACAGGGGATGATAAACGACTTCTTGCAACGCAGCGGCTCAATTCAAGCATTACTTTGGGGCCAAATATTTTAACAGTTAATGCAGATAAAAATTATTATAAAACTTTTCAACTAGTTGGAGACTATGACAAAATTTTCGGGCTTCATAAAATAAACGTCCTGGCAGGTTATTCTTACGAAGACAATTTAAACGAATTAACTTCCGCTTCACGGGATAAACTGGCAAACAATGATCTTACGCAATTAGATGTGGGTGCTCCTGATAATCAAAAAAATAGCGGAACTGCTTCTGAATGGGCACTTATGTCTTTCTTTGGAAGGATTAAATATGATTACGTGGAAAAATATCTTTTTGAAGCCACGATGCGATATGATGGTTCTTCAAGATTCCCGACGGAAGAGAAATTTGCACTATTTCCATCTGCTGCTATAGGGTGGAGAATATCAGAAGAAGGCTTTCTGAAAGATAAAACGTCATGGCTTGATGATCTAAAACTAAAAGCTTCCTATGGTATTTTAGGAAACCAAAACATTGGGAATTATCCGTATCAAAACACGCTGAATCTTGATCAGAACTATTCCTTTGGAGGGATAGTAAGTACAGGGGTGGTCCGCAATGTCATTACTGACTCCACGCTGCATTGGGAAAGCACAAGGACGGTAGATATAGGAATGGATGTGAGTTTATGGCAAGGTAAAGTTTCTTTTGGGGCTACTTATTTCAATCGTTTTACCTATGATATCCTTAACAGCCCAACTTCTAGTGTATCCAGTATTGTTGGCTTTGGACTTTCTCAGCAGAATTCTGGGGAGCTTAGAAATTCAGGGATTGAAATGGATCTGACTTACAGACATACAGCTGAAAAATTTGGATTCTGGGCAAGTGGTAATCTTACCATCATCAACAATGAAATCATAGATTTAGGTGTTGGAAACATAGCCCAACCCAATGGATTGGTGGGTAACGGAAATAGTTTGTTTATAGGCTATCCTATGAATATCTATTATGGCTATCAAGCAGATGGATTGTTTGTAAATGAAGAGGAGGTTTCCAATTGGCCAACTATGTCCGCCATTAATCCCAATCCAAAGCCCGGTGACATTAGATATAAGGATATCAGCGGGCCAGACGGAGTTCCGGATGGAAAGGTAGACCCAACCTATGATCGAACAGTTCTTGGTAGTCAAATCCCGAAGTATAATTTTGGACTTAACCTTGGCGCAAACTTCAAAGGGTTTGATCTCAGTATGCTGATCCAGGGAGTAGCACAGGTCAAAGGGTACTTATCCGGAGATGCAGGTTTTGCTTTTAACAACCAAGGCGGGGTACAGAAATGGCAGATGGAAGAACGATGGACGGCTGAGAACCCAGATCGTAATGCAGGGTATCCCAGACTTGAGTTTGTTTCTAATGCTGGAACCCCAAATACCTTAATGTCATCATTTTGGACATTGAACGGTTCCTATTTAAAGCTTCGAAATGTACAGTTGGGGTATAGTCTTTCCGACGCAGCGTTGGACAAATTAAAGCTCTCAAGGCTGCGAATGTATGTCAGTGCCGAAAATATTTTTACCTGGAGCAATTACCGAAGGGGATGGGATCCTGAAGTGAATACGGCAAGAGCATATTACCCAATCTTGGGTAACTATACATTTGGTGTCAATCTGCAGTTTTAATCTAATCGAAAAAAAATGAAGAATTTATATAAAAAATATACCCAATTCGGAATAATTCTCCTTGCCGCCATTCTTTTCTCATGTGTAGATCAATTGGAGAAATCACCGTTGGATAGATTTGATAATGCAACTTTCTGGAGCAGTGAAGAAAATGCTATGCTCGCTTTAACTGGAGTTTATAGAGGAGGTATTATTCAAAACAATCCTACTGTAAATCCTTCTAATTGGTGGGCTTATGATGGCTTACTATTTATGGAATTTGCCTCTGATAATGCATATGACAGGAGAGGAGATAATTCGGCATTTCATCGTCTTTCAAATGGAACACTTACTTCAAGTATTAATATCCTTGAGTCGTATTGGTCCTCTTCTTATAAGAACGTGGCGAACTGTAATTTTTTCTTAGAGAATATTGACAAAGTGCCAATGGATGAGCATGTTAAACAACGCATGAAATCTGAAGTGCGGTTTCTCCGCGCTGCACAATACTATTATATGTCGCAGTTTTGGGGTAGCGTACCTTTGGTGTTAGAAACACTCAATCCTGATGAAGCTAATTCAGTTGTTAAAGCACCCAAGACGAAAATTGTATCTTTCCTATTTAATGAATTTTCGGAAATAGTAGAGTCCCTGCCCAGTCATGCCGAACTTCCTTCATCTGAACGTGGGAGGGTAACCAAGCAAACTGTACTTGCTTTTCAAGGACGACTACAGCTTTCAGAGAAACTTTGGAAGGAAGCGGAGCATACTTATGGTGAAATTATCAGTTTGGGAGAGAATAGTATTGATCCAGATTATGCTGGCCTTTTTCTCAAATCAAACGAAAATAGTGACGAGATAATTTTCAGTACCCAGTATATTGATAATTTAGGAGCTAATGCTATGTTACAGCACTTTTATCCAGCTTTGGCAGGAGGTTGGCACCTCTTCAATCCCCTTGGTAGCTTGGCAGAATCTTATAATTTTATTGATGGTAGCCCATTTAGCTATGATAGCCATTTGTACGACCCAAATAATCTATTGAATAATCGTGATCCCAGAATGGAGGCAACCATTCTTGTCGATGGTTCTCAATTCAAAGGTACTTACGTGACACATCCAGATTCTGCTTCTTCCCCTGATCAATTGGGCGCTGGAAAACAAACCACCCAGACCGGATATGGTCTTAAGAAGTTTGTAGATGAAAGTTTTTCAGGTGACCTCCGGAATTATGGAGGAAATACCCCAATCATTAGGTATGCAGAAATTTTACTAAGCTATCTGGAAGCAAAACTAGAAGGTGGAAATAGTATAAGCCAAGCTGATCTAGATCAGACTATTAATTTGGTAAGAGGTAGAGCTTCTGTAAATCTGCCCCCAATTACCACCACTGATTCAGAGGAATTGCGAGAATTACTTCGAAACGAAAGAAGAGTGGAACTTGCTTGTGAAGGAATTAGATATTGGGATTTGTTACGATGGGAAATAGCTAAAGATGTCCTTAATGCCGATTTCTACGGAGCGCCATTTCCGGGTGCCCAGAAAATGCGGATGAAAGACGGAAAGGTAGATCCGCATAACAGATGGTATGTGACCACGAGGAGTTTTAGAGAAGGGGTGGATAACTATTGGCCTGTGCCCCAGACTGAGGTGAATATTAATCCTGCTTTGGAATAATTATATTAAAACTGTTATCTATTCAACAATTAGGGTTCCTATAATTAGAAATAATCTTTAAAGCTGAAATTACAATGAAACGCAGATCTGCTGTGAAGGCAATGGCCTTAACTTCTTTTTCTACTCCATTTTTCTTTTCGCAAGGCTTTACCGGCATCAAAAAGCTGTTGGATACATCATCCCCTGCTTTTAAAAGTGACTGGGAAAGCTGGCCTGACATAAAGTGGATAGGTCCAGAATTTTGGGGAAATAGACTGCAAGACTGGGAAATCATTCAAGGAAAAGCAGTCTGTAACATCTCAGCACCCAATCGAACTTTACATATCCTTACTCATCAATTAGGCGGAGAAAAGAAGGACTTCCAACAGTCGGTGATTGTAGAATGGAAAAATCTGGATAGCGTTGACGATACTTCTTATCTTGGATTTAGGCTAGGAGCCAAAGGGATTTTCGAAGATTATCGCTCTGCAGCTGTTTTCGGAAAAGGACTGGATGCAGGTGTCACAGGGACCGGGCAACTTATGATCGGAGAGAAGATAAGTGAGGAGAAATTAGATCTATCCCGGCCTATTTACCTGAGCTTGACCAGTAAAATAATGGATGACAACTATCGTTTGATGCTTTCGGCATCCTATGATAAAGCAGCTGATACAGTGGTGAATTTAACAGCTGATTCAGTTTCCCCCGGGGATCTGCAAGGAAATTTAGCATTGGTTTGTCATGGTCCGGATCAAAAAGGTGTCCTAGCGAATCAAGCAGCATTTTCAGATTGGGTGTTTCAGGGAGAAAAAATAGTTGAAGCTGCAGATCAGGTGTATGGACCGATTTTTTTTGCACAATACACGCTGCACCGAAACACTTTGAAACTTACTGCGCAGCTTGCTCCACTAGAACTAATTCCAAACCTTAAAGTAGAACTACAGCTTCGGAACGGGGATAGTTGGGAGACGGTACAGTCTTCGTCACTCGATGGGCTTGCACGGATTGCTAAGTTTAGGATCAATGATTGGAATCGGGAAGAAATGGTTCCTTACCGTGTTCATATTAGAATTGGACTGAAAGGTAGAATGCAGGAATTCAGTTATCATGGCCAAATTGCTGAACAACCACATTCTGAAGAGGCCCTTAAAGTAGCGGTATTTAGCTGCAATGCTGACCATGGATTTCCGGACCAAGATGTAGTCCGGCATGTTGCTATGCACAAACCTCAGGTAGCCTTATTTCTTGGGGACCAGTTTTATGAGGGGACAGGTGGTTTTGGTATTGAGACTGCACCTTTGGAAAGAGCCACGCTGGATTATTTGCGCAAGTGGTATATGTTTGGATGGTCATATCGTGAGATTTTTAGAAATATACCTGCAGCAATAATTCCGGATGACCACGACGTCTATCATGGCAATGTCTGGGGAGAAGGAGGGAAACATGCTCCGACAGATGAAGGTTGGGGATATGTAGCCCAGGACCAAGGGGGATATAAAATGCCGGCGGAGTGGGTGAATATGATTCAGCAAACCCAGACAAGTCATCTTCCTGATCCGTTTGATCCCACTGAAGTGCAGCAGGGAATTGGCGTCTATTATACAGATTGGGAATATGGCGGGGTTAGTTTTGCTATTTTGGAAGATCGGAAATTTAAATCTGCCCCACAAAATGTGCTTCCTGAAGAAGCCAAAGTCATGAATGGATTCATTCAAAATCGGGATTTTGATATCAGGGCGCATTATGATATAGATGCTGATCTTTTAGGAAAGCGTCAAATGGATTTTCTCCAAAGCTGGACACAAACCTGGCGTCCGGATGTACACATGAAAGCAGTGCTTTCGCAGACCAATTTCTGTACGGTAGCGACACTACCGGAAGGGAGCATTATTGACAGTATAGTGCCCAGTTTACCAACACCTAAGAGGGGAGAATATGTAGAAGGAGATGCGCCCACCACGGATATGGATTCCAATGGCTGGCCTCAAAAAGGGCGTGATGAAGCTGTCAGGGTGATCAGAAAAGCATTCGCATTGCATATTGCGGGAGACCAGCATCTGGCAAGTACAGTTCAATATGGAGTGGACGAATTCCGTGATTCCGGATATGCATTTGCGGGACCAGCATTAAACAATTTATTTCCCCGTAGATTTTGGCCAACTCTTCCAGAAAATCATCAGCCATTGGACGGAAAGGCTCCAAATACAGGTGACTTTGAAGATGGATTTGGAAATAAAATGACAGTATATGCAGTTGCAAACCCGCATCAAACAGGGGTCTTACCCTCAAAAATTCATGATCGGAGTACAGGTTATGGAATAGTTACATTTGATAAGAAAGCGAAAAATTTGCAAATTGATTGCTGGCCACGCTATGTTGATCCCACTGAAAATCCTGCTGGTCAGTTTGAAGGCTGGCCGATTACAATAAATCAAAGCGATAATTATGGACGGAAAGCCGTGGCGTACTTGGATACATTTTACTTTGAAGGACTTGCCCATCCGCTGGTGACGGTCATTAATGATTCCACAGGCGAATTGGAATATAATCTGCGTGTCACTGGTGATTCATTTCAGCCGAAGGTTTTTACAACAGGAGCACATACAGTGAAAATCACCGATCTCCATACCGGAAGAAGTCAAACCTATGCTTCATTGACGCCACTTGCAGTAAACGAGCGTTCAATTCAGGTGGAGATGGTCTAACAAACTCGTTTTAGTAGGTGAGAAAAAATAACCACATAGAAACATAGATTATGATGATAAAAAACCATGTATATGAACATCTCAGTTTTTAACCAATAAAACCTATGTACCTATGTGGTCAAAAATTAATCATGTACTTACTATTCTAAATATTTAAATCTATGAATAAAAAGATCACCCAGTTTGCTTGCCTTTGTTTCATTCTTCTGGCTTTGGCCTGCACGGGTTCTACCAAAGAGAAGAATGAATCAGCTGAACCAACCAACCCAAACATTGTAATTATATACCTGGACGACTTGGGCTACGGAGACTTGAGTTCTTATGGGGCAACGGCCATTTCCACTCCAAATATGGATAAGATCGCCAATGGTGGGATCCGCTTCACTAATGGCTATGCTACTTCAGCCACCTGTACACCGAGTCGCTATGCGCTGTTGACAGGAATATATCCCTGGAGAAATAAAGATGCTAAAATTCTTCCCGGCACAGCACCACTTTTGATCAGTACTTCACAGGAGACCCTTCCAAAAATGCTGAAGAAGCAGGGGTACAACACGGGGGTTGTGGGCAAATGGCACCTCGGATTAGGTTCAGGGGATACCAATTGGAATGAACAGGTGACTCCCGGACCAAATGAAGTTGGGTTTGACTACAGTTATATTCTTGCAGCTACACAGGATAGAGTTCCAACTGTTTACATCGAAAATGGCTATGTAGATGGACTTGATCCAAATGACCCCATCGAAGTAGATTATGACAAAAATTTTGATGGGGAGCCGACGGGAAAGGATAATCCCGAACTCTTGACCATGAAGTGGCATCATGGACACAATAATAGTATTGTAAATGGTATTCCCAGGATCGGATTCATGAAAGGCGGCGAATCAGCCAAATGGGCGGATGAAGACATGGCGGATCATTTTCTTGAGAAAGCCCAAGATTATGTAAAGCAAAACAAGGAGAAGCCCTTCTTCTTGTACTATGCACTCCAGCAGCCGCATGTACCCCGCACTCCCAATCCCAGATTTGTAGGTAAATCTGGATTAGGTCCACGTGGTGATGCAATTATTGAGGCAGATTGGATGATTGGTGAGTTCATGAAGACCTTGGAGGAAGAGGGGATTCTGGAGAACACTATGATTATCTTCAGTAGCGACAACGGTCCTGTTCTGAATGATGGCTACTATGATGATGCGGTAGAAAAGAACGGTTCGCATACTCCCTGGGGACCTTTGAGAGGGGGAAAGTATAGTCTTTTTGAAGCAGGAACCCGTGTGCCTTTCATGATTTATTGGAAAGATAAAATTCAGCCACGTGTATCAGATGCGTTGGTATGTCAGCTGGACTTATTTACTTCAATTGCGAGTTTGACAGGAAGTGGGACATCTACTGAAGACAGTCAGAATCTACTTCCGGTATTTCTTGGAGAAAGTGATCGAGGACGAACGGAATTGATCTTGGAGGCCACTGGACGTACAGCATTCAGAAAAGGAGACTGGGCAATGATACCGCCATATAATGGCAATCCTGTTATTGAATCCGTAAATATTGAAACAGGCAACGATGAGAATTATCAGTTGTATGACCTGAGTCAAGATCTGGGGCAACAAAACAATCTTGCTTCAACAAATCCTGAAAAGTTGGAAGAAATGAAGAAGGAATTTGAAAGTATCATGGGAGCTTCAACAAGTGAAGTTGAAGAAGTGGAGCTGAAGTGAAGTGATGTGAGGTGATGGATGTGGGGTGATGGGTGATGGGTGTGGGATAAGGGATGCTTGGTGTGGGATGCTTGATGCTTGGTGTTGGATGTTGGGTGTTGGATGTTAGGTGGGATGTTTTTCAGTATTCAGTATTCAAATTACAATTCAGGGGCAGAGCCCTGAAATCTTAATAGAAAACAAGATTTCAATTGGAAAAGCAAAGGGGAGTAGCCCTGACCTCTAAGTAGAAAACAAGGGATTAACCTGAAAAGCAGGGGCGGAGCCCTGAGATCTTACTGCAGAAGATAGGTCTTCAACTAGTGTTAAGTCAAGTATAAAATGTTGGTTGCAGTTATTTATATGTGATTATTTATCAATAGTTTATGTCGTGATACTTGATGCTAAATTCTAGTTGACTTGACACTTGATCATTCAACAGGCTTGGAAGATCAATTGATCTGCCAGAATCGAAAATAGCAACCACCTATAAACCTTACCACTTTACAACCTAAACCTTATCTGCTGCCAACGTGAATGTCCTCACGCACGTTTATAAGCCATTTGTGAGCACAACGGCGGCACTAAGAGCCAAGGTAGTGACCACCTTCAAACCTTACCACTTTAGAACTTTCTAACTTTCCCACTTCCCGAAAAAACAAACTATGATCAATAGAAATCAAAGATTATTGCCCATTATTTGCTCGCTAGCATTGGTTGTACTAGGCTGTCAATCTAAGAGTCCTAACGATGAAGGTGTTTCGCAAATAACTGACAAACCTAATATCATCTATATACTCGCAGATGATCTTGGCTATGGAGATTTGGGGATATATGGTTCTGAAAAAATTGAAACTCCCAATATTGACCAACTTGCAGCAAATGGAATGCTGTTTACCCAGCATTACTCAGGAGCTCCAGTATGTGCGCCTGCGCGGTACATGCTGATGACCGGACAGCATGCCGGCCGTGCATATATCCGGGGCAACGATGAGTGGCGGGACAGGGGGGCGACAGGGGATGTTTGGAATTTTTTTGACATGGAAAAAGATTCGACCCTTGAGGGGCAGCGGCCTTTACCGGAGGGAACTCTGCTTTTTCCTGAATTGCTTCAAAAACAGGGTTATGTAACCGGAGCAATTGGCAAATGGGGCCTCGGAGCTCCTCATACTGAATCAATACCCACTAAAAAAGGCTTTGATTTCTTCTTTGGATACAATTGCCAACGCCAAGCACATACGTATTATCCTGGCCACTTATACAAGAATGAAAAAAGAGTATACCTGAGGAATGACGTTGTCCCGCCCCCGGTGAAACTTGCAGAAACTGATGATAAATATAGCGAAGAGACGTACCAGCCTTTCAATCAGGTAGATTACGCACCAGACTTGATGTTTACAGAAATGACCAACTTCATCTCTGAAAACAAAACGAAACCGTTCTTCTTCTATTGGGCTTCACCTATTCCTCATGTGGCGCTTCAAGCCCCTAAGCGATGGGTAGATCATTACATTCAAAAATTTGGAGAGGAAGAGCCATATATTGGTGATAAAGGCTATTTCCCAAGCAAGAACCCACGGGCAACTTATGCCGCAATGGTTTCCTATTTGGATGAAAATGTTGGGAAACTTATTGCGCATTTGAAGAAAGAAGGCGTTTATGAAAATACGCTGATTATTTTCACATCCGATAATGGCCCTACCTTTAATGGAGGAACTGATTCAGAATGGTTTCAGAGCGCCGGACCTTTTGTGAATGATCATGGCAGGACAAAGGGATTTGTCTATGAAGGTGGAATACGGGTTCCGATGATTGCAAGTTGGCCGGGCAAGATTTCAGCTGGAGCTAAATCTGATTTGATTTCCTCCCATATCGATATGATGGCGACTTTTGGCGAATTAACGGGATATTCAGTAGTTGATACAGATGGAGTGTCTTTGCTACCAACTTTGTTGGACGAGGGACTTCAGAAACAACATGAATATTTATATTGGGAATTTCCAGAAGCTGGAGGTCAAGTTGCGATAAGAATAGGTGATTGGAAGGTAATCCGGCAGCATTTGAAGGATAATCAACAGGCTACACTTGAAGTTTACAATCTGAAAGAAGATCCGTTGGAGCAGGCTAATGTGGCAGCTGATCATCCGGAAATAGTAGCTAAAGCGGTATCAATTTTTGAGAAAGCCCATCAAACTCCTGAAGTAGAAAAATTTCGTATACCATTGCTTGAAAAAGGCTTTTTAGGGGAGAAAGATTGAGTTATTTCTGACCTCTAAAATTGTTTTGAGATTAAGATACTGGCTGTAAATTATGAATACGTGAGTGGACACACAAATGGGCTGCAAAGATGAGTCCCGTTCTGGTTCAGGGATAGTGAGGAATTACTTTGGTGGACTGATCTGTAATTAGCTTACTGTGAAAAATAAGTAAGCAGCCAATGAATTTCGAAAGAATAGGATCAAGTTAGGGCGTTGAAAAAAACTAGGAATTCTGCAATGCGGCTTTAAAGTTATGGAGGGCGTGATTCAGATGATTTTCAACCGTTTTAGTTGAAATTCCCAACTTTTCAGCTATTTCTTTATGGGATAACCCCTTGTTTCGGGACAGTTCAAATACTTCTCGTCTCCGTTCTGGTAAATACAAAAGTGTCTGGTCCATGATGTTTTTCAAATCCAGGTAATCCATGTCTTCTTCGACGTTATTGCTGGGTTTGATCATACTCATCTGATATTCGCGTGTCGCCTGGATTTTTACCCTCTTTTTCAATTCATCGATAATAATGTTTCGGCCGATTTGGTAGATGTAAGCTTGTAAATTCTTTTCAGGGTCAAGCAATTCCCTGTTCATCCACAGTTTCACAAAAACTTCCTGAGTGATCTCTTCCGCATCCATGCTGGAGAGGCCATATTTAGTGCAAAAGAGATAGATTTTTTTGTGAAAAAGGCCATAAATCTCGTCAAAAGCCCTTTTGTCTCCCTTCAATAACCTGCATACCAGTTCTTTTAAGTTATTATCCATGAATAGGAAAAGGTTAGAGATCTCCAAAATATTGAGTAGATGTAAAATAAATATTTGTTTAATTCATTGAAATGTAAGTTAAAATTTTTTTAAAACCTCCCGTTGAAACACTATTTTATTGCGGAATAATGTTATTGCCATACTAAATGAAAATATTTTGATTTCCCTTTAGGGGGATCAACCCATTTGTGAGTATTACTATTGAATGAAAGCAGTTGATCCAGAATTAATTCGAAAATTCTTTGAGGGTAAATGTACACCCGAGGAAGTGCATCAGGTATTAGTATGGATAAATTCAGAACAGAGCAAAAAAGATATAGTTGCTGATTTTGAGGATTATAAGGTTGATGCAGATGTGGAACTAGGTAATTGTGAATCCTTATTGTCCAAAATCCATGAGCAGATTGATCGGGAGGAAATCAGTTCAAGTGAAACTTACAAGGGTAATCTGAGGAGGTTGGAAAGTGGGGACAGAGATCCGCGTTCTAAGCAATGGAAAATAGGGCTTTTGGCTTCGTTCTTTTTGACTATTCTAGCTTCAAGCGTGTGGTTGTTTACTGCCAGAAATGAGCGGGAAAGCCTTAATACCGATGCGGTCAAGAAAGTAGATTATATAACAAGGCAGACAAGAGCAGGGGAAAAGTTGACTTTGAAATTGAACGATGGAAGTACCATTCAGTTGAATTCAAATAGTAAAATTAAATTCCCCAGATTTTTTACCATGGAAAACAGGGAAGTGTTTTTGGAAGGTCAGGCATTCTTTGATGTGCGAAGAGATGAAAGCAAACCATTTATAGTGCACACAAAGGATTTGGTCACCAATGTGTTGGGGACTTCATTTACAGTTTTAGAAGACTCTATCAATCAGCTCAGCGAAGTAGCAGTACTCACAGGAAAAGTTACTGTAGTTCATGCTGGGTCACAGGAGGCTTCAAAGAACTCGGAACTCGTTCTTGAGCCAATGGATGCTGCAAGTTTTGATGAAACCAAGCAATCTTTTGAAAAAATAAGAGTGGAATACGACCGCTACTTTGCTTGGAAAGACAATGTGCTGGTATTCCATAATGAAAATTTTGAAGAGGTGCTGATAAAGCTAGAAAACTGGTTTGGGGTAAAATTCCAATTAAAAAGGAAGATCAATGACCATAAAGACTATACAGGAAAGTTTGATGATGAGACACTGGAAGAAGTTCTGATCGGACTTTCATTTACTTATGATTTCAAATACAAAATAAAAGACTCAACCATTATCATTTACTAAAACAACGTGCCTATGCAGAGATAAAGAGCAAAAAACAAAAAGACCATCGATCAAAGCTGGATTTTGCCGTGCAGCGATGACCAATGATCTAATTGATTACAGACAATAGAATATTATCCATAAACACAACTATTATGAATTCAAAGTTACTGAATAAACTTGTATCCATGGGGAAATATGCCTTTCTCGGAATGGTACTTCAGTGCTTCTTATTGAGCACATTATTGGCCAGTGAAAGCAATGGCCAGTCCAAAATAGATGAGGTGTTTGTTGCCGTTCATGCCGCACCAGCCCCTTTAACTGAAGTATTCAAACAGATTACAAATGAAACAGATTTCCAGTTCTCCTTTCGAAAACAGGATATCAAAGGGATCAGCTATGCTCATCCAACTACCAGTGAGACGGTCTCGGTAGAAGTTTTGTTACAGGGGATCTCTAAAGAAACCAATTTAAAATTCAAGCAGGTCAACAATACCATTCATGTGGGACTTAAGGAAGAAGTACCAGGGAAGGAGCAGGTTAAAGCGGAAGTACTGATCACAGGAACAGTAATAGATGAAAATCAAATGCCTATTCCGGGCGTTACCATTACTGTATTGGGTACCTCTACAGGTACAGTGACAGATGCTGACGGTAAATACTCGATCGACGCACCTGATGGGTCTTCGCTGGTTTTCTCATTTATTGGGTATACTACGCAGACTATAGAGATAGGAAGCCAAAGCGTGATAGATGTGACGCTGGCAGAGGATACTCAATCACTGGACGAAATAGTCATTGTGGGCTATGGAACCCAGAAGAAGGTGAACTTGACCGGAGCCATCACACCTGTGAAGACTGATGATATCAATGATATTCCTGCTACCAACCTCTCCAACACGTTAGCGGGGAGAGCGCCGGGAGTGAATGTCACAGGAACTTCAGGGTTGTCCGGTGCATCTTCTTCCATCCGTATCCGTGGTAGCTTTGGAGATCCATTGTATGTCATTGATGGAATAGTACGGGATAAAGAAGCGTTTGATGCGCTGAACTCCAATGAAGTAGATAATCTGAGCTTCTTAAAAGATGCGGCATCTGCATCCATTTACGGATCAAGAGCTGGAAATGGAGTGGTATTGGTCACTACCAAGAAAGGGACTGAGCAAAAAATGACCATTGGATTTCAAACATCCTACTCCCTGTATAATCCTACTCAGGAACTTCTTTCGGACAAGACTACAGCTACAGATGAGTTGATTTACCAGAATAGGGTAGCTGAATTCTTGGGTACTACACCGCCAAATGGCCCTGAAGAATTTGCTTACTTCGAAAACAGAAGCTACAACGTGAATGACTTCATTTGGCGTAACCCAACTAGTCAAAATTACATCTTGAGTGTCAATGGAGGCAATGATAAATTGACATACTACTCTATGCTAAGCTACCTCGGAGAAAAAGGAGCTTACAAAAGTGTAGATCATGCCAAATTCAACCTACGTAGTAATGTTTCGGCAAAAATTACGGACCGGATCACCTTGGATCTGAACATCGCTGCCACACAGCAAAATCACGACAGGTTCTACTGGCCATTTTCTCCGGATGATGATTATGACGTGTCCGATCTGTACCGGGTGAGCTTTAACTGGCCAAAAGTATATCCGTTTTACACCGAGGCAGATGGTACACCGGCTGATTACATCACCGATTACCCACTGCAAACACCCATGGGCAGCTGGCAGGCTTGGAGTGTGATTGACCAAATAGTGGGCGACCGATATATCGCCATCAAAAAACGTCAGGTCAATTCGATCCTGTCCTTAAATGTAGATTTGGGTGATCTGATCGAAGGATTGTCTACCCGGGTTACCGGCAGCTACCTGGCCGAAGATTACATGCAGAAAAATTACCTGACCTATCAGAAAAACTATGTGTTCACGCAAGCTGATCCGGACGGGAATAGATTTATACCTGCAGCTCCGGATCCTAATAATTACAACATATTTAATTTCAGTCAGAACCAAGAGTTCTTAAGTTACGAGCTAAATACTGCCTGGAGCTATCAGTTTAACTGGTTTTTAAATTACAACAGAACCTTCAAGAAGCATGGAATCAATGCGATGCTCGTGTATGAGCAGGCCGAAAATGGGCTTTTTGGCGCCTATTCAAAAGCAGAAGATCCAGTGACACACATAGATCAGGATTTTGTGTATTCACAGGATGCTCAACGTAGATATGGTAACGGTTTCGAAGAAATAGGAGCAAGGCAATCGCTGATCGGACGGGCAAATTACAATTATGAGGAAAAGTACATCGCTGAATTCTCTTTTAGATATGATGGAAACACGCTTTTCCCTGAGGGTAAACGATGGGGCTTCTTTCCTTCTGTATCGGCAGCTTGGAGAATAATAGCAGAGGACTTTATGTCCGGTACGACCAGCTGGTTGGACGATCTGAAATTACGGGTTTCTTATGGTACGACGGGTAATGACCTGAATATTGCTAACAAAAAAATAAATCCTTTTTCTTATGTAAATACTTTCAGGAATAATCCGGATGTAAGATATATTTTCGGAGATGAACTATATACAAGCATTGTCCCCAATGCTACTCCAAATCCTAACTTAACTTGGGCTACTTCGACCACTTATAATGCAGGCGTGGACTTTGAATTGATCGATACACGACTAGTTGGATCAATCGACGCCTTCTACAAGCAGGAAGTGGATATTCTAGGATCAAGGCTTGTCACTCTACCTGATAATTATGGACAGGATTTGGCTCCTGAAAACTATGCAGAAAGATCCTGGAAAGGTGGGGAACTTGCTTTGCTATGGAGGGACCAGACAGCAGGAGGCAAATTGAAATATTCCTTCTATGGTAACTTAGGCTACGCTAGAGATCAGTGGGATAAGCTTGATCAGGACCCTATATTTCTTCCTGGTGGAAACAGACAGTTTGAAACACAAATTGGGCAGCCACACGAACGGATTTTTGGGCTTCGTTCAATGGGAATCGTCAGGACGCAGGAGCAACTGAATGAATTACTTGAAGCAGGACTGAAACAATTTGGAAGGGATCCCTACTTGGGTGGTCTTTACTTCGAAGATGTACGAGGTGATGGTTTTGCCCCGGGACCAGATGGGAAAATCGATGGCAATGATGTGCAACTCCTTTCAAATAATGCAACTCCAAGGATTAATTATGGTTTTGGGTTTGACTTGGATTGGAACAACTTCTCCCTGAATGCACACTTTCAGGGCGTCGGTGTCTATGATCGGATTATCAGCAATCAGGAAGGTCCGGGTATGAGACAGCACGGAGGGTCTATCAGACCGTACTATCCAATTTGGGCAGATGATGTGTATACTCCGGAGAATCCTAATGGAAAATATCCACGTCCTGTAGGGCAGAACTGGTATGAATCAGGAACAAACGCCTCTTCTTTTTGGATTAAAAACGGTGCTTATCTACGGTTGAAAAACCTGAACCTGGGCTATAACATCCCTAAAAATTTCCTGTCAAACTTAAACATCATCAGTGCAAAAGTCTTCTTCAATGGCACCAATCTATTTGCTATTTCGGAAGTAAAAGAATTTCAGGATCCGGAACAGAAAAACTATGATTCCTTTCCGTTAATGAGATCATTTACGCTGGGTCTGGATGTCAAATTTTAAAGAAATTAAAATGAAAAGATTACTATATATACTCGGTTTTATTGTACTCGCATCAGGTTGTGCTGATGTGCTGGACATTGAAGATATTGAACATTACAGCCCAGAATTAGTCTGGGGAGATGAAAATTTGGCCAGTGCATATATGGCAAACCTCTATGGGATGTTTGGAAACTGGGAGACTGGTGCGGACCGGACCAGCCAACAGATTGCCGGGATTGAATGGTATCCAGATCGGATCACGATGACAAATGGAGCCTACCAAAATTGGGATTATAACAGAATCCGCTTGATTAACCAGGCGATCATTGACGTTAACGAAGGTACGCTTCCACAGCAAGTCAAGGATAATATTACGGGCCAGGCGCTGTTTATGCGAGCTTATGCCTATTTCAATATGGTGATGTATCACGGTGGGGTTCCTTATATTAAAGTACCTCAGGACAGATATGAAGACGATTTGTTTGTTCCACGAAATTCTACTGCAGAATGCTTTGACTTCTTGATTGAGGATCTGGATCAGGCCATTACTCTCCTTCCTGAAGATATTTCCTCCTCATCAAGTGATTTTGGTAGGATCGATGGCAGCTTTGCGATAGCGTTCAAAGCTAAAGTGTTGCTATATAAAGCATCTCCCCAATTCAATCCTTCCAATCCTTTTGATAATGCGTATTGGGCAGATGCTCAGGCCGCAAACAAGCTGGCCTATGAAACGCTGCTGTCCAGAGGATATGGCCTGATAGATCAATATTCACAAATTGCCTTAGATGAGGGTAACCGGGAAACTATTTTCTCTGTAATCAACAGCTATCCCAATAAAATAGCAGTCTGGGATCATGGGGTAAGACCTGGTTCAGAAAGTAGGGGACCCGCTTCAGCCACTCCTACGTGGGAGTTTATCAAGGAATATCCGATGTTGGATGGTAAGCTGTATAATGATCCAACCAGTGAATACTACATGACGGATGAAGAGTTCCTCCAGAATTATTGGAAGAACAGGGATCCGAGATTTGATCAATCCATCGTATGGAACGGCAAGATCTATGAAGTTTCCAATAAGGCGGGCAAGAGGCAGTATACATCGCTTGGAATAGCACATGAACTGGACGATTTTGGGATCAACCCAAATGCTGGGATCAATTCTACGAATCTGGACAGGTATACAGGTTTCTTTATTTTGAAAAACAGCCTATTGAACCTAAGCCAACCGGAAGTGCAGCAGTATGATGTGGATTATGTACTCATGCGGTTTGCTGAAGTGATGCTGAACTATGCAGAGACTGCGAATGAAACTGGGGATATGACCACGGCTATGAATATCCTTAAAGAGATAAGAGAAAGGGCCGGAATAGTACCGGGTGCAGATGGAAATTACGGCATTGTGGCTACTAATAGAGAGGCGATGCGTGAGGCTATTTTGGCGGAGCGTAATATAGAGTTTGCATTTGAAGGCAAAAGATTCTGGGACCTGAGAAGATTACGAATGCTGGACAGACTAAATGGTACCACCAAGCATGGAGTGGAAGCTATCGCAATAAATGATGATGGGGGAGAAATGTCCTTGGCAACTGGTAGAGAATTGGCTACGACTTATTCACTGACAGAAGAAGATTTCAAGTACCAAGTATTGCAGGTTCCGCGTTCCGGTGTTCAAACTAGCGTCTTGCCGGACAATTACTACTTCTTTCCGATCCAAAAGGCAGTATTGGACCGAAACAACCAGCTGGAACAAAATGTTGGCTGGGGAGGTACGTTTGATCCGACCTTGGAATAAGAAAGTGTTTCAGCGATAAAAAACGAATGAGGCTGTCTCAAAAGTAGGGACAGCCTCTGTTTTATTCGGGTAGGTATCTGGATCAATTTTCATACAGCCAAATCTCAGGCTCTTGAATTGACTTATGAGACAGCCTCATTTTTTTGGATAACTTTTGCTAATCAACAGCTACAGCTGGTTTCAGAAAGTAGGATTACTGTTTACTGTACTGCTATTTCCAGTGCTTTTTCGAGAAACTCATCCTTTCCGGTTTTTATCCCTTCCATAGTTTTTTCGACATAAACATCAGGCAAAATGCCTATTCCATGAAATTGGGTGTTATCATGTTTGGTAACCCTCATTCCTGTGAAGGTTATTCTATACTCACCTGGTAAAACAAACATATTGATGTTTCCATTTGTCCCGGCAGTGGGTTGGCCGACTATCAACCCAAGGTCATATGCTTCAATGTATCCCATGTAGCTTTCGGCATAACTTATAGCTTGGCCGTCAGTTAGGAAAATGATTTTCTTGTCTCCTAGATATGGTTTTTCAGGTTTCATTGACCACCCTAATTCTGAATGTCCGACCACATCCACCTGGTCAGGATAAATGAATTGGTCAACATGCATCCATTTTGCATCTTCCTTGGTTTTTAGAAGATGGGCAATTAACTGATGGTTTGAATTGGGGTATCCTCTTAGATCTGCAATGATGGCGCTGCTTTGTTCTAATTTTGGGAATATCATCTTGAGCGTATCGACCGAAATATTATCCAGATTGATATATGCAATAGAATTGTCCATAAATCTATATTGTTCCTTGGATAATTTTTCTTCACGGAGTTGTTGGTAATAATTCACATTTCTTACCAGTTGAAAAATTTCCCCATCTACAGTTACTTCAATTACAGAGCCTGTAGGACCAAATAGGCTTTCTGCAGCAGCCCTGTGATTCATCCAACCTTCAGTGCCAGCTGAAATTCCTTTTTTTATTTCATTAAAATATGTTTCTGGAGAGCTCCTTTCAATCTGTTCTATTTCATCACCTAATTTTAGGGGTGTGGAGTCATTGTAAACTGCGGTTAGTACAAGTTTTCCTTCTATCCATTCCCATGAAATCGGAGGAATGGAAAAGCTGGTCGCAGGCCCTGTAACTTGAATATGACCATCCTTCAGCTTTGCGGTAAGCTCTTGTAGATCTTTGATATGGGAAGATTCATCACTGGTATAGGTATCTCTGAGACTCTCTTTCAATTCAGCTTCCCAATTCACATCTATTTCTTTGAAGTACGGGTAAAAGTGCTGAAATACGTTCCAGGTGTTGATTAGATTGCCCAGTCTGAAGTCCAGTGAAGCAGCAGTAACAGGGGCTTTGCTTTGTTCCTCATCATCATAAATGGCCAAGTCGCCTTGTGGGAATGTTTGTTGGTTTTTTTCAAACAACACCATTGGTACATACATCCAGATGTTATTTTTAATTTCTTTAACCCATGGCTCGTTAATAGAGGGGATTTGGCTAAAGATTGGTGGTGTTATTGAAGTACTAATCCCACCAAAACTAGCAGCACTGTCTACCTCCTGAACTGAATTGGCACGAACGCTCCTATATAATTTACTAGGGTTTATCATATCTTTAGATACCCCATAGTGTTGCCAATAGACAGGACGATATTCATTCTCTTTGGTCAGATAAGATTTCTCATTTCTGATGGAGTCAATTTCCACTTTTGTTTTTACAAAATGAACCGTTGGTGCAAAGGGAGAAAAAAGTGAATTCAGCTTTTGGATAAGTGCTTCGTCATCTTCACATTCCCGGATTTGCTGTGCTCCATAGACCGAAAACCATCCCCAATCTAACTGGTCTCCTTCGGTACTTGGATGGAAGTATTTTACATATCCGTAGGCTTTGGAAAAAGCTACTAGATTATCGATTTCCTGTTGGCTTTGACCTCTTGCTATAGGTACATATAGAAGCAGTACGAACGGAAAAATGTAGCAAAATTTAATTAGTGATTTCATCGCCAGAATAAGTAGGAGTTAAAAAGATTTAGAATATATAAAAATGTTTGTATCAACTAGATAATTACGTATAAATGAATGATAAGTAGTAAATAGCGCTTCAATGTACCTTTTGCTTTGCTAAGGTTGCAAACTCATTTATTTCTGTGGGAAAATAGGTTTTTTCTGGAATATAAACTTTAGCGATTATGAATTATTAACCATGACCCATTAGTTGTGAGTTTAACTTAAAACAAGGCATACGTGTTAGCATGCCTTGTTTTTTAACAGGAAAAAGAAGAAGATTTTTAGTTTGGTTAATCCGCCAAAAAATCGATTCACCTACCTTTATTATACATTAAATAACGGTTGGATCAATCCAGCTTAAAGTATGGGATGCCAGTGCCACACTCATTATCCGGACAGAAGTAGGTGAGCTTGGTGAAGTTTTCAGCTATGTTGTAATTTTCGGTGTACACTACTTCCTGATGACTTAGTAAATCTTCTTTAGGGAGATAATCAATATCTGCCACATTCATATGAAAATACTCATCAGGAATAATTTGTACATTTTCATCGACTATTGAAAATGTTCCGGTATAGTAGAATCGATAGCCTAAAACCTCACCTGTTTCTAAATCTTTTGTTACTCCTTCGGCATAGACGGTTCCGTTGGAATTGAATTTTAAGGTGTTTTCGTAGTTGAATTTTCCAGTTCCCCATCCCGCACCAACTTCGGCATTGGATTGAAAAGTACCTTCAATAAGAACATTAGGGGGTAGTTCTTCTACATCTCTACAGCTGCTCAATACTATTACGAGCGCGAAAATTGCCAATAACTTTGCTTTCATTTTAAAGTTGTTTACAGGTTAATTTTTGGTTGAAAAAAGTATTCCTTAACAATACGAAATCCGCGTATAATTCGCTACACAACCCGTGGACAGTGTCCCCACAGGCCACTCAAATCACCTTGTCTGTATCCACAGACCACAAACCCATCGACTTTCGCTGCCAATGATTATTTACCTCGTTAGCTATCTCAGGCCACACAATCATCCTCGTAATTAAAGTCTTCCAGCACTTTAAATAAAAAATACTGAATGACAAATCACTAACATCGAATTGAAAAATTCATGAATAATATCACATACCTAATTGAACTATACCCAAAATAGTATATGTCCAATATAAAACTAAGGGGCAGTAGACTGTCGTCCGTCGTCTGTGGACGATAATCTCCACATACCACTCAACCCGTAACCAAATCACCTTCCTTTAACCATTTGTTTCGCAAGATCCCCCAGTTTTTTGAGCGAAAGATCTATCCGTTCATCCCAGGGCATCCCGTAGCTCAACCTGAGGCAATTACTGTATTGGTTTTGAAGTGTAAACATCCTGCCCGGCGCTATCGAAATCTTCTGAACCAATGCAAGTTGGAACAAAATAGCAGTATCCACTTTTGCATCCAATTCAATCCAGATCAAAAACCCGCCTGTGGGCCTGCTTACCTTGGTGCCTTGCGGGAAATAGGAACTGATAGCTTTCAAATATTGAATGGAATTGGTATGAAGTGTATGACGGAGTTTACGCAAATGATGCTCATACCTGCCCGTCTCTAGAAAGTTCCCAACAGCTTCCTGCAAAATCCCAGTTGATGAGACAGATTGATAAAGTTTGGTTCGGATGACTTTATCCTTAAATCTCCCAGGAGCTATCCAGCCTACCCGGTATCCGGGAACCAGCGTTTTTGATACCGATCCACACCAAAGCACATTGCCACTTTTGTCAAAGCTCTTGCATGACTTGGGCCGCTGGTTTCCAAAATATACATCCCCATAAAGATCATCTTCGATTAGCGGTACATGAAAATGTTCTAATATCCGCACTACCTCTTCCTTGTGTGCATCAGGCATGCAGCTTCCAGTGGGATTATTGAAATTGCTGATCAAAATACAGGCTGCTATTTTTTGTTTTTTCACAGTCTTCTGAAGTGCATCTATGTCAATCCCTGTCTCCGGGTGACTGGGAAGTTCCAGTACTTGTAAGCCGAGGCTTTGGGCCAACTGAAGTACGCCAAAATATACCGGACTTTCAGTTACAATCATGTCTCCCTTCTTGGTGAGAGACATCAAGCTATACGATAAGGCTTCCATACATCCGGAAGTAGTGACCAGATCATCTTCAGACAGCTGCCCACCCCAGGTAATCGATCCTTTAGCAATTTGGTTACGAAGCTTTTTATTTCCCTGAATGCTGTCATACATGATCCCGCTGTGCGGTAGATCCCGCATCGCCTTTGTGAGGGTTTTATTGATTTTAGCAATAGGGAGCATGCTGACTGCCGGAACTCCCAAAGAGAAGTTTACATTAGTTTCAGTTCCTAGCACAGAAAATACCTGAGCTATCAGTTGCTCAGTTTGGTCAGCCCCTTCATCACTTACTGGCTGAGTAGTGGCAGGTATTTCAGGGAATTTTTGGTGGGAATAGATGACGTAATAGCCGCTTTTTGGTCTTGATGCTATCAACCCTTTGGCTTCCAGATCATAATAAGCGTTTAAAACAGTATTCATACTTACCCCTTGTTCTCTGCTGATTTCTCGCACAGAAGGAAGTTTATCACCAACTTTGAACACCTGATTCTTGATTTGATGCTCGATGTTCTTGGCGATGCCATGATAGATAAATAGCTGTTTGTTAGCTTTCATAGATAATCTGTATCCATCAAAAATAATATAATTGTATCTGTATTCATT
>Ga0307414_10000338_pt1 | contig 26486 bp, 31 predicted proteins | sample DK1Ometagenome_FD_203804 | JGI IMG/M metagenome (GOLD analysis project Ga0307414, IMG submission 203804) | Maize rhizosphere microbial communities from greenhouse at UC Davis, California, United States - DK15-O-3 | ecosystem: Host-associated > Plants > Roots > Rhizosphere > Soil | place: USA... | reverse complement strand
CCAGGACCTTGGGCATTGCGGAGATGGGCAGCAGGCCGGGGAACTTGAACGTGGTATCAGCCCACTTGGTCTGTGGCTTGTCGCTCACGACCTTGTGTATCTTTACCTGTCCTTTGTTCTTACCGGCGCTGTATCTATCGACGTTGCCGTACATGCGCACGAATTCGCCGAAGTTGTCTTCGTTGACTGATTCCGCGTTGCAGTAGGTTTCACCGAACTTGTAACAGTCCACCTTTTCGAACATGACGTTACCGTCAGCGTCCGTGCGTGGTACACGCTCTTGGTACTTCACTTCCCCGCCGAACAACAGCGCCGACATGTGGAAATCGCTCCCCCAGTTCCACTCTAAAGTAGGTGGGAGTTCAGGCAACAGACCGTCAATCTGCTTGTTGATCGTCTCCAGCTCGGCCAGTTGCTCCGCGTGGTTGGCGTTCGCCACCTGCTGGTTCACGTACAGCCCTGCCGCCTCGCAGAACGAGAAGCAGACCATACCCTCACAGCGCTCAAGGAACATGCGCCACATACCCATCTTGGTAAGGTACGCCATCTGCCCGTAGAACGCGCGGGCTGTGTTCTCGATGTCACCGCTAGGGCCGATCAGGTATTCGCTCAGCAGCGCCGGGTCGATGTCAGCAGTAAGCACACCCTGTTCCCAGAGCATCTTAACGCCGTCCACCTTAGGTGTACCGCCGTGCTTCTGTGCCACCTCGTTGAGCGCCGGGTACGTCCACGTCTGGTGGCTGCACAGGTACTCCGCGAGCTGGGTGCACAACACACGGCCCCCGCGTTTTAGGAACTTCAACAGCTCCGGTTGATAACGGGTGATGAACCACGATAGCTCATAACCGGCATTGTGGTGTACGAGGATGTCCACGCCGTCGAGGTTGAACCAGTCCTGCCTGTTCGCCTCCTCCTTGGAATTAAACCTCAACTCCTGAGGCTTGCCAGGCACACCGTCTACGTCATCCCGCCAACCGAAGCTTACGATGTAGTTGTCCGGGCAATGCGTAGACGCCACCGCGCCTAAGTACGGGTGATTCTGAGTCTCAATATCTGCAATCCGGATTCGCACGGGTTGCCCTCCTGTGTGGTCGTTGATTGTGCCGCTGCTCCACCGCAGTGGCCCAACGGCAGTTATCCGCGCAGTAGTTACCGTTAACTTCTCGCCGGTCCAGCGTCATGCCTACAGGGCGTTCACCCATGTCCGCTAAGAACTGCTCGAAGCTGTCCCACTCTGGACATACGCAGATACCGCGACCACCATAGTGGTGGTAATCGGCACTATTGGGGTTTAGGCAACGCGTCCGCATGGACTGCCAGGACACGTAGGTTGGGCTTGGTTTACCTGCGTTGCTGCGGGCGTGCCCTGTCTTGACTTTGAGGCACCCACAAGACTTGGTACGCCCTCTACGGATGTTGTCGTACAGCACCTCGACAGATGCGCCGCACACGCAACGGGCCATAACCCGCCGTTGGTTAGCTGCATTACGCGCAACGTCGTAAAGGACCGTCCATGTCATGGGAGTTGACCGCCCGGACGGGTCCACCACAACGTTACGCCGGGCAGAAGGTTAACGCACAGGCGCTTATGCGCTGGGCTGTAATGCGCACCAACCCACAGGGCACGCCAGTTCACCAGCAAGCCGAAGCAGTGGTAGTACGCGTCACGCGGCGTCGTTTGGAAGTACGGCCCGATGCGCACAGGAGTTAGCACACTGTCGTTCACGTACCGGTACAGAAAGAACTCTGCGATGCGGCGCATTGTTAGAAACCTCGGATTATCCAGCACATGAAGAAAAGGAACAGGAGGAACCCTACAGGGTTGGCCGTGGCAACTTGGATTAGCTCGGTCATGCCTTCACCCCTGGCGCGCTATCAAGGTCGCGGAATCGACGAAACGACGGGTGCCGGAGTGAACCGCCTGCGGTCTTCTCCATGGCAGTGACTTCGGCGTAGCGTCCAATGAACGGCTCTTGCGTAGTGGCGCCTCCGTGGAATAGCTTAACGTCCTCGGTGTACAGGTAGATTAGTTGCTGCGTCAGGCCAGTGGCGTTAACCTCCGTCCCGTCCTCCAGCGCCACACGGAAACCCACGACCTTACCGGCGTTTGCCTTGGCATCATCGCCCCAGACGTAGCCAACGATCTTGCCGTCACCTTCCCACCCTGGCGCGAAGTCTGCACCGCAGCCCGGCTTGACCTTCCACATCCCGGACACCTTACCGTTACGTGGGGCAAGGGATGGGTCTTTGACCACCAGACCCTCGAAGCCTATACGCCGAGCCACTGCGTAAATCTTGGGCAGCTCGTCTATGTCCGTCACCTTCGCTAACGCCTCTGAAACAATCAGCTCGTTAACCGAGCCCAGCGCATCCGTTGCTAGCGTTACCGGGAACCGCCCAACGATACCGGTGTGCCGGGCCACGTAAGCGGCGGTAAGGTCCTGTGGTTCCGCGCAGAGCTGTCCTTTGCTGATAATGTCTAGCACCACGAACTGCACCAGACCATGCGGCACAACCTCGTCGCGGCGCAGCACACCGCCACCCTCTTCGAAGTTCATGGACGGAATCCATACCTCGCAGTCCAGCACCATGCTATCGGTAAGGTTCCACTCCCGCAGCCAAGCCGCTTGGAAGTCTTCCTTGTACCGGGCCAAGGCAGGAATCTCGATACCGGCGCGTGTCAGGAACACCACCTCTCCGTCGATCTTCAAGACGTGACAGCGCATGCCGTCCACCTTGATACCGGCGAAGACATACCCACGCTCGGCAATCACCTTGCGGATAGCCTTCTCGTTCCAGTCAACGGCGCGGTGCGCCTTGACCGGCAGAACTCTTGGCTTGACCTTGCTCATCGGATGGTTTCCTTGTCCGTGTTGTGCCGCTCGTGCTCATTACGGAGCGCTTGGATACGGCGCTCTAGCATGTCCTCGCTGCGTTCGAAGATGTGGTGGTCCACGAACACCTTGCCGAACCTGCACCCACGCAACTGCTCGTCCACCCTCTCCAAAGAGTCCGCGTGGAACACTTTGATACGTCCAGCAAAGGTCGGGTGCAGGGTCTCCAGCCAGCGGCCCACCATACCCTTGGTGTGCAATTCGTCCGGGCGGTAAAGAAACACCGCCACGCCTGTTTCCATGGCCCACAGTTGCGCGGCCATGAGCGTAGCCATGGTGCGCCCGCTACCGCGTCGAGATTCATCTTTAATACCAGGACTCTTGCCCATATCACACCACCTGTTGAGGGCTGTACCCTTCCGCACCATCGCGGAATTGGCAGTTAGCCGCGTCGAAGTAAACCTCGCCCTGTACGTGGGACTGTTTGCCGGGCAGGGCGAATTTATTCTTCGGGGTACTCAGACCGCGAAGGGTTTGCATTTTGGGATCGTTCATCGCCCCCATCATGAGGATGATGTCCGTGGCGCCTTGTACCCCTGTCTTGGAGTCCTTGAGCGCGCCGTACGGCGGGTACAGCACGTTGTCGCCGTCCTGGGCGGATACCTGAATAGTACCGAAGTGGATGAAGTCGTGGCGCACCGCCATCTCGCGGAGCTGTATCCACTTCTCCTCTACCTCGTCGGTCTTGTTCCCTCCGCCACCACCGCCAGGAAGTCGGTAGTTCGCCACCATGTCGCAGCACACAATCGCTGGCTTCATGGCCTCGATAACCTGCTCAAGCTCGGGCAGGGTAGCCCCGTGCATATCCTTGATGCGGATGCGATCTCGCTTGCCTACCTTGGCGATGTACTCCGGCACCAGCACACCAGCGTTGGACTTGGCGTACAACTGGTCTACGTTGCAGTCCAGGGCCGCTTGGTACACACGAGGGATAATGCGCCGCCCGCGCCCCTCGTTGTTCAACCACAGGATTGGGCGGTCTGCGTCGAAGTAATCCGGGAGCTGTGGCGCGGCGTGCGTCAAGATAGCTGCGAGTAGAGACGTCTTGCCCTTGTCGGGTCGGGCCGCTACTGCAACGCTTGCGCCACCCAACAGGCCCTTGATGTTCTGCGACAGCAGTAGGGTTGGGAGCTTGATACCGTGGTCCCCGGCCTCATCCTCAAGGATGGCTACCACGTCCTCGTCAATCCACTCATGCGCGCTTCCCTGCGTCATGCGCTCCTTAGCGGAGGTTGTGAGCTTGTGTAGCTCATACGGCAGGTTAATGTCCTCTCCCGCCGCGTGCCGGGCAATCAGTGCACCAGCACGCCCTGCTAGATCCAGCTCCGAGAGCTGCCCCACGATGCCGTCTAAGACGGTCTGATCGATGGGCCTACGTAATTGCCCAGTCAGGCGCATGACGAGTCCCAGCCTCTCCGCAGGGTACCCAGAGCGCAGCTTAATCAGGGACTCCAACGCGTCCACGTCCAAGAACTCGTGCGCCTTGTAGTTGTCCCAGTACAGCTTGTACCACCCGATCAACAGGTTTGCCTCCTGGCCCAACATCTCCAAGGGTACCGCGCCAAGCAATGTACGGAATTTGTTCTTATCCCTCAATGCTTGGAGGATTGGTAGCTCGATAACACACCTCCTAGCAGAGTTAGTATCTGCTCTTTCATTAAATCCTTGGGGTCTAGTCCTTCTGGCGGCCCAACGTTGGCCGTAGCAAGGCCCATACCACGAGCGCGCCGGGCAACATCAACACCACCCCTACGCCCAGCACCGTCGCCGTCCAGAAAAGTGACCAGTCTGGTGGTACCTGCGTCGAGCAGGTCTGACAGGTGCCGCGTGCGTAGCTCAGTTCCCAGCAGTGCGTGCACCGTCGCATCGTATGTACCTCCGATGGCCCAACGGACCTTCATTGCAGACAGGTAGTCCTCTGTAACGACAACTGTCCCCCTGGCCGCATCTTGAGGATGCGCACCGTACTCGGGCGCAGGGTATCCGTAGCCTGCCCACTTGGGGTTCTGTCCCCGAGTAGCACGACCCAACCAGCCAAGGCGCGTTCCAAATAAGAGCCGGCCTTGCTTCTCGCTGTACCAGACATGCGTATCCCCCAACATAACGTAACGGTCGATGCCCTTGGTGTAGAGCTGCTTTAGTAGCACTTCCTGGGTGTGCACCGGCCAATGCGCTAGGTCCTTTGCATCGTCAGGCCACGGCATGTAGCGCTTCTGGTCTGGGATGCGGGCCAGGATAGCGTGTGTCTTCTCGACCACACCACCCTCGTGGCACCGGTAGCATTTGCACCAGTACCTATCGCCCGAGTTCCCTACGTGCAGCACCTTACCGGGGCCGCACTTGTGGTAGAAGCGCCCAGTTTGCCCAACCGCCAAGGACTTAGCATGTTGCAAGAACTCTGACGGTGGGATAGCCATTACAGCACCAGCTTGACGGCGTACGGCCAGACCACAACCGCCAGCAGGGCGACGGTTACTACGATGGTGCTGATACGGCTAAGGCGCAGGTAGCTTTGCGCCTCGGCCAACTGCTTGGCGTGGCCTTTGCGCTCAAGTTGCAACAGCTCACGGTGTTCCTGATACATGCACTCGACGGCGGCATTGTGGGCGGCGCCTGCGTCTTTAAGGCGCGAGTACAGGTCCCCGTTCCGCTCCTCCAACTCCCCCACCTTGTCTTGCAGGTCTGCCACGCGCTGGCGGTAATGCGTGCAGTTCGAGGCCAGGGTTTCCATGCGCTCGTTCTGCTCGACCACCGTTGCGTTCAAGGTGTCGTTCAACGAGGTCACGCGCTTGGCCTGCTCATGGATACGGCGGGCGGTGCGTGCATCGGTCTCGGCTTGGGCGATCTTATGGCGCAGTTTGCCCAGCGCCTTTTGTGTCTTGCTCATGGTGCACCTCTTGGTGTTTACGGGTTAACTGTTACAGCGCGATACGCTCCACACCAGCAGCCACCGGCTTAACAAACTTCATTGCGGCGTGCAGGGTAATGACGTAGTTACGTACGTCTGGGGTAGCGTTGTGGATATTGGTACGGGCGAACCGGTCCGCTGCATCTTCGCTGGCGAACTTGGTGTCAAACAACGTAACCCCAGTATCACTGACACGCAGCACTCGATAAGGCTTTTCCGCCTTGAGCTTCTGCGCCTCCAAAGCATCGCGCAGCCCAGGCGTCAACGACCATAGCTGATACGTACCGCCGTCGTTCGTGGTGGCTACACCGCTGGTTGCACGCAGCGGCAACAGGGCGTGCGACACCTCGTTAGGCTTCAGGCCGGTAGCCTTACCCAACTCATCGGTGCGGGCACTACCACCGGCCAGGATGAGGCGTTGCAGCAGGCGGTGTTGATCTTTGGTCAGGTTCATGCAGGTACGCTCCAGCCCAGTTTACGGGCGATAGTTTGGATGTGGTCTTTACGCTCAGGCGAGACACTAGCCTCGCGGTTCTGGATAAGCTCGCCTTGGCTCTCGCCAAAGAAGCGCGGGACGGTGAACGGACGCAGGACGGCAAACTGATTGATGTTGAAGTCGAACAGGCCGATAGCGTCCTCCAGGCTGTCGCAGGTACTAACCAGCAGGTCTACCGGCAACTTCCCAGGACACGCCAACTTAACGACACGAGACCACCGGTTATCGTGCTCCAGGGCCTCGTAATCCGACGTGTTTTTCACGTCGTGCAGGAACGCGGAGCCGCTAACGCGCTCGAACTCTTGGACGATCTTATACCCAAGGTCCAGTTCCAGGGCCTGCAACAACACGAACTCGTCATCCTCGTTCAATGGGCACAACACGAGGTCAATGTCGCGAGGTGCCAAGCGGTGTGCCAAATCCCTGGCGGCGCCTCCGGCGACAGCTACGCGGGTGCCCGGCATTTGGTCGTGGCAGACGTGCAGGATGTCGGCCACGAGGTCCACAGCGTCGAGGAACGGCACCTCTGGGTCTGGTGCCTGGAGAGGGAACAGCGGCAGGGACTGGTTCATTTTGATTCCGTCCAAAAAACAAGTAGGTCTCTCACGCCTTCCGTGATGGGCCTTCCTCGGTGGTGTGTGGTCTTGCCGCAGAACAGCAGGGCGTGCCCTTTGGCAAGTGTAGGTACAGACGTTACGGTAAGCGGCGCCGACATTACGTCAGTCCCACCACCGGTATGCAACTCGGGTGCCAGCTCAACAACGGCGGTGAAGTCGCTGTCCTCGTCTTGGTGCCAACCGCCCAGGCTATTACGTTCGAGGGTGTACCGTGTCAGTTGCACGGCACTCGGGCTTGCAGGAGCGGTACCATGCAGGAGCGCATACACAGGGGCAGTCGCAGCGCGGAAAAGCTCCCACAGGGTACGGCCCAACTGCGGGCATACCTCGTGCAGCACAGCCTCCGGGCACCTCAGATGCTCCGGTTCCTGGGAGTTCCCGGTGAACGGCCACTGCGATGTCTCTTGCCTGATCATGTCGCAGAACATCGGCGAAAGAAGTGGGATGTTGTACACGCCCGGCGTTACCTTGCAACGCTGTAACCATACTAGCGATGCGAGTTGCTTTCGCGTCAGCTTTTGCAAGGTCGTGCCCGGCTCTAAGTTGTTCTTCTCTAACAACGTCTGCACTTCCCGCAGCGTACCCAGTTGCGTACGCAAATCGGCATGCAAGTACATCTCCACGGCTACGGCGAGTTGGTGGTTCTTTAACAGTTGCATGTTCTGTCTCTTTAAAGATGTTGTACAGGACCACAGCAAGTAGAGTAACAAGGGCACCCGAGAGCCCGTAAACTGCCGCCATACCGTTCATCGGGTGCACCAAAGTTCGGGAACTATTGCAACGCCGCCTGCACTAACGGTTATCACGCCATCAAGCTCGTTAGCTGCACGCGGGTTCAAGTCGCGCACATGCCACTGGATTCGTAACGGCGTCTTGTACAACCAATCATTCCGCAGTGCAGCTTTACTTGCGTTAGACATGGGGATGTTCATGATCTGTTATCTCTGGTTGTTGTCTCAGCGGATAGCCCGCTTGTGGCAGGCTATCGACTCATGCAACTACCGATTACTCGGCGGCTTGTTCTGCGTCGAACTCAGGAGTAGGCGCAGGCATCTCGACCACCGCTTCCTCGGCCACTGCTTCGGCCTTCGGCTCAACGCTGGTGACTTGCGCGCTGCGCAGGGTGAACACGGTGGTGTCGAAGCCGGTGCCGGATTGGACCTTGATCAACTTGCCCTTCTCATCTTCGGACACGCCCAGGACTACGCCGGAGACGAGCTGCTTCTTGGCGCCGATGCCGGTACTACCGTGCACGGTGTCGCCAGCGCCGACGTTGGCAACCAGTTCGATGGCTTGCAGCTCGGCCACGGTGTCGTGGTACTCGGCGGTCTTAGCGGTCACGAGGTCGAACAGGGCCTTGGCCTTGGCGGTCAGCTTCTCGGTACGGGTCAGAACTGGGGCGGTAGTTTCGGTGGTTTGTACGTCGGTCATGTTGAAGCTCCTAACAAGATGGTGCCGTGGGCTAAGCGGCGGATTGCCCGATTCAGGTAAGCGTCTATGGCAGGTTAGCGGCACCGGGCCGTTACTCCGTTACATGGCGATATCCTTCTGTAGTAGTGCGCACTGTCCGAACGCCGGATGCAGTGCGAGTACAGGGCTTAGTCGATAGCCTCGTTAACGTTGCGGGAAGCGTCCAAACCCACGTCGGAATCCTCGACGTTCACGGCGTTGTACACTTCCACATGGATGGGTTGGAACACGCAGCCGCCAAGCATGGCGAGCAGGATCACAACGGTGAAGAGTTTCATGCGACTTCCTTTTGAGTGTGTTTGATGCGGAATGACCGGCCACGGATATTGAACCCGCGATCCTCTTGCTTTGTCTCTTCCCAGGTACCGACTACCGGCGCACCAATAGGAAGGTAGTTATTGTCCTTGCGGCACAACGCTACACTGCGATCGGTGCCTACGTGGAGGATGCTCTGCACGCCCAGTACAGCCAACATATCCAGGATACTGTCACGATGCGCAGGGCTGTACATAGCGTCCGCTGCGATGGCGTACACGTTGGCCTGATCCAGGAGGCTCAGCCCCTTGATAAACACCGGCAACCCAGCATCGCGGAGTGCAGAGCGTTCGGCTCGCTCACAACCCAGCGGCAGGGTAATCAGTACGAACGCGGGAACTTCTTGAGACATAGTGTTTACTCCGTTAACTCTATCGTGCTTCGCGATTCCCTTTAGGGTACCACGCACCTTTGGATGTGGGGGATGGGTCGGTGTCGTGCAACTGGTCCCGACTCGCCCGGTACGCCTTACGCGCCTCGGGGCTACTGTCGTTTACAAAGCGGGCTATCGTGTCTTCGATTGCCGCTACACCCTTGGACTTAATGCTGCGGTCCTTCTTACGGCCCCGCATGAATGCTTCCATATTCTTGGACACGGTGTTCTCCGTTGTCGGGTTGCATTCTAGATTACTCCTCCACCTCTCGGCAGTGCCTACCCCTCACGGAGTAATCTAGAATGCAACCTTGAGGGATTCGTCCGTCCGGTTAAATGCCGGCAATCTACGTATCGACTCTAGGTCAATTCTCGCCGGACCCACTGCATAACCGTGGACGTGGCGTACGTTCATCTCCGTTCTACATAGCCCTAGGAGATTCAGCAAGGGCGTGTTATTTACGTCGTATCACACTCGACGGCAGGCTAACCGCGTAAGTCGCCACTCTTAGGACCGCACCGGCACCATCCGGTTTCAGTTACACCCACCCTTAGTCGATGGGTCCGCGTTACCCGTTCTGCGGCGGCGAGTTCTTCGCCGTGTTCCATGTTGCACATGCTATATCGTTGTTGCCTTGGTGTCAAGCCAGGATTTGAACCTGGGGACGGGTGTCTGCGTAGTCGCGTTCATCCCAACACCGTTTGCGGGCTATACCCTTCAACAGTTGCGTTTAACCGCTCCGCCACTTGACGCCTTGTACTCTACAGCATATTACCAGCTTGTCAATCGTTACACTTAACGCGTTAACCGTTTGACTTACGAGTACAGACCTGGGGTTTTAACGTCTTTATCCTTGACTGTCGCTGTATTCGTTGCTGTTGTCTCAATGGAAGGCACTCTACCTGAATGCCTTCTATGAAGCAACTGCTATTTACGCGTTAATCTCAAGCCACCAGACGCAGGGCGGGCGGTGCTTGCTTGATGTACTGCTTCAACAGCGCGTGCAACTGCTCGTCCAGGGCCTTGGCACCTTCCTCATCCAGGGCCACACGCACAGCGTACAGGTCATGCAACAGCGCGCCGGTCAAGGTACCTGGGCTCTGGATGCTCACACCCGCCAGCTCTGGGGCCTCGTGTGCGGCCTTCTCAGCGCTCTTGTACCCGATCTTGGCCCTTGCTGCCCTTACGTGGTTGCGTAGCTCCTGCATCGTCTCAGCCTTACCCACGTCCACACCCAGGCGGTACGCCGCACGGATGGTACTCACGTACACCTTGACCACCACTGGCGCGGGTACATCACCTGCCTGTGGCCGGCCAATGCGCTGGCTCCAGCCGTTCTTGTCGTACGCGTCGGTTACCATCACGTCAAACGCTGCAAGCGTGCTGGCGCCCTCCCGGCGGATAGCTTCGAGGATAGCCGAGGCGTGCGTCTCGGTCGTCTCGTGCGCCTTCTCAATGTGGCGCAGAATGGTGCTCAGTTCTGTTTTACGTGACATAGGTTAAGCCTCGCTAGAGATGTCCTTTCGTAAGCCCACAACACATGGGCGGTCAATGCAACCTTAGACCAACCGCGAGTGCACGTCAAGGCGGTCTGTTCTTGTGACTCACGGGCGCGGGGTAAGTTCCGCAGGTCCGTGAAAAGTTCTGGTTACGTGGCAGGCGTCTGGGAACGGGTACTCCCAGGACACGCGCAACACCCGCTCACCGTCAAGGTACAACTCCTCATAGGACGGCCCTACGTGGCGCGTGAGACGTGGTAGCGCCTCGGCCAGCGTGAGCCCTAGCCTTGACAGGCAATCATGCACAGCGCGATCCAAGAAGGTCGTGTGTTGATGTCGCATCACGTCGAGCAACTGTTCACGCAGCGCCACGCCGTTGTACTCTTGCACCAACTGGTGCGTGTAAGGTACCTTGTACATCACCGCCACCTCTCAGCTTTGTTGCGTTTACGTTCACCCTTACCGCGCCGGGTGGGCATGGTTACAGCCTCTGCGTAGCCTGTTAGGTGTGGTATCTCATCCAGCACACACAGGCCTGCGTCCCAACCCAGCAGCTTAGCCGTATCGCTAGTGGCACACACAACCTGCACTCCGGGTACGCCTTCTAACGCGTACTTGATACGCCTGTGACGTTCACCCTCACCCACTAGCATTATGGTTAGTACGCCCGCCTCTGTGGCGTCCTCCACGATACCTGTGTAAAGGCCCGCCTCAATGTCTAGGTAGGACCGCCCAGCATCCCATACGCTCATGTTAGTACCCTGCCCAGGCGCGTAGCTCGTTGTAGTCGCGGAACGTAGTATGCTTGCTCAAGACACCCTCAGAATCATTGCCATACCGCTCTACAACCGTCACGTAGTAACCGTCCACATCCAGGCCGCTGCTGAGGAACCAGTCGTGGGACTTAGCCCAATCTACCTGCTTACGCGTCAGGCCAAGAGCGAGTGCAGGCACCGTTACGGGTTCATGTACCACCTTCGGCCCAGGTTGCTCAACCAGCAAAGCGGCGGCATGGTCTGCGTGCAGTTGCAACAGCTTGCGGTTGTACTCGATACCGGTCAAGAGCTGCAATTCGAACTGTGCGCGTAGGCTCTTGAGGTGAAGCAGGAAGTCTTTAGTGTCCATGGTAGTGCTCCTGTGTTGGTACTGACAAAGCCCTGCGTGAAACTTTCTCACACCGGCAACGACGAGTGCAGACACATCCCGGCCACGGTGCACAAAGTGCGGCACCATACGGTACCTGCTATGATCGCCACGCCAAGACGTACAGTGTCGCACCCATACCACATCCAGAAGGTGTTCACCCTTGCGCGTGTGTATCTCAGCCTTGCCCAGGTACGCCGCAACCTGTAGTGCTATCTTGACCTTAGCCACCATACTGGCGGTGGTGAAGCTCGTGCTAGACAGGCTCATAGCTGCGCATCCTTGTCGTCTAACACCGCCTGGAATGCTACCAGCTCGTCCCATTCCCAGGCAGCCCATGAACCCCAGTCGCCGCTGTCTGCACCCTGGGCAGCGGCCTTAGCGAATGCTCTACCGGTAGTCTCCAGGGCTGTTATGCGTTCCCGTGCCTTGGTCAGTTCGTCTTTCAGCGCGTCTCGCTCTTTCTCGCGACTGGTAGCCATCTCACTCCATACTTTCTTGGCCCGTGTAGCCTTGTCCACCTCAGCCTGTAGCCGGGTGACGTGGGTGCGGTGATCCGCCTCGGCCACGTATCCTTCACGAGTCTCAGGTTCTGGCAGCGTTTCGCGTGGGACCATGCTGGGAGAGAAGCCACCACTGTCGTTGTACCGGCTCAAGGCATAGATAACCGGCTCCCCACCAGCAGGCGGCACAGGTTCGGCAGGACTTGCGAGTGCAGGCTCTCCACGCACCCACTTATCCATGCTACCCACTGCCTCACTGAATAGCTCGATGCGTGTTACACCCGTCAGCGTTAAGGCCAGCTCGTCCGCCACCGCATCATCGTACGCTTGCTTAGCTCTGGTGTAATCGTGGTACTCCTTGTGCGCCACGTCTTCACCTACCGCCAGCTCCAGAGTGTAAACGGGTTGGGCTGATACCTGTTGAACACCCTCAGCACAGAGCTGACGTGCAATGCTCAACCAATAAGCCCGGTGTGCCCTCAGCTCTTGCATCAAACCGTTAGATGCAGTGCGCTTGAACAGCAGCACTTGCTTATGATAGCCCTTGGCGTTTTGTACTGCTTGCTGCATACGTTGCGTACTCATGGTGTCTCTCCTAGCTGTGTTGGTATGCTTGCACTGTAGTTAAGAGTTAACTATCCGTCAAGCACTATGTGCAATCCATTGCGCTAGCCTCTCAGCATCCTCTAGCAAAGGCTCTATCTCAAGCCTCTTGGTAATGTAACATACTGTGGAGAGAAGCGGAGGAGAGACGAAGGAGCTACTACCTGATCGACACGGTTAGGGATTGGGGACCCTACCTGACGCAAGGAAGGGAAGCAGAGAGGTAAGGATAGGATGCACAGAGATACCTATAGAGTAATGATAGGTAGATGGATAGGTAACAGATAGGAATGCTCAAGGGATACCACACAGTGCCGCAAGGGCACTCACGTAAGCAAAAAGGTATGCCAGCGTGGAGACACCCAGCAATCGAAAAAGGTATGCGGCCAGATGGACACACCCAGCCACACCCAACCCTGGACAGCACAACCTAGCATCCCCAGCGAAGCTGGATACCCTACCTCAACTCCGATGAAGAAAGATCAATGATGATGCTTGACAACCCTGGCGGACCTAACTACACTCGTCAGCATGGTAAGGAAGAATCTCCCGCAGCAATGACGATGGCGCACCACAGCCTAGGGCCCACGGGGAAGACTCGGCGTGATCGGGGTCGGAGACACTCTCGAACGAGCGCTCCAAATTAAGCCGCCTATGCACTCCCATCTGGAACTGTCAAGTACCACTCACCATCTGAGTGGTACCCGTTCATCAGCTCACTTAACCCATGGGGATACTGGGCGAGCCACAGAACGCACGAGACGTATACAAGCATCTTCGAAAGCTGTGCGGGCCATAGCGTGGTCCCGCTTGTCAATGCCTGGCATATCGCCAATCTGCGCCCACAGCTCTGCGATGTCTTTCTCCAGAGCCTTCACGCTGTTCATTGCGTCAATCTCTGACTGAGTAAGCTCGCGGTACGTTTGAATCTTGCGGTGTTGGTTGTCCATCAGTCTCTCCCGAGGTGTTTATCGTTCGTGCTGCACGCTATGCACAGGACCATGAATGGGTACAGCAGGAAGCAAGCCAGTACGAACATAAGTTCTCCATGGTGGGCAGCCGAAGCCACCCACGCGTCCAGGGATTAAGTGTTCAGCAGGGCAATGGCTGCGACAGCGGCCACGGTCAGTGCGTTAACTTCGGTGATGCGTGCAGCATCCAGAGCCGTAGGCTTCTCGGAACCTTGGTTGAAGAACCGCAGAGCCAGTTCCAATTTACGCGCAGCACGGTACGCGTTCTCGATTTGTACTTTCGTTGCAGAAACAATACCAGCCATGAGTGTTACTCCTTTGAAGCGTCAGTGGGTGTTAACCCGTTAATTGCATTGCATTGGTCTAGGGCTGTTGAGTAATCCAGCAGCCCTTGTGCGTACCCGCCATTGGTCGATAGATCAACCTGCGGGTGTTGGCACGGGATGAACTCCGGTACATCTGATACGCTTGCACAGCTCGTCAGAGACGCCAGCAGGGGCAGGGCTATCAGCCCAATCCCGATGGTTCTCCAGCGCCTTGCGGAGCTTCTGTTGCGCTTCATTCCGTTGTGCCTCCACAGTGAGCACAGCCTTCTGAATACGGCCTGTACGGGCCTTCTCAGCGTTGAGCTTGCCCGTCAGGTCCGTTACTAAAGCCTCGGCCTGTACAGCCCTTGTGTGCTGCCCCAGGGCGTACCACGAGGCCCCACCAAGGAGGCCCAGCAGCGCCAGGAACACGCCTAGTACAATCCCGATACGCATAAGCGGAACTCCTTAGCGCGCCTGTTCTCAAGGCCCTTGGAAGGCTTGCCCTTCACCGTGGCCTTGAACCCTTGGGAAACGCCGTACTTGCCCTTCCAAGGGGCTGTAATCGCAGCACAGACAGCCTGCCAGTCCTTACGCGCCAGTGGTCCCAGGAACAGGGTGTGGGGTGCGCCAGGGCCTTGGGTGTTGTACTGCACGGACACCATAGCCGCCACCACAGGAGCAGGTGCCCCAACGGTGTACGGCTTGATGGCCTCGGTGTATCGGCTAACGGAACGCAGTAGGTCTGCATCACACTCAGCGACAGTGAACTGCGCCTTGGGAATGCCTACCGTTTGGCCGTAGCACCACGTATTAACGCCCCCGATGTCGGTATAAGGGACTGTGCGCAGCTCTTCGATTGGACCGAGGAAGGTAGCGGCCAGCAGTACAGCGCCGGTCGCCCCTAGATTAGCTAGCCTGCTTTTCAGTGACATGTTCGGCCTCTTTGCGTGCAGCCCGCAGGTTCCGCAGCTCCACCACCGTCTTCACGATTTGGCAGACCACGAGAACACCTGTCAGCACCGCAACCCAGTTGCTAATAGTCATACCCGAGGCCCAGAGGCCCAGGTAGCCGAGCGAGGGACTAGCTGTCGCTGCTCTGTCGATAACAACGTCTTTAATCATTACATGCCCCTGCGCTTGATGGCGCGGTGTGAACGTTTTGTGCCTTGTGGCTTAGGCTTGCGAGATGCAGAGCCGAGTGGGTCATTTAAGAAGTTCTTGAACTCCTTGGCTTCGCGCTTACGTTGCTCCAGCTCCTCGTCAACAACAAGGAAGCCAACAAGCTCACGCGCTAGCGCCTCCACAGCATCCAGGCGGTCGTCTTTCTCAAGCGAGCCTTTATCTGTGGTGATGCTGTGCAACTGGTGGAAGAACGAACGCGTAGCCCGCTTATCCATTGGGTACTGCTTCAACAGCTCCAAGTCCATATCCATAGCTGCCTTGTGAACCACGAGGCGGTGCCGCTGGATGATAGGCCGTAAGGTGTCAATGATGCGCTTCTCTTTCTGCCCACTTGCCCATCGCTCGTCAACACCACAGCCCTGTACGCGGCGCTTGCCGGTCACTGGGTCAATGCTGTTGAAGTAGTTCTGGATGAGCTGGGTAACAGCACCGGCACCCATGTTGCGCTCGACGAGCACGCCACGTACACCGAACTGTTGAACGAGCTGCACGAGGCGTTCTAGGTTGTCCTCAGCGAAGCCACCCTTGAAACCACCCACCGCCAAAAGGTGCATGTACGGACCGACCACACCGCCAATAGCGAACGCAAGCTCATCACCACCGTCAGACGCAGGGTCAACGGTCATAGTGATGGATTGGATCGGGGCGAAGTGCTCAGAGATAAATGCAGGCAGGTACATCTCTGCCTTAGCGAGTGGGAAGTCCTGCGGAATCTCTAGGCGCAGTTTCTTGTCTGCCGCCCACGACAGGCGCTCAGGCACGTTGTCTATGCTAAATTCCCCGATGATGAGGTCGCGCAACTTGAGTTGCTGGCGCATAGCATCGGACAGGGTAGTGTCAAGCATGAATTGGAGTTGGAATCCCTCGGGCCCTTGGTCCAATTCTTTCTTGCACAGGTCTTGCTCTGTGTACCGCTCTGGGTCTGTTGACCAGCCACGGGAGCCGTCCAGGCCCTTACCGCTGCGGCACTTGTCGCCCAAGAGGACCATCCGCTCAGCGATGCTTGGGGCAAGGTACTCGCCGTAGCGCTCCTCTTCCTCAGCGGAAGGGAATCGGCCCGGCCAGATACGTACAGTGTAACCCCGGCGCGGTAGGCCGTTGTAGATCGACTCCCGCGTCTGCGGGGTGCCTAAGTACATGATGCGCCCATGGGTCACAATCGAGCTGAATTCACGGGACAAGAGCGCAATGTGCTCGCGCCCTGTAGCCGTTAGACCGTTCTTGGTGGTCTCGATATCGTCCGGGATAAGTACGTCGGCGCGGTACCCCTGCAAGGAGCCGGTAAGGCCCAGGCAGTTCACCGACGCGGACTTCTCAACCCCACGTAGGGACCAATGCACGTCGAACTCAAGGTCAGACGTACGGTCCCCGGCGCCCTTGTCCGGGCGCATGTAGTCGAGCACATCCCATTGCATGATCAGGCGCTTCATGAGAATTCCGTTCTCTTTCGCCTTGTCTTCTGCACCCGACACCAGCATAATACGCTTGGACGGGTCTTGTATCAGTTCCCACACACCATAGAAACAGGCGATGGTCGATTTGGCCTCGCCTCGTTGGGCTTGTACCATTTGCTCGGCGGGTCCGTGTTGCATGAACATCGCGATATCCGCCTGCATCCACGTCAGGGAGAACCCGATGTAGTTAAAGGCGTCACGGCAGAAGTCCACAAACTCCGGGTACATCTCCCGCACAAGCTGGGCCTTTGCCCAACGTGCGCGTGTGTCCATTAGTTCGCCCCGTACAATCCGATGATGTCTTCTGTGCTAAGTTCCAAGGCTTGCTTGGCCTTCTCACGGCGGGCTTGGGAGCTTGCTTTGAACTCGTCGCGCAAGCGCTCCAAGTCCCCCGCATCTGCCGGGTCGCAAGTGATGCTGTTATCTTTGAGGAACTTTGCAATCGCTGCTTTATCGGCGGCAGGTACCGGGATTTCGTTCTCCCGGTACCACTTAATCTCGTCGATCATTTGCTCCGCCAGCAGCTCATGCAGTGTCGCAAGCATACTCTGCTTAGCTGCCATGTTTACTCCTTACGCTTGAATAACGCCGAACCCCTTCCATGTACCTGGGGTACCGGCTACAGTACAAAGCCAGCCCGAGTAACCAGCGGCCACGGGGGACACGTTTATAATGCGGTCGCCCACCAAGTAATCCCGATAGTAGAACTGTGTAGGGCTTGCGGACGGCACAGCCGCACCTCGCCCTATAAGCGCACCGCGTTGTGCTTGATGCAGTGCCATAGGGTCCTGCATACCACAACCGCTACTACCTTCGACAATGGGGTGTAGACCTACAGAGTACCAGTCACTACTGGATGTAGTGGCACTACTCAGAGTGCTCCCGATGAGTACTTGCGCAAAAGCCGCACCTGCGGGCGCCACAACCACAGCACTTTGTAAAGTAACCGGGGCAGACGTGGTGCCGCTCTCGGCAGTAGGTATAGCCGCTTTGTTAAGGGGACAGATGGTGTTGCTAATATCTACACTTGCCGCAGTAAGCCAACGGATACCCAACTGGATGCCGATAATTGCCGTACCTACTGGGTAATTCGCCCCAGTAAGCGCTGCCACTAGGTACTTACTACCCGCGACCACGGCCACGCTCTCGCTCTTGAGTGAGTTAGTCCCGGAAACGTTGGTTGGGTTCATACGCAAACCGCGACCGTGCACAGAACTAATACCAGCATAACGCACAGTAGGTCCGAGGGTGGCGGTATAAACCTGCCACGAACTCCCGGTGTCCGTGCCACTGACACTAACTAGGTTAGGGTCGCGCAGTAAGTTAGCACCCACACTAACCGCACCATTCAAACGCAATGCACCGGCGTAGCAACGCCCCACACCGTCCGGTTGTGGGTTGATCGACTGAATGCGGGAGTTTTTGAACTCCAACCCGGCGCCGTCGTAGTACGCGTTTTGTACGTTGCACGACTCTACCAAGATGTTATTGCCAGAGTTCCCCACTAAGGAGTTCTCTTGCGCTAAGAACTTGAAGATATCCCCGTTAGAGATAGTCACGCACCGTATGGGCAACGTGTCATTGTTCGGCTCAATGTTGATGTTGAGAGCGGCACCATACGGGCTAATGATGTTAATGTTCTTGCAACCCTCAAGGATTGCTACATCATTCTGGCTATTGTTCTCGAACTGGCAGTGCTCTAACGTGATGTTAATGGCGCGTTTCATGTATACGCCCCAAGCATTGTTCAAGTCTGGGGCGGCTGCATCGCGGAACCCTTCAAACCGGCACTTGTACCAATGCGCGTTGCTACGGTCCTCAAAGGTGGTCCGCACGTTTGGCAGATTCGTTTCCAGGCAGTTTAACCACACACCGTCGTATCGTGCATTGTTACCCGATGCGGCGAGGACGGTAGGACCACCCGTCAACTTGAACAAGTCAATACGGGCACCGTAGGCGACCACGCGTTGATTGTCATATCCGTAGAACCAGTGCATGCGGTAGGACGCGGTGGTGGGGGTAAACATGATGAGCGCCCCCGCGCCCCCAGCAACTGCGCATGCGTTATACGCAGGTTGGTCGTTAATTACACCGTCACCAAACGCACCGAACTGCGTGGGTAGGTACACACCTGCGGTAGCTTCGCGGACCCAGCAACCGGTGCCGGATACGGAACCTGTAAACCATGCTTGCACGCTTGCTAGGTTTGACCAGTCTGACGGGTACGCCCTGTCGGGGTCTATCACAGTACCGCCGTTGTGCAACGTCTTGGATTTGGTCGAGGACCAGTGCAGCACGCCCCCACCTTTTGTAGACCCAGGGTGGTAGCCCAGCAGGAGGATTTGTTCCCCATTGCGGAACCCGACCACGCCCGAAAGCGCATCCACGGCATCAAATTGGCGAGGGGCGTCACCTTCTCGTAAAGCACCTGCCACTAGACTAACACCCATCGCGGGGTTGGCAAGGTCCGTGCGCAGGGTTGCGGCGCTGTCAGACAGCGCCTCGACAACCAACTCTAACGCGTCCTCTGCAATCTCTTTGGCCTCTTCCGCAACGACGAGTGCAGCCGCAGCCGTACCTGCCGTTTCGTTCACTGCCTCTTGGGCAACGTACAGAAGCTGGCGGTTGTTCTCGTCGATGTAGCGTGGCAAGAACGGCACACCACCTGCGAAGACGTGCAGCGGGACAAACGCCTTGGTGTTGCGGAATACGCGTACAACGGTGCCGAGGGCAGGCGCTGCGCTCAATTGCACGGACGCTGTACTACCCGCCAACCATGTATACGGGGTATTCGTCCCATCTACTGTTACGAATACCTCGGCGGCGGATAAGTACGGGAAGGTAAGGGCGAAAACGGTCTGTGTCCCGTCACCTTCGTAGAGGTCTTCTGTTGCTGGCGTTTGGGCCAAATTACTCTCCTTTCCAGGCGTCCAGCACCATGGCTGTGCCCGGCATTGCATTAATAAACGGGAGCACCTGCGTAGCCGCCTTGCCGATGTCGGCAGAACCTTCGCGGAACTCCCCGTTAAGCATCTTCTTCGCGCCACCAAGGGCACGTGACGGCGCGTCCATGATCCCTGTAAGAGGGACGGACATACCGGCGCGGCCACCAGTCAACCCGGCGATACTCGCCGCGCCACTGATAAAGCCCAGGCCAGCGGTGTACCCGATGGCGCCCTTCGCAACCTTCTTGAGCCCTTTGTCGGACAGGTCCAAGTCACCCTTGCGCGCCTCGTTCACCGAGACCATTAGAAAGGTCATAGGGTATTGAAAGGCGAGCACGGTAGCGAGGGCACGCGGCCCACCATTCTGGAGGGTGCCACGCAGTGTCTTGTTGTGGGCAAAGGAAACGAACGATTGGAACTGGCCGAGGACTTGGCCTACAGCGGAGCGAGCAAACGACGCACCTTGCCCAGGACGACCAAACAACAGCGTGTCGTCCATCATGCGCAGGGCTACGTTCATTGTCTCGTCGATAGCATCCTGAGACCATCCAGCCCAGTTCATCGCCGACGCATTCTTACCACTGTATGTAACATTAGCTTGCATTGCGGACTGTACTTTTGCCCAGTCAATGTCCGGTGCATACGCCTTGATGGTAGCCAATGCTTTGGCGTCACCTTTAGCGGCGCGGGCCATCTTGTTCAACACGAGGTTGGCGTTCATGCGCGATTGGTTGGCATGCACGTATTTCATCGCGTTCAAGTACGGAACCGCTTGCTTGCCCGCGTGTAGGAGACGGTCCAGCACTGTGTCGCCGGCTGCTAGGTTCACGTCATGCTGACGCTTCCACGGACGCACTCGGACATCTCGGGCAAGGTCAAGGTGGAGCACTGTGCGCAGCTCATCCGCTAGGTCGGGGTTACTGGCCGCGTTGTTCAACACATTGCGGATACCTGGGAATGACTTCATGAACTGCTTACCGGTCTCGACGAGTCCGTGCCGTGCTGCGATGGTGCTGTACTCCGCAACCTGCCACAGACCAGAGCCGGACAACATGGTTGCGTCGGCCAGGGCCTTGACACGCTGCACTACCGGCCCCAGCACGTTGGCCTCCGGACGGTTGCCTGTGAAGTCCCCGAGGAGACCGTCTAGCTGCTTCATGAGGTCCTGTTGCTGGGCTTGCGGTAGTGTCTTAATCGACTCCAAGTAGTTCCTCTTGAACAACTCCAGCCCTGCGTCATCAGCAGCTACACCGGCCTTAGCGAGCGCCATGCGTCCCGCCATGCTACTGGTGTAGTTCTCCATGACGCGATCCAAGTCCGTGTCGATGAGGTCTGTCATACGGTAGATGTTGCCGTCAGCACCTTTGATGCTCGCCGTCATGTCGAAGCTCAGGCGGTGCTTACCGTACTTGGTGGTGCCTTGGTCTGACGCCTTCTGCTCAATCTTGAACATGATGCTGTCGAGTCGTCCTTGCCCCACGCCAGCCTGCTCTAATGCCTCTCGGATGAATGCTGTGTCGGTCTTGCCCAGGCCCCCGAGGAAGTCCGAACGAGTACCCGCCGCCTTGTCCTTAACGCGCTGGATTAGGGCGGTTGCAATAGCATCCGCATCGTCTGCGTCGATGCCCTTGATACCGGCTAAGGCAGACTGGGCAATCAGACGCTTAGGTAGTCCGCTCTCGGCGTTGTCCATACCGCGAATGAGGGAGTCGTTCCAGCTACGGTGGAAATACCCAGGTTGTGGTGTGAACTCTTCGAAGCCGCGTACACCTGCCTCGCGGGCCTGTTCCCCGATACGGGCGTGGATACGGTCACTCTCATCCGCGAGGCGCTGTACAAGTGGGTTCCCGTTGGGCGCTGGGGACACGTTCCCGAACTTCTGGAACTCATCGTTACGGCGCAGCAGCTCGGTGGCTACCTCCTTGTTCAAGTCGTCGCGGGCAGCCCCGTACTTACCCGACAGGTCGAGCTTACGGGACAGGAAAGACCACCCTTGCGTTTCCCGCAGCCCGTCCTCCAACATCGAGTCATAGGACTGCATGTACCCGTCCGCCTCGTTGGTGAATCGGCGGTGGTAGCTTGCTGCGTTGTTGTTGGTCAGGAGGCCATCACGGCGCACAGGGTCATCCACCAACGTAGACATAAGCGGCCCTGCCTCTGGTGTTGCCTTGGCGAGCTTGTCCGTCTCAGAGGTGAAGGCGTTCACGGAGCGGGCGATCTTGCCGTCAGTGCCAGGGACGCGCATGTTGCCCGCCCAGCCCCCACCACCAGGGCCACCGATACCGCCACCTCCGAACAGGGCGCCAAAGCCACCCATGAGCGCAGCATTCAGCACGTAGTCAAATCCGGTGGTACTCTTGCCTGCCGCATCTGCCGCACCTACCAGACCGGTACCCACAGTGGCGCCCAGGCCAGCAGAGGCTAGTCGCCCCAGCTTAAGAGCCTTTGTGGTACCGAACGTGGCGAAGTCTGCGATGATGCTGGCCGGGTCCAGTATACCGGAGGCCAGGGCATACCCGCCGTGACGGGTTAGGATTTCTTGGTTGGTCTGGTGCTGCTGGAGACCCTGGGCAATCTCTAATTGATCCTCGGCGGTACCTGCCTTACCCAGCATCTCTAAGTTCTCCTCAGACGCCTCCAGGCCCATACGCTGGACCAGCTCCAAGGCCCTGCGGGAGCCCTGGAACGTTGGGTCATAGTCGCGGTACTGTCCTTCAAACGCCCGGTCTGTTGCCTCCAGAATGTACCCGGTGTACGACTCCTGGGCAGCGGCCTTAACCTTGTCCGTGAGGTTGTCGTTGGCCTCTACCTGGGCAGCCTCTATGGGCTGCTCCTGAATGCGTTGGTACTTCTCCTGCACAGCAACACCGGCAGGCCCGCCGTCCACGTCCGGGAACTGGTCCAAGCCTGTAGCTACCTCGGGATTCAGTGCCTTTTGCAGCGCGTCCAGAGGCAACAAGTCCTCCGGTTTTACTTTCATCGAACCTGCCATTGTTTGACCTTATTGGTAGCGGGCGCTCGTGTTACTCAGGACACCAAGTCCCGAGAAGTGCGGCGCCATTTTACGGATGAACCACTCTGCGCGGTTCGGTGTTTGCTTCGCCCATGCACTGGAACTAACCTCGCGAACGAACGCGTCTATGTCCCGGCTGCGGATAGCCTCGGCGGTCTTGCTGTGTTCACGCAGACCCTTGTCGCCCAGTTGGAAGACAGCGCCCGCCAGCCCAGCGATTGCGTTGGGGTCCTGCACACCAAGCTCGCGTGCCAGTTGGGTACCCTGTTGCATGGCAAGGTCGGTATCCTCGCGGTACCACTTCTCGGCCTGCTCGCGGGTAATCTCCTGCCCCTCTTTCATCTGCCCGGTGACGTTGTGCCCAACACCTACCGCGAGACCGTCGCGGTCCTTGTATACCGATAGGCGGAGCCCTTCCATACCGGTCAGCTCCTTGCGGAAGTTGTACGCGATACGCACAGGGATACCGTAGGAGTTCCCGCCGTCGATGCGGAACGGTTGTCCGTCCATCTCGACTGCTGCCCCGAAGTGCGCGGCATTGGCCTCATCTAGTATGCGGGTTTGCTCGGTCTCGATACGCTTACCGATAGCTGACGGGTCAATGGCGGTGCGCTGCACCACTTGACCCTTATCGTTGAGCTGGATGTTCTCCAAGACACCTGTGGCCTTGTTGAAGGCAAAGTTAGACTCGAAGCCATCCGCAACAGCGGGGTAGTCCTGGGATAGCATAGTGCCGATGCGCTGCTTATCTGCGGAGCCGAACACCTGGGCCACGTCAACACCTCGTGGGAGAATCAAGCCCCGGCGCACCTCTCCAGTACCGAACGCACCGGACTCCCCGACCGTGATGGTACGGGCCTGCACGTTAGCTACGGCCAAGTCCAATGCACTGTCGGCGTTCAAGCCCATGTTGTTGCGGTCACTGGTGATGTTCGTCAGCTCGTCGGTCAACGCGGCACCCATAGCGGCTGCGTGGTAAGGGTTGCTCGACAGGTTGGACTCCCCGCGTAGGAAGTTGCCCAGACGACCAGTAACGCCGCTGTACACCTCACCATCCACACGGTCCAACAGGGTCTTGCGGAACGTCTGTGTCTTGATACCTTGGTCCAGGGCGTCCAGCTTGGCGAAGGCATCGCGGTTCACAGTGAACTCTTTGATGGACTGCTCAGGCGACACGCCGTGCTCTTGCTGGGCCAGGACGTAGGACATTGTGGCCTTGGTATCATCCGGCATGGCGGCCAACAGGACAGCGCGAGCGCCTGGGTTCTTCTGCTCCGCAATAGTCAGCGTAGAGATAACGCCGTTAATCGATTCCACCAGCGCTGTAGGGACAGGTTCCCCGCCGGGCGTGGCGGCAATGCTACGCACACCTTGTCCGATAGTATCCCCGAAGGACTTCGGCATAGCGCCCAGGGACAGCCCGGCAGACACACCGGCTTTTAACCGCTCGGTGACGCTTACGCCGTTCTTGGCTAACTGCTTGTCCATGGCCTCCAGGCCCTCGGATACGGTGTACCCCAACGCGGCAATGGTACCTGGGTCCCGGTTTCCGATGGCGGACATAAGCGCTACTTGGTCATCGTGGTTCGCCATACCCTTCAAGGCAGTCATGCGGAGGGTCTTAGCCTGTGCGTACGTCATGCGCTTGGCTTCCACCTCGCGTACGATGTAGCTAGTCAACTCATCCCCGCCAACCTCACCCCGACCTACGCGGGACTCGAAGGCGCTGTTATCCTGAATCACGCCCAAGGAATCCAGGGCTGTGGTGCGGGTAGTGCTCTCGCGCAGTTGGGTGTCCAGGGACTTGCGGTCCTCGAACGACATCTCATTAAGCGCACCGCTATCGCGAAGCTGCTCAACCACTTGACGCTGGTCAGAGTTCACCAACGCAGAGAGGTACTGGCCTGCAACCTTTTGGCGCATCTCCAAGGGCAGCTTCTCGGAGTTCATGAGGTCTACGTACATGAGCGCAGCGCGCTCCGTGTTCGCTTGGTACGTCACAGGGTCATCGCCCGAGCCTGCAAGGTCGGTGATAATCTGGTTGCCCTGCACTAGGTAGCGCTTGGCACCCTCGTTGATCGACCACTTACTGTACGCCCCGGCCTGCTTGGTGAACAGGGAGCGCTCCATGCTCTCCTGCGACGCCATGGCCTGGGTCTGCCCCTGGGCACTCATTTTGCTAAAGTTCCCAGTGAACGCGGCGGCACGTTGCTGGACTACCTTACCGAACTCCTCCGGGGACATGCTCTGTCCTTTGGTGGCAATCAGCTCTGTCATCTCGCGAGCCATGTTGGCCTGCTCTATGCGGTAGTCCTCGTCCTGATAACCGCCGTTCACGAACGGGGCGCTAAAGATGTCGGAGTCCACCGCGTCTCGCGCCTGTCCCGCCATCCGTGCGCGGGTACCGTCAAGGTAGGACTGTTGAACCTCTTGGTTGAGCTTCTGCGAGACCCCTTGCTGTGCAATCGACAGCAGGCCGTCCAGGGCTACGGAGCCCGCAGACGGGCCGGTGTAGTCGGAACGCTCAACCTTGCCAGGGCCGAGCTGTGCCCGCTGTACCTGCTGCATACCGGGCGTCTGTAAATCGAACTCTTGTGTATTGCGCTGTACCATGGGAATACCTTAAGTAGATGTGGAGCCGAAGCGGAACGCTGACCCCACATACGCAGAGCCAGCGGCCAGCAGGCCGTTAACAAGTGGGTTCTGTTGTCCGGTAGTGGGGTCAATGCGGCCCCGTAGACTGTTCTTGGCGGACTCTGTGAGCGAGAGCACCTGCTGCTTGAGGTTGTACTGCCCGACCTCGAAGTTCTGCTGTATACCTGTTTCCGCTTCAGTCAGCTCTCTGTCAATGTCGTTAAGGGTGGCGTCAACCGACGCCCCTTTAACCTGTGCAGCAGCGGCGTTCGCAATCCCGGAGCCTTTGGCCTTGTAAGCCTCGCGCTCTGCCTCGTTGAACTGCTTGGCGGCGCTGACGCGGAGTTGCCCACCTTGGACCAACAGCGCACCGATGTTCTGGGCGTTGTTCACCGTGGTCTGCAAATCCGCCGCAGCGTTCACCTTGTTCTGCGCCTTGATTTGACGCGCCTTCTCTTTGTTCTCGATGCCGGTTTTCACGGCACCTAATACGGCTGTGGCCGCGAGCATCCAAAACATTACGCTCTCCTGAATCGTTGGTGGTAGCGGAACCCGTACTCGATGCTACGCACGTTTAAGTCGTAATAGTCATCGGTGGACAGGGTAAGCAGGGCTGTGCGCATGTCCACTCGGGCCGGAATGGTTACGGTGGCTGTGTCGGCAAGGGGCAGCCCGGCGCCTAGCTGCTGGCTGTACAAGCGCAGTGGTGTGGTAGCTGTGTCCCCGGTTTGACGAATCGCGTCTGCTACGCTGTACTCGAACTGCCCAGTGTTTGCCACGGACACCCGGTACCGGTGCAGCACGGCGCGGGTAGTCGTGATGGGCACGTCCTTGGCGTCCTTGATAACTGGAGGCGTCAAGGTGAAGCTAGACTCGAACTGGTAGCCCACGGTGTACACATCACCTGGGACGGCTTCGGGGATGTCCAGCACCTCGAACGCCCCGCTTGTGGTGCTGGTGAAAACCTTCTGCCCGAGGTATGCGTTATCGCCGCTGATCTTAAATGCCCGCAGGTCTGTACCTAGCGAGTTCATAATCACAGGGACGGACAACTCACCTGCAACAGTGCACGTCGCCTCGATGTAGAAGTCCAGGCGCGGGACTGTGGGGCTCACATCACCTGCACCGCGTTGCATGTCGATGCGGCAGATAACCAA
>Ga0307414_10000337_pt1 | contig 26520 bp, 41 predicted proteins | sample DK1Ometagenome_FD_203804 | JGI IMG/M metagenome (GOLD analysis project Ga0307414, IMG submission 203804) | Maize rhizosphere microbial communities from greenhouse at UC Davis, California, United States - DK15-O-3 | ecosystem: Host-associated > Plants > Roots > Rhizosphere > Soil | place: USA... | reverse complement strand
GTCGTACGTGTTTTCGCCGTCTCCGGTGTTCGGAATGGCCGGGAGAATACGTGACGCCTCCGACTGCAAACGGTTGTACAGCGAGAGATTCGGCTTAGCGCCGGTTTCGGCGTTGCCGAACATATCCGCTACAGCCTGATCAGGATCACCATCGGTCAAGCCCATGAGCCGACGCAACACCATGTATTCCTTTGTGGAAACGTCCACGTTGAGGGTAATCGTGCCCTTGATCCGAAGCTCTGGGAGACTGTGACCAGCGCTTGCAAGTGCAACGGCGGTCTCGCTGCAATAACCGTTGCTGTCAGCGTGTTTGAGCGCCTTGCTCACGGTCACCTTTGAGAGAGCCGCAAGCATTTCCGCAGCTTCGCCGGACGGCTGGGAAAGCAGGTACTCATTCCAGTTATCTCCGAGCTTGATAAAGCGGTTAGCATCCGGCCCAAGATCATACGTGGTGGCATTGGAGTGACGGCCGGAAACCTTACCATCATTGTCCGTTTTCTTGATCTTGACGTTGTTGTAGGAATGGCCGGTAACTGTGAACATTTCCCCATCTTGAATACGCTCATAAAGCGTTCCTTCCGGGATTGTGTCTTTCGCCAATGCGTGTTGGCGGTCGAACATTTCCTTGTTCATCAGTTCGGCGCGGGAAATGGAATCCAGCGGGAAAGTGTGCTCTCCCAACTCGCTCCAATCGCCGTCCGCCTGATCAGGGTAGGCAAACAACCGAACGGTTACGGTCTTCGATTCTGCCTCAGTGTTGAGGGAAATAACCTCAAACATTGCATTGGCCGTGTGAGGCCACTGGGAAAGGCGGCGAATTTCACGCGGCAGGTAGTCATGGTAAACAACACCGAACTTCCCTACCGAATCCATGAGCTTGATGAAACGGAAATAGCTGTGGTAATCGCCCTCATGACGCTCCATGATGAGCCTTGCATCATGGTAGTCACCGTCATGACGCCCAATGTTGGGATTTCCGGCGCGGTCGGTGGAAATTTCGTAAGCGGTGAATCGGCCATTCTCCCATGTACCATCACCCCATCCGTTAGCGTCTTGACGGTAGGCGTCAAGGACCATCCACTTATCCAAAGTCTCATCATCCGGATTGCTGGGATCAGCAACTCGAATAGCCGGGTTGCCGCGCAGGGTCCGCAGGTTTTCAACGCTCATAGGCGTGCGCTCAACAACGGGAGCAATTGCAGTTTCAGTTTCGACAGTTTCAACAGACATTTTGGTGTGTCCTATTCATTAGACGATTTTTTGGATTGTGCTAATTGCACACCCCCAACATTCCCTATTCGACTATAGGGAATGTTGAGAGAATGGAATTAGAAGATGCTTCCACCGAGTACAGCGCCAACGATTCCAGCCGCTACAGCGACAGCCGCAGCTACCTTGTTGCTGAGTCCGCGCCACTTGGTGACCGTCTTGACAACGGGCTTGGGCTCAGCGGCGAACCGTACGGGCTCAGGTGCCTTGACTTCTTCCACCGTCGGTACGGCGGTCACAGTCGCCGCTACGGGCTTGCTCTCACCCTCAGCAACCAGAGCGTCATGGATGGGAGTCTCGGCGCTCTCAGGTGCCGTAGCGGCGTTCTCAGCCACGGTTCCACCGTCGCCGACTACCACGGAAGCAATGCCGACCGCTGAAAGGTGTTCGTTGGTAAGCGTCTTGCCTTCCGTAGCGGCCAGAACTTCCCGAGCCGTGGCAATGAGGCCAAGCTGAGTCGAGACGCTGGAAGACTTGACCTCATGGAAAGTCATTGCTTCCGCTTTCAACTCATCCAGCGAGTAATCCGTGGTGTTGAATTCCGCAATGGGCGCATTCAGCACTGCCGAATTCACAACCACGTCGAAACCTTCCGGCTTGCTTTCCTCAGCCGGGGCGACAACCTCAGCCGGTGCATCTTCCGCCGTCACCTTGACGGAAACCTTGACGTGATCGACGCCGATGGATCGGAGAAGATCGGAGCGGATTTCCTGATCCGTGGTGGCGTTGTATGCGTTCCGCAACTCGTTTTCAAGCTGCGCTCGAACCTCATAAGACGCATTCTTGACTTCACGGAATGAGAGAGCCTGATTGATTGCGGCGTAGATGTTGGTTTCGCCAGTGTTGACGGAAGCAACTTCGCGGCCAGTGATTGCAGAAACAACAGAGATAACGTTAGACATGGTGTGTAATCCTTTGTTAGGCGATTATTTGTTTTGTGCTAATTGCACATACCAAATTGCGGGGAGTAGTCCGCAATTCAGTAAATGGAATTAGAAGCGTATAAACATTCCTTCCCAAAAGCTAATGAATGAATGCCCCATACCGTTACCACGGTTAGCAGCATCCCAGTAGCAAAATGTGTCGTCCTCAACTATGCAAGGCGGCAGGTAAAGCGAGAACTGCCACACTGTGAATCCCACTACGAAAGCGACGATTCCCAGCAAGAGCGCGGTTACTTTCAGTTTGTCTACCATGTTGCAACTTCTTTCGTTCCGGTGGAGTCCCACGTGGTAACGGGAACTGCAATTGCATTGCTAGGCGTGGGAGTGAATGCAAGGTCTTCACTCCAAACAAGTTCGCGGACTTCGATAAGCTTATCCGCCTCATCATTCCAGCCGCAGAGTTTCAACTCTTGAATCAAGGTGTTGAGCGGAAAAAGCAAGTTTGTTTTCTCAGCCATGTTCTAGCCTTTCACGTGGATTACTTCGCGAATTTCAGGATCAATTACCACCGGACCATTTGCCCTTTGGTGTGTGCGTTTCGGCTTGAAAAACAGCCGATAAAGTTTTGCCATTTTGGTTCCTTTCGTTATGCCAATTAGGCATGGCGCACCTAGCGACTAGCACTAGGTGACCAAAACTAATTGGTTCGGTTTTTGACCATTTCCAGCATTACGGGTTGCTGACTGACTCCACCACGTTAGGCACGTGGTACCACCGGGAATCTCGAATATCGGATTGTCCCCTACCGATACAAACGTCGGTACAAAGCGTTCCAGAGCTGCACTCACTCTCTGGTAGGGTCGCTAGGCATAGATGTATCCCTAGTTGATTCCCTGATCTTCTCTATTTAGTTCTCAAACATCTAGTCGGTACCACCGTCCCGCGTTTCCGGACTCTTTCTCCGGTGTTTCGTTCCCGTTGGCCTGACAAGAAAAACAATACGGGCTACGGCCATATTGCGCAAACACATTCCTAGAATATTAAGTTTTATTACGTTCCCCATTTTGCTAGGTTTTGGGCGGGGTGTGCTGTACAATCGCGCGCTCACACACTCGGGTTTCGCGTAGAAAGGAACGGGCGCGCACGTATACAGCACACTTCCCGAACTGTCAAAAAACGGCTGTGCGCCGATCTGACAGCCTCAAATTCAATCAGGCAGTAAGGATATGACCGTAGCTCTGAAAGTGGCTTAGGCGAGTTTTTCCGTATCGTGGTACAACTTTTGTTGCCTATAAGTAAACTTCCGCATTGTGAAATAGTTTTTCCACATTGTGGAATATGCCCATGCCGGCGCTTTTCCGATAGTTGACTCTCACTTACAAGCGCCGGCCACGCACAAAGGCCAGTACAAACAGTACAATGACCAGTACAAAGCCAATGCCGGCCGACGTGATACAAAGGGCAGTACAAAGTGGTCTAGACAAATTTAGTTGCCTAGGGACACTAGCAATTGAGAGTTTCAATCATTGAGAATTTCAATCGTTGATTTTCTCAAGTGTTGACAAAATGAGAAACGTCAAGGACAATCGCGTACGTATGAGATTCCGCATTATGGAATTGACAGATTGGCAAACAAGCCCGATAATCGCGTGCGCATACGTGAGTGTACCGGCTTGCATCTGAGTTGCAAGGCGTGTAATGTTCTTAGTAGTTAGTCCACCGGCGCAAGCCACAACGAAAGGCAATACAATGAACGCTACAATGTCAGCCGCCGATCTTACTTCCCACGTTGAGCAGAAATTTTCCGGTGCATACCGTGTCAAGGCCACAATGGTCAAGTGGGACACGGAAACGGAAACGGCAACGTTCCAGCTTGCTTTCATTCGTGGCTACGTGGTATATCCCGATCTTGCTTGCACGATCTACGCGCAGGCGTGGCAAGCGGACGGCAACCCAACGTGGCAAGGCGCGGCAACGTCGAGCTACCCTTTCACCGCCAAGCAAGCCGCGCCTTACTACGTAGAAGTCATGTAGTCAAGCCGGGAGCGGAAGTGAGAGCCCGCTCCCGGTTTTCCACATAGTGGAATTCCACCATGCGAAATTCCACGATGTGGAACGCCGGCGAAGTGAGAGCCGACTCTCGGTTCCGGCCCTGCCGACCGACCCGACCCGGTAAAGAACCCCTTTTGGCAAATTTCTGGGTGGATTTTTGAGATTTGAAAAATATTTTTTGCCTAAAGAACCCTCTTGACAAAATTTCTGGCTTGAAATATTGTGGTTCCATCAACTCCAAACGAAAGGATTCATCATGAAGATCAAAAAGAAAGCAATGAACAAGATTCAGAACGAAATGCGGAGGCGTTTCGGCCCGTATTGGGAGCGTAAGGCCGGAGAAATCGGGCAGCTTCAACGCGCTGTGGTCCAGCTACAGAAGGAAGTGCGTGAACTGAACGAGTTCAAGGCCACAACCCTTCACGCTGAGGCTTCCAAGGGCGATACAGGCAAGCACGTAGCCAAGACTGAGCCCGAAATTACCCCGCCTTCTGCTATCTGGGAGGCTAGCTTCCATATTTACGGTGGCAAAGCGTCACGTACGATCAATATCTCCAACCTTCGGGCGTTGAAGCGGGTTGGAATTGAGACAATTTCGACCTCTGCCAATGGAAGTCCTCACTACGTTCGTGTTCAACTCTTGCCAACCCAATTCCCGGCTGCTATCCCAGCATTGGAAGAGCAGTTGCGACGTTTGCTGGATGCTCCTGTCCGCGTTCATTGGAGGAAGGTGCAGTAATGATACAGAGAACATCAAGACAAATCATGGCTGAGCACAATGAGTTGCTGAACAAAAAGATGACAGCAATCATGGACGCTACTCGTAACGCACAGAACAAATACGATCCAAAGTTGAAGCAGCTTATGGCGGAGTACATAGTGGCTCGTGCTACGGAAGTAGTGGAGGACGCCATGAGAGGGACACCCCCTGATGAATATTCAAAACCAATTGACAAGAGCGGGTGTGCCAAATAGAATTGGTTGACACCCACACCCCCTAACGAATATTGGAGGACAACATGGAACCAGCAGCAGAAGCTAAGTCAGTAGCAGAGGCGGAGGCCACAGTAATCCGCATCGAGGCAGAAATAGAAGAGAAGCGTAGAGAGCTGTCAGTAGCCCGATGGGCCTTGTCAGATGCGCGGGCACAGGAACGTTTGGGACGAATCAATGGCCTTTAGTCTCGGGCAGCTCATGATTATGCGCCAGCACTTGGACGGGCAGGAAGCTATGGAGAAGGCACACGCCCTAGCGAATATCCGTGACAAGTACAGCCACTTGCATAACGACATAAACCGGCGTATAGTCGAAGCAGCAAACAGCCAAACAAAGGAGTCAGAATGATTTTCACAAACCCAAAGCCCCTGTACGGACAGCTTGAAGAAATGCTTCGCACTCGTGGTCGTGGCGTCAAGGCCAAGGTCAGCGAAGCAGCTACCTTCATTGCAACCAAGACCAACTTTAACGCCAACGGCACCCTGATTGGTCAGTGGCTAGAGGGCTGCTACGTGGTAGCCAGTTATGGCACACCCCTTGCAGTAATTACGAAACGTGGTGTAGTCTACAACAACACCGAATACGGAGAGACGACAACCAACCATCAGTTCATCGTTCTGGATGCGTTGACGATCCTCCCCTTCACACCTAAATCCGTCCCGGCCGAAAAGTTCTGGGAAACCGTACGAGAGCAAGGAACGAAAAATGACTAAAGAAACCCGCATTGACGTAAGCAGCCATATCAAGTCCGTAGAGGATTTGCAGCCCGGTGACAAGGTTGTAGTGGTCTACCGCAGGGGGTTGCAGATAACCACCAAAGTCGTCTATACCTTCGGATCAGTCCAGAACGGCATGATCAAGACTGAGGGCCATGACGATGTAATGGGCGCAGAAATGTTCAATAAGGTGGTAGGTAGCTATGACAGCGCATGGACCACTGTGTGGCGCAAGCCCAACCCGCTGCCGACCAACGTTGGCGCGATCATCCATGTTGACGAAACAGCAGACAATGTGCGAGACTTTACTGGCCTAGTGATTCTTCGTCACGCAGGATCATGGCAGGGAGTTCACAACCCCACGTACCGGTTCGGCGCTAACAACATCAAGCGCTGGTCAACCGTCAAGATCGAAACCACTAACTAAGGAGTACACCCTATGACACTTTCTCTCAATGAATACCAGAACGAAGCAATGCGCACCGCAATCTACCCTGAGGATCGGGGCTTGGAGTACACTGCTCTAGGCTTTGCGTCTGAGGTAGGCGAGCTGGCTGAGGCTTGGTTGAATGGCAAGGGTCTTGATGGTGCCCGTAAGGTACTGTCCGAGGCAGGAGACAACTACTGGTATGTCTCTGCGGTTGCCCACTCACTGGGTGAGGCGCTGGAAAGCGTGTTTGTCTTCGCTAACGTGAACGAGAACATCGACTACCTACCCCTTGACGCACTGTTTTTGGAGCTGGCAGTACAGGCAGGTAACATTGCTGGTGCGGTCAAGAAAGCTATCCGTGACAACGGTGGCGAACTGACTGACGATAAGTACGACCTCGTGATGGACAGCCTCGCTAACTCGTTGAAGGTTCTGGACAATATCGTTCTGCACTTTGAGGCTACGCCAGCGGGTGTGCAAGCAGCCAACCTTGACAAGCTTGCGGATCGTCAGAAGCGTAACGTGATCGGTGGTTCAGGTGACAACCGGTAAGTACCGGATTCTTGACCTCTTCTGCTGCGCTGGTGGTGCCGCTTCTGGGTACCACCGCGCAGGGTTTGAGTTGTACGGAATCGACATAGACCCTAAGATGAATCGGGACTACCCATTCCACAGTCGCACAGACGACGTGATGGGAACGCTCCTGAGCCACATCTACGGGATCAACGACCGTCCACCCCTACCCCACTTCGATGCGGTCCACGCTAGCCCTCCCTGTCAGGCACACACGGCCTTGACGAAGGGCACTAACAGAAAGACGCATCTGTACGTTGACCTGATCGACTCGACTAGGCACTGGTTGCAAAGGATCGGGAAACCCTATATCATCGAGAACGTGGAGCAGTCCACAGTACGACCAGACCTGAAACTCTGTGGAGAACAGTTTGGTCTGCGTGTGCTAAAGCACCGCAACTTTGAGTTGGGCGGCTTCTCAGTGCCCCAGCCTGAACACATCAAGCACCGTGGACGCGCTGCTGGGTGGCGTCACGGCGAACGACCTGAGGAACCCTACTACTTCTCTGTATATGGCACCGGAGGTTCGCGTGGCACTATAGAGCAGTGGCGTGAAGCAATGGAAATGCCGTGGGCAGGAACCAAACGGCAGTTGTCAGAGGCAATTCCCCCTGCCTATACGGAGTACATCGGGAAGCACCTGTTGACACACCTTGAAAATTTGTAGTAAGCTAAATACACACCGAACATTGGAGGAAAATATGGAATGGATTTGGGACGCAGCTAACACGGTAGCGATCATTGGTACGCTCATCTGGGCAGGGGTAGGCTTTAGGCACCTTGCAGAAGAGAACGATCAGCGCAAGGCCAACATTCGCAAGGCTCAGAACATGGCTAATGAGGCCAGTGCTACCGCACTGGAAGCCAAGCGCGAGTCTCGTAAGGCTCTGAGAGCTTCGGAAGCAACACAGGTAGTCGTGCCGCCACTTCCGGACACACCTCACAACAGAACGCTGGTAGAGAAGCTGCGTGGAGCAGCTCATCGAGCGGAGTTGAAGCGTCAGGAAGCCAGTCGAGCAGCACACCCCGCTGGTACCCGTCGAGTACAGGGTATGCGCCGTAGTGCAGTGACCGGCCGATATGTCACCCCGTCTAGCTCAGCTAACGACAACGGAATGCTGGGAGTGGCAGCGCTCATTGCAGCTACTAGTGTTGACACCAGTAGCCACAGCAGCTACAGTGATAACAGCAGCAGCTCATCGCATTCTTCGTACGACAGCGGTAGCAGCTCGTCAAGTTCATCTTCTAGCGACAGCGGCGGCTCATTCAGCGGCGGCGACTCAGGGAGTTTCTAAATGTCAGAACAATCAACAGCCTTGGAAAAGGCAATCAGGCTCCAACGTGCTTGGGGCAACCTCGCAAAGGATAAGCAGAATGCTTTCCGAGCGTTGGAGGAAGAGCATCGGCAGCGTCGAGTAGACGTAAAGGATGCGCTTCACGAATCAATCCGTGACCTGTTCCGGCAGGGTATGACGGTGCCTCAGGTATCCAATCTGGTAGGCAACACCAACTACTCGCTCCTGTACAAGCTGAAAGGCGACAGTGGCGCTCCTAAGCGGAGTGTGCAGTCGGTTACGGCCTTGGAGTTGGAGGAAGAGATTCAAGAGCTTCCTGACGTACTGTGGGAGTTCCACGACCACATTGGCGTTCATGGTTGGCTGGTATCGGATGATCGTAAGTACGTCAAGTTCTACGGTCAGAAGGGTACGGTCTATGAGGATGAGTGGGTAGTCGTTGAGGTTGACGGGGAAACTCGAATCTTCATCGGCGGTAACCTTGACCTGAACAACGCAGTGAGCAAGACAGAGTTTGAGAAGAAGGTGACGATGTTGACAACACTGCTTGACGGCACGTACACTGGACCAACGAGGGTTGTTCCCAACCCGTACACAGATTGATAGGAGGCCAACATGGCTAAGTACACGGTAGTTTATGCCCAGCTTGAATACGAAGTAGGCACGGTCCCAGAGGAACCAATTGCAGAAGTTGAGGCAGACAGCCCGGCACTTGCTATGTTGGCTGCTCCTGAGAAAGAGGGCTTCGTCCCTACCTACGTGATTTTGGAGGAAGACTAATGGCAGACTTTGAACCCGGTGACCGGGTAGAAATCAAGACCGACTATTACGACGCGACGGAGCCTGACTGGAATTCAGGTCAGGGCGTTATCGTGATGAAGGGTTGCGGCCTTGGTTGCGTGTGTGGGAACTATTACGAGGTTCTGCACGACAAGGAAGCACAGCCCGGTATGGATTGGCGTACCGTAGGCAAGCAGCATCTTACTCCGTACAGCGCGGACGAGCTGACAAAGATTAGCTAAGTAGAAGGACCGGGTTGCACACCCGGTCCTTTTGCTATATGTTGGTAACAACAGACTTTACCAACACATAGGAGGATAAATGTTGGAACCACTCGTACTTCGACCGAAACAGCAGATCACAGTAGACGAAATCCTGAGGGATCAGCGCCACCTGTCAGGCTCCCTTGGAGGCTTTGGTAAGACTCTCGTGGGCACTGAGGCAGTCCTGCGCTCCGGAGCCGCCATAACCCTGATCGTATGCCCGTTGAAGGTCATTCGTAACTGGGACCGCGCGTTCAAGCAGCAGACCAAAGGGGAACACCCCGGCGTACGTCAGATTTCAGGGCTCAAAGACGGTGTAATTGCGTTCACGGACCTACAGGCGGGTGTGCCCGGTGTCTACGCAGTAGGCTGGGAGTTCTTTCGCACGATCCTGTGGCACCGAATCCACATCGACTTCGCCATTGCTGATGAGTGCCACCGAGCAGCTAACTGGAAGTCCAAGCAGAGCGACAGTCTCCGGACGGTCCACGCTGACTACCGGGTAGCCTTCTCTGGCACACCGGCTGGCAACAAGACTGAGGGCCTGTTCGGTACTCTGCGTTGGCTGTGGCCGGATCGCTACCCGCACTACTGGCCTTTCATCGGCAAGTACTTCCACAAGGGCATGGAAGCCCAGCGGACACGCGGTGGGGGCTCTGTGAACCTCATGAAGGTGCTTGGGGAGAAGTGTCCCGGTGCTGTATGGGATGAGATTCCCAGCAAGTCACGTTTCGCATCCGAGCAAATCAACGCTGTGATCAACCACATCATTGAAGTGGATATGAAACCGGCTCAGAAGCGCATCTACCGCGAGTTTGAGAAGGAAGCGTTCGTATGGTTGGACGACAACCCCATGTACGCTCAGCTCCCGGCAGTCAAGGCTATGCGTCTTCGCCAGATCGCACTGGGTGTGCCTATGGTGACGTACGACGATGAGGGCGAACCTGTCGTCAGCTTTGATCCTGATGCAAAGTCAGGTAAGATCGAAGCATTGGCTGACCTGCTCTCTGACCTCCATGCGGAGCGTCCGGTGCCGGTCATGGTCTACACCCACTCACGGAAATTCGTTGAGGTTGTAGTCCACCAGTTGCAGCAGAAGGGCTACCGTGCCGTAGGCTTCGTTGGGGGGCAGACGCACGAAGAGGTAAACGCTAAGATCGACGGCTTTGGTACCGACCATGACATTATCGTGGCGACCATTGGCTCAATTGGTGAGGGCGTAGACCGCTTGCAGCTCGTGTGCAACACTGAGGTTTGGCTGTCTCTGGACGACAACCGTCTCCTGAACCGTCAGGCGCAGTGGCGGCTCGACCGAACCGGTCAGCTTCCGCAGCCAATCAACCGTTACCTGATCCGATCCTTGGATACAGTGGAGACGGAGCAACACTCTCGGATCGCAAACGACGATGCTATCCTTGACGAATCACTCACCATCGAAATGGAGGTCAAATGAAAATAACTATTGAACGCAGCGAGGACTACCAAGGCGCACTTAGGCATCTTGTACTGGCGCAGTCTTCGGAGAACCCGCTGGAAGACCTGCTCACTACAAGGTCGCACCTGATCAAGATTATTCATGAGGTACGAGAGGTCTACGTTGAACAGGCACACGCTCTGTTGACGGAAGCTGGTGCCAAGGGCGACATTGAAATGGTGGAGCTTATCTCTGAGGGAGAAATTCTCGGGGATGAGCCTGACGAAGATGAGGATGAGGAAGAATATGAGGGCAAGTCAAAAGGGCCTGTGGGTTTCAAACCAAACCCGCAAAAAGTCACCGGAGACTAATCTCCAACACGTCCGCGACTTCCATCACAGGCTTGTCACGATTCGTCAGTACGAGGCCAAGAAAGGTGAGTTCGCAAGGATTCATGAGCTTGGCAACGGTGGCACCGTATCCAGCATGGAAGCAAACCGCAGACGCTCGTTGGAGGCGCTTGCACACTGGGCTGACCTGCTTGGTGTGCGACTCGACCTGAGCATTCGTCTTCCGGAAGATTGACACTAAACCCCACGTCCGTATGGATTGTGGGGTTTTTTGTTTTTGGAGTTGACAACGGTGAAACATATGGGTAATGTAGTTATCACAAGCAAGGCACACCAACATTGGAGGAAACAATGACAGACTTGAACAGCACAGAATTTGAAACCGCAGTAGAGAAGGCATTCCGCTTGGACCTTGCAGCAAAGGCAGCTAAGGAAGCTGCTGACGAAGCTCGCGAAGAGGTCAAGCAAATGATTATGGCAGAAGAGGGTAAGAGCTACGAAGGCGGCACAAGCAAGTTCCGTATTTCGATGTTCCCCACGCGCCGATTCAGTGTCGCACTGGCTGCGAAGAAACTGACTCGCGAAGAGCTTGACGATGTAAGCACCATGCAGATTGACCCTGCACTGGTCAAGGCTCTGTACACCAAGGAATTCATTCAGGAAGAGCTTTCCACGGAATCTGCTCCCACCTTGAAGATTGCGTTGCCGTAATGGTGAGGTCACAGCATGAATGGGCGAAGATAGAGGATACCTACTACGGGCTCGGATACCCCTCGGTTATCGAGGGCTACTCCTGTACGGTCTGTGGTGCCTCAGTGTCAGTTGGCACACAGCAGCTACACATTGAGTGGCACGAGTTGCTGCGCAGTGCAGTTGATAAAGCCTCAGGACCATACTACGAACAACGGAGGATGCACTAATGGCATATCGTGTAGAAGGCAACACCGTATACGTTGACAGCTTTGCAGAGGCGTTCCAAGCAGCAGCGGAACACCCTGAGGTAGACAACGTAGTATTCAACAATCAGGCTGACTACTTTGTAGCAGCCAAGCTTGCAAAAGCATTCAACGTAAAGTAGGAGGAATCATGGCATTTCGCATCGGACAATTTGTAACACTCGCACAGGAAATCGGACCGTGGCCTGAGGGCACGACGGCAAAGATCGTTCCTAACAAGATCAAAGTACAGGCCGACAAGAATTCTAAGTTCCAGTACGAACACGCGGATTTGGAAATTCACAAGACTTACCTTATTGTTGTTCTTACGAAGAACCCCAATAACCACATTGATTCCTTCACCGTTTCGGCTGATGAAATCAAGGCCGCAACCGTAAGGGAGACCACTAATGACCAATCTGTATGACATTGCTGATGAGTACGAGCTGGAACAAATGGAAGAGGCTGGCCGGATCAAGGTCAGCTACGACGGCGACGGCTTGTACATCGCCAACTACACCAACAAGGCACAGTTCGCCAATGAGTGGACTCACGCAGAGCGGGTGTGCCGAGGACTGATCTTCAACCGCCAGCATGAGGTTATCGCTCGCGGTATGCCGAAGTTCTTCAATGAGGGTGACCCGCGTACCGAGATTGACGAAGATGAGCCGTTCTGGTTGTTTGAGAAGTTTGACGGTTCGCTGGGTGTATCCTACTTGGACCTCAACGGTATGCCTAAGATCGCCACTCGGGGCAGCTTCACGTCAGATCAGGCGAACATGGCCAACCACATGCTCTACCAGCCTGAGTACGATGAGACGCGGGAACAGATTACTAAGGCTTCCAAGCTGAACAAGACATTCCTGTATGAAATCATCTACCCCGAGAACAAGATTGTGGTGGACTACGGAGACGACGCACGTCTAGTGCGACTGGGATACGTTGACAACGATACCGGCCGATTCCATCCTGATCACCGGCACACGTACGGTCTCGGATCGATTCGTGACGGTGTGCCAGCTATCGGGACGAACCGAGAAGGATTCGTGGGCGTCACGGACGACGGCAGGATGCTCAAAATCAAGAGTGAAGAGTACAAGACGCTTCACAAGACGATCTTTGGGCTCAGCAATAAGTCCATCTGGGAGATTCTGTCTCAGCGCGACGGCTACGCGAACTTCACGCGGTTTCTGCGGGACTTGCCAGCACCGACGCAGGTCTGGGCTACCCGCAAGTACAAGCAGCTACAGGCACATCAGTCTCGCCTGATTCAAGAGACATTCGATATTCACAACAAGCTGACCGAGGACTTCCCTGATAGGGGAGAGCTTGCTCGACGCTTGCAGCGCGAGGCACCGAACCACCTGAGTTTCGTGTTCGGCTGGCTTGACAAGGGCGATGAGGAACTGGTACGGTTGGTCAACAAGGCAATCAAACCCAAAAAGTTTGAGCCTTACCGCACGGAACCTAAGGAGGACTGATATGACATACGAAACCAAGAAACCGACTCTATACATTTACCGGGGTATGCCCGGTGTAGGCAAAAGCACAGACGCTAAGAAAGCCCAGCAAGCAGCACAGTGGCGAGGACAGCTTGCAGTAATCATCGAACGAGACTTGATCAGGCGTGAGCTTGACCCTGGTCGCACCAAGTGGTACACCGGAGAGTTCGAGGATGAGGTCACCACGTTGCAGCGTAAGCGCATTCGTGCAGCGTTCGTCCTTGGGGCAGACGTGTACGCAGCGGACACCAACCTTCCGAGCGCATCGGTCAAGAGCCTGATGCGTATCGCGGTGGAGGAAGGTGCTGACGTAGAGATTATCGATATGCGCAGCCCCAAAGAGTTCCCGCTGGAACTGCTCTTGGAGCGAGACAAGAACCGTCACGCCTCTAAGAAAGTCGGTGAAGAGTTCATTAGGGGTCGGTACGAGCGCTTCATTCAGGGCAAGGACTTGACTAACCCGGTACTCCCTGAGGCGACCAAGGAACACGTTGTAGAGCCGTACGTGCAGCCTACAGAGTTCACTCGCAGCATCGTTATCTTTGATATCGACGGCACACTGGCTATCATGGGTGACCGACACCCGCACGATGGGCATCTGGTACACCTTGACACGATGAACGAAGATGTGTTGAGGGCTATGCGCCACTACCACGAGAACGGGCACACAGTCATTATCGTGACAGGTCGTGATGAGAAGTACCGGGAAATCACGGAGACGTGGCTTGCGGAAAACGGCGCGGTGTGGGATGCTATGTACATGCGTCCGACCGAGCCGGATCACTTGCCGAAGACTGAGGACAGCATCATCAAGTACAACCTCTTCAACTTGCACATTCGTCCGCTAGGACATAAGATTGTAGGTGTCTACGACGACCGCCACCGTGTGCTTCGCATGTGGCGCAAGCTCGGACTCACCACTTTCCACATCAACGGCCCTGACGCCGGTAATTTCTAACACTAGGAGTAACAATGACTGAATTCACACTGCACGAAACTTGGTCCATCATGCGCGATCTGTCAGCACACGCGGCTGGCAACTCGGAATACGCTGAGGCAGCAGCACAGCATCAGGAGCGCATTCAGGGTCTGAATGAAGAGGACACGGCCCAGTTCGTAGAACAGGCTGAGGTTGTCCGTGCTTCTCTGGACGCTGTACAGGCACACGCAGCAGCTCTCACTGAGCCCATCCTCGCGGAATTGGAGCTGGGCAACGAAGTAGCAACATGGTCTGCGGCTGACGTGCACCGCTATCTGGGGCGTGTGCAGACTGCGGGTGAGTACGCGGAGCTTCTGACCCTTGCGATCCTCCTGAGCGGCGATCCTCGCGTCCTGTTCGATCTGGCTGAGCCGGAAGAGGATGAGGAAGAGGCCACCGCGACTGATGGAGACTAAGCGAAACTCGCTGCCCGACTCTGCCTTTGTAGACTACAGAGGCGAGCGGGTGGCGTTTCAGGAACTACTAGACAGTACCGAGACACCCTGTGACGGGCTGTGGGACTTGTTTTTCGCTGATCCAAACGATGAGAACGAACTTGAAGACCCTGAAACAGCAAGGGATATGTGCTTTGACTGCCCCTTGATGTTGCAGTGTCAGCAGTTCGCTCGACAGTCTGAGATTCCTAACGGAGTCTTTGGGGGAGAACTTGCCTCAGAGCGTGTACGCTGGGTCCGTAGCAACAAGCGGAAGCAGAGGAAGCAACGTGCGCAGAGCGCTAGACTTTCGTGACCTCATCATAGGCGCGATCAAGAACGAAACAGACAGGGACAAGCAGAGGCTCATTGGTCCGTCTAGCATGGGCGGGTGTGCCTACTGCTTGGCTCTGGAAATGTTGGGGCAGGGAGAGAAACGACCGTTCTCCATGTATCCCATGCTAGGTACGGCGTTCCATTACTACATGGAACACCACATGCCCATTGAGGGGATGCAGACTGAGCAGAAGGTTGACATTTGCTACATCGAAGGGTACGGTCAGATCAGAGGCACCATCGACCTCTGGTACCCAAAGCTAGGGATTGTTGGCGACTACAAGCTGGTTGGTAAAAACACCCTGACTAAGATACGCTTAGATGGTCCCAGCAAGACGTACAGTTACCAAGCGCAGGTTTACGGCTATGGACTGGCCCAGTTAGGCCACGAGGTCAAGGAAACCCACATCTTGTTTGTACCGAGGGATGGTGGTAACATCAACCATCTGGTGGATCACGTCGAAGCTTACGATGAGAATCTGGCTCTCGCAGCTATTGACAGAACCCAGCAAATATGGGACTATGTAAGTACAGAGGGTAACAGTCCTGAGGACATAGATTCTGACGAAGAATGTTACAACTGCAAGCTTTCAGGACGAATCTAGGAGGAAATGAATGGCAAAGTTTGACCTCGCCAGTGTCGTAGACATTGGCACACCGAAACAGCTCGACGAGGCTATGGTGGCCTTGTTCTACGGGCCAAAGGGTGTTGGAAAGACCTCTCTCGCTGCGTCTGCGATTAACGTAGAACACATGAACGAGGTTCTTCTGATAGCATTTGAGGACGGCAGCTCGTCTGTCGGAGCAAGTTTTCCAGACTTGAAGGTCGCTCGACCTACAGACTGGGATCAAGCCTTGGATTTGGCCGAGGCACTGGTGAACGAAGATCACGATATCAAAACCGCGATCATCGACACCGCAGCAGAAGCTCAGCAGTACATCTACGATTGGTCCATCGGCCAATGGGGTGACACTGACGGCTTCAAGAAATGGGCTATGGTTTACGAACAGCTCATGAAGGTAGTCAAGGCGCTTGCAAAGAGCGGTATCAATGTGATAGTCTTGGCACACGCCGAACGCGACAAAGATAAGCTACAGCAGGTAATCAAGACCATGCCTTACTTCCAAGGAAATAAGACGGGGTTGGAACTTCCGAAAATCTTTGATATCGTTGGGTATCTGGACATTGAAGGTGAAGGATCGGATGCAACACGTGTGCTGCAAATGGCTCCCTCAGCTTTGATTACAGCAGGTAACCGGTCTGAGGGCCGACTGCCTGACTTCATGGAGAATCCGACGATGCCGAAAATCATCGACGCTCTCCGCAACAATGCACCGAAACTGATCAAGTAACTAAAGAAACGAGAAACACATAATGACTACATCAACTCGCCGCTCTGTCAAGCTGACCGATGAAGAGGTCAAGGGTTTTAGCCTTCGTAAGGAAGGCCGCTACACCGTTGAAATCGTCAAGGTAGAAGAGAGCAAGGGTGCCAAGGCTCCCAATTACGAAATGTACGTGATTGAGTACAACGTACTGGAAGCTCCTGAGGGCGCTCAGAAGGGCAAGATCAAGGACTGGATTCTTCTGGAACAGTACCTCGGTTCGCTCGTACAGCTTGCAAAGGCTACCGGCTTCCCGGTAGAAAACGACTTCGAGATTCCCCTTCCGGAAGAGCTTGAAGGTAAGGAACTGGTAGTGGACATTGTTCACGAGGTTCAGACTCAGAAGGACTCGGACGGTAAGAAGGTTCCGGTTCTGGATGATGAGGGCAACGAGCGCATCAACGCTTCGATCAAGCGTCGTCTCTCGCTGGAACAGGCTGCTAAGTCTGCTCCTACCGGACGCGCTAAGGCTCGTGTTCGCAAGCTCTAAGTAGGCCAATGGCACCGGGCGGGGTGTCGATATAAGTACCGCCCACGGTGTGATAGCCCAACTGGAAGAGGCCACTGAGTCCCAAGGCTCAGGAAAGTGCAGGTTCAAGTCCTGCTCACACCACGTAGGTTCGCGTCAACATGGTAGGTGGAAAATGGCAGCTCGACTTTGGAGAGTCGGGTGTGCCCACTGAGGGACAACGGTAAACCATGAAGATAGCACCGGGAGAATTATGGCCCACCGCTCCTTTCGCTCCTGTCAAGGCGCTTTCTGCGCGAACCGATTTTCTATGCTAGTCTGGTAATGCCCCTTCGGGGGCCTTATTTTTTCCGTCCGTTTTAGTAATATGACAATAAAAGGAGGATGATGTTCAATGTCTGATGTAAAAGAATTTTTTCAAGCAGTTTTTCAAGATGGTAGCGGTAAGCTCTGCCTGTCACTGCTGGACTCTGAGCGCAACCCAACTATCCAGCACTTTCTTAGCTGGCCTGAACAGGCAGATGAAGCTGTTGATTACGTTCTGGCACACGCAGACAAGGACTTGTACTTTACTCCTACGCTGTTCATGGCTCCGAATGCGCGTCGTGCATCGGCTCAGTGGACTTCGGTTGTTTATGGGGACGCTGACACCTGCCCGGTAGACTCTCTGCTGCTCTTGCCGTCGATTGTGGTCCACACATCGGCTGAGAAGACGCACGTCTACTGGCACATTGACGGTCTGAAAGACCCCAACGAGGCTGAGGCTTGGTCCCACGGCGTATCGATCGCACACCCCAAGGCAGAAACAGGCTTTGACAACGGATGGGCAGCTAACAAACTGCTCCGTGTGCCCGGTACTTCCAACACCAAATACAGCGATCCGGACTCCGACGACTACATTGAGGGCTATGAGCCGTTCACGGTCAACGCAGCGTACACCGGAGCGGTCTATTCGGCAGATGAGTTCGGCGCTGCTTACAAGCAAGCTGACGTACAAACGATCCTGAACAAGGATATGGGTGAGATTCCGAGCTATACGGAAGCTCTCAACAGTCTCACGAACGTTACTCAGGACTTGCTGGACTTGATCAGTCGCAGCTATGAGAAGCGGCAGAAGGGCTCTGAGGCTCTGTTCCTCTTGCAACAAGAGCTTTTCAGGCTTGGAGCTACGGATGAGGCGACATTCGCTATCTGCAAGCAATCCGGTCTGAACAAGTTTGTCCGAGACGGTCGAGGCAATGCCGACGAACTGCTCTGGGGAGACGTGTTGAGAGCCCGCTCTAAGTCCGAATTGGAGTTCCGTGATGGTACGGAGCCTAAGGTGACTCGCGTGACGGTACAGCCGGAAGCAAAGGCCAAAGAGATTGACTTCCTGACTAAGGAAGAGAAGGCAAATCTAAAGCGCACGTTCATTGATGAGTACAAGACGTGGGCAGCGAGCAAGACTGACGCTGCGGCTGAGTACCATGTGGCTTCGGCGTTCATGATTCTGTCAATGATCTTCTCTGACTTCGGCCATGCGATCCCTGACTTCGGTAAGCTCCCGCTGAATCTCTGGTTCATGGTGCTGGGTGACACCACCCGCTCACGAAAGTCCACAACGAAAAAGCAGATGCTTCGCACACTGTGGGCCTTGCAGCGAGACGGTGAATACCACTACGATCTTGGCTCCGACTTTACGGGTGAAGGTTTGACCAGTGAGCTTCTACAGCGAGCGAACCGGTCCAGCTTGATCCACGTGGACGAAGCCCAGGATTTCATCGTGGGGCTTGATCGTAAGCCGTATCTTGCAGGTCTTCGCGGACAAATGACCGAGCTTTACGACGGTCACGTGAACGGTAAGCTGCGAGCTACAGGTGCAGTCAAGGCCGCAAGCACAGCGGAGATTTCGTTGGGCATGTTCATGATGGGTATTCGCGATCAGCTTGCGAGTGTGCTGACGACAGAGGATTTCCAGTCTGGTTTCTTGACTCGCTTTATCTACGTCGAGGCTGAACCGCCTCCCCGTACCAAAGAGACAGACAAGATTCGTCAGGCAAGCAAGCAGGATCAGGTCAAGGATTTCGTGTTTGAGGGATTCGTGGCTAAGCTTGATGAGGCTAGGGCACACTGGGAGTCACTTACGGGTGGCGGCAGTAACCCAACAATCGCGGTACCCTGCACCGATGAGGCTATGGAACGGCTCAATGAGTTCGTTACGGCGCTTCTGGACGAAGCTGAGGGCACCGAGCGGTCAGGAATCGTACAGGCATCGTCCCAGCGTCTTTCTCTCAGCATCCTGAAAGCGGCAACGCTTATCGGAATGTCTGAAATGAAGGATGAGGTCGAGCTTGACGATATGTTGGCAGCGATCAACTATTGCGGTTCATGGTTCATGCACTTGGTCAAAATGACCACGAAGGTGAGTGAGTCGAACTGGTCCCGGCGTATGAATTCGATTGAAGAGTTCGTAGTCGAGCATGGTGGCAGCGTGGAGTGGGAGAAGACGTACCGTAACTTCCGTGGCGACCTCAAAACACGAGAATTCGTGGAAGTGATTCAGGCTTTGGAAGAGGCTGGGATCGTAAAAGTTGTTTGGGAAAACCCAGAGGCCAATAAAAAGGGCCGTCGATACATAGAATTGGAGTATGCAAAATGAGCGTAACGGATAAGCTGCAACGAGCAGCAGACATTTGGGCAGAAGCCAGCGGCCATGCTCCGTCAGAGGTCGCACACATCGAAGAGTTGCAGGAAATGGGCATCTTTAGTAACCGTCAGGTTGCCAAGATTTGCCGGGTCAGCAGCAGCTTCGTACAGGGCGTAGGTCCTAGCGGTGGGAGCGGGGGCAGGTTCAGCCCTGAGAGCTTGACAGCTCTGGTGACCCTGAGTAAGCTACATGACAGGGGCATTGACCTTCCTAACAACGTGCTGAAAGCCGTTGTGGAGGACGGCACTTCGCTCAACTACATTGCACGACTGTTCGGCATCAGCCACGGTGTGCTTTACTACAGGTTCAAGACACAGGAGGACTAATGCGGATTATCCTAGAATCAGAACAGATGGTCTCAGACAAGTGCTGGGAGATTCTGGCTGCGGCTAAAGAGGTATCTGGTATTGAGGAAGAGTTTGAGTTCATTGAGAACTACTCCGGTACCACAGCCAAGTGGCCGGTACTGGCTCTGGGTCCGTATGACGCCGTTCGTAATCACAATAGGCGCGTAGTCGAAGCCCCTTCCAGTGCAGCAATTGTCACTAAGGCGGATTCGATTACGCGCCTTGCGCGTGCTTTCAACCTTTTGGTCAACCCTCCGGAGCATGAGCCGATGGAGTGGATGCTGTTCAAGGATGAGAACCAAGTCAAGGCGTTCACAGCGAGTGTGCTGGACAAGGTTATCGCAGTGGACATTGAAACGTCAGGCGACGTAGGTGTAGATGGGGCCGTCAGCGGCTCTAGGCTTATCTCTCTGGCGTGGTTCTTGGACGGTAAGGCGTATGTGGTGCCAGAAGAGCTTTTCGGCTCTAAGATCGTCGCACAGAGCGTCGGACGCCTGTTCCGGGACAACCGGTGTGTGCTTCACAACGCAAAGTTCGACGCACCGTACATCGAAGACTGGACTGGGTTTGACTTCAACCTGCACTTTGATACGATGTTGGCACACTACAGTCTGTGGCCCGCTTCCGAGCATGGCTTGAAGCCGCTCTCACAGAAGATTCTCGGGGCACCTGACTGGGACAAGGGAACCAAGAAATACACCGGAGCCAAGGTCTACAAAGAGGCTGGCACTGGTGAGGATGGTGTCTGGTGGGACGCACGGAAGTACAGTGCAGGATCAGGCTATGAGCGGATTCCCCGCAGCTTGCTTTACGAATACAACGCTTACGACGTTTACTGGACCATGAAACTGTTCTGGTACCTAAGATGGGAGCTTGAACATGATAGTGACGCTATGGCAGTGTTTGAAAGGCGTATGCGTCTTTCTAAGATGTTCTCCGCTGTGGAACTACCGGGTGTGCGGATCAACACTGCCCACCTTCAACGAGTTGGAGAAGTTCTCGAAAGGGATCAAGCCCGAGCTGTCTCGGAGTTGGCAGAAATTGCAGGTCGAGCTGTCAACCCTAACTCCCCTCAGCAAGTCAAGGCATGGTTTGCAGAGCAAGGCATCAACCTCAAATCAACAGACAAAGACGCGCTGGATAAAATCATCCGTGACGATAGGGGCCAATTCACGGAGCAGGAAGTCAATTTCTGCAAAAAGCTCAAAGAGTGCCGTGGAATTAGAAAGAATCTTGGGACGTATGTCAACGGATTCCTAGAGGTCACTCACGGTGACAGGGTGTATCCGACTTTCAAGCTGATTGGTGCTTACACCGGCCGACTCAGCACACCCAAACCGGCAATCATGACTCTGCCGCGTGATCCGCTGTACCGTCAGATGGTTCTCCCAGATGAGGGCCACGTGATCGTGGGTCCTGACTACGGTCAGATTGAGGCACGTGTCATGGCTATCCTGTCGAATGACGACTACCTTATCTCGCTGTTCCAGCCGGATTCGGAAGACTTCTTTGATGCTCTGATGCCCATTGCTTATCCGAACGTCAATCTGGATACTCTGGACAAAGACGTTCGCAAGGATATGCGAGCAAAGCTCAAGGGTGTTATCTACGGGCTGTCGTACGGACGTGGAGCTAAGGCAATTGCTGAGTCGCTGAACATGAGTGTGATCCAAGCTCAGAACATCATCGACAACTACTTGGATGCAGCACCGGGCCTTGTGGCTTGGCGTGAAGAGATTCAGTACAACGCTAAGAACGCTGTGTCTATGGTTACTCCGTTCAACTTCCACTTCCAGTGTGAAGTTGTGACTGGTGAGAACAGGAACTCGGTAGAGAACTCTGCTCTGGCATTCATGCCTCAGTCCACTGCAAATGACATTTGCTTGGACGCAGCACTGGCTATCCACGAGTGGATTGGCGAGTACGGGGCGCGGATCATGGCGACTGTGCACGACCAGATTCTTGTCTCTTGTCCTCCTGAGCACGCTATGGAGGTTGGAGCAAGGATGGAAGATGAAATGCAAGCTAGCGCACGCAGAGCGTTGGGCACACGGTGTGTGTTCGATGCCAAGCCTGACATTGGTGACGACTGGGCTCACTTGGAAGCTGCTGATAAGTGGCTTGACAAGAACCCGCAGTACGCATAAGCTAGAGGGACTAGGGCAAACGCTCTAGTCCCTTTACTTATTTGGAGGAAAAATGGTAAGCGTAATAGGGATTGACCCCGGCGACAAGACAGGGCTTACGATCCTTCCTGACGAAGGAGAACCAACGTTCTACGAAATCCACGGCGGGTACACCGGTTTTGTGGACTGGTGGGAGAAGGAATGGAAGTGGCAGTGCTTTGATAGGCTTAGTGCCTTCCACATCATCTACGAGCAGTTTGATCTGCGTAACAATGACTTCGTAGCGGACATTACGCCCAAGGAAATCATTGGGATGCTTAGGTACTGGGCACGTCTCCACGTAGTATCGCTCTGGAAGGCCACACCAGCCGCACACAAGGGCTTGATTACTAATGAGGCACTGAAACGTGCAGGGCTGTATCCGCCTCACGGAGAAGTCAAAGAGGGCCACTCCACGGATGGTATGAGGCTTGCGGCCTACCACCGGATTCACCACTTGCGCGACCGGGAATTTTCTGAGAGACTATTCCCTAAGAACAACAACTAGGAGGAAACATGACATATGCAGTAGGAAGTAAAGTACGAGTCAAGGCCAACCCTGACTTACTGGAAAATGGCTTCAAGGACACATGGGTAGGGCTAGAGGGCATCATAGCTGACGATAGGGTGGGCGCGGCAGGATCGCAATCTGTAAAGGTTACGCATGACCCGCATAATCTTCGATCAATTGGGTCTATCTATCGATTGGTCAACCTTGAACTCATTGAGGGCACAGTTGCTCCTGACAGGGCTGTGGAGCATCCCGCACACTACGGTGGAGACACCACCTACGAGGTAATCAAGGTCATTGAGGCTTGGGGACTTGGCTTCGTACTGGGTAACGTGGTAAAGTACGTAGCACGTGCTGGCAAGAAACCCGGTAACTCAGAGCTGCAAGACTTGAAAAAGGCACGTGACTACATCAACAAGCGCATCGAAAAGTTGGAGGAAAAGTAATGGAAAAATATGGATCAGCTATGACAGAGCTTATGCAGTCACTAGGTCTGGATGAAGAACATTTTGAGCATTTCGTAAAGGCCCTAGACGATCTGGATATGTCACCTAAAGGTGAATTGAAGCACCGACTGAACCTCAGTGTGCAGGGTATTGACCCCGGCCCTTCCGTCAACTGGAAGGGTGAGCGTGGCCTCCGAAACTGAGTACACTCCCAGACAAGAGTTCACACACCTTGTCTACGCTGCGCTAGAGAAGCACCGGGGATACAACGTGATCCCTAACGGTGCCAAGTGCAACGGGTGTAGCTGGACCACCACAGGAACAAACCGCCGCAAGGCATTCTCCAAGCACCAAGCTTGGGCCGTAGCCGAGGAATTTGGCTGGGAAGATTGACAGCAACAGAGATAAGCCGGTACCCTATGGGTATCGGCTTTTTCTGTCTAACAAAGGAGAACACTATGGATTGGCTTTACGGATTACTGATCGGCTCTAGCTTCACGGCCCTGCTCATGCACCTTGCACACCGGGGCCACCAGAGCGAGCTTGGGCTAGACAAAAAGATACTAGAGCCTAAGATCAAAGAGCCTTGGTACCTGCCAGATACAAAGGAGCAGGTACAGAAGTTCCACGTCAACACGCGAGACGCCGTGGATCGCCTGGACAACACGCCCCCGGACTGTAGCTGTGACTGGCAAGGCGATCAGCTCATGTGTGAGGAAGAGCCTAGAGTCTGGTACCGCACACTGCAAGACCCCGAGTGCCCGGTCCACGCTGAGCCTGATGAACCGATTGGCGATCACAAGGACTGGACTCATCGCACTGACCTGTAAGAGCATACAAAAATACCCCCGTACCTTCTGGTACGGGGGTTCTTTGTTGTCTATTACTGGCTGACCTTCACCTTGGCGACGAACAGCTTATCCTGCTCACGGCCACGGAACGTGCTCTTGGACCAGCCAGAGCATTCGCCGCACTTGTACAGGTTGTAGGTGGAGACGTAAGCCTTGGCAGTGGTGGACGTGTCAAGCAACAGATTGGCAGCACCACAGAAAGGGCAGCGGTCATGGTTGGTGTCCATGTACATGCCGATGTGCGGGTGCTTTTCGATCCACGGAAGGATACGGAAGTACAGCTTCTCCGTAATCACAACGTCCTGCATGTTGTACTCTTTCATGCGGTCCCACGCATCCTTGTCCCCGGCCATGCACTGAACCCACAGCGTGTGCCCTGCGTGTGCCGTTTTAGCGCCCAATTTCAGTGCTTGGACCACATAGTCCAGCTTGTTGGAAACAAAGCGGAACTGGCGCTTCACAGCGTGTAGCAGGTCCACGTTCTTGTACGGGGTTGTCGGGCCGAGGTTTGCCAGCAGGAACTCCCGCTGCAAGTGCTTCATATCGAAACCCTGTGAGTTGTAGCCAACCACAATGTCTGCCTCGTTGATCAGCTCCCATGCCCTCTGAATCATGGCGGTGTGCCCGTCGTGGAAGTTGCTGTAGAACAGAACCTCAGGGTCACCTACCCACTTGGCAGCGAACGAGATAACCTCCCCGCTCTCCATGAGCTGACTGAGCGACACGTTGTTCTCCCAGAGTCCCCACACGTGCGCGAGGTTCGGAGAATTCTCAATGTCAATCGTGAGGATTCGTACGTTCTGTTCCTGCACACGAGCGCCAACCTTTTCGGTCACGTCACGTTGCAGCATTTCGGCGAAGTTTGCCTTTGTCATATTAGATGAGTCCGTTCTGCGCGCGGTACGAACGAACGGAGGTTTCCTTTACCGTGTCCTCACCCCAGATGCGCTTGATTGTGCGAGTGATTGCGGCATTGCTTACTTTGAAATCTTCCAGCGCTTCCCTGAGGGAGGCTGCGTTCTCTGGCTCATTAGCGTCCAGCTCTTCCAGCAGCAGTTCAACGCGATTCTTTGGGGATACTGCCTTGCTGTTGGTCTTGTGTAGTTCTTCTGCAAAAAGACTCATGGTTCCTCCTAATGGTAAAAAAATAGACTGCAACCCAAAAAGGGTTACAGTCTATCTTAGCACGTTCAGCACGGTCATGCAAATGCTGATGGTGTTTATTTAGCCGCAGGTGCTACACGGATTGGGCGTGTGCCTCAGAGGGGAGATTGTAGTCTCGACCTCACGAAGCTCAGGCTCAGGTGCTTCCTCAACCTCAGGGTTTTCCTGAGGCTCGAAATTACTTTGGCTCATTGGTGATCACCGCAGTCTCTCCCGGCTTAGGGGTGTTAGCCCGAGCCAGAACAGGCACACCGACACCGAGGACGGCAGCAGCGAGGTTCAGGTAGATATCAACCTCAGCCGGAGCAATGATGTTGAATGCCAGAAGAACCGGGATCGTCGCAGCGGTTACGGTGTAAAGGTAGCGCCGGGTCTCGACGTTTTCCAGATTGAAAGCCATGATTACTCTCCTACTTCTGCGGTCACGCTGACCAAGCGAATTTCGCTCAGGCCCTTCGCAATCGCGTCGTTGATTGTGTTAGTGATAACTTCGGGGTCTACCCCGTTGCTGGTTGCAAGCTGCTCGACGGCCTTGGTAAGACCAGCAACTGCTGCTTTCAACTCTAGCGTGTCCGTACGGACATTTGCAAGTTCCTGCAAGGCACGAACCGGACCAGTGGACCGACCGATGATCTGGGTATCCCAGATACGCCGGGGCAGGTCGTCAATCAGGTTCTGCCAAGGCTGCTTGTACTTGGTGGATTCTCCACCAACGAACCAACCGTCACGCACTGCTTTGAGCATTGCGCGGTCTGCATCTGTAAACATATCGTCCTCTTCCTCCGTGGGAGTTTCTTGTCGTGCTATTTGATCGAGCTTCTGCAAGTCCCAAACACCGGGGCACGCAGTTGCTTGCCAATCCCTGTGTGGGATCAGCGGGAAGTCCACCTTGTACGCCTGACGCAAGTAGCGAATCAGCGAAGCGGCGGTACGGTAGTCACCGGCTGTTGCTTCTGGACGAAGCTCAATGCCGATAGACGTGCGGTTACCTGTAGCGTTCCCTGCGTGCCATGCGGCATCCCAAGGATTCACGAGGCAGTGCACACGTCCACCAGACGCAACGAAGTGCGCCGAGGTAGTTCCTGGCCCGTTGACGAAGAAGTTTACCACTCCGTCATGGGTTTGTCCAAGCTCTCCCCAGTGATGGATCGTGATGGATTCCAGCGTGCGCGGCCCACCGTAAACGGCAGGTACGTCAGCCTGAGCGGTAAAGCCCTTGGCTGTCAGAGACTCATCAATCTGGACTGGTTCAAGACCGCCCGGTGGTGTAGTCACAGTTACCTCTCC
>Ga0307414_10000336_pt1 | contig 26547 bp, 22 predicted proteins | sample DK1Ometagenome_FD_203804 | JGI IMG/M metagenome (GOLD analysis project Ga0307414, IMG submission 203804) | Maize rhizosphere microbial communities from greenhouse at UC Davis, California, United States - DK15-O-3 | ecosystem: Host-associated > Plants > Roots > Rhizosphere > Soil | place: USA... | reverse complement strand
CACCCAGCCCAACATATATGTCGGACGCTACAGCTATTATTCGGGCTATTATCACGGCCATAGTTTCGACGATTGTGCGCGCTTTATCCTCCCGGACGACGACGCCGACAAGCTTGTCATCGGCAGCTTCTGTTCGATCGGCTCCGGTGCGGCCTTCATCATGGCGGGCAATCAGGGGCACCGGAACGACTGGGTCAGCACCTTCCCGTTCTTCTGGATGCCCGATGTTCCCGCGTTCGAAGGGGCCCGCAACGGATTTCAGGCGGCGGGCGACACGGTGATCGGCAACGACGTCTGGATCGGCTCGGAAGCGGTGATCATGCCCGGTGTCCGCATCGGGCACGGTGCGGTAATCGGGACGCGGGCGCTCGTCGCGCGCGATGTCGAACCCTACGCCATCGTTGGCGGCAATCCGGCGAGGCCCATCCGCAAGCGTTTCGACGACGCAGATCGCGATGTTGCTGGAGATGCAATGGTGGGACTGGACCGACGCGCAGCTGCAGCCGGCGATGCCGATGCTGACCAGCGGCGATGTCGAAGGGGTGCATCGCCACTGGCTGGATGCGGTCAGGGAGTGAGGTTGCCGGGGGAGAGCGGCTGGTCCGCTCTCCATTCCTGTCCGGCAGCGCCGTTTAGTTTGCGACGACTTCCAGCGGCGGCGGGGCCTTGGCGACTGCGGCGCCGTGGCGGCGGTGGCTGAGCTTGCCGTCGACCTTGCCGCCATTTTCGATCGTGATATTTTCGTAAGCGACGTCACCGGTGATCCGCGCGGTCGCGTGGACGATCAGCGTCTTGGCGTCGATCGACCCGTCGACGAGTCCCGCGATCTTGGCGGTTTCGGCGACGACCGCACCCTTGATCTCGCTCGCTTCGCCCTGCACCAGATTGGCGCATTTCAGGTCGCCCTCGATCTTACCGTCGACGTGCAGGTCGACGCTGGCCGAGACATGACCGGTGACGACGACATCCGATCCCAGGATCGAAAAGGTCGTGTGGCGTGCGCCGGTCGCCATCTTAGCGGGCACCGCGGACGGCGGCGACGGAACCGACGCGCTGTCTTGCGTCGGCTTTGACTTCGAGAACATCGGCTTTGGCCTCCAGGAAGCGGCGCGGGTTGACCGCGACGCCGTTCAAACGGACTTCGAAATGCAGGTGGCTGCCGGTCGAGCGACCGGTCGAGCCCATTTTGGCGATCTGCTCGCCCGCGGTGACTTGCGCGCCGACCCGCGACGTAAAGCCCGACAAATGGGCGTAGCGGGTCATGATGCCCTGACCATGGTCGACCTCGACGACATTGCCATAACCCGACTTCTGGCCGACATAGACGACCTTGCCCGGGGCGGCCGCGAGGATCGGGGTGCCGATCGGTCCCGGAAAGTCGAGGCCCGCGTGCATCGCGCCGGCACCCGTGAAGGGATCGCTGCGATAGCCATAGCTCGACGACAGCATCAGTACATCGGCAGGCTTGCCCGAAGGCAGCGCGACGAGCGTGCGTTCGAGCACTTCCATACGGAACAAGGCGCTTTCAAGCGCGGCAAAGGATTTGCCGAGCGTGCGCGCATGGCCCATCTTGCCGCGATAGGGAATGAAGGGACCACCGCGGCCGGCCGCGGCATTGCGGACGAGTGCGGTGGGGTCCATGCCCAGCTTGGCGACCGCGCCTTCGGCGTTGGCGGCACGGGCGTTGACGGCGGTCAGCAAGCGGGTGGCAAAGCTTTCCTGCTGTGCTTCCAGCCGCGCCAAAATCTGCGCCTCAGGCGGTAGATTGGGGTCGATCAGCGCGCTCGTTTTGAGCGGTGCGCTCGCGGCTTTCGCCTCGGCTCCGGCGGCAGGCGCCACGCCGGCTTCGTCGGTCACCGCCGCGGGTTCGACCCCGAAATGGATCTTCGACCATTCCTCAAGCTGTTCCTGACGCTGCTCGAGATCGGCGGCGACTTCGCCGACGCGGTCGCGATATTGTGCGATCCGCTGTTCGGCGGCGGCGGCCGCGGCCTGCTTTTGTGCGACTTCGGCGCGTTCGTCGGCGTGAAGGAGCTGATTGACCAATACAGTCAGCATCGTGCCCGCCCAGGCGAGCAGCACCAGACCGGCGATCAGCGCGACGCGCTTTTGCCAGACGGCGCTGACACGCAGAAACCGGACATGCCCGTGCGTGCGAACAAAAATTTCATGGTCCTGAAACAGCGCCGTAAAGCGCTCGCGCCAATGGCGCAGACCCGTGGTTTTTGAAGACAAGTTACGACCCAGTCTTATGTTTTAATGGAGCCCTCCGCCCCGACTTGGGTGGCGCCTTAACAGCGGCATCCCGGCGGCGCGAATCTCTGACCCCCGACTCGCGCCGAATCGAAACCATCGCGCGGTGAACGGTGGCAGAGTATGAGAATACTGCCATTTTTGCAGGATTTTCGGCGCGAATCGGTCGAAATCATTGACGGCTTGCTTACCCTTTTTGGGTAGGGCTAAGCGGGTGGAAAGCATGACCAGAATCGCAGAATCTCCATCCGATGAAGCGGCCATCGATTCGCCGCCGGCCAACCGCGCGCGGCCGCGTTCGGCGGTCAGTGCCGGGGTGGGCCTTGTCGGGTTGGCGGGGCTGACCGCCTATTTGCTGATCGCGCGCTATGCCCCCGAGATCGCGGGCTGGCTGGGCATCGACTGGGGCGACCGCGGACCGATGAACGGGCCGAATTCGGCGATCGCGAGCGTGCTCGCCTGTGGTATTCCAATGGTGCTGTGGTCGGTTTTCGTCGACAAGGTTCATCGCAACCCCTCGACCGGGATCAACTGGGCGCTGCGCCGCCCGTGGCGCGAGACGCTCGATATCAGCCTGACCAAGCTCGCCGGGCTGTGGGCAACTTGGGGCCTGATCGCGCTCGCCTATGCGACCATGCGATTCTACTGGTTCGGCCAATATGCCTTTTCGATGAATCTGCTCGAAACCGTCGCGCCGTGGCTGCTGCTCGTGTCGGTGCCCTATATGCTGTGGCTCGACCGCCGGATGATCGAACCGCGCGATGGATGCTGGCAATTCGGCCGCTGGCTGATTGCGCCCGGCCAGCCGGTCGACAGCCGCGCGATGGCGCATCATTTTCGTGCCTGGGCGGTGAAGGGGTTCTTCACCGCCTTCATGCTGTCGATCGTGCCCGGCAATTTTGCCGCGCTGGTCAGCGTGCCGATGAGCGAGGTGCTAGCCAATCCCTACAAGACCGGGATCTGGGCGATCAATTTCCTTTATCTGATCGACGTCCATATCGCGACCGTCGGCTATATCCTGACCCTGAAGCCGCTCGACGCGCATATCCGTACCGCCAACCCCTATGGCATGGCGTGGGTCGCGGCGCTGATCTGCTATCCGCCCTTCATCCTGATGAGCGGCGGGCCGCTCGACTATCAGGTGGGCGGCGCGGACTGGGGCTACTGGCTGCAGGGGCATGACGGGCTGATGACCCTCTGGGCCATCCTTCTCGTCGGGCTGATCGCGATCTATGCATGGGCGACGATGGCGTTCGGCATCCGCTTTTCGAACCTGACGCACCGAGGCATCATTACCCACGGCCCTTATGCCTTCACCCGGCACCCGGCCTATGTTTCAAAGAATCTCAGCTGGTGGGTCGGGGCGATGCCCTTCCTCGTCACCTCGGGCGACTGGGTCGAAGCGCTGCGCAACAGCGCGCTGCTCGCGCTGGTCAGCGGGGTTTATTATTGGCGCGCGAAGACCGAGGAGAAGCATCTTCTCGCCGATCCCGCCTATCGGGCCTATTGGAACTGGGCGCAGCAACATGCCTTCGTCCCGCGCCTGTTTGCCCGGCTGACGGGACGCGCGCGCCCGCTGATCCGGCTCGAACCCGACGAGCGGGTCGGGCCGGTCGCTTAAAAACTAAGCTCGTCGTAGATTTTGCTGAGATCGCCGCCCCACGCGCCTTCATAGCGGTCGAGCAGGTCATGTGCCGGGGACTTGCCGCTCTTGGCGATGCGGCGCAGGGGTTCGAGGAAGCCGACTTCGTTGTCGCCCATCGAATTGACCTCGCTGCGCGCGGCAAGGCCTGCTGCTGCAATATCGAGCACGCGATGCGCAAGTTCGCCAACCGTGCCGCCGCCGGGGGCGGGGGCGTCAAGCCCTTCGCTGGGGACCGCGTCGCGGAGCGCCTGCTGTTCCTCGATGCTCCAGTTCTTGACCAGATCCCATGCCGCGTCGAGCGAGCCCTGATCGTAAAGCAGGCCGACCCACAAGGCGGGCAGCGCGCAGATGCGGTTCCATGGGCCCCCGTCGGCGCCGCGCATCTCGAGGAAGCTTTTCAGCCGGACCTCGGGAAAGGCGGTCGAGAGATGGTCGTTCCAGTCGGACAAATAGGGCTTTTCGCCCGGCAGAGCAGGCAGTTCGCCCTTCAGGAAGTCGCGGAAGCTCTGCCCCGCTGCATCGATATATTTGCCGTCGCGGAAGACGAAATACATCGGCACGTCGAGCATATAGTCGACATAACGATCATATCCGAAGCCGTCCTCGAACACGAAGGGCAGCATGCCGGTGCGCGCGGGGTCGGTGTCGGTCCAGATGTGGCTGCGGTACGACATGAAGCCGTTGGGCTTGCCCTCGGTGAACGGCGATGAAGCGAAGAGCGCGGTCGCGAGCGGTTGCAGCGCCAGCGAAACGCGGAATTTCTGCACCATATCTGCCTCGCTCGAATAATCGAGGTTGGTCTGGATCGTGCAGGTGCGCAGCATCATGTCGAGCCCCATCGTGCCGACGCGCGGCATATGGTCGAGCATGATCTTGTAACGGCCCTTGGGCATGATCGGCAGCTCGGCGCGCGTCTTGTCGGGCCACATGCCAAGCCCCAGGAAACCGAGCCCGAGTTCGGCGCCGACTTCCTTGACCTGTTTCAGATGGCGACCGGTTTCGGCGCAGGTCTGATGGAGATTTTCAACCGGCGCGCCCGACAGTTCGAGCTGGCCCGCGGGTTCGAGGCTGACGGTGCCGTCGCTTCCCGCGAGTGCGATCACCTTGCCGCCTTCGATCACCGGTTCCCAGCCGAAGCGTGTGAGCGCCATCAACAGATCGTGAATGCCGCCGGGTTCGTCATAGCTGGGCGCGCGATGGTCGGCGGTGCGATACACGAATTTCTCGTGCTCGGTGCCGATGCGCCATCGGTCCTTGGGCTTTTCGCCCTTGATCATGGGGCCCGCGAGCTGGTCGCGGCTTTCTACGATGGGATCGTTGCTGTCCGAGGCGGTGCGCGTGCTCATATTGCGCCATTATACGGTTCGGTACAGAATGCAATCGGGGCCGTCGTTACCGGCAATTCGTGGCGCCGAAATCCATACGTCTAGTTGATCGTTGCGTTGAAGCTGATCGCCATCGTTCCCGTCGGCGCCAGCGTCGCCGTCGTCGCCGACAGGGTGGTGCCGGCGATCGACGCGCCGAACGGGTCGCTTTCATCGGCGCCGCTCGCATTGTCATCCTCGATCGTCGTCGCCGTCGCGCAGCTCGTGCCGCTGCGCAGCGAGCCGGGAACGAAGCTCGTCATCCCGGGCAGCGCATCGGTGATGTTGATCGCGGTTGCTGTCGCGCTGCCATTGTTGGTGACGAGGATGCAGTAAAGCATCGTCGCACCGGGAATCGCCTTGGGATTGGTGGTGCCATTCACCGGATCGCTGACGATGCTGCTCGTCTTGGCGATCGCCAGATTGGCGACGGGGCGGCAAAAGCTGATGTCGTGTATCGCCATGCCCTGCTGGCCGGGATTGGTCGGAGCAAGGCTGTGGCTGCCATAGGTGATGGTAATGCTGTCGATCGGCACGGCAAAGGTCACGACGACGGTGCCGTCGGCGCTGCCGTCGGCTGATAGAGCGTCGCCATAGGCGCTATTGCCGATGACATAGTTGGAAACGCCATTGGTTAGCATCGGTGTGACGGTTGCCCCATTATAGCTGCCGGTGACCGTCACGCGATCGGCGAACTGGCCCGCGGAATAATCGAGATCGAACAGGCGAAACTGGGCACCCGGAACTGCCGTTGGCAGCGTAATCGTCGAGGTGACGGTGCCTGACTGGCTGGTGAAATCGACCAGCTCGAAAATCGAATATTGCGCGGGGGAGAAGCCGCCGGTGACGGCATTCTGCCGCGTCGGCGACTGACCGCCATAGGTCGCGTTGCTGAGGAAGGATCCGCCGCTGATCGCGATTCCGATATTCATCGTCCCGATCGCGGTCAGCGAATAGCTGGCGCTGGTTGTCCCCGCCGCCCAGCTGATGCTGTCCCAGTCGTGCACCGTCATGCCAATCGGGCAGAGGAGTGTGGGCGGCGTTCCCGCGGTGCGCGTTCCCGATACCGTGAAGCTGGCCGATGCATAATCATCTTCGCCTGCAGCGCTATTGGCCGGCGTAGAATCGAGGTCGACGACCGACGATGCCGTAATTTCCGCGATATTGACGATCGTCACCCCCGAGGAGGCGGCGACGGCGCCGCTGATCGTCAGCGTCCGCGTTGTTCCCGGCGGAATGCTTCCCACCGTCCACACGCCGGTGCCGCTGTTGTAGGAACCGAACCCCGATGCGCTGGCGAAGCTGAACCCTGCGGGCAGCGTGTCGAGCACGGTCACGCCCGTCGCTGTGCTTGGCGAGGCGCTGGCGTTGGTGACGCTCAGGCTATAGCTGATGCTCGCGCCCGGCGCTGGCGCCGCATTGCTGACGTTCTTGCTCAGCGACAGGTCGGCATAGGCGGCCGGGCGGCTGGAGAGATAGAGGTCGGCGCGCGTGAAACTACCATTGTCCGACGACGGAAACTGGTCGCAAATCTCCAGCCGCCAGGTTCCCGCGCTATTCTCTCCATCGAACGCCGACAGCGGCGAATCGGGGCGAAAGCTGTTTTGATATGGCGGCGCACTGGTCGAATGATTGGCGGTGTTGCCGTCGGTGTTGACCGTTTGCGCCGCGTCATCGTCAAGCCGGACGTTGTAATTGTCGCCCGACACGCTTCCGGTATCGCTGTTGACGAGCTGGACGCGCGTGCCTGCGGGCGATTGCAGCGTGATGCGAAGGTCGCCGCGCCAGCTGTGCGTCGCCAGCAGCGCCAGATCGACATCGCCGACCATGTAGCCCGCCGCGACGTTGAAATTGCGCACGAGCGGCGCGGTGCAGGGCGTCGATGCGTTGATCGCTCCCGTCGTCGTGTTGCTGTAAGTCGTGGTCGTCTGTGCGCCGGCCGGCGCGGCGACAAGCGCCATCGCCAGCGAGGCGAGCATCATCAACGCGCGCATGCACTGCATAAACTGGTCCCCACACCACAGCAGTATCGGCGCTGGTCCTGCCGCTGCATGGCGTCCTTATGGGCCGGGCATGGCTAACAGGTGGTTAAAGCCAGGATGTTTCTGTCCGACACCGGGACAGTTTAGCCGGTGACTTGGCTTTGGCTCGCCCAATCGCCATGCTGCGCCATCCACAGGCCGGTGGCGGCGATGGCGGCGGTTTCGGCGCGCAATATGCGCGGACCCAGCGTCATGCGCCGCGTTGCGGGGCAATCGAGCAGCAAGGCGCGCTCGCGGTCGGTAAAGCCGCCTTCGGGGCCGGTCAGGATCGCGGCGGGGGCAGGGACATCGAGGGCCGCCATCGGCGTGACACCGGCCTCGTCGGCGAACAGCAGCGCGCGCTCCATGGGCCAGTCACGCAGCAATTGGGGCAGCTTGACCGGCTCGGCGAGATCGGGAACCGCTGTGCGCCCGCATTGTTCGCACGCTTCGATGATCTGCGCCTCCAGCCGCTCGCGCTTGACCCGCTCGACGATTGTGCGTTCGGTAATGACCGGTTGCAGCCGCGCGATGCCGAGTTCGGTCGCTTTCTCAATGATCCAGTCGAGCCGCGCCTTTTTGACCGGGGCGAAGCAGAGCCACAGGTCGGGCACCTGCTCCAGCGGGCGCATCTGTCGTTCAAGGGTTACCGTCAGCGATCGCTTGCCGGCATCGGCGATGACGGCCAGCCATTCGCCGCTGCGGTTGTCGAACAGCAGGATCGGGTCGCCGACCTTCATTCGCATGACGTTGAGCAGATAATGCGCAGCTGGTCCGTCGATCGCGGGCGCTGAACCTTCCGCAAGCGGCTGGTCGATGAACAGGCGGGGTGTGCTGGCGGGTGGCCAGGCTGGGGTCGCGGGCATGACGCCGCGATAGCAGAAGGCGATTCGCCGCGCACCTCTTGTCGCGCTGCAGCCTCCGGACGAAGGGGCAGGGCCGGGGCGATTATCAATTTGGTAAGCAGTTTCGTTCTAGTGCGAGACGAGCCGTCATGCATCTGGGTGGGCCGCGTGACGGGCCAAGAGGGGTTCAGACCATGCGAGGGACCATATTCAGCCGCTTGCGGCCGGGTGCCAGCACATTATTGCACGACCAGAGTGGCAACGCCTTGATCATTGCGGCGGCCGCGCTTCTTCCGATCCTTGGCATAGTGGGATCGAGCGTCGATATTGGCCGCGGCTATATGGCACAGTTGCGCCTGCAGCAGGCGTGCGATGCCGGCGTGCTCGCCGGACGTCGCGCGATGGCCGGCGGCGATTATGGCACGCCGCAAAAGGCCGAAGCCACCAAGATGTTCAACATCAATTTCCCCAATGGCATTTATGGCAGCCAGGCGGCGAGCTTCGCGTCGAGACCGAGCGGCACGAGCGACGTGACCGGAGTCGCGAGCGCACGTCTGCCGACAGCGATCATGTTCATCTTTGGGAACGAGAAATTCGACCTGAGCGCGACCTGCGCCGCCAAGCTGGAGATTTCCAACACCGACGTGATGCTCGTGCTCGACGTCACGGGGTCGATGTCACGCACCAATTCGGGCGATTCGGTTTCGAAAATCGTGGGGCTGCGCAACGCGGCGATGGTGTTTTTCGACACGCTGACCAAGGCGGAAATCGGCGATGGCAAGCTGCGCTTCGGCGTGGTGCCCTACAGCAATACCGTCAATGTCGGGGCGATTTTGAACAAGAAGAATCCGGCGTGGCTGTCCGATTCCGTGTGGCTGCCGTCGCGTTCGCCGCGTTACGACAGCAGGAACGGCACGTTCCTCAATTACCGTTATGAAGATCGGACGCTATCTGTGGCCGCCGCCAAAGGCGGCGGGACGGTGAAATTCAATACGGGCGACAGGGGGGTGGACAAGTCTGCTACTTGGGACGGCTGCGTCATGGAGCGAAAGACCACGCCTTTCAATGCGACGACAACCGCGCCGGCTGGTGCTTATGACATGAGCATCGACATGGTGCCGACCAGCGACGATGATACCAAGTGGAAATTATTCTTTCCCGATTTCGCTTTCACGCGCGACTCTTCGACCCCGGTGAACGGCTCGGATAAAAACAGCTTCGGCGAGATTGCAGACGATGGTGATGATACCGCGGCATGCCCGGTGCCCGCGATGAAGCTGACCGAGATGAATGACGCGGGCAAAGCCGAATTCACCAACAAGATCGCGTCGCTGAGGCCGCAGGGCTTTACCTATCATGACACCGGCATGGCGTGGGGCGCGCGCCTGCTCTCGCCCACGGGGCTTTTCGCGGACGAAAATGCGGTGGCCTCAAACAATCGTCCGATCAGCCGGCACATCATCTTCATGACCGACGGCGAAATGACCGCGCCGCGCGACAATTATTCGCATCAGGGCGAAGAACAGGTGATCTCCCGCATCGGCGCGACAAGCGACAGCAACGCGGTCGCGCGCCACAACAACCGCTTCGTGCAGCTTTGCGAGAAGGCAAAGAATATGCAGGTCGGCGACAATGATGCAAAGGTCACCATCTGGGTGATCGGCTTTGGCGTGACGCTGAACAGTCAACTCACCCAATGTGCGACGCCGGGCAAGGCCTATCAGACCGGAAGCGCCGAAAAGCTCAAGGGCATATTTCAGTCGATCGCCGATCAGATTTCACGCCTGAGGCTGTCGCAATGATCCGCCGCCTTGTTCATCGTGCGCGCGATCTCGGTCGGAATCAACGCGGCCTCGCGGCCGTCGAGTTTGCGCTGACCGCGCCGCTCTTCCTGCTTTTGTTGATGGGCGCATTTGATTTCAGCTGGCAATTTTATGCCAAGCAGGTGCTGCAGGGGGCCGTGGCCAAGGCGGCGCGCGATTCGACGCTGGAATCGAATGCCGGAAGCCAGAGCGCGCTTGATGCGAAGGTTCGGGCAGAGGTGCAGAAGGTGTTCGCCGAAGCCACAGTGACCTTCACGCGCAAAGTTTATGACAGCTTTGACCAGGTCGGAAAACCGGAGCCGTTTAAGGACAAGAACGGCAACAACAGCTATGACAGCGGCGAATGTTTCGAGGATATTAACGGAAACGGCAGCTGGGACGCCGACCGCGGCAAGGCTGGCAACGGCGGCGCCGACGATGTCGTCCTCTATACGGCGTCGATGGAGTTCAAGCGCGTTTTGCCCGTGTGGAAGATGTTGGGTCAGTCGCAGTCGACGACACTGACCCAGTCCACGGTCCTGCGCAACCAGCCCTATCGCGCCGGCACCGACGCAAACCCGGCGAAATGCAAATGACTGTCCGCCGCTACTGCAACCGCATTCGCATGGTCATGACGCGCTTTTGGCGCGACTGCCGGGCCGCGCTCGTCATCGAAATGGCCTTCGTGATCCCCCTTTTTGTCCTGATCGGCTTCGCCGGGGTCGAAATCGCCAATCTGACCCTGACCTATACAAAGATTAGTCAGATCGGGCTTAGCGCTGCGGACAATGCTTCGCGCATCGCGTTCGGAAGCAGCCTGTCGCAGCCTTCGATTCGCGAAATCGACATCAATGAGGTGTTCACGGGCGTCGAGGCTCAGGCGGCGGAGCTTGATTTCAAGCCCAACGGCCGGATCATTCTCTCCAGCCTCGAACGCAATGCCGATGACGGGCAATGGATTCACTGGCAGCGTTGCTATGGGGACATGGATGTCGACTCGGAATATGGTCCGGAGGGAACCGGGATCACGGGGACAGATTTTCCCGGAATGGGCCCTGCGGGTGCCGAAGTCACGGCGCCGGCTGGCACAGCGGTGATGTTTGTCGAGATCACCTATCGATATAAATCGCTAGCCTATGGCAATTGGCTGGGACCGCAGACGATCCGGTCAACGGCGTCGTTCAATATCCGCGAAGGGCGCGACCTGCAGCAAGTCTATAATCCTTCGCCATCGGTGACGCCGTCGACCTGCAGCTGACGCCGTTGGCGTCCTGCCCAATCAATCATTTATCATGAACGCGGCGGCTGCTATCGCGCAGCAGCCGATGACCGCCATCCATCCTCCCGACAGCCAGCATCAGGGGCTGATCGCCCTGCTTCCCGCCGGGGTGCGTCCCTATGCGTTGCTCGCGCGTTTCGATCGGCCGATCGGCATCTGGCTGCAATATTGGCCCTGCGCGTTCGGCATTGCGCTGGCGGGCGGGGCGGTCAGCCATTGGCCGCTGTTCCTGTGGCTGATGCTCGGCGTTATGGCGATGCGCAGCGCAGGGTGCGTCTATAACGACATCGTCGATCGCGACCTCGACGCCCGCGTCGCGCGTACCGCGTCGCGGCCGGTGGCGAGCGGCGCGGTTTCGGTGCGCAACGCCGCCTTGTGGATGATATTCCTGTCGCTGCTCGGCCTGCTGGTATTGATCCAGCTGCCGGGGCCTGCCCAGATCGTCGCGCTCGGCAGCTTGCTGCCCGTAGCCGCCTATCCGTTCATGAAGCGCATCACCTGGTGGCCGCAGGCATGGCTGGGGCTGGTGTTCAGCTGGGGCGCGCTTGTCGCCTGGGTCGCGGTGGGCGGCATCGAAGGGCTGGCGCTGCCGTTGCTCTATACGGGCTGTATCGCGTGGGTGATCGGTTACGATACCATCTATGCTCTTCAGGATATCGAAGATGACATGATGATCGGCGTAAAGTCGAGCGCGCGGGCGATGGGCCGCCATGTTCGTGGGGGCGTTGCCATCTGCTATGCCGCTGCGCTTGCCTGTTGGGCCGGCGCGCTCTGGGCAGTGCGCCCCGACCCGCTGGTGCTCGTCGCGCTTATCCCGGCGGCGCTGCATCTGACGGGACAGGTGGTGACGCTCGATCAGGCCCATGGCGCCGATGCGCTTGCGAAGTTCCGCAGCAATCGCTTCGCGGGCCTGCTGATCTTCGCCGCAATGCTGGTGGTGGGAACGGCGCCCTAGCCGTTTATTCGGCCGCGAGCAGTTCCTCGGCGCCGCCGAGATCGACCGAAACCAGCCGCGACACGCCTTTCTCGATCATCGTCACCCCGAACAGGCGGTGCATGCGCGCCATCGTTACCGCATTGTGGGTGACGATCAGATAGCGGGTGTTGGTCTCGCGCGACATCCGGTCGAGCAGGTCGCAGAAGCGTTCGATATTGGCGTCGTCGAGCGGGGCATCGACTTCGTCGAGGACGCAGATCGGCGCCGGGTTGGTCAGAAACAGGCCAAAGATCAGCGCCACCGCAGTCAGCGCCTGCTCGCCGCCCGACAGCAAAGTCAGCGTGCCGAGCCGCTTGCCCGGCGGCTGCGCCATAATCTCCAGCCCCGCCTCGAGCGGATCGTCCGAATCGACCAGCTCCAGATGCGCCTGACCGCCGTTGAACAAGGTGGTGAAGAGCCGCTGGAAATGCCCGTTGACCGTCTCGAACGCCGCGAGCAGTCGCACGCGCCCTTCGCGGTTCAAATTGCCGATCGACCCGCGCAGGCGGTGCACCGCCTGCGTCAGCTCCTCGATCTCGGCGGCGCTTTTCTCGCGCTCGATGTCGAGTTCGGCAAGCTCGTCGGCGGCGACGAGGTTGACCGGCCCCAACCGCTCGCGGTCGGCAATCAAGCGGTCGTGCTGCGCCGATTCGGCGTTTGCATCGCGGACCTCTTCGCTGTCGAACCCGGCCTTCTTCGGGAGCAGCGGCGGCGGGCATTCGAACCGCTCGCCCGACAGCCGCCCCATTTCGATCCGGCGAAGTTCGGCATTTTCCGATCGCGCGACCGCGCCGGCGCGGGTTTCCCGTGCTGCGGCGACGCGCTCGCGAATCGCATTGAGTGCGGCCTCGGCCTCGCGCAACGCGGCTTCGGCTTCGCGTTCCTGCACTTCGGCCGCGGCGGCTTTTTCGCGCAGCGTCGCCTGCTGCGCCTCGGCCGCGATGCGCTGTTCGGCTAGCCGTTCCGGCACATTGGCGAGCTTTGCCGATTCGGCCGCCAGCGCGTCGGCGCGCTTGTCCATATCGGTGACGCGCCGGGCCGCCTCGCCCGCGCGGGCCTTCCAGCTTTTGATCTCGGCGCTCACCACTGCCTGCCGCTCGCTCAAGGCCGCGAGTGTGCGATCGTGCGCGGTCAGGGCATCACGCGCTTCATTCGCGTCGGCGCGGGCGCGCTCGGCGGCCTGCTCCTCGGCCTCCAGCGCGGCGCGGGCGATGCTGTCGTCGGGAAGCGCCGCGAGCGCGGCTTCCTGCACCGCCAGCTGATCTGCCGCGTCTTTCGCCGCCTCGGCGATTTCGCCGAGCCGCCGGTCGAACAACGCCGCGGCATCGCGGTGGCGATCGAGCGCGGCCTGCGCCTGATCGGCAGCGCGCAGCGCGGTACGGCGCGCTTCGTCGGCCTGCGCGACCTGCTTGCGCGCGGTCGCGGCGCTGTCGGCGAGTGCGGCCGCACGGGCCGCAGCGGCCTCGCGTTTGTCCCGAAGGCCCATCACCCCCAACTCAACCTGCGGACGCTGCGCCGCAAGCGCATCGAGGCGGTTTTGCCGCACCAGCCGTTCGCTGGCGGTCGCGCCGTCGCCGCGCGAGACGAAGCCGTCCCAGCGGCGCATCACCCCGTCGGTGGTTACCAGCCGCTGTCCGGTGGCAAGCGGCTGGCCGTCGTCGCGGTCGGCGACCGCCACTTGCGCCAGCCGCCGTGCGAGCGCCGCCGGCGCCTTCACATATTCTGCGAGTGCGCGGGTGCCAGTGGGCAGCTTGGGATCGTCGCTCCCCAAATCGGTGCCGCCCCAGCTGCGCGCCGCCGCTATGTCGGTTCCCGCGTCCAGATCGTCGCCCAATGCCGCGGCCAGCGCGGCTTCGTAACCCGGTGCGACGCGAAGTTGGTCGAGGATGCGGTTCGCGTCGCTGCGCGCGGCGGCGAGGGCGCGTTCGAGCGTCCCCGCTTCGCCGTCCAGCGCGGCGAGAGCGGCGCGCGCTTCGGCAAGCCCTGCATCAATTGTCGCGAGTTCGGCGGCGGTCGCTTCGCGGTCGGCCTCGGCGGCTTGCAGCGCCTGTTCGGCGTCCGCGATCGCGCTTTCGGCCGCTTCGGCCGCCGCCACGCTTTCGCTCTGCTTTGCGGTTAGCGCGTCGCTGTCGCCCAGCGCGGCGATGTCTGCATCGACGCGCGTCTTGTCCTGTCCGACGCGCCGCACCGCCGCTTCGGCATTGTCGCGCGCCGACACCGCGATGCGACGGTCGGCGGCCTCGCTTGCGGCCTTGGCGCGCGCCTGCGCCAGCGCGACCTCGGCATCGCGCAGCCGGGCTTGCGCGGCTTGATGCGCTTCGGCGAGCACGGCCTTGCCTGCGTCGTGCGCGGCGATGTCGCGGCCCAGCGTTTTGGTTTCGGTATCGAGTGCGGTGAGCGCGGCGTGGGCGTCGCGCGCCAGTTCACCCTCGCGCGCGCGGTCGTCGGCAAGCCGCGCCTGCTGCGCCGCCAGATCGTCGAGGCGCTGGCGTGCCGCGCGTTCCTCACCGTTCAGGCGTACCTGCGTCGCGGTCACGTCGGCCAATGCATCGCGCTGCACCTGCGCATCCATGCGCGCGGCGGCGACGCGGGTTGCGACCTCCGTCTGCGCGCGCGACAGCTCCTCAAGGCCTTCCTGTGCGGCTTTCACAGCGGCTTCGGCGGCATCGGCATCGCGGCGCGCCTGATCGGCGGCGGCGGCGGCATCGCGCCAGCGCGCGTAGATCAGCCGTCCTTCGGCAACGCGAATCTCCTCGCTCAATTTCTTGTAGCGTTCGGCGGCGCGCGCTTGCCGCCGCAGCGCGTTGGCGCGCACTTCCATGTCGGCGACGATTTCGGACAGGCGGGTCAGGTTGGTTTCGGTCGCGCGCAGCTTTTGCTCGGCATCCTTGCGGCGCACGTGCAGCCCGGCGATCCCCGCCGCCTCCTCCAGCATCGCGCGGCGGTCGGTCGGCTTGGCGGCTATGACATTGGCGATCTTGCCCTGGCTGACCAGTGCCGGGCTGTGCGCGCCGGTGGCGGCGTCGGCGAAGATCAGCGCGACATCCTTGGCACGCACATCGCGGCCGTTGGCGCGATAGGCCGATCCGGCACCGCGTTCGATGCGGCGGATGACTTCGAGTTCGTCACCGTCGCTGCCATCGGACAGGCCGGCGACGAGCGCGCCCTCGGTATCGCAGTGGAGTGCGACCTCGGCAAAATCGCGCGACGGGCGCGACGAGGTGCCGGCGAAGATCACATCCTCCATCCCGCCGCCGCGCATCGACTTGGCGGAGGATTCGCCCATCACCCAGCGGATGGCTTCGAGCAGGTTGGACTTGCCGCAGCCATTGGGGCCGACGACGCCGGTCAGTCCGGGTTCGATACGAAGTTCGGTCGGTTCGACGAAGCTTTTGAAACCGGTCAGGCGCAGGCGCTTTATCTGCACGAAGAGGCTCCGTGCAACGTGACGATTCGCAATGGCCGCAATTGTGCCGTCACAATTCCCCCTGACGGACTGTCATGCCGCGCCGCGGGGGGAGTCGCAAGGGGGCAAGCCAGCCTTGATCCTCCCCGCCGCACAGCGATGGGAGCGGGGCCATCCGCGAGGCGGATGGTGGAAGGGGCCGCAACGGGTGCGCCAACCGCCCCTCCGTCAGCGCTGCGCGCTATCACCTCCCCATCGCTGCGCGACAGGGAGGATCTTCATGTCTGATCAGCGCACGCCCATAGTGCGCAACCGATCGCGCAGCGGGGCCCAGCTGGCGATGCCTTCGGCAAGCTGACCGTTGATGATGAAGGACGGCGTGCCGGCGATCTTGAATTGCTCGATCGCGCTGTTGGTGGTTTTTTCGAGCGCCGTAATATTGTCGAGATTGCCAAGGCACGCGTTGACCTGATCGGCGGTCATCCCGCGCGACTGAAAGAACTGGTCAAGTTTCCAGGCCTTGGCGAGCGCGGGAAAACGCTGGGCCGGGGGAAGGGCCATCGCCGCTTCACCGCCTTTTGGATTGCCCTGAGCGCCCGCGAACAGGTCGGCCTGCGAGGCAAAGGCATTGTCCATCAGCGGGAAAAAGCGATCGGTCGGGGCGCAGCGGATGATCGCCGCCGCCGACGCGTCGAGCGGATCGCGGATGAAGTTGCGGATTTCCAGGCTGACCCGGCCGGTGTCGATGAAATCGCGCTTCAGTTCCTCGGCGGAGTCCTTGGAAAAGTCGGCGCAATGCGAGCAGGTGAGCGAAGCGAATTCGATTACCTTGATCGGCGCCTCGGGGTTGCCCATCACATAACCGCCCTCGGCGGTCTTGCTGACCGTCGCCGACCAGCTCTTGCCCGCGGGCGCGGCAACCTTTGCGATGACATCCTGTTCCTTGGTCGCGTCGGTCTTGGCGTCGCCACAACCAGCGAGCGCCAGCGCGCCGAACGAGGACAGAAGGGCGATGCGCAGCGAGGCTTTGATCATGATATTCTCATCTCCGAAGATGGCGTTGTTGGCGTGACTCTTAGTTGCCCTTGATCGCGAGGTCGAGGCGGCTTTTGACGGTCGGCCAGTCGCTTCCTTCGACAACGCGGCCATTGACGAAAAAGGTCGGCGTGGCGCGGACGTGATCGGCATTCTGGCCGATGTTGGTCATTCCGGTTATTTCGGCGGCGGCGACCTCGCTGTCGAGGCACGCCTTGATTGCCGCTGCGCTATAGCCGCGGGTTTGCATCAGCGCGGTCAGGCCGCTACCGGCGGCGATCCGTTCGGCGCGTTCGGTGGGGCTGCCTTGATACCAAGGCGCCCTCTGCGCGTCGGTCATCTTGATCACCTTGCCGAGCCACTTCGGCTGCGCGAGCATGATTGCGCGGTGGTTTGCGGCAAAGGCGCCGGGGCCGCCGCATCGCGCCAGCAAGGCGGCGGTCATGTCGAGCGGATCGCGGATCAGGTTGCGATATTCGACGACGACCAACCCCTTGTCTACATAGAGCGATTTGAGCGGGATCGCCGAAATCTTCTCGAATTCGGCGCAGTGCGAACAGGTGTAGCTGAAATATTCGACCAGCCGAACCTTGGCCGTCGGCTTGCCCATGACAAAGGCGCCGATTTCGTTGGCGGCGACCGTGGCCGACAGACGCGCCGGGGCGGGCTTGGCGGGCGCTGCGGCGGTCAGCAGCGTGAAAGCCGCCGCCGACAGGGTTCCGATCATCATCCGGCGCGAGACGGCCGGGGTCCGAAATTTCGACATGCGCTGCGGTGCTTCCTTCAATTGATCCGGGGGAGCTTGGGTGCCGACGCCAGCCCTGCTGCCATGCGTTCGAGCACGGTTCGCAGCTCCGGGTCGCCGATGTCGCGCAGACTATCCCCCAGTTCGGCGGGTACGGGTTTCAGCATGGCTGGCGGCTGAACGGGCGCGGCGGGTGTGACATGCCCGTGGGTCATGCGGATCTGCGCGATCGCCGCATAGCCGAAGAAGCGGTTGACCGCAGCGATGATGTCGGGGCCGACGTGCTGGAGCATCGGGGCGTGCGCGCCGCTGATCGTCAGGTGCAGCGTCCCGCCCGCCTTTTGCCCGGCGGGAAAGCGGATCATGGCCGGCTGGGTGACGTCGGCCAGCCGGTCGCCGACGATCTCGCGCCAGCGGCTGACCACCGAGCTCTGGATGAAGCCGAACTTGCGAAACGCGGTGCGGCCGATTTCGGGCACCAGGTCGGAAATCGCACGCGCTTCGCCGCCGCGTGGCCGTTCATAGGGACGCGCGGCGGGCTTGGCGGTTTTCGCGCCGCTTTTTGCCCCGCCTTTGGCCTTTGCCTTTTTGGCGGGCGCGTCCTGTCCGGTGTCTTTCGCCATATCCTCTGCCATGCCATAGGCGGGGGGTGAGCGTCCAGACTTCCCACAGCGTCAAAGATTTCGCGGGCCGCATTCTCGGCTGGTACGACCGTGCCGCGCGCAAGCTGCCGTGGCGAGTCCCGCCGAACAGCGGTGATGTGCCCGATCCCTATCGCGTCTGGATGGCCGAAATCATGCTCCAGCAGACGACCGTTGCGGCGGTCGCGGGCCATTTCGATCGCTTCACGGCGCGCTGGCCGACCGTCGCCGATCTCGCCGCCGCCGACGATGCTGACGTCATGGCCGCGTGGGCCGGGCTTGGCTATTATGCCCGCGCCCGTAACCTGCTCGCTTGCGCGCGCGCCGTTGTACGCGACCATGGAGGGCATTTTCCCGATACGGAGACGGAGCTTCGCACGCTACCGGGGATCGGCGACTATACCGCCGCATCGGTCGCCGCGATCGCCTTTGGCCGCGCATCGGTTGTCGTCGACGCCAATATAGAGCGCGTGATCTCGCGCCACAGATGGATCACCACGCCGTTGCCGATGGCGAAGCGCGAGATTCGCGCCGCGCTCGCGCCGCTTGTCCCGAATGATCGGCCCGGCGATTTCGCGCAGGCGCTGATGGATCTCGGCGCGACCATCTGCACCCCGCGCGGTCCGGCCTGTGCGATCTGCCCGGTGATGGCGGATTGTCTGGCGCGCGGCCGGAGCGACGTCGAAAGCCTGCCGGTCAAACCGCCCAAAAAGGCGAAGCCGCATCGCCACGGCCTCGCTTACTGGATCGAGGAGGCCGACCGGCTGTGGCTCGTTCGTCGCCCCGACAAAGGCATGCTCGGCGGAATGCGCGCGCTGCCCGGCGGAGTGTGGGAAGATCATCCGCCCGCCGAGTCCGGCATCGCCCGCATCGACCATAGCTTCACCCATTTCGACCTGACGCTGACATTGGTACGGCGCGAGGCCCCGCTTTCCGCAGCGGAAGGCGAATGGTGGCCGCTTTCGGACCTTGACGCCGCGGGATTGCCGACGCTCTATCGCAAGCTGACCGACAAGATGCGGGAGAGAGATGGATGAATATGATGGTTTCGCGCCGCGCGCTGCTCGGCGGACTGATGCTGGGCGGCACCGCCGCGATGCTGCCGCAAGGCGCTCTCGCGTGGAAAGCCGACGGTGCATCGCTTTATCCCGCGACCAATGCATTCCTCAAAGGCTTTGTCGATCGCCGCGAACTAGCGGGCACGCTCGCCGCGGTGGGCAAGGGGCAGGCGGCGGCCGAATATTTCGGCGCGGGCACCGTGTCCATGGATTCGACCACCCCGGTCGGTCCCGACACGCTCTGGCGCCTCTATTCGATGACCAAGCCCGTGACCGGTATCGCCGCGATGCTGCTGGTCGACGACGGCAAGATCACGCTCGATCAGCCGATCGCCGACTTCCTGCCCGCCTTCGCCAAAATAAATGTCCAGTCGACCCCCGACGGGTCGCTCACCGACGTTCGCCCCGCGAAGACCCAAATCACGCTGCGCCACCTGCTGACCCACACGGCGGGACTTGGCTATAATATCATTCAGAAGGGCCCGATCAAAAAGGCCTATGACGATGCGGGCATCGTCGGGGGGCAGGCGAGCCGCTTGCCGATCCCGGGCTTCCCGCCGGTCACCCCGGCGCCCAGCCTCGCCATCATGGCGGACCGGCTGGCGACGCTGCCGCTCGTCTATGAACCCGGCACCAAATGGAGCTATTCGATCAGCCTCGACCTGCTCGGGCGGTTGATCGAGGTCGTGTCGGGCCAGCCCTTCGACGCGTTTCTGAAAGCGCGCCTCTTCGACCCGCTCGGCATGACGAGCACGGGTTTCATGGTGGGGGCGAAGGATGTCGCGCGCTTCACCAGCAATTACGCGCCTTTCGGCGGTGCCCTGATCCCGATCGATCCCGCCAAGAGCTCCATATATCTCGACCCGCCGCCCTATCCGTTCGGCGGCGGCGGGCTGGTGTCGAGCGCGCGCGACTACGACCGCTTCCTTGCGATGCTGCTTGGCGAAGGCGCGCTTGGCGGGGTGCGGATCATGCGTCCTGAAACCGCGCGGCTCGCCATGTCGAACCTGATCGCCGACAGCGTCGACCGCAAAGGAACTTTCATCGACGGCGAAGGCTTTGGCGCCGGTGGCCGCGTCTCGCTCGCGACTTCGCCGATGGGGGAAGGCGTTTTCGGCTGGGCGGGTGCTGCAGGAACGATCGGCTTCGTCGATCGCAAGCGCGGCTATCGCGTCGGCGCCTATGCGCAATATATGCCGCCCGACTCGCTGCCCTTTCAGTCCAAGTTCGGCGAGACTTTCTATAAGGATGTGAACGGCTGATGCCCTTGCCGCTTGGATTTACCGGTGCGTGGCTCGACCGCGCCGACCAGTTGCGTACCAATGCGGATGCGTTCGCGGCGGTGGTAACCGATCCGCGCGCGCGCTGTCTTGCGCTCGACGGGATCGATTTCGTGCCGGGCGAGGGCGGCGGGCTTCGCTGGGAGCCGCTCGACCGGTCCGACGATCGCGCGCTGATGCTGCTCGGCCTCGACGATGCGGGCGTTCCCCATTTCGTGCGCGAGGCGCCGGCAGGCACCCGCATCGATGCGCGCTCGCGCACCGTGATGCGGTTGCTGCCGCTGCTGTCGGGCGAAGAGGCGGCGCTTTATGGTGGTGCGCGCAGCCTTGTCGACTGGCATGCGCGGCATCGTTTCTGCGCGGTGTGCGGGGCACCGACCGCGCTGTTCCGTGGCGGCTGGGGACGGCGCTGCGATACGTGCAACGCCGAACATTTCCCGCGCGTCGATCCGGTCGTCATCATGCTCGCCGAATACGGCGACCGGGTGCTGGTCGGGCGGCAGGGCGGATTTCCGCCGGGTTTCTTCTCGGCGCTCGCGGGCTTTGTCGAACCCGGCGAATCGCTCGAGGAAGCGGTCGCGCGCGAATTGTTCGAGGAAGCGGGCATTCGCGTCTCGAACGTCACCTATGTCGCAAGCCAGCCCTGGCCCTTCCCCTCATCGCTGATGATCGGCTGCCGCGCCGTTGCGCACGACCCGGCTTTGACGCTCGACACGACCGAGATCGAAGCCGCGATGTGGGTCGACCGCGCCGAAGTGCGCGCCGCGCTGGCGGGTGAAATGGGCGCGCCTTTTGTCGCGCCGCCGCCGATGGCGATCGCGCGCTATCTGCTGGAAGACTGGGCGAAATAGACCCCCGTTGCCCGGCAACGGGGGTGTCGGTTTCCTAGATTCGGCGTCCGGTAATGCGGCTGATTTCCTTCGCCACCATCGCCTCGACCATATCGGGCAAATGGGTGTCGAGCCATGTTTTCAGCATCGGGCGCAGTGCTTCCAGCACCACATCTTCCATCGAACGCCCCGGCACAGGCGCGGCCTGCGCGACAGCGGCGGTCGCGGCCGGCGCAATGGCGGCGGTCAACGCTTCGAGCGACTGGCGCGCGGCGTCGGCGCTGGCGGACGAGACCAGCTCTTCCGCAGTCGGTGCCGCCGCGTCGGACATGGCCGCTTCGGCTTCCGCGTCGTTGAGGTCGAGAATGTCTTCGCTGGTGGCCGCACGGAGTTCGCGCGCGGCGCCGGGAGCGTCATCGCGAGCGATGACACGCCGAATCGACGACAAAATATCTTCCATCGACGGCTCTCGCGACATGTCGCCCATTACGATCCCCTTAGGATTCGCCCGCAAGGAGGGCGATTAACCATATCCTACCGGCAGCAGACGGCGCTTGCCAAGCCTTATTGTCGGGGCAGCGGGTCGCCGGCGGCTACGCTGGCGTCTGCGGAAGGAATACCGCGCGTGTCGGTCGCCTGTTGCTGCGGCGCCGGATCGTCGGCCCAATCCCAAAGCTCGCCCTTCACGCGATTATAATTTGCGGCGGGATCATACAGCGTGCCGCCCTCGATGCCGAGGTCGCGGGCTTCGGCCTTGCCCATCGCGGCGAGCACCGAAAAGGCGGCGACATAAGAATTGCGCCGCGCCGAGACGAGCTGGACCTGCGTGTTCAGATATTCCTGTTCGGCGTTCAAAATGTCGAGGATCGAGCGTGTGCCGACGCTGTTTTCGGCGCGCACGCCCTCCAGCGACAGCGCGTTGGCGCTGACCGCCTGTTCGGTCGCGGTGATGACGCGTTCATTCGCTTGCCAGGCGGCATAGGCGCCGCGCGTTTGTGCAATGACGCCGCGTTCGGTCGCGACATAATTTTCGATCGCCTGGCTGCTGCGCGATTGCGACTGGCGGACCTGTGCCGAGCGCCGTCCCGCGGTAAAGATCGGCAGTGTCACCGATACACCCGCCGCCGCGCTCGAGGTTTCCTGCGTGACGTTGACCCCCGAAACGCCGCTGGAAAGCGAACCGAGAAAATTATTATAGCCGCCGCCGAGCGTCGCCGAAACCTTGGGCGCGCGGCTTGCCTTCGCGACGTTGATATCGGCGCGCGTGGCGTCGACCTCCAGATTCGCCGCTTCGATGTCGGGATTGCTGTTCAGCGCGATCGCAACCGCTTCCTCGGCGTTCGCGGGCAGGTTCGGCAGCGCTGGCGGTGCCTGCAGATCGACCGGCGCATCGCCGACCAGCCGGATATAGGATTCGCGGCTAGCGATCAGATTCGCTTCCGCGCCGCGCAAATCGCCTTCGGCGAGCGCGAGCCGCGCTTCGGACTGGGCAACGTCGGTGCGCGTCAGGTCGCCGATTTCGAACCGGTCGCTCGTCGCCTGCAAATTGGTGCGCAACACCGACACATTTTTCTGGTTGAGCTGAACGATCGCCTGATCGCGGATCACATCCATATAGGCGCCGACGACCTGCGAAAAAACGCTCGCCTCGGTCGCGCGCAAATCGGCCCGGCCCGCCTCGACGCGATATTTGGCGGCGCGCACCGCATTGCGCACGGCGCCGCCCTGATAGATGGGCACCGACAATTGGCCGCTGGCAATCAACGAACGCGTCGGTGAGGAGAAATTATTGCCCGGGATGATCAGGTTTTCTTCATAATCCGCGCGCGTCGAAACGTCCGGAAGGCCGAAGCTTTTCTGGATCGGGACATTTTCGTCATTCGCACGCTGTCCGGCGCGCGCACCGGTCAGCGTCGGGTTATTCTCATAGGCTTTTGCCAGCGCCCCTTGCAGCGTCTCGGCCTGTGCCTGCGACGAGATGGCCAGCGCGCCGATCGCAAGGCCGGTCAGCCAGCGGGTGCGGCGGAGAGACTGTTTCATATTTAAATCGCGCATCGTCATCTCAGCCTGCAACAAGGGGTGGATATGGCCTTTTAGAAACGGAAATCCTGTGGTGCGTCAAAGCCGGGCAACGGTGCGGCATCCATGTCGGCGAAGCTGCGCAGAGCAATCGTGCCGCTGGTCTTCACGCCCTGGACAAGTCGGGTTACGGCGCCTTCGCGGCGCGCCGCGATCAGCCGGCCGCCTTCGGCCAGCTGAGCGGCCAGCGCGTCGGGCAGGGTTTCGATCGCGCCGTCGATGATAATGCGGTCGAACGGCGCAGCGCCGGGCGCGCCAGCGTTCAGCGGGCCTTCGACCCAGTGGATATTGGCTTTGGCGGCGGTGGTATCACGCGCGGCGGCGATCAGGTCGGCCTGTTCCTCGACGGCGTGAACCTCTGCGCCAAGCTCAGCGAGCAGCGCGGCGGTATAGCCGGTTGCCGCGCCGATCAGCAGCACGCGTGTGCCGGGTTGGATCGCCGCGGCGACCAGCATGCGCCCCGTCACCAGCGGCGGGTTCAGCGCGCGACCTTCGCCGAGCGCGATCGCACGGTCCATATAGGCGACGCTGGCGAGCGCGGCGGGCACATAGGCCTCGCGCGGTTCGGTCGCCATCGCGGCAACGACCGCGGGGTCGATGACATCATTGGTGCGAAGCTGGCTGTCGATCATCGCAGCCCGCATGTCCGCGGCGGTAATTTCATTCAATTTGGTCGCCATCAGCCTTTTCCGTTTCCGGGCCCCTGTCTTCGCGGAGGCACATTTAGCCCGAAACTTGCTGTATTGCAATGCTAATACAGCAAGTTTCGGCGCTGGCTCGCGCATAGCCGCCCGCGAAGGTGCCGCCAAGTCTGCTTTGTATGGCCCAAATGAGCGCGGAAGACAAAATTTGCGGAACAAGCCAATTGCATTGCGAAACGCGGGCGGCTAGTGGCGCTCGAACCACGCAAAGCTGCGCATTGAGGCCCGATGGCGGAGTGGTGACGCAGAGGACTGCAAATCCTCGCACGCCGGTTCGATTCCGGCTCGGGCCTCCACCTTCGACAAAACTCTGATACCGGCTGGTCGACGCGCACGAAGGAGAACCGCCATGGCCAAGGGAAGCGCCACTATTGGCCGGGATCGCTATCGCACCGAAATTCTTGTCGGCGGTCATGGCATTGTGGCTGACGAGCCGCCCGCGCTTGGCGGGCAGGGCGCGGGGCCTGCGCCTTATGACCTGCTGCTCGCCAGCCTCGGCGCGTGCACAGCGATCACGTTGCGCATGTATGCCGACCGCAAGGAGTGGCCGCTCGAATCGCTTGAAGTTGCGCTGCGGCTGTATGGCCAGGATGAACGGCGGATCGATCGCACGCTGACGATTTCCGGGCTCGACGAGGCGCAGAAGGCGCGTCTGGCCGACGTGGCCGAGCGCACGCCGGTGACGCTGACGCTGAAAAGCGGCTTGCCGATCGACACCCATCTTGCCTGATCGCCGCAGCGGCTGGACATTTGCGCCGGGACAAAATATATACCGCCCGTTATGGAAATAGATACTCATCCGGCGACCAAGGGGCGTCCGCGCGAATTCTGCGTCGATGCAGCGCTCGCGGCGGCGCTGCGCGTATTCTGGAGCAAGGGTTATGAGGGCGCCTCAATGGCCGACCTCACCGACGCGATGGGGATCACGAAGCCCAGCCTTTATGCCGCTTTTGGCAATAAGGAGGCGCTCTTCAACAAGGCGCTGGATCTCTATGAGCGTGAGAAGGCCGATTATATGCGCGCCGCGCTCGATGCGCCGACCGCGCGCGGCGTCGCCGAACGGCTGATGCATGGCGCGCTCGACATGTACTGCTGCCCGGAAAATCCCAATGGCTGCTTGGGTGTTATCACCTCGGTGGCGTGCGGTGCCGAGGCCGAGTGCATTCGCGAAGCGGTGCTCGCACGTGGTGCCGAAGCGAAGCGCGCGATGCTCGCTCGCTTCGCACGCGCGAAGGATGAAGGCGATTTTCCGGCCGACGTCGACGCCGAAGGGCTCGCCGCGCTGTTGACCGCCGTCAATCAGGGCATGGCCGTGCAGGCGGGCGCCGGGGCAACGCGCGCCCAGCTCGAGCGGCTGGTCGAAACCAGCCTGAAGCTGTGGCCGGGACGCTAGAAGAAAAATTTTTACCGACCGGTATGGAATGCTCTTGACGCAGCGCAGCACGGATTATATACCACTCAGTATATAAAGATAACTCTCCCCGTGTCGGCGCATCTTTGGTGTTTGCCGAAGGAGCGCCGACATGCCTGAATTTTCCCAGCCTCTCCCCCCGACCGACCGCCGCACACCGTTCCTGCGGCGGTCGGGATGATTTCCGCCGCCAGCGCCACGCGGCGCGGCGGCCCTGCCAACCGAGAATAAACAAAATGCCCGCGCATTTGTGCCCGACACCAATGCGCGGCGAGGGCGGCGCTGCGCCGTTCCCATAATCATTGCCAAGATATTGGACCGAGGGGGCGCCTTCGGGACCGCGAACCCGTGCGCCGCTGCGCATCCGACCTTACCGATACGAAAATGAAGGGGCATCGCCATGACCGTCCACACGCCGATCGAAAAAATCGATCCCGCTGATGCGACAATCCGCCGTGAACTGAAGGAATTGCTCGACCCCGGCAGGAAACGCCGGGTCGCATGGATCGCGGCGTTGCTGGTTCTGGTTGCGGGGGCGTTTTGGCTGCTGCGCGATGGCGCCGCGCCCGCCGCCGCCGCGCCCGCGCCGGTGCTGACGGTTGCGGCGCCGCTGGCCCGCGAAATCACCGAATGGGACGAATATATCGGCCGGTTCGAGGCGAGCAAGTCGGTCGAGGTCCGGCCGCGCGTCGCGGGAGCGATCACGCAGATCCACTTCACCGACGGCCAGATCGTGCGTCAGGGGCAGGCGCTCTTCACCATCGATCCGCGCCCCTATCGTGCATCGCTCGCCGAAGCGCGCGCGGCGGCGGCGAGCGCGCGCAGCGACCTTGCGCTCGCGCGGCTCGAGCTTGAGCGCGCGGGTCGGCTCGTCGATATCGAGGCCGTATCGCAAAGCGAGATCGACCGCCTCCGCGCCCGCGTTCAGGCGGCTTCCTCGGCGCTTGCCGGCGCCGATGCCCGCATTGCGGCGCGCGCGCTCGATGTCGAATTCACCACGGTGCGTGCGCCGATGAGTGGCCGCATTTCCGACCGCCTGATCGACGCCGGAAACCTTGTGTCGGCAGGCGATTCGGGCGGCACATTGCTGACCACGATCAACGCGCTCGATCCGATCTATTTCACTTTCCAGGGGTCCGAAGCCCTGTTCCTGAAGTCGAAGCGCGACGGCGCCGA
>Ga0307414_10000335_pt1 | contig 26713 bp, 67 predicted proteins | sample DK1Ometagenome_FD_203804 | JGI IMG/M metagenome (GOLD analysis project Ga0307414, IMG submission 203804) | Maize rhizosphere microbial communities from greenhouse at UC Davis, California, United States - DK15-O-3 | ecosystem: Host-associated > Plants > Roots > Rhizosphere > Soil | place: USA... | reverse complement strand
TATTTGCTTTATCTCTGCCGGGTGTCGTAGTGCATCAGGGTAGTAATATTCCCATTGCAGCTCGTTTAGTTGCATCCAGCAGTGCATAAGGCTTGCTTCAAACAGGTAGGTTAGGATAGTGACTGATTGGCAGGCTTTCATGCAAGTTGGCGGTATACGTTGTATTAGCACATCCTCGCCGTAAAGCCACAAGCACCCCAGCTCACACAATTGTTTTATGTGCAAGTCTCGACCGCAGTAGTTGGGCCACTTCTCCTCATTCCAGTTTAGTTGACCGTTTGGAGAGCAAGTCACCATACCGGCTAAGATTAAGAATTTAACATCCTCGTGCCCAATACCCTCATAGAAAGTGACAAGATCAATTGTCTCGTCAATCACTAGATGATATTTCTGTTCAGCAAGAACAGCAGCCACCTCCACAGTAAACCCGGTGAAGAGTTTATGTGTGATGGCTATGTTGTGACCCTTCTTGGCCAGCCTTAAGAAATCTGCTGTCTTACTTGGTGTACCAGATGGGGATTTGAAGTTAAAGTCCGGTAGCTCTCTTTGTATCCGACCTTTACTATTCCCATCTCCAGCCTCGTCCAGATAGGGGGAGACAAACACCCACTTCTTGTCTGGATTTTGTTTTATGTGCTCAAATATCCACGTAGTCTTCCCACTACCGCAGATTGCGTCCACCACTTTAATGTCAGTCAAGGTTTCCTCCATCGTTTCACTTTAGCTTTTGGTATTGTTGTGCTCATTACAAGATAATAAATATCTTCGTTGTCCTCTTGTTCATTCCAATGATTCCTCAACGCATCGGCCTCTTCCCTGTCGAGTGTCTGACCTACAATTTCTTCTTTACTTGAACTCCTGCGTTTCAAGATTATTTGATACATCTTCATATCTCCCCTCCCCACATATTTCCTTCAGTCATAATAATCCTCCAATTGAGATGCATCTACACGAATCATGATGCTGTCATCGTAATACCAATTCGTCTGTTTAGGGTTTTCATAGTCGTGTCCCTCTGGCCACTCAATATGGTATGTAACTTCCCCAACCTGCACTTGTGTAATATCCTTATACTGCTTGCAGCGATCAACGAAGTTTTTATCTGGCTCACCTACAACTAGGTGCATGGTTTTAGCCACCTTCATTGTGCGTGACCCTGTGGCTGTATATGAGATGTTTTCTGTTACATCACCAAACCACAGCACATCTACTGATTCTTTGCTGACACAAGCACTCTCACAGTTTTCAAACACCACTACTACATCTTCTGTAATCATTTTCTTTACTCCTCAATTCCTACGTGGATCGTTCTTATCATTCGTTGTCAAAGCTATACACAGCACCATGAGGGGGTATAGGCATAGCAGTAAAATAAAGAACAGGGCGTCAGGTATCATTTCTTTTCCTCATAGAGCTGACTAACCCACTCCCTGCTGACCTTATCTGCCATACCTCGCAGTTGCCTTTGGTAGTCCATCTCTGCCTCCATTATGGCATTCCAGAGGGCATACCTCTCATCTGCTGTGGTCCAATCTTGTGTGCAATTGAAGAATATACCTTCTCTTAAACTAACACCCCACTGAACACCAGTGATTATATCATCAGCGTAGTATGTTGTGTAGTATGCCTCTGTGGATACGTGAAACTTGAAGCGTTCTGGGTTAGTTGATAGTAGATTAAGAACTTTAGATACAGGTTCAGATATACCACCACCTATAATTTTCTTTTCCACCCAACCCTTTCCATAGGGGTCTACCATAAGCTCCGCTGATTCAAGCCTTCGCTCTTGGAAATCTTCCTCCGGGGTTTTGATCTTGTCAGGGAAATATCCGAATGCACCGAAGCGTTTCGTATTGAATAAGCTCATCCTCTACTCCTCATATAGATCGTCTAAGTTCCTTAGTATAGCTTGCTCGTATTCAGCACCAATATCTTTCTGGTTGAGCAGGAAAGTTTGAAGATCACGCTTCTTGTTAATCTCTGCAAGCTCTCGGATATGCTTCATCCTTTCGAATAGCCTTTGTGGGATAGGCTCTGCTTCATCCATTGTTTCATCTAGGATATCCAATATCTCCGCTTCCCATTCATCTTCTTGATTACGCTTGTGTGTCCCATCCTGCATTTCTTTTGTTTTCATTCTTTCCCCCTTTCGGTATTTCCGGTATTCTATTTCCTGTTATAAGCAATTTTCTCTTATAACCAGAATTATGTTTCCTATTCTTCCTCTAGTATCAGGAACGTGACCTCCCAGTCCTGCTCCCATTTCTCTCCTGTATCGGGGTCTATCCACTCTTTCTCTTGCTCATCAGCATAAGCACTAGCTGCCTCTTCCGTTAGGAACACTTTCTCTGTCCAATGGAAGACATTCTCTCCAATATATTTCCACACCTCTACACCATATACAATCTTAGTCATTGCATACCACCCGTACTGCTTACAAGATATACAGTTTTCCCATAACGATGAATAGCGTCATATACAGAAACGAGAGTGAGACGTCCATTTACAGGACAGTGAAAGACAAGCTTACCTTCTTTTTGAAACACTGTAAAGACAGCCTCCTCTTGATCTGCCAGAGAGATGGCTCCAATGTTCGTCAATAGACGGCCAGTGGAAGCTACATAATATTCTTGTTTACCGTTGCTGTTGATGCGTGCATTAATCTTTTCCATTAGTTTTCTCCTAATTCTTCATATTTATGTTGACGTTCTTGTTGTTCCACCAGCACAACGTGCTCTTGTTGTGCGACCCACAAAGCAAACTCAAGCTTATCAAGCATTTCTTTATCTAGCAAGCTAAGATTATCTAACACAGTTTCCAGTGCATATGCCAATTTATCATTTTTCATTAATCACCCCCTAAATAAATCTTTTCTCTTTTAACAAACAAGCATCTTGTGCAAGTTTGTAGGCATACATTATCTCTGTTTCAGAATACCCATTCTTAGCTGCTGTAATAGCATTTTGGATAGCAAAGTCATCACATTTAATAAGCATTGCTACTGCATATCTCTCTGCTGGCTCACTCATCCCTCTGTATTGCTTCACTTCCTTTTGTGGGGATACGGTGTATACACAAGCTGGTAGGGTGGCAATTGGCATCGCCAACATCAAAAGCATTGTAATTATTTTCATAGCTACTTACTCCAGATTTTATCCAAGAGGTAGTCACGCTCTGCGTCTGTCAGGAACGGAGCTTCAAGAATTATGCGATTTACGGTACGTAGGGCAGCAGCATACGCGGCCTCTTTATCTTGTTTGAGGGCTGCAATAGTGTTTAGCAGCTCTTTTCTTTCAGAGTTCAACATTGGCGGTGCCGGAGGGCTTGGTGGTGGAACATCCGGTAATTTGAAGTTCTCTGGCATTGAGTTTATGTTGTATCCGTCTTTAGACATTTTATTTCTCCTACCTAATCCATATTATGCAGGCCGAGAGAGCCTACACACGTATCGACATATTCTTGCACTTCAGAGTGGATAACATCTTGCCTCGTCTCCTCGATAAGTCGCTTTACACTCTGAATAGCAATTACAAGATTACGATTACCGTGCTCTTTAAGGTCATCTCTTGATTGGTGTGCCACCGCCTCTTGTAAGGCAACGAGAACACCAGATAGTTTCTCAAGTTGCTGTTCTGGAGATAGCATTTTAAATAACCCCCCTAACAAGTCCAAGCATTGTCCTGAAAGCTTCTTCAACTTGCTGGTCTGTAGCAAGCGCCTTGCCGTATTGGGTGTAGGCTCCACTCCCGTGAGTATCTTCCCAACTCTCCCATTCACCGTCAGTATTTATGTAGCATTCCGAAGGAATCTCAATATCAGACAACCACTTTTTGCGGAGACTTTTCAAAAACTCTTCAGGGCACACCTCTACACCTTCAAAATGTACTTTGGTGACTTTACCTTTAATTTTCATATTTCCCCCTCAAATATTCTGTTTTGTATATTGCAATTGTACAACATATTTGCCATCACTGGTATGTCCATCTCGGATGTTGTAGTCTTTAATACCAAAGATGCTTACATAGTCGGCTACAGCATTAATATTCTTGAACAGCTTCTCTCCGTTGCCCGCCAGAACAACATCTCCTTCAAGGGGTGGGCACTGGCGTGCCTCTTGTTCAATTACTTCTGTCATTTCATACCTCCAATTGTCATAACCATAAAAATAAGAATAATCATTATAGGGAGCCAACCAAGAGCTGGTGGACATTCCCGTACAATCCGCAATGGTGGCGGGGCTGGTGGTAAGGGCTTCTTCATTCTTCACTTCCTCCACTCTTTAAGGTTAGAACCATCTGTCTCTAGGTTGCAATGCAGGCATTTGAACAGCTTAGTGAAGGGATCGCGTAAGAACTTGTGGTCACAAAGCTTTGTATAAATCTTACCTATTGTCATTTCTGATTCTCTCCGTTCAAATTCTGCCAAATTAAAAGGTCGTGTATCAACTTCTCTGTACTGACCCTAACACGCAACGGGTAGTCATTTTCTTTCACTTGAAAGAAAGAGCCAACCTTTAAACTATCTTTTATGACTAGATTATGGTTGACGTGCTCAAGATTGTCAAGATTATCTAGCAGCCAACGGCACATTTTGTCAAATGTCGAGTCGTCCAAGAGGCTAACATTACGAATGTAGTATGCGTAAGAAGCACTCAACACCCAAGAGATAGCCGAAGCGGGGTTGATCTTGAAAGCCTCCCTTGCTGCTTGGTCGTATGTACCGTTAGAGATTGAGAGCTTCATAGTTTACCAGTCCCTGACCATCATAAGGGTGAATTTGTATATCAACACTACCATGATAACAAAGCCCACCACCACGAAGGCTTTCGGGAACATAACCGCCCCGATGCTAACAAGGGTCAACATCAACATGATAAAGATGGTCAATATGTGCGCTTTCATCTTTTCCTCCATTAGAAACAACAATGCCCCGAACACGTCTAGATAATAGTCGATTCAGGGCATGTTGTCAACGCTTATTTTCAGCAATTTTATTCAACAAGCTGTTTGGTGATTCTCCGTCTTCATCTTCGTCAAAGAATTTACGGACGATGGGAAGCAGCTCTGTCTCAACGATGCTTGCCACATCCTCATCAGAGAAGTTTACCAACCCCTTGTAGATGAGGTATCGGCTTTGAAAAGGTATGGCTGGGTCAAATTCCCATTTCCCTGAGTAGTAGACGTATAGATCATTTTTCATCTTCTTCTCCTTTCCAGACAACAGCGTAAGTGCCAATTACATCTGATAGCTTTTGCTTAGACATATAATAATCATCAAGGCCAGATAGCAGCATAAATACACCACCACTGGACATACAAACCATTTCACCTTTCTTACACTTGTATTCCCCAGCCTCAGTGTAGATTTTAAATTTATTTCTCATATTTTTCTACCTCCAAGTTTAATTTTTTAAGATTTTCTACACCCTGAGTGAGTCTATAGTCAGTTTCATAAACTACTCTCCGCACACCAGCAGCAGAAATCATTTCGGCGCACCGAACACAACAACCCATTGTAACGTAGAGCGTGCTACCCACTACAGAGACACCTTCCTTGGCTGCACGAAGAATGCATGAGAGTTCTGCGTGGATAGTTTCTTCTTTGGTGACAAGGTTTTGTTTTTCGTCCAAATGCTCCAACTCGTTACTCCCGCCCGGACTCATCCCATTACAACCCCCGAGTACAACTCCATTTGTTGTCACCAAGCAAGCTCCAACTTTCCCTCTAACGCCCTTACTCAACTTTGCGTGTGCATGTGCAACGGTCATGTAGCACTCATCAAGTTCTTTCTGGGATGACATTATTCCTCCTCTCCTTGATAGTCTTTCAGATCTTGCATCAGCTCTCGGAATGTAAGGCCACAAGCCTGATGTTTTACTTTTAACTCAGCTTGCATAAGCCAGCTCTCCCCATCAATTACAACAAGCTTCCCATCTGCGTCATTCAATTGATATTTATATGATTGGTGTCCTGATGGAAGGCTTGAATGCTTGCTACGAAGGATAGTGCAAAGCTCCCCATCGACAAGCACTTTATCATTGAATTTAAAATATTGATTTGAATTAGTCATTTCTTCTGTCCCCGCCTAGTGGAAGTTCCAGTCACGGTGTAGATGCCAGCTTCGTTTTTAATCTTTGTTTTTTGCAATTTAGAAGCTTTCACCATGTACTTAGATTTACCAAAATAATCATCGCACCAATCTTGTGCCACTTTTCTATCAGACGTGTGGATGAAGTGGTAATTTTGCAGGCTGTCCATCACGAAGAAGGTTGCTGGTGGCATGAACTCATAATCTGTGAAGCTGATGTAATCAACTGTTGTGATTTTAAGTTCTTTAGACATCTTCCACCACCTCCCGAATAGCTGTGCAAATATCACTACCATATTCTATGCAAGCTGCCACTGAATTTTGTTCAATCCATTTGTCTAGCGACACTGCTTGTTCTTCGATGTCGCCATCAAAATACATCTCTGTGTTATGTTCTTGCATTATTCAGCTTCCTTTACGTGGAATGTGGCACCATCATTGCAGTAGACGTTTGTACTATTAAATGGTCGGAATGCAACTCGCTCTATACCTTTGTTATTCTCGCACTTGTTAATAACTTCTTGCAGGTGTTCGGTGTCTGCATTTTTCCAAGAGTTCAGTGAGCCGACTACCAGAGCCATCAGCATTATAATAATATAACCCATGTTTTTCTCCTTTAAATTAATTTAAAACGGATTGCGTAGCTGTAAAGGGCAATACGCTATAAGATCATGCCTTACAACCCCTTCTGACACATCGTAGCGAGCATAATACTCTAACCCGTTAGGGTTAGCCATAAAAACATAAAGAAAATTACTCAGTTTGAAAGCATCAATTGCATATTTTGCTTCGTACACAAGACCACAATCTGAGTCTTTAGGCATTGAATAATAAGCAAGGACGTTGATGGCATCAGGGTGTTGTGATGCTCTGTTCCACTTATGTTGGCTAATCTGTTGTTTTGGCATTCTTCCTCCGAATCTTTTCTCTTGTTGGTGGCTCTTGTAGATGCTCAAGCTGATAATCATACATTAGGTGGTTTTCACAGTAGTCCATTTCTTCCCAGTTGAAATAATCATCTTCGTGTTCTAAGAAATCAATGTATGGAGACGGGTAATCATCTTCAAGGTAGCACTCAGACACTTGTATGTCCAGATCACGTTCCGCTTCCTTGCGGGTGTTGTATGGTCCCATAATAATCTCTTCTGCGTCGAACACAAACCAACTCATATCACCACCACAAGTCTTGGTATTTTTCACCGAACAACTTCAAACCCTCTTTCACCTTAACATCATGCTCTTTCATTGCCTCGTGATAAGCATCACGCCCTTCTGGATTTGAGCATGTGAAGTCGCAGACACCGTTGTTCTCTGGCTTGAACATATTCGGGTAGGTGAAGTTGTAGTCTCGGATTTCTGGTTCAGCTTTTGGGTCGAAGGCGTACATCATCTTTTTGATGTCATTGAGCCAATCTTGGATATCTGAATCCGTCACCCAATCCTCTTCATTCTTCATATACCCATCTGGGATACCCATGCACTTACCGTTCTTACGACGCTCTTCCAAAACGTCGTGGAATTTCTTTAGTGCAGCGTAGATGATTGGGCTGAGTGAATAATCTAGGCTGTAAGTATCTTTGTAACCCGCTTGCCATTCACCTTTTACTTTGCGAATTGTCATTGCGCTTTCTCCTTAACTTTCTTAACTCGTTTATCAATCATTGTCATCACTTTAGCAGCCTTAGCGAAATCCATTCCATATTCAGGGTTCTCAAAGATGCTCTTGAGGTTGTTAGCTTTTTGGCTGATAGCCATCACATTACCTTTCACATAAGGCTTCGTATTGTCAATCCTATCAATTGTGATGTCAGAAGACAAGGCCATTTTACCGGGACGACCTACAGTGAGGCTAATCCCTGTGTATGGGCACTTCTGTGTACGAAGCAGGTTACGCACAGATACAAGATTCAGTTTGAAATCAATCCCCCGTGTCTTGCACGACTCCATCTTACGACGATAGTAGTCTGCAACGAACAGTTCAAATTCTGGTGAAAATTGTTGTTTGCTCATTTTTCTCTCCTCCATAAACAAGAAAACCCCATGAGAGAAGCCTGTAAAAACAAGCTCGTCTGCATGGGGTTAATATTACTTGTAGGCGTAACCTTCGTCAACACCTTTTTCTACATCTTTTTCCATTTCTTTTACTACTGGAGTCTTCAGGCTCTTCTCAGCAGCTCTCTTAGCCTTGGCCTCCTTCTTGGCTTTCTCAGCTTCGTGTTGCTTAATGCCTTCTGCTACAGCTTGTTTAATCATATCTTCAAGAGAAAATGATTGATCTTCACCACAACACTCTTCACGAGCTTCACGCATTTTACGGCGTGGGTAGTCAAACGTTTCAAGGCGCTTCCTTACCTCAGCAGCAAAAAGTGTCACATCGCGTCCGTGCTGAACACGAGAAAGTTCCTCTGGTGTGAGTAGGCTGCTATAAAGCTCTGCAAGGTGGTTGTTCAAGCTCTTAAGATACGCAGTTGTATCCTCAATACTTGTGAAGTTTCCGATGGCTCCAGCACTTAGGTTATGAACTAAAAACATACTACCATCGCTAATAATCACTTCGTCTGAGTGCAGGCAGATTTGTGTAGCCATGCTACTTGCCTCACCCTCAATCGACGCAACAATATAACCCTCAGAATCTTTCATAGCCGATAGAATCTGCTCCCCTGCATGTACGCTACCCCCAGCACAATTTATGTGAATGACAAATACATCATTAGGGGAAAGTGAACGAAGACACTGCATCATTTCTACATACTCAGATGAGCTAGCTTCGATAGGGCCAATCAAGTAGTAGTCATACATGAAATTGCCTTCAATGCCTTCGGTGCAGAACAAGTTGCTCTTCTGCGGCATCATACCAATGTTGAAATCTGGCATCTCTTCTGTGAAGCTTTTAGTTTTCTTCAAGATGTTCTCCTTACTTGGGTGCTGGACCTTCTTTTTCAAAGATTTCAACAAAGATTCGAGTTAAGCCGGACCTTACGATGTCCGCTGGCGTGAACTCCACAACTCCACAATCCGGGATATTGTTGTTCTTGATCAAATTACAAAGGTATTCAATTCCACTTATTCCTTGTAAGTCACGTTGACGATCATCACCGCAAAACGCAGCGAAACTTCCGGTAGCCAAACGAGTAACCAGCGAACGCACTTCATCACATGTGCAGTTCTGGCTTTCGTCCACAATCACATATGTGGCTGCTGAGAAGTTCATACCTCTTACACTTTCCATCGGTTGAATCAGGATTGACTTACCAAAGTCCGCTTCATACTTTGCTACACCAATACGTTCTTTAATTGTGTTCAAGATTGGTAGAAGGTAGGGTTCGATTTTAGCTCGAATATCTCCGGGCCAGAAACCTGATGACTTACCCATTCCAACCAATGGACGCATTACAACAATCTGCTCAATCTCACCTTTCAAGTATTTATTTGCTGCAACAGAGGCAGCACACCATGATTTTCCGCTACCTGCACTTCCCCGACCAACGGTAATCGCGTTCTTCTGAAGAGAGTCGAGATAGAGTTTTTGGTTCTCAGTCTTAGCTTGGATAGGAACAATGCGTGCTTCCCGTTCCTCTTTAAACTTTTCCTTTGTCTCCTGCTTGACACCACCATTACGTGTTGAGCGTGTGCGCTTCCTAGGTGTCTCAATCTCCACTCCGTCCACATCAATCATTATCAGACGATCCCGATTTCCCATATTAATTACTCCTTATCTTCTGAATAAAAGTCTACCAACTCTTCAACACTCATCCCACCCACAGTAAACCACCAAGAGTCTTTATTTTTATGTATATTCTTCATGATCTGATTGAATTGATCCACCAGATGCTGAGGTGTTCCATCAGGTATGTTGATATCGAATAATGCTTTCATCTACTTCCCCTCACTTAACAGATTTACTACGAATACTAAGCCAGCCATCATAAGCCAAGCTCAACAACCCAACAACAGGCCAGAAAGCAGCCATAAAATAGTATATAGCATCTCCTTCTGAATATTGCCCTTTCTTTCGTGTTGCTTGCATATGGCTTTTCAGTTGATGTTTAAATCCCACCACCGATGAGATATATACTACCGCAAAGAGTATTTGAAATACAAGAGTTAGCATGATTTATTTCCCTCAATCTAAGATATTTTCTGGTGTGTAAAGCCTATGCTTCTTCAGTACATCAGCATATCGTTTGTTTTCTTGTACAAGCTGTTTCTTTTCCTCATAGAGCTGAGCTATTAAGAATCGTGCTGTGCCCTCGAATGTGCAACGGTGTAGGTCATCACGAAGGAGAACGCTCATAATCGACCCATCCTGATCTTCACCTACAACATCTTTAAGCCAAGCTATTTGTAATGTGTTCAATTTTTATTCTCCTCCTCAGAAGCAACAAGGTCGCCGATTACACGTTTCAAATCAGCCTCACTGGAGATTGGATTGGAGACGCAAATATTATACCCATATTCTAAACGAGAAATGCCAACCACTTCAAGAACAGCTTCAAGGTATTTTGGTGGAATCTTATCTACTTTCCTTGCGTGCTCAAATACATGATCCAAGCTTGTAAACGTTTTATTTCTCACTTTCAAAACAACCCACTCCTCTGCTCTTTCAATTAAGTCGCCTTCCACACTAACAGGCCACGGCTCCCAGTTCAACCTTGCGTCAACAATCTCTGCCATTTTAGCTGCTGACTCTACGAATAACTGAAAGCTTCCTGAGAACTCAGCACGCTCTGCTGCGTAGTCGTCCCAAATCTCCCCATACCTCACATACTTACCAAGTTTTCTAGTTAACAACACTTTACAATGGTCAACTCTTTGATAAATGTCTGGTTGCAGAGAGGGACCAAGCAACCGATTACACTGTTTACAAGACGGGACCAATAGTGGTTGGTGTTTATCGTATAGACATTGGTAATCTGACAACCTTGATATAGGAGGAACGTGGTCATCCTCAGACGCGAAGTCTCCACAATAGAAACAAGTATACATTTTATCACTCGGAACGTCTATTCGATAATATATACTCCCATATCCTGTACGCTTTAATTTAGCCATCCACTCAACTCCCCATTTTAGATTACAACTTTTGCATCTTCATTAATAAAACCTCTCAAAACGCACCGTAGGAGCTTCTAGGGGTATTCCTGAAGCATATTTGCAGTGGAGTTTACATTTGCGGGAATAAAACCCACATGCTTGAAACGTCTATCGTTCAAAACAGTGCAGAATTTCCCCTTAATATAAGCTTTTCCTTTCGCGCTCAGCGATCTTTCTTCATCTCATTAAGACGCTTCTCAAGCTCTTCATCAGAAATTGTCTCAAAAGGCCCGTAAGGGCCGTCCCCTTGGCACCAGCAAGCCCATTCAATCATCTTCTCTCCAAGATAGGCAAGAGCGTGTGAGAGGTAGAACGTTGGCATAAAATATTTCACTTGGATGTTAGTCATCGTCGTTTCACTCCTCTTGGTCATTTTTAGTTCCTCCGAGCTTGTAGGTAAACACAGCGCCATTGTTACAAGTTACTGTAGCATCTTCAACGTCAAAATTATAAATCTTCAGTCCACCGTTATTCGGGCACTTTGAAACTGCCGTATCAAATTCTTCTGTATTAACGCCACGATCCAAACAAAAGACCGCCATAGCAAGCAACAAGAATCCAACGAACAACCCTGCTGAAAAATCTCCCACAATCCGCCTCCTTACAAATCAATAGCAGACAAAGATGTCTGAATAAATTCTTTTGTTGTCACTTGTCCAGATACAGGGTCTGTGACAGTGAACTGAATAACATCTGCACCTGTCGATTCACCGTAAGCGACGCCGTAGGCACCGCCATCAATGATGCTGAGCACAGCAGAATACTTCTCAAACACTGTCTTAAGCTCTGCTAGAAAGGCTTGCATAACTGAAATCTGAGGCTCCTCTGCTGTTCCATCTGCGATTGCTTGATTCACCCAATTGATAATTGTTTGTAGGTTTAGACTTAGATTTAGAAGTGCATCATCTACAGCAGTAGGAATAACTACACCAGCCAGCTCAGCATCTGTCAGCTTTGAGTCAAGTGTAGTTAGCTCCACATTAATAGCATCAGCTTCACTCTTGATTGCATTCAATGTTTCAATTGTCACTTTGTTTCTCCTTTATAATAAATTATCAATTCAAGTTCTTCGTTAGTCCAGCTATTCCCGTACAGCCATAGGTTCTTCTCTCGTTCTTCCAGTTGCGTGATAAACTCCCCTATGCTCAAACCAACAGCGGGGTATCCGTCTAAACGAGCTTTTGTCTCCTCATTGCTGTAGCTGTTCAATATCTCTTCAAGCAGCTTCAAATGATCGTCCATTATTCTTCTCCTAAGCCGTAGAGGCGCTTGATCGCTAAGCACGTTTATCGTGCGTCTCCTCCATTCTCTTAATAGCTTCTTCAGCTTTAATCCCACGTATGTACAAGGACATGAGCAAAGAATAGTCTAATTGTTTATCTGTGTCAACAAGAGATTTTGCATTTCTGATGAAATCCTCCCAGCCTCCTTCTGTACACTTGCCCCGAGTCATTGGAATTTCTTCGTTTCAGTGTGCAATACGTAGTAGTGTCCTGTACTCTCATCAACTCCCATCACACAAACATACTCAACACCATCTTCATCACCCTGACCTACGGCAATTCTTAACTGCTTACCGTGTAGTTCTTTCCAATCGAACTTATGAATGTTCTCCAATAACTCTTTCATTTCACATCCTCTACAAGAGCTTCACCGATTCGTTGCACCACCACAAATACTAGAAGTAAAGGAATCCACCACACTCCGAATTTAGTGTACAGGAATGAGGTCAGGCATATCCCCATAAACTCCACCCAAGAAAACCTCTTACGGAATAAAAACTTCAATACTTTCATTTCCTATTCTCCTGCACAATTTCCATCTCCATGATGTAATAATTTAGAGCTTTCATAATATCTGCTTGTAGAATGCCTTCGTAGTCGCCTGTAAAGGTCATCCTCTCCTTAAGCTCTTCACGTATCATTGTAGCCCATTCGTAGTTTGTCAGCATGTTTGTACTATTCATATCCACCTCACATTAGCCACAGAAGAATGCTTCTTACCTTTCTTATCAACCCAGCACACCGTGCGTATCCAAGCCATATTGAAATTACGATCTACGAACAGCTCGTCTCTAGATTCTTGCACAACAGCCCCGTCTTGCTTCCAGATAGGCAAGTGAGGCTTGATGCTTTGTAAGTATTTATCAAACTCCTTGTCTTGCATTTCAGAGATTGCTTTCATTATTTACCCCTATGAGTGCAGATTTAGTCCTAACGATTTGAAGATTTGGAGTTTACTGCTTATCTTTACGGGGTATTTCTCGATTGCCCGGTCAGCCGCATCCGTGCGAGTTTCAGCCTCAACACAACCAACATATGAGCCATCTATGTATACCAAATACAACTTCATTATTTATCCTCCAAGTCAATAACCATATCCTGCACATCTTCGATGTCATCTATCGCACTGTCTATGATTGCTATCACGTCCTCTGGCTCCGGTACTCTGAATCCTTTATAGAGGTCTTTACGAATCTCTTCAAGCTTTTGGTAAATCTTGCCTGTCTCCACCTTGTTCATTTCTCTACTCCTATCACTTTGTATTCTTCCAAAGGCTGCCCTTTGTCAAGGAAGAAATAACCAAGCTTCTTGCTCCAGCATAGCACAGCTTTACCATATAGAGGTTGTCCTATGTATTTCTCGAAGTCTTTTAGGTTGTACATTCTTACTCCTTTGCTTCTAAGCCGTAGAGGCGTTTGATCGTCCAGCATGCTTGTCATGCGCCTCCTGTTTGGTTGATGTGAGGATAGTACACCTCCTCTCCCCTCCTTGCAAGCAGAATTTCTAAAGAAATAGAAAATAATTTCTTTGTACGCTGTGTTGACATCCTGTGTGCTGTGGGGTAGTCTTGTTGGAACATTAGCTTGACAAGGAGATAGACATGGCTTGCACAGTGGTGAATATTTACAAAGAGTCGTATGATATTTACATAGGAAGAGGTAAGGGTAGTGAGTGGGGAAATCCTTTTCTGATCGGTAAGGACGGTACACGAGAAGAAGTGATTGCAAAATACAAGCTGTACCTGTGGCAGAAGATCAAGAGCGGCGTGGTGACTAAGGAAAAACTAATTTCTCTTGACAACAAAAGATTAGGGTGTTTCTGTAAGCCTCAAGCTTGTCATGGGGATGTTATTGCTAAAGCTGTTGAATGGGCCAAGGGTTCATAGGACTTCAAGGAAAAGCTAGGTCATCTCGACCTATAGGTATAGGACTAAAGGGGTCATATGTATGGGTCGTGAGGGGTCTTTATATAGAAAGAATAAGTAAGAAAGAGAAAGATAGATTTTAAAAGCTATTAGGTCTTCTTGACCTATACTCTGTTTGGTGCAAGACTTAGCACTTGCGTTCAACCGTATCAGCAGCTTTTATTCTTTTTATCATTTTCTTGTGCAAAGAGCGGAGCGATATAGTAACATTGAAAGGTATAGGTCGTGTGGACCCATACGTATAAGTCATAAAGGGTAGGAGGAAACATGAGTCTGATTTTACCACGTACATTGCTAGATTGGATTGACCAGAACCGAGGAGAAATGAGTAGGCAGTCCTACATCATCAAGACGTTGTTCAAATTGAAGGAGATAGCTGAAATGACTAAGTAGAGAGGATAGGAACTGACGTAACTGAAATTTAACCTAAAAACTAAAGGTGAAAAATGAGATGGAAAAAGAACAGTTTTACATGATGCCTAAAATACTTGCGAGGGCGGACGGCTTCATAAGTCGACATACGGGAGAAGCGGTGCCGTTGACAAGCAGCGCAAAACTGGTTTACACATACATGCTCAGTAGAAATGAGTTTTTCGTAGTCAAGCAAAATTCACAGCACTATGAGTCTCAAAGCACGGTTGCGGATGCCTGCGGTTTGGAATATAAGGCAGCAGGTAAGATTCTCCGCACCTTCACTGACCACAAGATAATTGAGGCTCAAAAGCTTAGACCGAATGCAGAAGGTCAATGGCGGTGGTTCTACAAGAAGGTGCATACAGATATAGATTTGTGGGAAGGGACTAAAGAGAATTTTGAAATTGTCAAAAGTATCCCAAAACCTGAACCAAAGATGGCACCCCCACAACCCACCGCTGCAAAAGTGAATTATGACAACCATCCTGCGTGGATGGATATGGAAGACCCGTTCTGAGGAGGAAACAATATGATTTTTGATGCAGGCAAGACAGTGGCTGAAATGATAGAAGGCAGGACAAAAGAACAACTACTTGAGGATTCTGATAAAAGTAGCCGTCAGGTGACAGGAGATAGCAATCCTTATAGAGACAAAGGGCATTATTCTCGATCCAAGGAGCTGAGATTCTATGTCGAGGTACTAGAAGCAGGGTTGGAGGACTACACCGTAATGAACAACAACGGACGGTGGAAAGTGCTTGACAAATATTGGTTCTTTAGCCAAAGTGGTAAGTGGTCTGTAGTAGGTAAGGGTACCATCTACAAGTCAAAGGGGTTTCCTGATTTTGTAGAAAGGTTCCTTTCCAAAGATTATAAGTATCAGAAAATCATGGGATCAAAACCCTGAGAGCAAGACTTGTATGATGCTATGTGGGGTGCTTGGAAGAACGTTCTTGGTGATACAACATTTTGTAAGGTAGAGAGGAAATAATGAACGCACAAGAAAGGATTGACAAAGCTAATGAATCTCGCAAAGATCATTTTGAGTGGGTGTACAAAGATGGAGTCCCTATTTGGGAACGTGCTGATGTACAACGTCGCGTAGCTATGTCTGCTTGTCGTGTGAACGGCTATATTCTTGTTGGTGTACGGCACTTCTGTCCAATCATGCGTATGCAAATGGAAGCTATTGGAATGACAGGAGATATCTTTGAACGGGAACATAATATGGATACTGACCAAGGCTTTGTAGATCAGTGGGGTGTTTGGATGAGTAGGCAAGAAGCCTATGTTGTAGCTAAAGAGGCTGGACAGATTATCCGTGAAGACGTTACACCGGGAACCCTTTATTCGGAGTGCTATATCTAATGAAAAATATTTTAGAAGAAATTATTGAGAGTTTTTCTCTAGAACCACCTACTTTTGAGTATTGGAATAAGCTTGCTGACATGCCTGTTTTTGGTCGAGAGATTTACGGAAGGGATTTTGATGTTAAACCAAACGACCACTGTTTTTGGGACAGTGACTACGGTTTCTGGCGGGAGAATGACGAACACCTTCGTAACAGAATTAAGGAGATGAAGAATGAAATATTTTGATAGCGCATATCACTATTGGATTGAAGAGTGGGAGATAGCGTGATGAACATGCAGACAAGCATTAATTTTAAAGAGATGGAATACGAAACATTCTGGCTTGAGCGACTATCCTATAAAGCTAAAGAGCAAGGGACAGATACGTTCACTAAAGAGGAAGTGGAGTGGGCTATCAAGCAGACAGATTATAAGTATTTTGGAGATTATGAATTCTCAGACCAACAGAAGATGGCTGTAGATATCCTTGTGTGGGCTGCTCAGGAGTATGTGAAATGACATTGACAGAAGATGAAGAATACATCATAGACAAACTCGGGGAGGTCTGGAATCTCTACCTTATGCTTCCAATACAGCACGACATGGAGCAAGAAGAATTTTGTAGTGTTATGCACAGGTTGCAGGATATGGTAGCATCAAGACCAACATATCGGTATTTGGTAGAGAGGGAATCTTAAGATGGCATATTCATATTGCTACAAATGCGACCACTCTATGGGAGAACCAACACTATACGAAGTAGTGTATGATGATTATATTTGCCCCAACTGCAATAAAAAGATTGACTCTCCAAAGTCTCTTGGTGAGTTTGTTCTAGAGTTGTCCGAGAAAGTGGCCGATCTTGAAAGACAATTAGCGGAGAGGAAATGACGAAATCAAAACCAAACAGGGATAAGGCTACAGCACCAAAGCTTGGATTGGGTTGGTGCAAGAATTGCGATAGTGCAGAGGTGGGGCATGGTAGTAAGTGCCCTGTCTGTGGTGTACGGGATGGAAAGCGACGGAGGAAGAAATGAAATACAAATTCTATGATGACCCTCCAGAACTCAGTCTCACTGAACCTGCTGAGTGGGCAGATATCCGTAAATTCACCAAAGAAATAAACTGGGTGGCTAAAGGTTTGGGGTTGGATGTTAATAAGTTTAGGGTAGATGATATGACCTTTGGTGATCCTGTGTTGTTCTATCAGAACAAATATATGGGCTATCTTGACAACCTGTTCTACAGAGCATTTGATGTAGATGATTTTGAAGAGTGGTGGGGTTTTGATAATTGAGGAGGAGAAATGAAAATACTAGATTGGTGGTATGCAATTTGTGTATGCAAGAAATATGGAATTAAGTGGAACCCTTTCTTTAAGATGACTCGTGCCGAGTATTGTTTCTCTTATGGATTATTTGGGGTGACTAGTAAGATACACATGAACCCTTTCTACGAAGGTGGTCTTGATAGCTTTATGCACGAGGTAGGGCATTGCTTGTGGTATAAGAAGCTTTGGGCTTCTAGTAAGTCAATAGAGGATTTTGAACAAAAATCGGACTCCACTTGTATCTTAGAAAAAGAGTATATTGCTTGGAGATTTGCAAAGCTTGCACGCAGAGGTAGGTTTAATCACAAACGAGCACAGAGGATGTTTGGGACATATTTTAAATCTAAAGCAAGGGAAGTTGGAGCTATACAAGCAGCCGATAGCTACTACCAATATGATCAGAGGTTGATGAAATGATGTTCAAGAAGAAATACGTTAGGTCGGAGTGGATGGAAGGCTTCTTGTGGGCTGAGAATATTCTTGGTTATTATTGTGAAGCTTCGGAGCATCTATTTGTTGAGGATACTTATGGTCTTGAAGGCTATAAGATTTCTGGAAGAGGCAGTAAGACGGAAAAGCCTCATTCAATCAAGAGCTTTGTGAGCCTTGAGTTTGGTCAAGGGGTGATTGATTATATTGAGTATAAGGATAGTAAACTATGTTAAGGGTATCGGAAATGGTATTGGAAATGATTAACTGCATTACAGGAGAGGACTTAGACTCTGTTGCGGAAGCCTACGGACTTCCCTCAAGGACAGTGAAACAAGAGTTGTTTGGCGGTGGTTTGGAAACTGATGAGTCTTTGAGGAACAGGATTAGACTACGTTTATTGTAAACTAGTTAAAAATAATTCTTAATCTCTTGACTTCTAAAATTTAAATGCTTACAATGACAACATACACACAAATTCCACCGACAACAAAAATAAAGGAGTTGTCAATATGAGCACATGCCGTAGTTGTGATGTCCCGTTGATAGGGATGGTGAAGTACAAAGATAGTGAAGAGCTTCAAGGTAAATTCGTTGAAGAGGATTTCTGTAATCGTTGTATCTACGAAACAGAGGTGCTTGAGTATAACGAAGTAAAAACCTATCAATTTGAAGACATTACTGAAAATCTTTACAATCTGTTAAATATTAATGACATTTATGATTGAAATGGTTGACAGCATATGTTAAATCGCTTATAATAATAGCCAAAGGAAGGGGTAAGCAGCTCCCCTTCATTACAAAGCATTATCATCAGAAGACATTTTTAATGTCCCCTCCCCACACAGCCTTTTGTCCCCTCCTTACAAGGGGCTGTGTTTTATAGAGATACTTAGACTTTCTCCTCTCCTCCTCCGGTCTAGGTGTCTCTTCTTTATTTTAAATTTATCCGCATGTAATCTGAAAACAATCTAACCGACGCCAAAGGTGGTGGATCATTTGGCCTACACAGATAAGACCACTAGATTGTAGCGACCTCCCGGAAGGGGTGCAGTATACGCTGTTGGAAATAATGCAACCAACCAGATTACAGCCGAATACATTTTGTGTCCCTTGGGCGTCTAAAAGCTTAGATATTGTCTTAGCTGTAGCCTAAGAGCTACATTCATAGGAATAAGAATTATGTCTGAAGAAAAGAAAAAGAAAGGCCCACCTACTATGTGGGAGAAAGGTGCTCCATCACCCAATCCGAACGGCAGACCTCGTAAAAGTGGAAAGCCTGTCAGCTCTTTGCGTAAAACTCTCTCTAAACTCAAAGCACTTGAGACGAAAAGTCTTGAGAATATTGAGAAGAGTGTTAACGGACAAGAAGTTGACAAAGAGTGCTTGGCATCTTCCAAATGGGTGATTACAACCGCAGTAAGTGTACAAAAAGCTTGTGTAGCTGAAGAGCTTGCTGTTCACGGTATCCGTAGTGACAACGCTGAAGACGCTCAGGAAGAGAAGGAAGAAGAGCCTGTTACGCGCTTTAGCTTGCAGATGCTTCCAACTCCGAAAGACCTTCAATAAGAACACCGTAGTGACCGTTAGAGTTACGGTTAGTCGAAAGCAGGATTCGCTACCCTTGCCTAGACGATAAGAGGAAGTGCAACCGGGAGAAAGCACCCCGCCGCCTCGTAAGAGGTTCCAACCTAGAGTGGAATAAGAAGCTTGCTTCTAAGAGACCCCGATTTATGGTTGAGGGGCTGTAGTATGACGGCTCATGTTTGCAGGGCAGAGGGTTTCTGGTGGCTGCTGCAACATTTATTTTATAGAGAGGGGTGTGCATGGATAGGGTTGATTATTGCACATTATCTCCTGAAGGCTTTCTTGGCCTTGACTGGCAGCATTGCTGCCATGCCCACGATGCAGCTTACACTGTCCAGATAGATAAAAATACTGCTGATGCTGATTTAATGAAGTGCATCTACGAAAGCTCTGATGGAATATTAGCTGTTCCGTCGCTTATCGTTGCATTCATCTTTTTCTCCGCAGTGTCTTTCTTCGGTAGTAGGTTTTACAACAAGAGAAAATAAGGATAGAAGGGACAGCAGCTTTATTCTTGGATGTTCGATTTGCTGTTCCGCACACTATGATGGAAATAACAGAAATGACTATTTCAGGAAAGCTCCTCACCCCAACGGGTGAGCCTATGTCTGACACGGTGATCCGTCTAACATCCACAGAAAACTCCCCCTCTATCCTAAAGGGTGTAAGCAAAGAATTTACTACTGACTCTTCTGGAGATTACAACGTAAACGTTCCTGTTGGACGTTACCATGTTGAACAGTATGATAAATTAGGTCGTAACTACAGAAGTGTAGGTGTGTTGGATATTTCCAACGACACACAAGTGCTCGACCTCCCCACTCTGTTGATGATAGGCCAAACAGTAGTTCCCCGTGACCCACTTCTTCAAATGATTGAAGATGAGGTTGCAAGCGTAGATTCAAAAGTAAGCACTGCAATAGCGGAAGCTCTTGATGACATTGGTGTAGGTGCGACGTTTATTAGTGCAGATGAAAACAACCGATTGAAGAGAGGACAAGATGGCGGATATTACGTCTCAGACGATTTTATTCCAGACCCTCTTGCTCACTATATTCTAGCTAAAGGCTAATTCACATGACACAAGAAACTCGTCTTATTGCACTGGCTAATGCAATTGGTGCAGACATTAAACTGCTCAAAGCTGCCGATGGTGATCTTACAGCCCTCTCTACAACTGCTAAGAGTTCCTTAGTCGCTGCCATCAATGAAATCTACGGCCTTATGGGTACAGATGGTGCTGTAATTGATGACCTTTCGGGCGATGGAGCTACAGCCGTTACATGGTCAGCCAATAAGATTCATGACTCAATTGAAGCAGCCAAGGCCGCTGTAAAGAGTGAATTGATCGGCGGTGCTTCAGCAGCCTATGACACGTTCGTAGAGCTACAAGGATTGCTTGAGGCAGATGAAACATTAACAGCTTCTCTGTCAGATGCCATTACCAAACGTGTTCGCTTCGATGCTGCACAAACCCTTACAGTAGCTCAGCAACTCCAAGCCTGTACAAACATCGGCATTGGTAATCCAGACACTGACTTCGTAGCGGCATATAACACCGCCAAGGTGTAACCTATGACTTTGACTGAACGTATTACCCTCCTTGCTCAAGCTCTCGGTGCTGATGTCAAGGCAGTCAATGAGTCGGTAGAGGCCCTTACCAAGATAGAACAGCTTACACAAGCAGAATATGACGCCATCGGCACTAAGGATGCTAATACGCTTTATGTGGTGGTGGGATAATGAGCCTACTCAATACAGCCAATAAAGTGTTCGTAGGAAATGCAGCAGTTGATAGGGTGTACTTAGGTAGTAATCTTGTCTGGCAATCTGAAGCTGTTGTTGAGAACCCAAACCTCCTTGTGAATGGTGACTTCAGTGGTGGAACCACAACAGGGTGGACGGTAGCTAACGGAGGTGTTTTGAGTGTAGAGAATGGAGCACTCAAGATGACTAAGACATCTGGTTCCAACTGCTTCTTTTACCAATCTGTTGCTGTTCAAGCTGGAAAGAATTACGAGATAAAGGTTGAAGTGCTAGAATCTGTTGGCAACACAGGGATTAGATTAGGTAATGGTCCTGCTCAGTTAACATACTTGAACTCCGGTGCAGTAGGGCCAAGACAGTTTGTACACACCTATAGTCCAACATCAGATTCGAACTTGTTTTTGTCTGTCGTGTATGTTTCGTCAGTAGTTGGTGAATATGGGCTGTATGACAATATGTCCATAAGAGAAATTTTATAACACAGAGCATTCAAGGAAGAGTGCTTTGAAATATGAAATTTATTTTTAATAATTCTTTGAAAGTGTTGACTTAGAAAATAAAATCGCTTATACTTCATCACATAGCCCAAACAATATTGGAGAGAATAATGAATGAGTATAAGATTGTAATCAGTGGTACAGACCCCTACGGTATTAAGTTTCTGAAGACGGTGGTAGAGTTTGCCAACAAAGGCGCTACGATTGACGAAGCCCATCCTTGGACTTGTAAGTTTCCTGCTAAAGTCTTTATGAATATCAAGACAAAAGAGTATTTGGAGACAGACATTCTAAATGGTATTCAAGTGATGCCAATCTCTATCATCTACACTAAAGAAATGCTAGATGCTTTGGAGTGGACAGAGTTTAAAGATGTTGTCAAGAAACGTGGTGTTGGTGGTCGTGATCGGGCACAAATGGTTCGACAGTATCTTGAAGCCACTCAGCAAGAAGGTCAGGGTGCTTCTGAAGTAGAATAAAAGGTTTTGGTGAAAAACCAACTAGTTTTGGTGATCCGTAAATCCACCGGAAGCAGCTAAGACGGTAATAGGTTGCGGTGGTAGGGCACCTCTTTAATTAGAGGTGTATAGAGATGGCAGCAAAGTTGAAAGATTGCACAGGGACAATTTTAGGATTATTGACAGTAGTTGGCAAGGCCGACCCCGCACAAAATGTCAATGCCAAAACAGCTAAATGGTTAGCTAATTGTATTTGTGGTAAAGATATTATTCTGACCCATCGTCAGGTTATAGGTAAGAAGAAGAATAGCTGTGGTTGCGGCCTACGCTCAGCCAAGTATCAGCCGGGTAATAAGTACGGCCTTCTTACTATAGTGTCGGAAGGTCAGAAAATTAGTTATCCAGATGGGAGTCAAGTTCGACAGGTTTGGTGCCGTTGTGACTGTGGTAATCCTGAAATGACATTGGTCAGGACAAACAATCTTCAATCTGGGAATACTAGTTCTTGTGGTTGTGTCGGGGAAGCCTCCCGTAAAACCCACGGACTGTCCAACAGCAGAACATATCAGATTCACGAGGGTATGCTTCGTAGATGTCGTCCTGATCTTGCTGAAGCATTTCCTTATCATGCTGGAAGAGGGGTAGAAGTTTGTGAAAGGTGGAACCCCCGTTTGGGCGGTTCATTTGAAAACTTCTATGAAGACATGGGGGCAGCCCCGGATGGTATGAGTCTGGACAGAATTGATGTGAATGGCAACTATGAGAAAAATAACTGTCGTTGGGCATCAAACAGTGTTCAAGGTTATAACAAGGGTTTAGACCCAAACAATACTTCTGGTAAATCTGGAGTAAGTTTCTACACTGCCCAAGGTAAGTGGTCTGCCGAAATTCATGTTGAAAATCAGCACATAAGGCTTGGGATGTTTATCAACTTCGAAGATGCTGTTGCAGCAAGGGAGGCAGCAGAGCTTAAGTATTATGGATGGACTAAAGAATGAGTAAAGGCGGAGGGGCTGTCTTAGGCCCCGCTTCAAAGTTTCAAGAAGATTATCTAAACTCCGATGCACGGATTTTAGTTGTGGGTGGTGAATTTGCGCCTCCCTTTAAAACCCCTCTAATTCGGTGAAACCCAAACGTAAAGCCGTGGGCAATACCGAGCGAAGTCACAGAGATGTGAAACGTGTAGAGACTAACGCTGATGAATGTAAGCGAGTAGGTGTCAAGCGACATCGAAACGGGGGGCTACGAAAGTAGAAGATATAGTCCGACACTCAGGGAAACTTGAGAGAAGTGTAGCGAGCTTCATAACATAAAGGCAGCAGGATCATCAAAATCCTACGTGGGGTTGCTTCGCCACCTCCGTTGGGCAACGGACCCAAATTATCGTGGGTTTTGTATTCGTAAGAACTCCACAGCAATTATGAAATCTGGTGGCTTGTTCCAAGAGGCCGTCAAACTCTATTCTCAATATGACCCAAAGCTTAAAGTAAAGTTAAAAGATCAGAAAGTAGTTTTTAGTTCGGGTGCTGAAGTTTCTTTCTCTCATTACGAGAACAGTAACGCAGCCCAGCTTTATCAAGGTCTACAACTTAGTAGCGTCTTTTATGACGAAGCCACTCACGCTAACGAAGAAGATATTTGGTGGCTTGTTTCTCGTCTGCGTACTGACGCAAATATGACGCCATCAATTTGGCTAAGTTGTAACCCCGATCCCGATAGCTTTTTGTTTGATTGGGTAAAATGGTGGCTTTATCCCGAAAATGATGAACGTCACGGACTTCCTGACCCAGAGAAGAATGGTAAAACTCGTTGGATTGTTCGTCGTAATGGAGTTATCAATTGGGGGGACAGCCGAGAGGAAATGATAGAGCGGTACGGTGAGAAGTGTATGCCTCTTGCTTTCCAAGTGCTGCTTGGAACTATCTATGACAACCCAGTCTTGATGGAAAACCAACCCGAATATCTTTCCAACCTTGAAGCTCTACCTGATGTAGAACGTCGCAGACTTCTATTAGGGGATTGGACAGCTCGTGAATCTGGTAGCTCATACTTCGATAGAAAGAATTGCCCAGAGTTAGCAGAATCTCCCCCCACTAAAGAGTTTGAAAAGATCGTAAGAGCTTATGACTTTGCTGGCACATTGCCACATGATAGTAACAGAAGCCCTGACTACTTCGCCTCTGTCAAGATGGGGAAGATGAAGAACGGTCAGTATGTTATCCTTGATGTTGTAAGGACACGTATAACGTTCGGTGACTGGTTGGAGCATATTCTAGAGAATGCAAGACGCGATGGTCCCGGTGTAGATATTGTTCTTGCTGAAGACCCCAACCCCGCATCTAAAGCTTCCACTAAGCTATTAGCACAATCTCTTATTGAGCAAGGCTTTATTACCAAGACTCGTAGAGCTAGTGCAGGAAAGCTTGATGCTTTTAGGCCATTCGCAGCATCCGCAGAGCTTGGTGTTGTGTCAGTGGTGAAGGGTTGTGCAACTGATCTTTGGAACAAGATTGATAATAACAATGAGTTTTTCTACAAAGAGCTAGAAGCTTTTGACGGCACACGTCGAAGCGGTGAATCAGGTCACGATGATATGGTGGATTGCTGCTCACTGGCTTATTTGTTCCTTGCCCAGCGCATAAAAATCCCAAGCTTCTCAACCGGACTACTCTCATCCAACTTAACATATCAAAATCCATTTAGCAACGTTAAAGGAGGCTAATTAATGGCTGTAAATGATGATGCCTCCATTGCTGAGGATGTAGCAGAGTCGGCCATTCCACAAGCCGGAACAAATGAACTCCCAAGCATCTCTTTCAGAGAATCTGGTTATAATGGGCTTACTACTCTCGGTGGTTCTGTCTTTGAAGAATGTAGCCATGAACTAAGATGGCCACAAGCCATCGACACATATAAGAAGATGGCTAAAGACGGAGCTATCGCCCCGGCTCTTGAACTTGTTGAGATGATGATTTCACGAGTGCCTTGGAGTGTCAAGATTCCCGAAGGGTATGAGACTGAACTAAAAGGTAAAGCTCGCTATCTTGAACAAGTGATGGGGGATATGGAACACGACTGGCAGAGCATGATTAAGCAAGCTGCCACCGCTAACCGCTACGGGTTCTCTGTCATTGAGAAAGTTTATGGTTATCGTCGTAAAGCTGATGGTAGTAAATATGATGATGGCTTAGTTCGTATCCGTAAGCTCCCTATTCGCTCTCAAGACACAATTGATGGATGGTACTGGAAGAACAATGGACGTGATCTTGCTGGATTAGTACAACGTGTAATTGTTCCAGATAATGCTACAGACAACACCGGTAGCGGTTGGGACTTTGTAAACACTACAGCCTCTGGCATACAACCGATCCTTAAAAAGATTCCTCGTAAGAAGTTTCTTCTGTTTCGTAACAACCCACTTAAAGATAGCCCAATTGGTATACCAAGCTTACATGGCTGTTGGATGGCTTGGAAGTACAAGACAGCATTTCAAGAGAGTGAAGCAATCAGTGTTGCACAAGATGCTAACGGCTTTAAAGTCTTGTACTTACCGCCGCAGTATATGTCTCCTGAAGCCACTGAGGAAGATCAAGCGGTATTCTCTGAATATCAAAAGATCATGTCCAATATGCATCAAGCCAAGCAGAGCGGAATTATCCTACCTCTGATTACTGATGACACTGGCAACAAGATGTTTGAGTTTGAGATTAAGAGTGTAACAGGTCAGAAGTCGCATGACATTAATGCGATCATCAATCGTTACAATGCTGAGATTCTTACTTGCTTGTTCGCTGACTTCTTGTCTCTTGGTAACGGTGGCTCCGGTTCTTTCAGTCTTGCTGAATCGAAGCTGTCTGTAATTGAGATGGCTATTCAATCAAAGCTTGATGAGATTAAAGCTCAGTTGAATCATGACCTAGTAACTCAGTTGTTCTCGCTCAACGGGTGGGACACAGATGTTATGCCAGAGTTTACTTACGGTAATGTAAGTAAAGAAAGTCTTGATGAGATTAGTAAGTTCATACAACGTACCGCTGCTGTAGCTACATTCCCACGTAATCGTGACACTATCAACTGGGTAATGAAGCAAGCCGATATCCCTTACCGTGTACCAGACACCATGAGTCAAGAAGAACTTGATACTGTTCTCGGGAATCAGACTTCTCGAAGTGGTGATGGGATGACAGAGGGGTTGGGTAATGGCACTGGAAGCTCTAATGGAAGCTCTGGTGATGACTCAGTTTCTAACAATGCTAATGCATCGTCTCAAATAAGCCAGATGGAAATGATTTCACAAGATGACGCATTTACTACAGTAAAGATGCCAAACGGAAGCGTGGTGAAATTACTAAACGAAGACTATGAGGAGTGGGCCAGTGGCACATGAAATCTACAGGTTGAAAGAAAAGCTGTGCAACACTCCACACCTTATTCATCCAACCTCGTTTGAAACAATTATTGATTATGTCGAGAAGCGTTGTGAATCCGGG
>Ga0307414_10000334_pt1 | contig 26750 bp, 24 predicted proteins | sample DK1Ometagenome_FD_203804 | JGI IMG/M metagenome (GOLD analysis project Ga0307414, IMG submission 203804) | Maize rhizosphere microbial communities from greenhouse at UC Davis, California, United States - DK15-O-3 | ecosystem: Host-associated > Plants > Roots > Rhizosphere > Soil | place: USA... | reverse complement strand
ATAACGTAACGACGCCATCTTTGGCAGTTACCCCAATTTCGGAGGTCTTTAATCCGGGTTCCCATTTGAGTTCATCCATTACATCTTTTTGAATTTGAACATCAGTTTTCATAATTCTTAAAATTTAAATTAAATAATTGGTTGATTTTTCAAAGGCTAATTTCTTGCTGTCTCAGGGATTTTTATATGAGGGTAATTACCCGGACTCATGATCTTCATCAGTTTGTTTTAATCCCTGGGCATTTCTATCTGCCATATTGATGACTGTCATGTGCTAATATGATCATTGTCACTATCTTGCGAGGGTTTTGACTGTAGCTTTGGGTGTTGTTTAATTTAATTATATCACGATGAAAGCAATCGTATACAGCGCCAGGAGAGACGAGAAGGATATATTAATGAAGGCCAATGCCGGCAAGCATGAACTGACCTGGCATACCGCACCACTTAGTGATGAAACGACCCGCAACGCTGCGGGACATCAGGCCGTTATCGTATTTGTCAATGATGAAGTTTCTTGTTCTGTCATCGCCAAACTTGCTGCCGTTGGAATCAAATACATCCTGACCAGATCTGCCGGAACAGACCACATCGATTACCAGGCGGTTTCCAGACAACAGATTGAGGTAAAGAATGTTTCTGAATATTCTCCTTATGCTGTGGCTGAGCACGCCGTGGCACTCTCGCTTGCGCTGAGCCGCCATTTGATCGAGGCCAGCCGGAATTGTAAAGTTTATGACTTCAGCCTGAACCGGCTTACCGGCTTTAACCTTCATGGTAAGACGGTTGGCATTATCGGTCTGGGCAACATCGGGAAAGTAACCGGTAAGATCTTTCATGGTTTTGGATGTAAAGTAATTGGTTATGATACAGATCCGGCTGCGGGAGATCCGGAGATCAAAGGTGTGGATTTGGCTGATCTGCTGAAAAAGAGTGACATCATATCCCTGCATGTGCCATTGAACGATGCAACCTTTCATATGATCAATAGCGAAAGCATCAATGGCATGAAAGACGGAGTAATGCTCATCAACACCGCAAGGGGAGCTCTGGTCAGCACTACGGATATTTTGGCCGGACTCGATTCAGGGAAAATCGGATACTATGGCGCGGATGTTTATGAGTTTGAAAAGGGATTGTTTTTTGAGGATCATGAGACTGATCAGGTCAGAGATGATCTGTTGACCAGGCTAATGGATCATCCCAATGTCCTGATCACCCCGCACCAGGCTTTTCTCACCATTGAGGCACTCGTTGATATTGCAGCTCAAACAATTCAGCGTCTGGATGAGTGGGAAAGCCAACTCAGTCGACTTAAAGTTAAACCGTTAAATCACGTGTTATGAGAACTTTCATTTATATTTTTGCGTTTCTGCTGGCTGGATTGCAGGTTAATGGCCAGGATTCCCGGATTTCTGCTCAGTTGTCGGCTCAGCTGGCCGTTGATGCCAAAGAAACCGGACTGTATTTTCCGCTTTCTGTAAAACGGTTCTATATGAAGAATGGATTTCAGCCAGCCTGGATTAAGTCGCAGGATGGGATGGGTCAAACCTGGCAGGCAATGCTCATGCTAGATTGCGTACTGCAGTTCGGCCTGGCCCACGCCGATTATCACCCTTATGAGTTATCTTATGACAGCCTGCATATCATGATGGAGGAACCAGATAAGCTGGGTCCTGATGTTAAAGCAAGGTTCGACATCGTGCTGACTGATGCGATGATCACCTTCATGAACCACCTCCATTATGGTAAATTTAATCCCGGTTATATTCCTGAAACAATTGATCGCGGCAAGGAGGTCCCTTTTCAGGCAGAAAATAAATTAAGGGAAGTCCTGTTGGAGAGAGATTTGATGACTGCGGTTGCAGATGTACAGCCAAAAAATAAGGAATACCAGGAGTTGCAGGAGTACATGCGCTTGGTTAAAGGACAGTACGTGGGCGATTGTTATGAAACTCCTGAAGCTGATGTGCGGCTTGCCGCTATTAATATGGAGCGCTTGCGCTGGGCAAATTTAGGTGACGCGCCCTATTTGCACATCAATATTCCATCCTATGCGCTCAAGCTGTATGAATCTGATTCTGTTTATGATTTTAAAGTGATTGTCGGCAAGCCGGCAAATCCAACGCCGTCACTGAATAGTGCGATTGGTTATTTTACCACGGCTCCGGACTGGAAAGTGCCGCAGAAAATATTCATTCGGGAACTATTGCCTAAAGCGCTACAGCAAACGAGCTATTTTCAGGATCACAATTATATGGTGTATGATAAAAGTGGCAGCCCTGTAGAGATCAACAGCATGAAATTAAAAGCAATCAGTAAAAACCCGTCCGGCTATTCCCTGAGGCAATCTTCTGGCTGTGACAATGCCCTGGGTGCGGTGGTTTTCCGTTTTCCAAACAGCTTTGACATTTACCTGCACGACAGCCCTGATCAGAAACTGTTTAACAGGGAAGTCCGGTCGCTGAGTCATGGTTGTATCCGTGTTCAGAAAGCTGCGGAACTTGCTGCATTGCTGTTGCGGTACGACGGTGCCTCAGCTCAGATCCCGCTGATGCGCAGAAATATGGACCGGTATTTAAGAAGCAACTTTGTGCTTAAAAAACCTGTTCCGATCAAAATCACTTACATTACCTGCGCAATGAAAGATGGGGAACTGGTACGGTATAAGGATATTTACCGTCTGGATAAACTTCTGGAAAATAAACTGTATAATATTCCCGGCCAGCTGGCTTTGAACTAATTTATCAATCCAGGGGATAGTGGAACTGCACGGAATCAAAGGCTTGAGTACAGCGGAAGTTTTAGAGATCAAAAAGAATGTCCAAACAGAGAAGACAGCAAAATTGGCCTTTCCTGCATGGGTCCATACCTTAGCGGGCCTGGTAAAAGAACCGATGGTCTTGCTGCTGTTACTCGCTTCGGGGTTTTACCTGAGCAGCGGTCAATGGCAGGATGGTTTATTCCTGGGTATTTCGGTAATTGTTGTGGGTGCAATCTCTATTTTTCAGGATACCAGGAGCCGAAATGCGCTTGATGGCCTGAAGGTTTTCACGGCTCCCAAGTGCAGGGTGATCAGGGACGGAATGCTCACGGATCTGGATACCGGTGAATTGGTGCCGGGAGATGCGATCGTAGTGGAAGAGGGCAGTCTGGTTCCGGCAGATGGAACTATACTGCATGCTAATGATTTTTCTGTGAATGAGTCTGTTTTAACAGGCGAATCCTTGCCGGTATTAAAATCGCAGGATAGCGCGGATCAGCTGGTTTATCAGGGAACATCGGTCACAACAGGACTCGCCATAATAGAGGTTACAGCTACAGGTCAAAGCACACGGCTCAATGCGATCGGGACAAGTATAACGGGCATTGAGATCGAAAAAACGCCACTTGAAATACAAATCAACAGCTTTGTGACAAAGATGGCCATTGCCGGAAGCATTGTTTTTCTTTTTGTCTGGACACTCAATTACCTGCATTCCAATAATTTAAAGGATAGTTTGCTCAAGGCGCTGACCATGGCCATGAGCGTACTGCCCGAAGAAATACCGGTTGCATTCACTACTTTTATGGCGCTGGGTGCCTGGAAACTTATGAAGATGGGTGTTTTGGTAAAGAACATTAAGACTGTCGAGGCGCTGGGCAGTGCAACGGTGATCTGTGTGGACAAAACAGGCACGATTACGCAAAACAAAATGAGTCTGGCCAGTGTCTGGTCGTGGGAATCGGCGGTCTTAACTGATCCTGGTGCGTTGTCCTCGGCGGCTGATATTGCGCTGATCGAAACCGCCATGTGGGCGAGCGAACCGATCCCGTTTGATCCAATGGAAAAAGCCATTCACGAGGAATATTCAAATGTAACTGCGAAAGACAGGCGCGCAGAATTCCGGATGATCCACGAGTATCCTTTATCTGGAAAGCCCCCGATGATGACGCATATTTTTGCTGATAAGGCCGGTCATCAGGTGATCGCCTGTAAAGGCGCCCCGGAAGCGATTTTGGCGGTGTGTGGAATTTCCGGCAATCAACAGGTTTTGCAGGTTATCGAAAGCATGAGCACACATGGTTACCGCGTGCTGGGAGTGGCTGAAGCTTCAGATAAGCTGATTGCATTTCCAGCTATGCAGCAGGAGATCCTTTTTACATTTAAGGGATTGATTTCCTTCTACGATCCGCCGAAAGATAATATTCAGCGGGTACTGGCATCATTTTATAATGCCGGAATAGACGTGAAGATCATCACAGGCGATAATTCTTTGACTTCAGCTGAGATAGCAGAACAGATCGGTTTCAAAGGCACAGAACAGTCAATTGGGGGAGAAGCGCTTATGCAGCTTACGGATACCGAGCTCTACGATAGTGTCTCTGAACTGCATTTATACACCAGGATGTTTCCGGAGGCAAAACTGAGGGTGGTAAATGCGCTGAAATCCAGAGGTGAGGTAGTAGCGATGACTGGCGACGGTGTGAATGATGCACCAGCGCTTAAAGCGGCACATATCGGCATCGCCATGGGAAAGAAAGGAACTGAGATCGCAAAAGAAGCTGCAACACTAATTTTACTGAAGGATGATCTGCAGGGAATGGTGAAAGCGATTGCGCTCGGAAGACGAATCTATGGGAATTTGAAGAAGGCCATCCGTTATATCATTTCCATACACATCCCCATTATCTTAACTGTTTTTATTCCGCTGGTACTAGGCTGGGTCTATCCAAATTTATTTTCTCCCGTACACATCATCTTCCTGGAGCTGGTAATGGGTCCGACCTGTTCACTGATCTATGAAAATGAACCTATGGAGCAAAATACAATGCTGCAAAAACCCAGACCTTTCAGTTCGACGTTTTTCAGCCTCCGCGAGCTTTCAGTCAGCATCATCCAGGGTCTGGTCATCTCATCCTGTGTGCTATTGCTTTACCAGTATGCTGTAAGCAGGCATGCCGATCTGGCTGCTACAAGGTCTATGGTTTTTACAGCCCTTATTTTTGCAAATGTAGCCCTGACCCTGGTCAATCGCTCCTTTTATTATTCTGTGATCACAACGCTGGGTTATAAGAACGACCTGGTGACGCTGATCATTTCCATCACCATTCTGCTGCTGATGGGGTCGCTGTATATTGCGCCGTTAAGCCATTTTTTTGGATTTGCACCGCTTGAGCTGTCTGTTTTGTTAATCAGCGGGGGTACAGGCATATTGTCCGTTCTCTGGTACGAGCTGGTGAAATGGCGGCAGCGAAGGGTTTAAACCCCGTCGCTGAATTCAAACTTTCCGGTTTTTTCTGAAATTTTGATCTGATAAACGATCAGCTCTATTTTAGTTCTCAGATCACTTTCGTTTGAGGTGATTCCATGGGAGGGGTGGCCTGTTGGCGTGGTGGCCAGCGGCATAAGCCTATGGGTAATCCCCTGCATGGCCTGGTGCTTTTTCTCCGGATCTGTAATTTCTTCGTAAGTACCCCATAGTATGGCACTTTGCCAGCGGAATATGCTGGTGATGTCGTCTACCTGGAAACATACTTCCGGATTTTTGCGCATCATTTCAATCTTCTTGCCCGGAGCCGAGTGTGCATAAATTGTGGAATTTTTATAAAAATAGTTGATGGGGACGATGTACGCTTTGCCATCAGCGACACAGCCCAGACGCCCTGTTACCTGACGGGTAACAAGTTCATCAATTTGGGTTTCAGTAAGTACACCTAACATATCACTTTGATTTTATTTAAATAAAGCATAAAGTTACCCGGAATCGGTTATAAGAAATTGACAGTGGTCTGTTTTTGTCGTGATCCTGATCACATGAGATACGGGGTGCTATTGTGCTTAATCAATATTCCTATCTTTGAGGGATATGAAAAGTTTGAGGGAGTTCCAGGTATCAGCAATTACCAATGATATGAAAAAGAAGGTTTTTTAAATGCGCATAGGGGTTGTATTTTCGGGTGGAGGTGCCAGGGGCATCGCCCATCTTGGTGGATTACAGGCGCTGGAAGAATTAGGCATTCGTCCGGCGATGATTTCCGGAGTAAGTGCCGGTGCATTGATCGGCGCATTGTACGCTGCGGGGAAATCCCCGATGGAAATATTAGAAATGATTAAGCAACAGTCCCATTCCAGCCTGGCCGCTGCGATTTTGTTTCCCGGTGGTTTATTTTCTTATAAAGGGTTGCGGAATCTTTTGAAATCTGTAATTCCTTCAGATGACTTTGCTGACCTTAAAATACCTCTAACCGTTACTGCTACAGAGCTTGCTACCGGAACGTCAGTCCGTTTCTCGCAGGGGAGCTTGTATGATGTTTTGCTTGGTTCAGCGGCGATACCCGGTTTGTTTGATCCTGTAAAAGTTGGCAACTGCCACTTGGTTGATGGAGGTGTTCTTGACAATCTGCCAGTGGCATGTATTAGGGAAAGCTGCGATAAAGTGCTGGGAATTCATGTCAATAAATTTAATAAAGGCGCTGAAAAATTGACCAGACCGCAGGTGATTGACCGCTGTTTTCACCTGGCCATCGCCCCAGGTGTGGCTGCAAATGCAATGTTGTGTGACCTTTTGGTGGAGCCTGACACTTCAGGCTGCACGATTTTCGATACACAAAAGGCTAGCCAGCTATTTACAGCTGGTTACAAAGCCATCATGCATGAAAAAGAGGTGCTAAACTCCTGGCGCGGCAGTTGAACATGATCAGCATCACAGTAAATACTGCTTACCGTCATGACAAATTAAATCGACAGCGTGCAATTTTGTTTAACTAAAACATGATGGCATGAAATACATTAAATTTTATCTGTTGATCAGTTTGTCAGTTGTACTGGCTTCTTGCGGTACCTCCAGGAAAATGAAGTCAGCTGCCCTGCAATACAGCAGGCTGGACAGCACCTATAGATCCCTTCAGCGGACGGCTGCTGATCAGAGAGATTCTCTGTTGAGGTACAAAGGCTACAGTAAACTGCTCGAAGCCAGGCTCAACGATCAGAAAAGCTATAACGACCAAATGGTGAATCAGCTGAAAGAGCTTTCGGTAATCAGTGGCTCGCAGGCGGAAAGCATCAAAAAATCTCTGGAGAACATCAGCGGCAAGGATTCCTATATCAGGAACCTGCAATCGGCAATAGCACGTAAGGATTCGCTGACCATGAACCTGGTCATGAATCTTAAAGGAGCGATAGGCAATCTGAACGATCAGGATATTAACATCAGGATCGACAAGGGGGTCATCTATATAGACATCTCCGACAAACTGTTATTTGAGACGGGACGGTATCAGATCACATCGGCAGCTAAGGATGTTCTCGGTAAGGTCGCAAGGGTATTGCTTAACCAGCCTGAAATTGAGTTTATGGTAGAAGGCCACACCGATTCGGTTCCGTACCGGCAGGGTGTTTTGCTGGATAACTGGGATTTGAGCGTCAAAAGGGCAACGGCGGTGATCAGGGTATTGCAGCTCGAATATGGAATCCCTCCCGCAAGGATGACAGCTGCGGGCAGGGGAGAGTATGTGCCGCTGACCAGTAATGATTCTGATTTTGGACGTTCTTTGAACAGGCGTACCCGGATCGTTATCCTTCCCGAACTTGACCAGTTTTTTAAGCTCCTGGAAAAACCTGATTGATTAATCTTCGCATTATTATGAAAAATTTTATCGCAGTATTCGACGGGTACAAAATGTCAAAAAGCACACTTTCATACGCCGTCCACTTATCCAAAGCCTCGGACGCCGTACTGACAGGAGTCTTCCTGGATGCATTTTTTTATCACAATTATAACCTTAAAAACGTCCTGAAACAGCAACCTGATTCGGGGGAAGTGATCGAGGCGCTCCAGGAGAAAGACCGGAAGCAAAGAGACCTTTCCGTTCTGGAATTTCAAAAGGCATGCAGTGAAGCTGGTGTTCGTTATGCGATCCACCGGGATGAGAACCTGCCTGTTCAGGAATTGAGATATGAAAGTATGTTTGCCGACCTGATCGTCATCAATGAGCATGAGACTTTCTCCAGGTCACCGGAGTCCGATCTTTATGAATTTATAGACGCGCTGCTTGCCCAGACCTATTGCCCGGTGCTGGTTGTTCCAGATGTTTTTAGTCCCTTGCAGCAACTGGTCTTTCTTTATGATGGCAGTCCGTCTTCGATATTCAGCATCAAGATGTTTGGTTACCTGTTCAGCAGATTAAGTGATCTGCCTGTTACAGTCCTGACGGTGAATGAAGCTGATGCGGAAGAATTATACCTGCCTGAAAATTTACAGATAAGGTCGCTTATTGACAGGCTCTTTTCCAATGTCAGCTACCAGGTTTTGAAGGGAAGTGCTAAGGAGCAGATACTTAGTGGTGTAGGAAAAGAATCCGGCAAATTGGTTTTGCTTGGCGCCTATAGACTTGATATGGTTACAGGCTTGTTTACTGAAGGTATTGCCGACCGGCTACTGGAGATTCGGGATATGCCGGTATTTATTCCGCCTAAAAATTGCGTATAATCTGTTTACGATACTGCTGACAGGATTTTATCAATTGTTTATGAAAGGCCTACAAATCAAGAATCACCTCGCTAACATTTTAAGTGCCTACCGGATCATCTCCTCTCCGGTACTTATTTTTTGCCTGCTGACTGGCCGTATTGAACTTTTTAAATGGTTACTGGCAGTCAGTTTTTTTACCGACGCAGCTGATGGCTATCTGGCCCGGTGGCTAAGGACGGAAACAGCATTTGGTGCCAGACTGGATTCAGTAGGAGACGACATTACCGTAGCGGTGGCGATTTTTGCGGTTGCCAGGCTTTATCCAGGCTTTTTTTACGATCAGGCAGTGGCCATTACCGTTGTTCTTGGACTGTTGGCTTTGCAAATCGGAATTGCTCTGCTGAAATTTCACAAAATGACGGCGTATCATACTTATCTGGCAAAACTCGCAGCGGTACTGCAGGCTGCATGGTTGTTGTCCTTTTTGTTTTTTGAAATGCCGTTCTATCCATTGTTTTACCTCTGTATTTTAGTTACCGGTATTCAGATTGCTGAAGAAATTGTGATTACTCTGGTTCTTCCCGTATATACTGTAAATGTTAAAGGCATCTACTGGGTGTTGAAAAGGGAGCAGTCTGCGCCGTAGTCTCACCAGCAACTGTGATCTACTGACAGGTATCACTTGCTTTTGTGACGATTGTCAATTGTTTGCCGAATGATGCATTTTAACTTTATGATGAATTACTGACTACAAAATATGAAAACAATTCTTGTACCCACCGACTTTTCAGATTGTGCAAACAACGCCCTGAATGTGGCCTTGGAAATTGCAAAAATAGCCCCCGCGGAGATTGTCGTAGTGCATGTCCTGGAGCTGGCAGAAACTATCTATGTAGATTATACTGGTCCGTCCAGTGATTTCTCAGGATTCCTGCGTGAGCAGGCGGAGCGGGAAATGATGAATTTGAAAAGCCGTGTGATGGCTAAGCACAATATTTTGGTAAAAACTGTGACCTACCAAAGTCCGGTACATGAAAATATAGTGCAGGCCGCCCGGGACCACAATGCCGTTCTGATCATCACTGGGACCAGGGGAGCTGGCAAGCTAAAAGAAAAGCTTTGGGGCACTCATACCGCCGCTTTGATTGGTAAAAGCCATATTCCGGTGCTGGCAATACCTAAGGATTATAGATGGCGTAAACCGGATAGAGTTCTGCTGGCTACCAACCATTTTGAGAAGGACCAGGTGTCATGGGAAACCCTAAGCGGAATAATCGGGTTATTTGCTGCGACATTGCATGTGGTCGTATTTACAGACGAGAAAAAGGATAAAGGGGTCACATCGGTGGCACACAGTTGGGATATAAACAGGTACAGGGAATTTTTGGATCAGTATTATCACTATCCCGTGGTATCGGAACACTTGTACGGAGTCGGTTTTGAGCATACGCTGGAACATTATATTTCACTAAATGATATAGATATGCTGGTTATGTTTACTTATAAAAGAGGATTTTTAGCACGCATACTTGATCCGAGCAAAACTAAACGAATGAGCTACCACACCAGGATTCCGCTCCTTGCTATTCCCGGTTTATAAGAATTTTTAATTCAACATTCTAAAAAAATGAAAAGGATACTGGTACCGATTGATTTTTCTAAATCCGCAGAAAATGCCGCGCACTATGCGCTTCAGCTGGCCAAATATTTAAAAGCAAATATTACATTGTGTAATGTTTTCCTGTTGCCGGCTACAGTTCCGGCGACTGCACAGGTGTCATTGCCGGGCTACGAATATGATATACTTCAAGAAGAAAACAGAAAGGAATTGGAAGTTGTCGTAAAACACCTCAGGAATGAAGAGAGAACCTTGACTGCCCCGGATTTTTTCCATCCGGTGATTGAAAGTATCAGTGAAGCCGGTGGTGTGAAGGATGTGATCATGCAGCTTGCCGAAGATAAGAAAGCAGAGATGGTGGTCATGGGGATGACAGGTGCGGGGACGGTTAGCCAGTTTTTGTTGGGCAGTGTCAGCCGAAAAATGATCGATAATGCAGAATTCCCCCTTTTACTTGTTCCAGCCAGCTTCGTATTTCAAAAAATCAGGAAAATTGCTTTTGCAACCGATTTAAGTGAAAGTGACATTGATGTTATCCATTCCCTTTCAGGTTTGGCACGCTATTTTAATGCGAATTTGGTGGTCATCCACATCTCTGAAAATAAGCAGGACGATAAAACATACCAGAAAGAATCAGACTTGTTCTTAAACGATATTACCTGCAAAGTAGACTACGACAAAATATACTACCGTCATATGCTTCATACCGACGTGGAAAAAGGATTGGAATGGATAAGTGTGAACGGCTTTATTGATATGCTGATCATGGTACACCGCAACCTGAGTTTTCTTGACCGGTTATTTAATCTCAGTCATACGCAAAAAACAGCAACTCATCTGAGCGTTCCGCTGTTGGTTTTACCGGCGGGTTTACATCCGTTATTTTAATCCTATAATGACAGATGGTATGAATGAATCGGAGATTATATTTCTTGAAGGGCCCCAGTCGCGCTGGAAGGAACTGAAGTTTGCTTTCAATACGATGCTCGAACTGGTCAGGGGTTTCAGGGCGTTGCATTTTATCGGCCCCTGCATTACCGTATTTGGGTCGGCCAGGTTCAAGGAAGATCATCCTTATTATGAGCTGACACGAAAAGCATCAGCAAGGTTTGCGAGACTTGGATTTACCATTTTAACTGGGGGAGGACCAGGTTTAATGGAAGCAGCAAACCGTGGCTCAAGAGATGTGAGCGGCAGGTCTGTAGGCTGCAATATACAGCTGCCCGTTGAGCAGATGCCGAATCCTTACCTGGACAAATGGGTTTATCTCAAGCATTTTTTTGTCAGAAAGGTGCTATTGGTAAAGTATTCATTTGCATTTGTAGTAATGCCGGGTGGCTTTGGGACTTTAGACGAATATTTTGAGGCGCTGACACTGATACAAACCAGGATGATCAAAGATTTTCCCATTATCATTTTCGGGCGGGAGTACCACAAAGAGCTTATTGAACATATAGAAATGATGGAGCGCAATGCGACAATCACGGCCAGAGACAGGAGTCTGTTTTTGGTCACTGATGACTTAGAGGAGGCAGTGGCGCTGATTGTTGAGAAAAGTATCAAACAACATGGACTCAAGCCTAAGACAAGGCCTTACAGCTGGTTGTTTGAAAAAAGGTAACTAGTTGGGATGATAAAAATCAGGTGTGCGCGTGATTAATATCACGCGTGATAAAGCCTCCGGGGAGTAACTTCGGTTATTGGTCAAAGCCAGCCAACTGACACTTATTACAGAGAACTCATGAAAAAGATATTGATTCCCACCGATTTTTCCCCGCCGGCGGAAAACGCAGCAAAATATGCCATAGCGCTAGCCGGCGTTAGCAAAGCCAGTGTCCTGATCTGCAATGCTATCAGCGTGCCATCTGAGGCGCCTATGGCTTCCAGGGTTGCCTGGCCGCTGATGGACTATGCGGATTTAAAACAACAGTCTGATAGTGAACTTGATCTGCTGGTACGCAGCCTGGAAGGGTCAGATGGCAATGAAAGTCAGGATAGATTTACTCCTGAGCTGGACTTTGAATCGCATGCGGGAACTGTCCTGGATGTCATTTCTCTTCTGGTAAAAAAACAAAAAATTGATCTGGTGGTGATGGGTATGGCCGGGGCCGGGGCTTTGACTCAGCTGATGTTAGGGAGTAATTGCAGGTTAATGATTGAGAAAGCCACGTTCCCCGTTTTATACATTCCCTTTGAGGCGGGCTTTAAGCCGATAAAAACAATTGCTTTTGCTACAGATCTGAGTTCTGAAGATATCCTGGTAATTAAAGCAGTGCTTAACCTGATGCCAGGCGCCACCAGAATCAGACTTGTCCATGTTACCGAAAAGGAAATTGTTCCAGATAGCAAACGCCAGGTTCAGGTTGACGAATTTTTAAGCGGGGTCAGGAAAAAGATCAAGGATGCTGATGTTGTCTATGAATATGTTTGGAATATCGACACTGATAATGGCCTGGAGTGGATAGCGGAACAGCCGGACATTGATATGGTTGCAATGGTGCATAAACATCATTCGTTATGGTCTGGCTTTTTTAAAGGGAGTCATGTTCAGAGGCTTTCCAGAAACACCCATATCCCTTTACTGGTGCTTCCATCCGGGAACAAGGGAACTTCATAACGGTATATATTATTCGAATTTTTAATTGAAAATCATGAAAACACAGAATACTAACTTCATTGGTTATACCAGCGAGTACTGGTGGCTGATGTTGCTTGCCGGCGTTTTGTTTATAAGCCTTGGAATTTGGATACTGGCTTCACCGGTTGCCTCTTATCTTTCCCTGAGCCTGATGTTTTCCTTCGGAATGCTTTTTGCAGGTGTTTTTGAGGTTGTTTTTGCTGTTGGCAATTACAAAAGTCTTCAGGGCTGGGGATGGACGCTGACGGGAGGTCTGATTGATCTCTTTTTAGGTGCGTACTTGCTGAATTATCCGCTGCTGAGTATGGTTGTGATGCCGCTGATCATGGGGCTGTGGATGCTTTTCCGCGGTTGTATGGCTATCGGCAGTTCTCTGGAACTGCGCGCCTATGGTGTAATGGACTGGATCTGGCTGCTGGTTGTGGGGGTACTGATTGTGGTACTGTCGCTGCTGATTATTGGAAATCCTTTATTTGCGGCCATCAATATCGTGGTGTGGACGGCTTTCGCATTTATTGTTTCGGGGGTATTCAGAATCTTGCTGTCTCTGCAGCTAAAGAAATTCGGTAAGTAGGATCGGGATGAGATGGCACAGCATTGCAGTTTCGGAAGTCCTGGAGCTGCTGGGAAGCAGCAGACTGGGCCTGAGTCAAAATGAGGCGGAGACACGACTGCTGAAAAATGGCCCCAATGAATTGCAGGATAAAAAAAGCAAAACCATGCTGCAACTGTTCTTTGAACAGTTTAAAGAGGTCATGATCCTGATCCTGCTTGTGGCTGCCGCTGTATCTGCCATAATGGGTGATGTTTCGGATACTGTTGTAATCCTGGTCATTGTTGTGTTCAATGCTGGCATTGGCTTTTTCCAGGAGTACCGTGCTGAAAAAGCGGTTTTGGCTTTGAAACAGGCATCGGTTACGTCGGCTACTGTCTTAAGGGATGGAAAAATCACTGCTTTGTCCGACTCCAGGCTTGTTTTAGGAGATGTCGTATTGCTGGAGGCCGGCAATGCCGTACCCGCTGATCTAAGAATAATTGAATCTGTTAACCTGAGAATCGAGGAGGCTGCTTTAACCGGGGAGTCTGCCGCTATTGAGAAAGTCTCCGGTCATTTGGAAAATGACCAGCTGGTGCTGGCTGATCAGACCAACCTCGCGTTTAGAGGCACCTTTGTTGCTTATGGTCGCGGTACCGGGGTGGTGGTGGCTACCGGAATGGATACCGAGATCGGAAGGATTGCTGGTATGCTGCACCAGGATGCTTCACTTACGCCGCTGCAGCAGCGGATGTCTGTGTTCAGCAAGAAGCTTTCACTAATAATTGCCTTTATCTGCGTGGTTTTTTTTATCGCAGGCTGGCTCAGGGGCGAAGATGTCGTTAAGATGTTACTAACCAGTATCTCGCTCGCTGTGGCAGCGATACCAGAGGCTTTACCAGCGGTTATCACCATTTCACTGGCACTTGCCGCAAGACAAATGATCAGGCTGAAATCACTGGTTCGAAAACTTCCCGCTGTGGAAACCCTGGGATCAGTCAGTTATATCTGCACAGATAAAACAGGGACACTCACCAAAAACAAAATGTCGGTCACTGAAGTCTGCTTATCCGGAAAATGCTATTCCAGATCCGAGCTTGCAAAGCTAGCTAAAGAACCTGCGGGTCTGTTGTTATTGCATGCATTCGGATTAAACAACGATGTGGTTAAGGATGCACATAACCGCCTTAAAGGTGATGGTACCGAAATCGCTTTGATGGAAGTGGCCGCCGGGCTCGAGGTAACCAGACCGGGCCTAATACGCCTGGCGGAGATCCCTTTTGATGCTGAGCGTAAACTGATGACGACCTTTCATGATATAGACGGCAGGATCATTTCCTTTACAAAAGGTGCCCCTGATCTGCTTCTGAAACGTTGTCTGGAAGGTGAGTTTGATGATTTACAGGAGCAGATTGAAGCAATGGCGCAAAAAGGGGAGCGCGTTATGGGTTTTGCTTATCGCTACTGGGATGCGCTGCCGGTAAATCCGCAAAGTTACAGCCATGAACAGCAGCTCCACTATTTAGGGCTGGCGGGGGTTATTGATCCCCCGAGAGACGAGGTCATTGCAGCGGTTGCACAGTGCCGGGCGGCGGGCATCGTCCCGGTCATGATTACCGGGGACCACATTTTGACCGCAAATACCATAGCGCGCCAGACAGGCATATTGATCAGTGAGGAAGATCTCTCAGTTACCGGAAGCCAGCTGGCTGAAATGACAGCGGATGAATTCGCTGCAAAGGTGACAAAAATAAAGGTGTATGCCCGGGTTAGTCCTGATCAGAAGCTCAGAATCGTTACTGCGCTTCAAAAGGCGGGCAACTATGTCGCCATGACCGGGGATGGATTAAATGATGCCCCTTCACTGAAAGCGGCAAACATTGGCATTGCCATGGGCATTACCGGAACTGATGTAGCAAAGGAAGCCGCTGATATTATCCTGCTGGATGATAATTTTTCTTCCATAGTGGCTGCGGTAAAGGCTGGGCGAAGAGTTTATGACAATATTCTGAAATTGATCAGATACCTGCTGACTACCAACTCAAGCGAGATGCTGACGCTTTTACTTGGCCCGCTGCTCGGTATGCCGGTTGCGTTATTGCCTATCCATATCCTGTGGATAAACCTGGTATCTGACGGATTACCGGCTATAGCACTTTCCTTTCAAGGGGCTGAAAAAGATATCATGACAAGGCCGCCAAGACCGCTAAATGAAGACATTTTTTCCGGCGGCCGGGGAATGCACATGCTGTGGGTAGGTATTTTGATGGCTGGTGTTGCCATTTCTATGCAAAGCTGGGCATTCCGTAACGGGCTGCACTGGCAAACGATCGTTTTCAATGTTTTGTGTCTAAGCCAGATGGGCCATGCCTTATCGATTCGCTCTGAGAGATCGACCCTTACTGAAATTGGCCTTTTTTCCAACAAAATGATGATCTGGTCTGTCCTGATGGTACTGGCACTACAAATTGTGATCACCTATGTTCCGATATTTCAGGAAATATTTCATACCCAGGCACTTTCTGCAAAAGAGTTCATCCTGGTCGGCGCGGCCTCATCGCTTGTGTTTCTGGTTGTGGAGCTTCAAAAAGTTTTTATCAAACGGAGGCACCGTTAATTACGAATACATAATAGCTGATGGCTCTATAATGCTGCTGATTTATATTATATCAAATGCTGATGACCATCATATTTTTAAAAAGAGAACAAATCTAAATTTGATAAAAAGTTTATTGGGTAATGGAAAAGTATATAAAAAAATTCAGCGAACTGGGAATGAGTGATCTTGCTCTGGTTGGTGGTAAAAATGCGTCGCTGGGCGAAATGTTTAACCAGTTAACGCCTAAGGGTATTTTGATTCCGAAAGGTTTCGCGATTACGGTAAAAGCATTTCAGGACTTTATTGCTCATAACAATCTGGAACATCCGATCAGCCTTTTAATGAAGAGCCTTGACAGGACAGCTTATAGTAACCTGGAAGCGGTCGGAAAAGACGTAAGGATGCTTATTGTTTCGGGGCGCTTTTCTGCCAGGCTCAGCAGTGAAATTACAACAGCCTATAAGGATATATTTGAGGACGGAATGCAGGGAGTTGCTGTACGCAGCAGCGCTACTGCAGAAGACCTGCCTGATGCGAGTTTTGCAGGTCAGCATGAATCTTATCTGAATGTTAAGGGGATTAACGCCTTGCTATATGCGGTTAGAAAGTGTTTTGCCTCACTATACACGGACCGGGCTATTAAATACCGGGAAGACAAGGGTTTCGAACATAACAAAGTGTTTTTGTCGGTCGGGGTTCAGGAGATGATCCGTTCAGATACAGGATGTTCGGGTGTGGGTTTTACCCTGGAACCTGAATCTGGCTTTCGTGACCTCGTACATATTGCGGGAGTTTGGGGGCTTGGAGAAAACATTGTTCAGGGTACGGTGACTCCAGACGAGTTCCTGGTTTTTAAACCTACGCTGATCAGGGGCTTTAAATCCATACTTCAGAAAAACCTGGGCAGTAAAAACAAAATGATGATTTATGCGGAGGTCGATGATGATGTGAACGAAGTTATTAATAAAGATACTCCGCCAGAGTTAAGTAACCGGTTTGTATTGGAAGATGCAGAAATTGAGAAGCTGGCCCGCTGGGCGCTGATCATTGAAGATCATTATCAAAAACCAATGGATTTTGAGTGGGCGAAAGACGGATCTGATCATCAGCTTTATATTCTCCAGGCCAGACCAGAAACGATACACAGTAAGCCTGTTGCGCCTCAACTGATCAGTTATCAGCTCAAAGAGAAAGGGGATGAGCTCAGCAGGGGAGAAGCTATCGGCAGCAGGATAGTGAGTGGTTGCGCCAGGGTTTTATCTTCCCCGGCGGAATCTGCCAAATTAAAACCAGGAGATATCCTGGTCACTGATACAACTAGTCCGGACTGGGATCCGATATTAAAAAAGGTTGCTGGTGTTGTGACCAATAAAGGGGGCAGGACCAGCCATGCGGCAATTATTGCGAGGGAACTTGGTGCTGCCGCCATTGTGGGTACCGGCAATGCTACTGAATCGATCACCGACGGGGAAATGATTACCATCGACTGCGCTGAAGGTAAAACAGGTTATGTCCTGCGAGGTGCGCTGGAGTGGACGAAGACAGTTACAGACTTAACTGGTTTCCGGCTGCCGGACTCACCTAGGGTACAGCTCATTTTAGCTGATCCGGAAAAAGCCTTTGCCATGTCTTTTTACCCCAACCACGGTATAGGTTTGCTGAGACTGGAATTTTTAATCAGCAACTGGATACAGATCCATCCCATGGCGCTGCTGAAACCTGAAAAGTTGAACAGGGACGCGGACAAGCAGAAAATAGCGGCATTAACCAGTGGTTATACCGATAAGACTGCTTATTTCGTAGACAAACTTTCACAAGGTATTGCGATGATCGCTGCAGCCTTTTATCCTAAAGAGGTTATTGTCAGAATGAGCGACTTCAAGTCGAACGAATATGCGGGACTGATCGGAGGCCAGGATTTTGAACCGAAGGAGGAGAATCCCATGATTGGTTTCAGGGGTGCATCCAGGTATTACCATGAACGTTATAAAGCGGGATTTGAACTGGAATGCCGGGCCATGAAAGTAGTCAGGGACGAAATGGGTCTTACTAACGTAAAACTCATGATCCCTTTTTGCCGCACGGTGCAGGAGGGCGAAAAAGTGATCGGGCTTATGGCCCAGTTTGGTCTCAGGCGCGGAGAAAACGGTCTTGAAATCTTGGTGATGGCCGAGATACCGAGCAACGTTTTGCTTGCTGAAAGCTTTGCGGAGATATTTGACGGCTTTTCCATAGGATCAAATGATCTGACCCAGCTTACACTAGGAATAGACCGGGATTCGGCGCTCATTGCCGATCTTTTTGATGAACAGAATGCTGCCAGCAAACAGCTGATTGTACAGATGATAAAAAAAGCCAGTACACTTGGTAAGAAAGTCGGGCTTTGCGGTCAGGCACCCAGTGATTCAGAATCCTTTACCCGCCTGCTGGTAGAAAATGGGATTGACAGCATTTCCTTCAATCCTGATGCACTGGTTAAAGGAATAACAAACATACAACAGGTTAAAATAAAAGAAACATTATTGTGAAAACGCAAACACAATCCCTCCTTGAACTTTGGCAGGAAGCCAGAACAAGATTAACGAAACAGCTGGAGCAGATTTCGGCCGATGATTTAAAAAAAACCTTGCCGCCATCATCGAATTCGGTTGGTTTTTTATTGCGGCATATCGGGGAGGTGGAATTGTTGTTCGCAAAGAACGTTTTTGGCGCAGCCGGGGTATCTGTCCATGCAGAAACGTTGATCGCTCAAAGGGATACTGGGGAATGGACCAATTTAAAAGAGCTATTGGATTACCTGCAATATGCCTGCGATAGTCTTAAAGCCGTAATTGAAGAGCAGCCGGACAGCGTCTGGGAGCAGTCAATTTCGACTGCAGAATTTGGAGTAAAAACCAAAGCTGAGGCCATCGGGCGTATCGTTTCTCATACCGCTTATCATGCAGGTCAGTTGGCGCTTGTGCTGAAATACGGGAAAACAACAGGATAAACAATATGTGGGCCTGAGGATAGCAATCTTTAATTATTTATAAATTGGAATGGTTCAAAAGTTAAGCTTTATTATATTTGATAAAACTTAACTTGAAGCCATGGATAGCGGTAAGCTGCTGTATGCAATCATTGAAACTGCCATAGATGGTATTATTACCATTGATATGCATGGCCAGGTAGAAAGCATTAATCCAGCTGCCTGCAAAGTCTTTGGTTATGCAGAAGAGGAAGTCATTGGCAAAAATGTTTCCATGCTGATGCCCGAGCCCGACAAAAGCAATCATGACGGCTACCTTGAGCATCATCAGAGAACCGGAGAGAAACGCATTATCGGTAAGGGACGGGAGGTGCGGGGATTGCGTAAGGACGGGACGACATTTCCTTTCCGGCTTGCGGTGAGCGAAGTGCAGTACGAAAACAGGATCATCTATACTGGATTCATTCATGACCTTTCTAAAGAGAAGGAAGCTGAAGAACATCTGCGGCGATACGCCGCAGAACTGGAGGACATCGTTGAGGAACGCACCAGGACGCTAAAGGATATGCTGACTACTGTAAGTGAAGCAAAAGACGACGTAAGCCTGTCACTGGAAAAAGAAAAGGAGCTCAATCAGATGAAGAGCCGTTTTGTTTCTATGGCTTCTCATGAGTTTCGTACCCCGCTGAGTTCTGTTCAGCTGTCCGCGGTACTGATTGAGAAATACCTGCATCTCAGTGACAACGCGCAGATCTTAAAGCATCTGAATAAAATCAAAGCAGCGGTGGCCAGTTTGAATTCTATATTGAATGATTTTCTTTCCCTGGAAAAGCTGGAAGCGGGGATTGTCAGCGCTGATAACAAATGTTTTGATATTGTTCAGTTTGCTGAGGAAATCACAGAAGAATTGCAGCTGATCGCCAAATCAAATCAGCACATTATTTATCAGCATACCGGTTCAGAAAGCCAGGTGTACCTGGATCCTAATTTGCTCAGAAACTGCCTGATGAACCTGATCAGTAATGCTATTAAATATTCCGGAGAGGATACCTTCATAGAATTCTGGACCGAAGTAAACGAACAACATTATTTGCTTACTGTGAAAGACAACGGGATTGGCATTCCCCTGGCGGATCAGCAAACGCTTTTTCAGCCCTTTTTCAGGGCGAACAATACAGGTCAAATTCCGGGGACGGGCCTCGGCCTGAATATCGTAAAAAGATATGTTGGACTAATGAACGGGGAGATCCTGTTTGAAAGTAAAGAGAATGAAGGCGCTAAATTTACCTTGTCCTTTGATCGCCAAGCCGGCGAATCTATAAATCAAAATACTTAGATTATGGCAACAACAAGTATTCTTATTATTGAAGACAGTACGGATATACGGGAAAGTACAGCGGAGATTCTTCAGCTGGCGGGTTATCAGGTGCATCAGGCTCCTAACGGGAAGCAAGGTGTTGAACTTGCGATAAAACATACACCGGATTTAATCCTGTGCGACATCATGATGCCCGAACTGGACGGATACGGGGTATTGCATCTGCTGAGTAAACGGGAGGAAACCTCGCTCATCCCTTTTATTTTTATTACCGCAAAGACCGAAAGGACGGATATGCGAAAGGGAATGGAAATGGGGGCAGACGATTACCTGACCAAGCCTTTTGATGAAACTGAACTCATGCAGGCGATAGAATCGAGATTAAACAAAAGTGCCAACCAAAAGCGCATCTATAGCCAGTCACTGAGCCAGCTCAATGCATTATTTTTCAGCACCAGCGGTCTGGATGCACTTAAGCAGTCTTTTAACGAGCGCAAAGTGAGGTCCTTGAAAAAGAAACAAGTGATATACTACGAAGGCGATTCTGCAAACGCAATATACCTGGTACTCTCAGGGACGGTTAAAACACTAAAAATGGCGGAGGATGGCAGAGAGCTGGTAACAGCTGTTTATGGCCCCGAGGAATATTTCGGCATCACTGCCCTGCTTGCCGGCGAGGAATACCAGGAAACGGCTGAAACTATTGAGGATTGCGCCTTGTGCTCCCTCCCTAAAGAGACTGTCGATCAGCTGGTTTATAAATATCCTGACGTCGCAGAACGCTTTATTAAAATTCTGGCAGGTGATCTGCTGCAAAATCAGCAGCAGTTGCTGCAGCTTGCTTACCATTCTGTTCGCAAAAGGATGGCGGGACTTTTAGTGAGATTACACAACAAGAATTTTAACAGCAATACCCTTGAGGTTTCCAGAGACAACCTTGCGGCTCTAGCCGGAATGGCCACAGAAACAGTGAGCCGTGTGCTGAGTGACTTCAACGACGAAGGGTTGATCGATAGAAAAGCAGGTAAAATTACCATTCTTGAGCCTTTGAAACTCCAGCGGCTTAAAAACTGAGCGTACTTGATTGCTTAATCCTTTAAATGTCAGCAAGGGAATTTTACTTATCGAGGAGAACTCCGCAGAGATGCTGGACATAAATATCCTTTCGAATAAGATTCTTTTCTGGTCGGAAAACATGATGAGCATCGAAGGCCTGGAACGCTTAATTACCTTATTTATATTTTCAATCAGTGTTCCAGTGATTCAGTAAAACCTGACACTTTTTTCAGTTCATTGTCCAGGTTCACCAGATCGGAAATATACATGACTGTCGAGATTCGGGTTCTTTTATAATTGTCAGGCACAGCAATAACCGGTACTTTTCTTTTTAATCAGACTGGAGATATTAGAACCAAATAACCGGGTTGTTTTCCCCTGGCCGCTCCTGCTGATGCAAATGAAATCATAATTATGTTCGCTGGCATAGCCCATGATCTCACGGTCTGCATAAGTTCCGTTTTTAGCCACGCAATGCCGCTCCGCAACTGCAAGTCCCAGGCTTTTATAGAGCTCGGTTACAAACTTATTCCGTTTCTTCAGCGCCTGTGTTGATTCACTTTTTTCAAATGAAACAAAGGAGGCATTACTCCAGCTTGTTGGTCTTAAAATATGATAAGAATGGAAAAAAGTCAGGCTGTCTCTGCAGCTGTTTATATAATTCCTCTACATCAGTCAGGTGACAGAGTTCCGTGCCCGGACTAAGTGTAGCGGCAGTGCCGCTGGCGATTCCGTATCTGAAAGCCTCTGCAATGTCTTCGCCCTTTGCCAGCAATGTAACGATGCCCGCAACCATGCTGTCACCTGCGCCTACTGTGCTTTTCACAATTACGGCCGGCGGACTGAGCTTCATGATTTGGTCGGCCGTGACCAATATGGCTCCCCGGGCACCAAGGGAAACGACTACCACCTGGCAGTTGCCCGATTTTACCAGGGTCTCAGCAGCAGCGATAATTTCTTGCTCCGATGAAAGTTCTTTCCCGGCCAATGCGCTGAGTTCCCTCAGGTTCGGCTTAATTAAATAAACACCTGTCTCAACGGCCTTGCTTAGCGCCTCTCCGGAGGTATCCACGATCAGCCTTGCATCCCTATGTTTTGCGATCCTGGCAAGCTGCTCAAAAATGTCTACCGGAATTCCTTTCGGCAGGCTTCCGCTTACCACTAAATAATCCATTTCTACAATAGTTGCAATCGAGGTTAGAGATTGCTGCCATTCGGATGCGCTGATATCTGGCCCGGGCATGCCGAACCGGTACTGCTGGCCCGATTTGGTTTCAAAAACCACCATATTCTCTCTGGTCTGAGCGTTGGTTTGGGTAACTAAACATTTAATCCTTTCTTTTTCCAGTAGCTCATTGAAGTAATTTCCCGTATAACCACCCGCCAGGTAAGCGGCCGTGACATGACCGCCGAGTCTGGAGGCGGCCCGTGCTACATTGATGCCGCCTCCCCCAGGCTGGTAAACAGGAGTGGTGCAGCTTAGTTTCTTTTCCGGAATCAGTTCCGCAACTGTCGTGCTTTTGTCTATTGCCGGGTTAAACGTTACAGTTATAATTTTTTTCATATGCCTATTTTTCTATAACGCTGATCGCGCTATTATGGTCTAATTTTGATGAGGTAAAACCCTTCGTAAATAAAGAAAGATGCCATCAGTGCAATTGGGATGTGCAGGAAATAAACCGGTGGAACAAAGATGAGTTGAACCAGTAGCCAGCTTATTAATATCATTCCCTCACTAAGCAGTAGCCAGGAGGATTTCTTATGTCCGATGCGAATAAATGCCGCTGTCAGCAAGCTAAGGATGCCGATCAGGCAAAAAAGCACAATGCCGGGAATGCGGTAATCGCCGAAGGGCGAATTCGCAAGTAGGCTGGCAGAAAGTCCGAGAACGGAACCATCAGGATGGAGTACCAATGACCAGCCGCCCATTACTGCGCTGATCCCATTTAGCAGCAGTAAGAATATTAAAATCGATTTTAGGAACTTTTTCAATCTTTGTTAATGTTGTTTTTCCAAAGTTCTTCAATATTGATCGGCTAGAAGATGATTCAGGGCGTCTGTGAAGTTGATGCTGGTCACTTAAAAGCGTGCCTGTGCTCATTGTTATGCCATAGCTAAACTCACATCTTTAGGAACTTAATTGTAGAATGATGAATGGCGTTATATTAAAATCACTTGGAGCCGCTGAAACTGTTACCGGATCCAAACATTTACTGCAGACCCCTGAATTTAACTTGCTGGTCGATTGCGGGCTGTTTCAGGGTATAAAAGAACTGAGGCTGCAAAACTGGAACCCATTAACGATCAATGCCTGGGAAATTGATGCAGTCATCCTGACCCATGCCCATCTGGATCATTGCGGTTATATTCCCGTGTTGATAAAAAACGGGTTTAAAGGCAAAATATACATGACTGCCCCAACCGCCGCACTGACAGAACTGATCCTGCTCGACAGTGCCAAGCTGCAGGAGGAAGACGCAGAGAATGCCAATCAGCATCATTATTCGAGGCACCACCCGGCCAAACCACTATATACAGAAATGGAAGCCAGAAAAGCTTTTAAATTCTTCGTTGTTTGCCCTGAGAAAACACAGATAAAGTTGAACGAGGATGTAGAATTTCGTTTTCAGCTAAGTGGGCATATCATTGGGGCCAGTTCTGTTGAGATCACCTGCTATGGAAGGAAGATTGTGTTTTCCGGAGATATCGGTCGCAATCACAGTGCTATTCTGCCGCCTCCGGATTTCTATAGTCAGGCAGATTATGTGGTTATGGAATCAACCTATGGTGACCGTCTTCACGGTGATATGGATCCTTACCAGGAACTGGAATACTGGATCAACCATACACTAAAAAAAGGAGGCAACATCATCATTCCTAGTTTCGCTGTAGGCAGGGCGCAGGAACTCATCTATATGCTGAACCTTTTAAAAGCGCAGCACCGCATCCCTATGGACCTGCCTGTGATTATGGACAGCCCGATGGCTGCTTCAGCTACTGATATAATAGTTCATTATGCTGATGATTATACGACCATCAGTAAAAATGACTGGTTGGAAATGCTTCGGCATGTCAGGGTCAACAGAGAGTACAGCAATACATCAGGCTTCATTGCTGACAAGCGAAGCAAAATAATTATCGCCGGCAGCGGGATGTTAACCGGAGGGCGCGTGCTGGAGTATTTGAAGCATTATGTCGGAGATGCCAAACATACCGTGCTGATTATTGGTTTTCAGGCCGAAGGCACAAGAGGGCGGGCTCTGCTGAATAAATCTCATGAGTTAAAGATTCACGGAAGATATTACCCGGTGCGGGCCACAACAGTTGAATTGCTGGGTCTTTCTGCGCATGCGGATCAGTCAGAACTGATTGGCTGGATAAAGAAATACGATAAGGGATTAAAACAAGTTTTCCTGGTTCACGGAGAGCCATCAGCTCAGGAAGCCCTGAGGGTCAAAATTTCTTATGAATGTCATCTGCCTGTTAAAATTATGAAACAAAATCAGCAGGTCGTGCTATTTACTATAGAAGACAAATCGCCGATTCCGGCAACCCCACTGTCAGATAATTAGTCTTATGTATATACCTTTAAATTTAACGAACAGATATACAAACAGTGATGGAATCTTTCGCCGGGTGCTCGCCGGAGATATTGGAGGAACGAAGAGTAATCTAGCTGTTTTTGAGTTTAAGGGGAGCCAGTTCCGTGTCTTGAAAGAGGTGCGCCTGCAGACAAAAGATTTTAAGGATGCAAAGACGATGATTTCCTCTTTTCTTTCTGGTGATGAACAATTAGATGCGATATCCCTGGGAGTTGCAGGCCCTGTGACAGGGGACAGCGTACACATTACCAATCTTTCCTGGGGGATGAATGTTAAAGACATATCCGCCGCGAATAACCATATGCCGGTTCATTTGATCAACGATCTGGAGGCAACATCTTATGGCCTGGGGTTATTGACACCCGAGGAGGTGTACAGCCTTTACGAACCGGAAACAGAGGTGACAGGAAATATTGCGCTGATTGCCCCTGGAACAGGACTTGGGGAATCAGGTTTGTATTTTGACGGCGAAAGCTATCATCCCTTTGCAACCGAGGGAGGGCATTGTGACTTTGCGCCCAGGACACCTTTGGACACGGTGCTCTTTTTTCATCTTAGTCATAAATTTGGTCATGTAAGCTGGGAACGGGTGATCAGCGGCAGTGGCATTGTGATGATATTTGACTTCCTCTCAACCCAAATGGGTAGAGAAATTCCGCCGCCGCTGCAGCAGCTAATTGGCTCAGGTGACAAGGCTAAAATCATCACCGATCATGCAGCTTTGTATAGTATATGCCAGGAGACCCTTGTGTTGTTTTTGCGTTATCTCGCTGTAGAGTCCAGTAACCTGGCGCTTAAAATGAAGGCTACAGGCGGGATATTTATTGGCGGCGGGATCATCCCCAAAATAATAGACAAAATTGATCCGGGTGTTTTTCTGGAGAACTTCAGAAATTGCGGCCGTTTGAGCACCTTGCTTCGGGATATACCGATAAGAATTATTTTAAATGAAAGGACCGCGCTGCTTGGGGCAGCATATTATGGTGTCTGCAAGTAAGCTTGCAATCGGCAGTGTGCAAGCAGCTGACAATTGATGTATATCAGCTTTTTTCATGCCGCCTGTCATGTGCATTGAACAGCTAAAACCGAATATTTACAGTTTATCAGTTGGTTATGCAAACAATAGAAAGGAAGGTAAATCCGAAGGTTCGGGCTAAACAGGCAGCTTCAGCCAATATCTTATGGATTACGACAATGAATGCTCTTGAAGAGGAACTGGAACGCTTGTATAAGCTCTTTTCCGCGGCTAGTTTTATGCTCTCTGAACAGGATTTTCAAGGCCTGTTTCGCCTGCGTCAAAGCCACTCAGGTTTAAAAGCGAAAATGGCAGAATATTTCCGGAAGTTTAGGGATCCCCGTCCCAGACTGAGAAGAAATACACGCAGGTCACAAATAGAAACACGCGATAAGGTTCAACTTGAACTACAGGATCTGAGTAGTCGCCTGCAGAAATTCATCGATAAGCTGTTAAAGGCGAGTGTCAGCTCGCGCGGTTACCTTTGATAGAGGAAATTCTAGTCAGCCGACGGTTGCTTTTCTTGTATCCCGTCCTTATATAGATGCGCGGCTTTTTGCCGCCGGATATTAACAAGTGATTTAAACCTGAAGTTGCCTTCATAATGCACCTATCTGTCAATTCATGAAAATAGCCTTAGTTTGTGTATTCAGCTCTTTTCTGATTTTAATGCATGTTTCTCTTTGATGTCATTGAGCAGCTCAATTTCAATTGCCTGCAGGTCGTATAACTTTTTGATTTGCTCTCCAAGTAATAAGTCCATTTTCTGATGCAAACTGCGAATTCCCATTTCAGCTTTAAGGTTGATAAGATAATCGTTTTCGCTTCTCATTCTGTCTTTTTCCTCCTTGCGGTTTTGACTCATCATGATGATGGGTGCCTGAAACGCAGCTATGCAGGACAGGATCAGGTTCATTAATATAAAAGGGTAGGGATCAAAAGCCCTGG